>Ga0209630_10000030_pt1 | contig 170475 bp, 164 predicted proteins | sample COG_01_FD_184745 | JGI IMG/M metagenome (GOLD analysis project Ga0209630, IMG submission 184745) | Pelagic Microbial community sample from North Sea - COGITO 998_met_01 (SPAdes) (version 2) | ecosystem: Environmental > Aquatic > Marine > Neritic zone/Coastal water | place: Helgoland, sampling...
GGAACCTGTGTCCTTCTACATTAAATGCAGGTGGAAGTTTAGATGGAAGATATGTTAACTGCCATTCTGAACTTGCAACGTCAGGACGTGTGACAACTTTCATGTTCATTCTACCCCAGTCTGTTTGACCGTAGAATGATGGAGGAGTTACCGCTGCATCATCGTATTTACCTTGTGATGCATGCATTAGGTAACCATTTCTTGACATTGAAAATGCGAAGAAATCGTCTCCTTTTTCGCCGCCATGCTCAGTTGCTCTGATGTAAGCCATTTTTTTAGGAAAACCTAAAACACGACCAGCATCAACAGCTGAGTCTTGAGTTAAATACATGTACGGATAGTATCCGCCTTTCCATGTATTACCTTTAGCGTCTGTGTGTGTAGCTGAAACTGTTACACCCATTTCTAAATAAGGACCTAGCATTGTATTGTTATGTTGAACATACCAATATTCTACTAAATCACCGTTATCGCCTTCATATACAGATAAAGGTGGGTTTGGACATAGTCTTTGAAGACAATCCATCGGACTTTGTAAAATGAAAGCCGACCATCTTGAGTCTGAATACGTTAAAGGAAGGACATCGATATCCCATAGAGGATCGGAAGGGTTTCCGATAATCCATGATTTAATATCCCTCTCTACAGGCGGTGCAGGAATCTCATCTGTGAGAGTCCAATACTTTGTGTCAACGTTTAAGTGACTTGGCATAATTGTGCCTCCTATAAAAAGATTTTAGCGACAGTAAGATAAAATAAAATGTAACCAAAAAAATATAATTTGCAAATAAAATTGTTATTTTTTAGTTAAGTTATTTATAATGTAATTAATGAAAGGTTTAGAAATTTTCTTTAAGACTTTGGAAAAAGAAAAAGTTGAGTTCTTGTTCTCGCCACCAAATAGTTTCGGAAGAACAGCCGATGAACTTTTTGAAAAAAAATTTAGTAAATCCAAGTACTTAGAGCGAATAGTTTCTGGCACAGAGCAAGGGGCTAGTCATATGGCCGATGGCTATGCTAGAGTTACAGGGAAACCTGGAGTTGTAGTGTGTGATTCTGACACCAGTGCAACCAATACAATTACAGGTCTACAAACCGCTAATATGGACTCCGCTTCTTTGGTCGTTTTTGTTTGCCATTTTAGTGAGGATAAAGATTTAACAAATATTTTTGAAACTATTGATCACGTTGGGATATCAAGATCTTGTACAAAACATAACTTTTTGGTTAAAAAAATAGATGATCTTTCAAGGACAATTCGCGAGGCATTACATCTATCGGTTACAGGTAGGCCCGGCACTATACTTGTTGATATTTCTAAAGAAGCTTTAGATGACTCTGCTAATTTTAAATTTCCTTCTATCGACAATATTAGCGGATACAAGGTGCCGACTTTTGCACCTAAAAAAGACATACAAAAAGCTGTTAAGTTAATAATGAACGCCAAGCGCCCAATTGTTTTTGGCGGCGGCGGTATAGTAATATCTGAAGCTACCAAAGCTCTTCAAAAATTTGCAAATAGGTTAAAAATACCTGTTACCTTAACTCTAATGGGACTTGGTGGCTATCCACCAGATGATCCAATGAGAGTAAGTTGGATTGGGATGCACGGATCTTATTTTGCCAATATGGCGGTTCATAATAGTGATTTGGTTATCTGTATTGGTGCAAGATTTGATGATAGATCTACCGGAGGCGTCTTTGATAAGTTCGCCCCTGATGCTAATGTCATCCACATTGACATTGATCCGTCAACAATAAATAAAAATATTAAAGTACATTGTCCCGTTGTTGGAGATGCTAAATCTGTAATAAGTCAACTAGATGAATCCATTCCCCTTACATTTAAACCAGATAAAGATGAAAGAGATGAATGGTTTACTCAAATAAAAGAGTGGGAGTCTACTCATCCAACTGTTGCAAATCAAAAAGGAAAAGTAATTAAAACTAGTTATGCAATTGACACATTATCCAAAATAACAAAAGGCAAGGCTGTCGTTGTGACCGATGTTGGACAACATCAGATGTGGGTAGCTCAATATTACCAATTTGAAAATCCTAGAAATCAAATTACCTCAGGTGGGCTTGGAACAATGGGTTTTGGTTTTCCTGCAGCTATAGGTGCAAAGTTGGGAAGACCTAAGGATATGGTATTAGCTGTATGTGGAGATGGCAGCTTTCAAATGAATATGCAAGAATTTTCTACAGCAGTTGAGAATAATTTAGATTTGAAAATAATTTTAATAAATAATGGTCACCATGGAATGGTTAGACAATGGCAAACCTTATTTTTCAATAAGAACTACTCGTGCTGTAAATTTGATCTAAATCCGGATTATGTGAAGATCGCAAAGTCTTACGGTGCAAAATCTTTCAAGATTGATTCCCCTAAGCATCTTGAAGCCTCTATTAAAGAGGGTTTTTCTACAAAAGGTGTGGTATTAATGGAGATTGTTGTCGATCATACGGAGATGGTTTACCCAATGCTAACTCCAGGGGGAACAATGGACAATATGCTATTTGGTCCTGATGACCCTATTCCAGCCGGTCCTGTTCCAGATATGTCCTAGAGAAAAATTTCTTTTCTGGTAGTTTATTAATATGTCAAAAAAGGCAGCACTCTTAGTTTATCAAAATTTAAATAGTATTGAAGTGGATAATACCTATTGGGAAAAGTATATTAAGTTTCATGAACTTTATTGGGATGGACCTAATGCCTCTCAAAATGTTTTTTATGGTCGCGAATACGAAGAGTACAGAGACTCTTTGTCTAAATATTTAGAAATAGAGCATGATCAAATCAAAGATTGTCTTTTTACAAAACACGAGAATGGTGATTATTATTTAACACCTCTGGGAGTTGATTCGGACAAGTATATTCAAGAATCAGATAATCTAATCCCGCCCCAATGGTTTTTCCTTTTTGATAATAGTGAAAAGAAGTTCTTTTATTCACATGCGGGAGATGGTGCAATACAGCCCGATGGGATTTATTACAACACTGACTCTTCAAGCTCTAAGAAACGAATAAAGGAAATAATAGAGAATTTTTCTAATCTAAAACAAGAGGATATTCCCAAAGACCTAGATTTTTTTCTGAAAGATCTTCAATTTGGTCTTTCTGAAATCTTGCTATGGATTTCCAAATTCGCCGATGACAGTATGATTGTTTTGAATTATGCAGAACTAACATCTGTTATTCATGAATTCACACTCAAAAATGAAAATTCAGTTCAAGACCTTTGGTCTTTATCAAGTCTTATATGCGAAGGAGATTACATTAAGGCTAGCTCAGATTTAAGGATTTATAAGCAAAAATGGGACGAGATATCCAGTAAATGTGGAGCTCAAGAAAAACCAGGAACCGAAAAAGTACAAACAGAGCCAAATATTCAATAATATATTGCTTTTTAAGAGGACAATGTTACATTTAAGGTCTTATGAAGAGGACTTATCAGCCTAGTGAGATGAAACGACAAAGGACTCATGGATTTAGGTCTAGAAATGAGACTAAATCGGGTAAAAAAGTTTTGGCTCTTAGAAGATCTAAAGGTAGAGCTAGTCTAACAGTTTCGAGATACTCGAAGTGACTACTCTTCCTACTACTAGGAAGAAAATAAAATTAAATTTTAATATAGCAATTAAAAATGGTGACAAGTTTCATGTCAAAGGCATTTATATATATGCTAAAAACAAAAACACCAAAAGCAGTAATCTTGGTGTTATAATATCTAAAAAAGTAAGCAATCTGGCTGTTGTAAGGAATAAATATAGAAGATATATAAAAGAGATTTTTAGATTAGATTTTAAATCAGTCGAGTATAAAGATTTAGTTTTTATTGTTAATAAAAGGATTTTAGATTTAGACTTCAATAGGATAAGAAAAGAGCTTTCTGATTTTAGAGAGCAAATTGTTAATGAGAAACTTAATTCAAATAGCATTAATTTCGGTAATTAAACTTTATAGGCTTACTTTGTCTCGTTTATTGCCAGCTTCCTGTAGGTTCACACCTTCATGCTCACAATATGCCTTAGATGCCGTAAGGATTCATGGCCCCTTCAAAGGATCGTCTTTGGCTTTTTTTAGAATTCTTAGATGTAATCCTTTTTTTGAATCTAAAGAGGATAGAGTACCAGGAGAAGGTAAGTGATGAAGAAAAACTATTTAATTTTTCTGTTGGCCTCTATGGTTATAATTTTTGGGTCTAATTTTTTTGTAGAGGAAGATGTTTCACAAGAAAAATCTTCAACCAACAATAATTCTATCGAATCTAATTCTGAGTATCAGGTTTCAGAGGACACTTTAGTTGTCATAGAAGACATTCCTGAAATCAGCGATGCATTCCAAAACGAAAGCATTAAGTTCTCTACGCCAATGTTTGACGGAAAGATTTCAAAAGTTGGAGGTTATATATTTGATGTTAGGTTGAAGGAATATTCTGATTCTCCTAACTCTAATAACCCCACTAGGATAATGCAAACCGGGGAATTTATATCAAATACAATCATTAAAGCTAAAGACCTTGGTATTCCTAAGAAAATAAATTTTAACTATAACAATAGCATTATTAATCTTGTTACAGGAACAAAACAGTTTGATTTAACGTCTAAATTTGGAAGCGTCACCATCCAAAAATCTTTTATGTTTAATTCTGATTCCTATGGAATAGAACAACAGATAGTTGTCTACAACAAGTCTAATAGTAATTTAGTTTTTAGAGTATTCGAAGAATCCGTCGGACAAGTCGATGCTGCAGAGCATAATGTGATGGGATATTTCTTAGATGAAGATATGGAAAAAGTTGACTCCCCACCTTCAGAAACTGAAAAGATAATAGGAAACATCGATTGGTACGGCTTCTCTAAAAAATATTTTTTAGCTTCAAATATTCTAAGCAAGACTGATGAAAAAACTTTAAAATATAGTAAGTATTCAAAAAGCTCCATACGATCAGTCCTTAGCTATAAGACCATTAATTTAATGCCTGGAGCAAGCTACACAACCTCTTCAACAATATTTTTAGGACCTAAGGATCCAGATGTTTTAGAAAAGTTTGGAAAGAACTTTGCGACAGCACATGATTTGGGTTGGTTTGGATGGCTAGCTGGACCATTAGAAAAGTTACTAAAGATGTCTTATGGTTTTGTTAATAACTATGGAATAGCAATTATTTTTATAACACTACTTATAAGAATAATATTTCTTCCACTAACAATTAAAAGTATGATGTCGATGAAAAAAATGCAGTCAAAAATGGCTTTAATGAAGCCAAAGCTTGATGCAGTTAAAGAGCAATATAAAGATGATAAAACCACTCAGAATAGCGAAATAATGAAACTTTATTCTAAGGAGGGTGTTAATCCTCTGTCCAGTTTAAGCGGGTGCCTACCAATGTTGGTCCAGATACCGGTTTTTGTAGCATTGTATAATGTCTTGTTATATTCTCTTGATTTAAGACACTCTGAGTTCTTATGGATTACGGACCTGTCTTCACCAGAAATGTTATTTGACATACCTGGTACAGGTATTCCTTTCAGAGTTTTACCTTTAGTTATGGGTATCTCGTGGTTCTTGACCCAGAAACTAACACCACCAAATCCTGGTGCAGATGAGTTTCAAACAAAAATATTTCAGTACATGCCAATAATGTTTACCGTTATGTTTTGGGGGCTACCGTCAGGACTTATTTTGTATTGGACTATTAGTAATGTTATTTCAATATTCCAACAACTTTATATAAATAAAAAATTTGAAAAAATGCAGGGAGCATAAAATGACAATTCAAAAAGAATACGAGGGAAAAACGGTAACAGATGCAACAATTGAAGCATGCAAGGATTTAGGTATAAGTAGAGAAGAGCTAGAGTTTGAAGTAGTTAGTGAGGGTTCAAGAGGATTGCTTGGAATCGGTGGAAGAAATGCCGTAATAAAAATTACAAACGAATCATCAAAAGTTCAATCGGAGGTCGTTAAAGATGTAACCAATCAGGAGCCAATTGATACCGATAAAGTCCATGAAATTTTTAGTGAAATAGTGAAACACTTTGTAGATGATTCTACAATTGAGGTTGATACAAATGAGAGAAATATTCTGTTAAAACTAAAGAGTGAATCAAACCTTGGTTTTTTGATTGGTAAGAAGGGCGAGATGATTAAGAATATAGAGTTTTTACTAAGTAGGATTGTAAGTAAGCAGAACTCTGAAAGCATTTTTGTATCGATAGATATTAATTCTTTTCGCGAGAAGAAAGATAAAGAGCTGGTTGAAAGAGTTGGAGTGCTGATTGATAAAGTTATATCGATAAATAGACCACTTAGTCTGAACCCAATGAATTCTTATGAGAGACGAATTTGTTATTTAGAAATAGAAAAGAATTCCGAAGTCACTTATAAAACGAAAGAAGTTGGTATGCTAAAAAAAATAACTATTTTGCCAAAAGTAATAGATAAAAATCTACCTTAGTTTTTGGAAAAATTTTTTTAAAATCTCCTTGCATCTTTGGCTATCAATATTTGTGGTTATTATTTGCTTTTCTTTTTTAACATTACTGTTGTTTTCACAGCCGAAATAAACTCTGCTAATTCTCGCTTCTTTTATAGCTCCCAAGCACATTGGGCAGGGCTCTAAAGTTGTAAATAAAATAAAGTCATCAAGCCTCCAATCATTATTTAGTTTAGCAGCATCTTGTATTGCTAATATTTCTGCGTGAGCTATAGAATCAGATTTATTTTCTGTTTGATTAAAACCTTTACCTGTAATAGTTTTACTATTGTTAACCACAATTGCACCTATAGGTACCTCGTTTAATCTTTTAGCTTTCTCGGCTTCCATTAAAGCCAGGCCTAAATAATACTCTACATCTTTATCGTTCATTCTAATTTTTAATAATATTCTTAATTAGCTTCTTTCCAAAGGTTGTAAGAATTGATTCAGGGTGGAATTGCACACCTTCTACTGCAAGTCTTTTATGTTTTATACCCATTATTGTTCCATCTTTTGTCTTTGCAGTTATAGAAAAATCATTAGGCAATGTTTGTTTATCAACAATTAATGAGTGATATCTTGTAGCCTTAAACGGATTTGGAAGACCCTCGTATATACCTTTTTTATTGTGATATATATCAGAAGTTTTCCCATGCAAAAGCTCTTTAGCTTTTACGATTTTTGCTCCAAATGCATTTCCTATTGATTGATGACCAAGGCAAACTCCAAAAATTGGAATTTCACCAGAAAGTTTTTTAATTAGCTCCAATGATATGCCAGCCTCATTAGGAGTACATGGGCCTGGTGAAATAAAAATTAAGTCTGGATTTATATTAATTATGTTCTTTATTGTTACGGTATCATTACGTTTAATTGTGACTTTTGGACCAAGCTCTTCAATGTAGTGGACTAAATTGTATGTAAATGAATCATAGTTGTCTATCATTAATATTTTCTTTTTCATTTTATTTTTCCACTAAACTCTTTCTAATTGCATCAAGCATAGCTTTGGACTTACTTTTAGTTTCTTCAAACTCACTATTTGGGACCGAATCTGCCACAATACCTGCACCTGCTTGAAAGTATAGTTTATCATTTTTAATGTAAAAAGATCTTATGACTATGCTCATGTCCATATTCCCAGAAAAACCGAAATATCCTACTGAGCCACCATAGGGCCCTCTAGGGTTAGGCTCAAGTTCATTAATTATTTGCATAGCTCTTATTTTAGGGGCTCCAGACAATGTTCCTGCTGGAAATGTGGACTTTAGTAAATCGAAGCAATCCTTATTTGTTCTCATAATGCCTTCAACATGAGACACTATGTGCATAACATGAGAGTATCTTTCAATATTCATCATTTCCGAAACTTGAACTGAACCATTCTTGCATACCCTACTGATATCATTTCTTGCCAAATCAACCAGCATAACGTGTTCTGCTAATTCCTTTGGGTCAGATAAAAGTTCTTTTTCCATTTTTATATCGGATTCTTCATCAAAACCCCTTGGTCGAGTGCCTGCGATAGGTCTAGATTCAACTTTATTGTTCTCTAACCTTACCAATACTTCAGGGGATGCTCCAACAATCAAAGATTTATCCATTTTAATATAAAACATATATGGTGAAGGATTATTTTTCCTTAATGCTCTGTAAAGATTTATAGGATCATCTTGATACTTTGTTTCCCATCTTTGAGAAACAACGGTCTGGATCACATCTCCGGCACGAACATATTTTTTTATTTTTTTTACAGCATTAAGAAAATTGGATTTTGTAAAATTAGATTTAATAGGATTGGTGGTTTTTGAAAATTTTGCGACTTCCTTATATGGATTCTTTTTTGAAGATTTAAGCAAGTCTTCAATCTTGCTGATTTGCTGAAGAGCTTTCTTATAACTTGTCTTATAAGTTTTATTGTCTTTTATATGTACATTGATAACAATCTTTGCAGTTTTGTTAATATTATCAAAAATAATTACCGAATCAGTAAGCATAAATAGTGAATCAGGGAAATCAGCTTGACCATGCTGCTCTTCAGTGATATTTTCAATCTGGTTTATTATTTCATATGAAAAGAATCCTACAAGACCCCCATAAAATCTAGGGAGATTGTTTATCTTTACCGGATTAAACGTTTGCATTATTTTTTTTAGCTTTAAAAAAATATCCCCATTTGATTTTTCTACCTTTCCTTCTCTGGACTTGATTATTACTTGATTCTGGTCAGATGAAATTATTAATGTTGGATCGAAGCCTAAGAAGCTGTATTGGGACCATTTTTCTGGGCCAGCTGAGCTTTCAAGTAAAAAACAATGTTTTTTTGATGAGATTTTTTTTAATATTGAAAGAGGATTATCATAGTCTAAATCTATCTCTTTGAATACCGGAATTAAATTCCCCTGTCTTGTTAGAGCTCTAAAATTTTCTAAAGTTAATGAAATCATGTAAATTCAATATATTATTACTGCTAACTTTTGTCAAAGGTTATTTAGTGTATTTTAATTATAATTAATAAAATAATTCTTATAGGAGATTAAATTGAATAGTTCGATTTTTAGAGAATATGATATTAGAGGAATAGCTGATGAAGACCTTACGGACGATGTGGTCTCTGACATAGGACTAGCTATGGGTACAATATTTGCAAAGAAGGGTCTTAAGAAGATTTCTATTGGTAGAGATTGCAGAAAAAGCTCTGAAAGAATTTTTAACGTCCTTTCAAGTTCAATTATTAAAGCAGGAATAAGTATTGTTGATTTAGGTATGATAACAACCCCTGTTCTTTATTTTTCTTTGTACGGATTAAAGATTGATGGTGGAGTAATGATAACCGCGAGCCATAATCCTTCGGACTATAATGGATTTAAGGCTGCTATTGGTAAAGATGTACTCTCTGCTGCGCAAATTCAAGAAATAAAGAATATTATAAGAAGTAAGTCTTTCATTCAAGATGCAAATTTAGGAACAATTGAAGAGTTGGATCTAGTCGATATCTATAAGAAAGATATTTTAAAATCTATCAATTTAAATAAAAAAATTAGAATAGGTGTTGATTGTGCAAATACACCAATAGGTCTTTTTGCTAAAGATATTATGAGTGATGCAGGATGCGAAGTTTATGAGCTTTATCCTGAGCCAAACGGGGATTTTCCTAACCATCACCCCGATCCATCTGTAGAGGAAAACCTCAAAGATCTTGTAAGCCTTGTAAAAAGAGAAGAATTAGATTTTGGTATCTCATTTGATGGTGATGCGGATAGAATTGGAGTGGTTGACGAGAATGGTAGCTTTATATATTCAGATATGGTTTTGTTATTGTTAGCAAGATCTGTTTTAAAGGATAATCCAGGAGCAAAGATTATTGGTGAAGTTAAGTGTTCAAAAAATTTATTTGAAGATATCAAAAAAAATGGTGGTATCCCAATAATGTGGAGAACAGGACACTCTAATATTAAAAGAAAAGTTAAGGATGAGTCGGCCCCATTGGCTGGAGAGTTAAGTGGCCATATCTTTTTTGCAGATAAACACCATGGTTTTGATGATGCCTTATATGCAGGTTTGAGATTGGCAGAGGTCGCTTCATATCATGATGGAACTTTTAGCTCAATGTTAAGAGATATACCTCAAATGTATTCTACTCCAGAAATGAGAATTGACTTTCCAGAAGAGGAGAAGTTTAAATTTATTGAGCAATTTACGAAATTTATGGAAAGTTCTATGAGTTCATCTCACAGACTAGTTACGGTTGATGGAATTAGAATTGAAACAGATGATGGGTGGGCCTTGGTGCGGGCATCTAATACTCAACCTGCGTTGACAATTAGATTTGAAGCAAATTCAGAGAAAAATCTCAAAGAGCTTATGCAATATGTACAAAAAGAAATAAGCAAGGTTACGGATAAAATTTGCATATTTTAGATTGGAAAAATATCACAGGCGTTCATTGCGGTTCGGTAGCAATTAGAAATGTTGTTAATTATTTTGGTGTTGACTATGAGGAGGCTCTTTGCTTTGGATTAGGTTCGGGTCTCGGTTTCTTTTATTCTACAAATAGCGAAGGGAGTCCTTCTGAAGTGATCCATTTAAGAGCACCAAACATGGAGCCTATTTTTTTTAGCGATTCTAATTATATGTATGAATGGATCCAAGAGGATAGCGCTAGCAAAGCACAAGACAAACTTATTAAAGATATTAAGAATGGATACCCTGTCTTTTTACAAACAGATTTATTTTTTTTACATTATTATAATTCTAATATTAACTTCCCAGGCCACGTTATTGTTTGTATTGGTGTAGATGAAAAGAAAAAGTTATTTTATGTTTCAGATACAAACTTTCAAGATATTCAAGAAGTAACTTTTCGGGATATGAACTATGCTCGTTCCTCAAAAGCAGAGCCTTACCCTCTTTCATACAATCACTTTAAGGTTAAGTCATTTACCGCATTTAAAAACCTTAAAGGAAAAATAGAAAAATCAATTCTACAAAATTCATACAACTACATAAACGGACAAACTTCAGAAAGAGGCATAAGTTCAATTTTTATGATTTTAGAATGGGCGAATAATTTGTATCGATGGGAATCTTTAAATGATTCTGCTAGCACCTTTAAATTTGCTTATCAAATTATAGTAAAACGAGGCTCTAAAGGTGCAGGTTTTCGATGGATATATAAAGATTTTTTAACTATAGCTGAAAGTAAATCACCAAAAATTAGAGGGCTAAAACTAGCAAAGAGTATGGATCTTATTGCCGATAAGTGGAATTATATAGGTCTCTTGTTAAAACGTATTGGACAAAAAAAACTTGAATCTGATATTACTGAATTAATATTATGTACGAAAGAGGTCTTTAATCTGGAATATTCTTTTCACACTAAAGTCATAGATACCCTAGGAGACAAAAAAAAAGGGGCTTGAAGCCCCTTTTTTTTATTTCTTAAAATGATTATTACATCATTCCAGGCATTCCGCCCATTCCCATAGGTCCGCCAGGCATTCCGCCACCGCCACCAGCAGGTCCTTCATCAGCACCAGGTTTTTCAACAATTAATGCTTCAGTTGTAAGAAGCAGAGCTGATACACTACCAGCGTTTTGAATTGCAGACCTTGTTACTTTTGCAGGATCTACGATTCCCGCAGCCAACATATCGCAATATTCAAGCGTAGCCGCATTGAAACCAAAGGAACCTTTTGATTCTTTAATTTTTTCAACAACAATAGATCCATCAGCGCCAGCATTCTGAGCGATTTCTCTAATTGGTTCTTCAAGAGCTCTTCTAATAATGTTAACACCAGCATCTTCTTCGTCGTCACCAGTGCTAAATTTATCAAGACCTTTTATTGCTCTTACTAACGCTACTCCGCCTCCAGGGACGATTCCTTCATCCACTGCAGCACGTGTAGCATTTAGAGCATCTTCAACTCTTGCTTTCTTTTCTTTCATTTCAGCTTCAGTTGCAGCACCTACAAGTATCACAGATACCCCGCCTGCTAATTTAGCCAATCTTTCCTGAAGTTTTTCTCTATCATATTCACCAGATGCATCTTGAATCTGTGCTTTTATCTGATTAATTCTAGAACTTATTTCTGCTTTTTTACCTGAACCGCCAACTATAGTTGTATTATCTTTGTCTATTACAACTCTTTTTGCAGAACCACAATGTTGAAGATTTGCAGCCTCAAGTGACATTCCAGCTTCTTCAACAATAACAGTACCACCAGTAAGAACAGCAATATCTTCAAGCATATCGCCTCTTCTATCTCCAAAACCAGGGGCCTTAACAGCTGCAACTTTTAAGGTTCCACGCATTTTGTTAACTACAAGAGTTGCCAACGCTTCTCCTTCAATATCCTCAGCCATTATAAGTACGGGTCTTGAAGTTTTTGCAACCTCTTCTAATAATGGAACTAAATCTTTCATGTTTGCTATTTTTTTCTGATACATAAAAATGTACGGATCTTCTAGCTCAACAGTCATTCTTTCAGGCTCAGTAACCAAATAAGGACTTAAATAGCCTCTATCAAACTGCATACCCTCAACTATATTAAGCTCTGTTTCCAGGCTTCTTCCTTCTTCAACAGTTATTACACCATCTTTACCAACTTTTTCCATGGCATCAGAGATGATTTGTCCGATTTCACTTTCACCATTAGCAGAAATTGTGGCAACTGATGCAATTTCATCTTTACCCTTAACAGGTTTTGATACTTTTCTTATTTCATCGATAACAGCTTGAACCGCTTTATCAATTCCTCTTTTAAGTTTCATAGGGTCATGTCCTGCTGCAGTTAGCTTAATACCCTCACGGTAAATAGCTTGAGCTAAAACAGTAGCAGTTGTTGTACCGTCACCAGCAACATCATTGGTTTTAGAAGCAACTTCTTTAACCATCTGAGCTCCCATGTTCTCAAATTTGTCTTCAAGCTCTATTTCTTTTGCTACAGTAACTCCATCTTTGGTTACCACAGGGGCACCAAATGTTTTTTCGATTAAAACATTTCTACCTCTTGGTCCAAGAGTCGCTTTTACAGCATTAGCAAGCTTGTCTACCCCTTCTTTTACTAAAGATTGGGCTTCTCTTCCAAATAAAATATCTTTTGCACTCATTTAATTTAACCTCCTAAGTTATTCAATAATTCCTAAAATTTCATTTTGTGTTAAAAAAACATATTCGCCATCAGCTAGTGAAAGCTCCATTCCCCCGTATTTGTTGAACAGAACGGCATCTCCCTCTTTGACATCAAGCGGCATTATAGTACCGTCATCAAGAAGTTTTCCGGTTCCAACTGCTGCAACTGTACCTTCCTGTGACTTTTCCTGAGTAGTACTTTCAGGGATTATTATTCCACCCTTTGTCGTTGATTCGGGACTGTTAACTTTAACTAAAACCCTGTCGTATAAAGGTTTGATATTCATGTAAAATCCCCTCCTTATTTTACTGTATAGTTATTAGATATATAGAAGATAAGCATGTTACTTGCTTTGTCAAGATATTATTATTAAGATTATAGACCATTTTAATTAATGAAGTAGAAAATTGAACATTTTAGATAAATATAATTTAAACCCCAACCAGCTAAAAGCTGCAAATCATATTAATGGACCAGCTTTAGTTCTTGCCGGCGCTGGTTCTGGTAAGACAAGGATTCTAACCCTCCGTATTTTAAACTTGGTGCAATCTCAGATCGCTGGCAGCGAGCAAATTTTAGCTCTTACTTTTACTAATAAGGCAGCTGATGAGATTAGGGACAGATTATCCAATATGCTAGGCACTGATAATCTTTTTCCATGGATGGGAACCTTTCATTCTATTTCTTACAAGATTTTAAGAATATTCATTAATGAATTGAATCCTGATTACAAGAAAGGCTTTACAATTTATGACAGTAGTGATCAAACTCGTTTATTAAAAGATACAATAAAATCTTTAGATTTAGATTTAGACCAATATCCTCCTGCACTAATAAAAACAATTATTGATGGACTTAAAAACTCGACTCCATATGGGGAATGGGTCATTGAAGATAAAAATCGAAAGAAAATTATTGACACTTATCAGAAAAGATTAAAAGAAAATAATGCCATGGATTTTGGTGATCTTATTTTGAATTGTTACGAGCTAATTCTAAAGAGTGAAAAGGTAAAAAATTATTTGAGGAAAACTTTTCAATATATATTGGTTGATGAGTACCAAGATACAAACGATATTCAGTTTAAGCTAATCAAGCTTCTACTTAATTCAGAAGACAATTTGTTTGTTGTTGGAGATGATAATCAACTTATTTATGGATGGAGGGGAGCTTCTGTTGATACAATATTAAATTTTGAAACGTTATTTCCGAAAACTGTAATATATAAGTTGGAACAAAATTATCGATCAACACCCCAGATACTTGATGTTGCAAATAATCTCATTTCGAACAATAAAAAGAAGATGGAGAAGAATCTTTGGACTAGTAATCCAAAGGGAGACTTGGTGGAGCTTACTAGCCAGAGAAGTGATATTGCAGAGGCAGAATATGTAGCTAGTAAAATAAAAGAATACAGTGGAGATTATAAGTTAAGTGATGTCGCAATCTTTTATAGAACAAATGCACAGTCCAGGGTTTTAGAGGATCAATTAAGAAAGAAAAAAATTCAGTACAAAATATTTGGCAATATTAGCTTTTACGATAGAGCAGAAATTAAAGATTTAGTTTGTTATTTGCGTCTAATAGTAAATCCAGAAGACGGGATAGCCTTCAATAGAATAATAAATATTCCGGCCCGTGGAATAGGAGCAAAAACATTACAAAAGTTAATGAATCTCAAGAAAGTAGATGTAAGCTATCTCGATCTGCTGTATGTTGGTGTGGATCATAAGATTTTTAGTAAGAAGTCTGAAGTGTTAGTGTTGAAATTAATTACTGCAATTGATACCTTCTGTGTAAGTTTGGAAAATGGTGGAATTATTTCTGAATGCACAGAACAATTTCTAATTGATTTACAATACCAAGAGCACCTGAAGGATGAGGATAGAGTTGAAAATATTTCTGAATTTATAAATGTAATAAGTGATTATGAGGAAAATATAAATGAAAATAATCTGTCAGAGTTTCTTAATTCGTTATCTATTTCTTCTTCTGTTGATGGGCTGGACTCATCATCAGAGTCTATAACTCTGATGACAATTCACCTAGCTAAAGGTTTAGAATTTCCATGTGTCTTCTTTGTTGGAATTGAGGACCAAATTGTTCCACATTCTAGGACTCATGATAATGAAAATGAAATTGAAGAAGAAAGAAGACTTTGTTACGTAGCAATTACTAGAGCAATCAAGAAATTACATCTTTCCTATGCAAATTTTAGAAAAGTCTTTGGGCAAATTATCCCTTCAGGTAAATCTAGATTCGTTGAAGAAATAGCAAATTCAGAAAATATTTTAAGACTTGATGGCATTTCTACTAATAGTGGCAGTAGTAGCAATGAGGAAAAGAAAGTTTTTCATTATAGATTTGGAACAGGATGTATAGTTTACAATGATGATGAATCTATTGAGGATGTAGTTCTAGTTCAATTTGATTCAGGCTTTAGAAAGAAGGTCTTTATTCATGACTTGGAGGGTAGTTAGCTGAACCTAGGAGACAAATTGATAGATTTTAGTTTATTGGGTGTTAATGATTCATATTTTAATTCTGTTGATGTTAGTAATAAAAAAAAGATTGTAATTTTTTTTACATGCAACCATTGTCCTTATGTTCATGCCTATGAAAAAAGGATAGTTAAACTCCAGAAGTCTTATCGTGACATTGTTCAATTTATTGGAATAAACTCTAATGATGATACAAAATATCCGGAAGATAGTTTTGAAAAAATGAAAGAAAGAAGTAGAGATAATAATTTTAATTTTATATATGTGAGGGATTTATATCAAGAGGTTGCAAAAATTTACAATGCATCACATACACCTCATTTTTTTTTGTTTAACAAAGATAAGATATTAATATATAAAGGTAAGCTTGATGATAATTGGGAAGATGAGAATAAAGTTAAGAATTGTTACCTAGAAGATGCAATCAAAAATCCTAGATATACTCCAAGAGATACTTTTCCAGTTGGGTGCTCCATTAAATGGCTATAAAGAAACATAGAAAAGGCAAGATTATGACGAAACATGCAAGAATAAAAAATCTTGATGCTTTTCTGGAAAAATATTTGGAGCCTATATCCGGGGTTAAGTTGATAACCCCTGGTGTGATTAAAGTGGGAAGGGGCAAGGGCGAAACTTTAAAGGTTACTTATGGTAGAGAGATGTATCAAGGAATGGGAGATATTCTTGTAGGGTGTAAATTGAACGCAACATCAGGAAATTCTAATCAGGAAATTTTTGTCTCTACTAGTGAGCCAGGTGAAGTTAGAAAAATAATTCAAAAAATACGCACCAAAGATTAATTGGGGCTAATAGTTTCTAAAAGCTCCTTCTGGAATTCCTCAGAATTATCAACAGTAATTCCACTTATTGAGATATTAGCTTTTAGCCCATTATATGTATAAAAAATCTCAATTGGACTGCTACCTGGAAACTTAGCAAAAAGGTTCTTTAAGTTTTCTGTTTCTTTGTTGTTCAAATCTTTCTCTAGCTTAATTGCAACAGGAATAGAAATATCCGATATTAATCTTACTGAATCTACTTCGTTATAGGAATTAATAATCAATTTAAAGTTCTCATCATCTCGTTCTACCGAACCGGTTATAAGTATAGGCGCCCCAACTTGCAATTTGGATTCATGTCGCTCAAGCTCCCCACTAAAAATGATAGCTTCAATAATGTTAGTTGAATCTTCTAGATTTATTAAAGCATATTTACTAGAATTTCTTTTAGATGTTTTAATTTCAATTGAAGTTATAAATGCAGCTAAAGTAACAATTTTTTTATTTTGGTAACTTTTAATTTTATCGATAGTTTGATAGGAGATTTTTGACAGCTTATCTTTCACAATATCTAGTGGTTTTAATTTGATAGAATAACCTAGGGTCTCGATTTCGTACTTACTAATATCAAAGTCTGACCACTCTTCTTTCACTACAAGATTAGGTTCGGTAATTGTTTCTTCTATGGAAAATAGAGTTTCTTGGTTTGTATCATTAGACTTACTTCTTTGACCTACATAGCTAAGAAGAACATCGAGATTGTTGAATAAAGTTGACCTTGAATGGTTAAAGCAATCAAGTGCTCCCGACATAATTAAACTCTCTAAAGATTTTTTGTTCATTTTTCTAGAATCCATTAATGATAAGAATTGAAACAAATTAGAGAAGCTTCCCAGCTCATTTCTAATTTCAATAATATTATTGACAATATTAGTCCCAATATTTTTGATTGCATTAAGTCCAAAGCGTATTGATGCTTTTAATGGAGTAAACCCAGACCCACTCTCATTAATATTTGGGGGAAGTACTTCTATGTCCATTTCTTTACATTCTCGTATATTTGAAACTATCTTTTCCGACAGATTTATTTCTGATGACATTAATGAAGACATAAATTCACAAGGGAAGTAAGTTTTTAAAAAAGCAGTTTGGAAAGTTATATAAGCATATGCGGTACTATGACTTTTATTAAACGAGTACTCTGCAAATTTTTCCATTGTGTCAAAGATATCTACAGCAATTTTCTGGGGGATTTCATTCTTTTCAGCACCATCCATAAATTTTTGTTTTTGTGCCAACATCTCTGAAGCTTTCTTTTTCCCCATTGCTCTTCTTAATAAGTCGGCATCACCTAGAGAAAAATTAGCCAAAATAGAAGCAGTTTGCATAATTTGCTCTTGGTAAACAAAAAGACCGTGAGTTTCCTTGAGTATTTCTTTTAATTCCGGTGTTGGATAGTCAACATTTCTCTTCCCATTCTTTCTTAAAATATAGTCATCTACCATGCCACTATCCAAAGGCCCTGGTCTATAGAGTGCCAAGAGGGCTACAAGGTCATCGAACTTGTCAGCCTTTAGATTTTGCAATACATCTTTCATCCCACTAGATTCAATTTGAAATATTCCACGAGTTAATCCTGTAGAAAGTAAATTAAAAATTTTACTATCATTTAAATTAGCCCTTTTTAACTTTTCATCTATATTTATCGATTTTTTTCTAATAAATTCCTTGGTTTTCTTTATTACAGTTAAGGTTTTAAGACCCAGAAAATCAAATTTAACAAAACCTAGGTCTTCAACTGCATTCATATCGTATTGAGTTACCGTTTCACCGCGCGAACCTTTATATAAAGGAATCATTTTATCTAAAGATTCATCTGAAATTACTACACCTGCAGCGTGGGTGGAGGAATGTCTAACTGAATTCTCGAGTTTTACTCCTAATTTATAAAGTTCTGTGAATTGCGGCGTTGAGTTTATAAGAGTTTTAAATTCTTTGATTTTTTTATAGCACTCATCGAGGCTGTAAACCTTACCTCTAAAAGAAGGAATTAGATTTGTAATTTTATTTACATCGCCAAAATTAAATCCCAGAACCCTGCCCACATCTTTAATCACAGCCTTTGATGACATGGTTCCAAATGTGCCTATTTGTGCAACTTTATCTTTGCCATATTTTTGCGTTACATATTTGATTACTTCGTCTCTCCCTTCACCACAAAAATCTATATCGATGTCAGGCATTGATATTCTTTCAGGGTTTAGGAATCTTTCGAATATTAAGCCATGTCGTATAGGGTCAACTTCTGTTATATCTAAAAGATAAGCTATCAGGCTCCCTGCCGCACTTCCTCTTCCAGGCCCTACTGGAATATTGGATGATTTTGCAAATTTGATAAAATCTGATACTACAAGGAAGTATCCTTCAAAGCCCATATTCTTAATAATATTTATTTCATGCTCTATTCTTTTTTTATATTCGCTGATTTCTGAGTTAGGTATAAGACCTTCTGAGGCTTTAGTATCCAAAGACTCTTCAACTAAAGATTCAAAATTTTCATTGGATAAGATTTTACCATTATCAATTTTTGGCAATCTGTAATCAGCCTGATTGAACTCCAGGTTACATCTCTCTGCTATAAGTAAAGAATTCTCTAGCGATTCTTCGTAGTTATCAACTGCTAGCATCATTTCTTCTCTAGACTTAAGATAAAATTCATTTCCACTGAATCTAAATCTCTTCTCTTCTTTGACTAAAGAGTTTGTTTGTATACAAAGTAAAGCGTCATGTGAATCGAAACAATCCTTTGTAAGGTAGTGACAATCATTCGTGGCAACAACAGGTATATTGAGCTTTCTAGCAATATCTCTCAAGGTTGAATTAACTCTTATTTGCTCTTTTAGCAAGGTTCCTTGTATCTCAAGAAAATATCTATCGCCTAACGCATTCTTATACTCGCTGGCTATCTTAAGAGCCTCATCTTTTTTTCCTTTTAGAATATTATGACAAACTTCGCTATTTAAACATCCACTTAAAACAATCAGACCTTCACTTTTTTCAAATAAAAGTTCACGATCAATTCTTGGTTTTCTGTAAAAACCTTCAAGGTGACCCATTGAAACTAAAGAGCAAAGATTTTCGTATCCTTTAAGATTCATACATAAAACAGTTAAGTGATGAGTTTTATTGTTTTCAGGAGTTTTTTTGGTCCTATCTTTGGTTATATATAACTCACATCCAACAATAGGCTTGATATTATTTTTTTTTCCTAGTTTATAAAAGTCATAAGCACCAAAAAGATTCCCATGGTCAGTAAGCGCTACAGCAGACATTCCTTGCTTGGATACTTCTTGGAATAATTCATCAAACTTAATTGCCCCGTCAAGCAATGAATATTGAGAATGAAGGTGTAAGTGCACAAAATCGTTTTTCATTAGGTTCTAGATAATTATAAACAATTAAATAATATTTGAACATAAAGTTGTTATATAATTGATAATTATTTTATTTGGTACAGAATAAAATTATATGTTTGAAAAAACTATGGCTTTTTTTAAGTCAGTTAAAGAAAAATTAACTAAAACGAGTGACACACTCACATCGTCTATTGTAAAGGTTTTTAAGTCAAAAATTAAAATTGACGATAAAGTTTTAGATGATTTGAGAGAGTCTTTAATACTAGCAGATGTAAGTTATAAGTCTTCAGAAAGAATAATCTCCAACTTTAAAGATAAAATTAAAGAGTATGAGACCGAGAAAGAAGTAAACAAAGATCTGTATCTTGGTCTTCTTCAAAAAGAAATTCAACTAATGCTTGCAATGGATAATTCATCAATAAATTTAGATTCAAAAAATATCTCAGTAATTATGGTAAGCGGGGTAAATGGTAGTGGAAAAACTACTACTATTGGGAAGCTTGCCAATATTATCTCTAAAGAAAAAAAAGTGATGATAGTTGCTGGGGATACTTTTCGTGCTGCAGCAATAGAACAGTTGGAGGTTTGGTCTAAAAGGGTTAATGTTGATTTTCATTCTAGCGAAGACAAAGATCCAGGTAGCGTAGTCTTTTCTTCTATCGTGAGAGCAAAAAGTATAGGTTCTGAGGTTGTAATAGTAGATACAGCAGGAAGGCTAGGGAATAACGAGGACCTAATGAATGAGTTATCAAAAATTCAAAAGGTAATAGAAAAACAAAGTCATGTGACTTTATCAGAGAACCTTTTAGTCTTGGATGGAACCTCAGGGCAGAATGCATTATCGCAAATAGAAAAGTTTAAATCTAATGTTAATATTACAGGGATTGTTATTACTAAATTGGATAGTACATCAAAGGCTGGCTTCGCAATATCTGCTTCTTATGATTATAATCTGCCAATAAAGATGATTGGCATCGGTGAAAGAGTTGAAGACTTGATACCATTTGATTCGGAAGGTTTTTCCAAGGCACTTTTGGGGTTGAATTAATTATCATGAAAGAAAAAGATTTAATGAAGCAGGCATTTGTTCTTGCAAAGAAGGGTAGAACTCTCACAGGTTTAAATCCAATGGTTGGAGCAATTCTTTTAAAATCTAATGAAATCATTGGTAAGGGTTTTCATCGGGAATATGGTGGTCCTCATGCAGAAGTAAATGCGATTCAAGATGCAGAATCCAGAGGTATTAGTGTAAACGGCGCTACTTTAATTACCTCCTTAGAGCCATGTTGTCATAATAATAAAAAGACCCCCCCATGTACAAATATTATAATAAGTAAAGGTATCAAAGAAGTTTATTATGGCTCTATAGATATGAATCCTAAAGTTAAAGGTAGGGGGATAGCAAAGCTTAAAAGTAGCAATATTAAGACAGTTTTTATTGATAATCAGAAGAATAACGATGAACTAAATCGAGGATTTTTAAAAATAACAGAAAAAAAACTTCCTTATGTAACTTTAAAGATCTGTATGTCTTTGGATGGAATGATATTCAATGATAAATCTAGTTCAAGTTTAATTGGTGATTTAAAGCAATTAAGGCATTCAAACAATCTACGTGCTAATTATGATTCAATATTAGTCGGTGTTGAAACTATACTGGCCGACAATCCTAAACTTACATATAGAGGGTTGGGCTCCAAGAGCTTAAAACAGCCTAGACCTATAGTCTTAGATTCTTTACTAAGAACTCCTTTGGATAGTAAAATAATAAAGCTAAAAAATGATCCTATTATATTCACCAAGCTGGATGAAGATAGTAAAAAATCTGTCAAACTCAAGAAACTTGGATGTACAATTATTAAATTGAATAAACTTGAGCCTAGAATGGTTCTAAAAAGTCTTATGAAGAATAATTTGCAAACTGTTATGGTTGAAGGTGGAGGATCAATTTTTAGCTCCTTTTTAAAATCGAATTCATATGACGAACTTGTTCTATATTATTCATCTATCTTTATCGGAAATTCAGGCCTAAATCTTGGACACAGTTTAGATAGGGAATATAAATTAAAAAAGAATAGTACTAAAATTAAAAAAATTGGAAATTCAACTATGATGGTTTTTAAGAGATGAGAGTTGGAGTGTTTGGTGGTTGTTTTAATCCTGTACATGTTGGACATTTATCTTTGATAGAGGAAGTGTTAACTAGGTTTGAATTGGAAAAAGTATTAGTCGTTCCAAACATGAATCCTTACTATAAAGAAAATAAAGAAGTAAGTTTTGATTTAATCTCTAAGATGATTAATTTAGCGATAGATGACAAATGGAATTGTGAAATAAGTACTTTAGAATCTGACCCTAATAAAGATTATACTACTTATGAAACCCTTAAAGTCCTTACTGAAGATAATCTTAATAATGAATTATATTTAATACTTGGTAGCGACCAGTTTTTACAGTTTCCAAATTGGAAGAACTCAGATGAAATAAAAGATAAGATTAATTTGATAATAGCTCTTAGAGATAACTACAACATAAACATAGAAGATTATATAGATAAGAATATTCATTATAGTAAATTAGATAGCGGAAATAGGGCTCATATCTTTAAATCGAATAATGATAAAGAATTAATTTTTTATGATTTAATTAAGAAATTCGATATTTCTTCATCTATAATCCAGAAAATGTTATCTTTAGGTGCAGTAGATGAGGTTGAGCAATTTCTTACGCCAAGAGTTTTGAACTTTATTTTAGAGAAAGGACTTTATAGATAGTGGATACAAAAAATCTCATAAAACATATTTGCTCTTCTTTGGATACTAGAAAAGCAGAGGATATCTTAGTATTAGACATTCAATCTGTATCATCTATTGCTGACTATTTTATTATTGCTAGTGCTGATTCTGAGCGGGCTGTTAAGTCGTTAGCTGAGAATTTAGTAAGAGAAGTAAAGAAGAAATTTAAATTAAAAGCCAAAATTGACGGGCTTACAGATAATCGTTGGATTATTATTGATACAGGAGATTTAATAGTCCATATTTTTCACTCAGAAACTAGAGTCAAGTACGATTTAGAATCCCTTTGGTACGAAGCCAAAAAAGTTTCAGGGATTTAAATATTACTTTTTAGGTTTTCTAATAAAAGCAGGGATTTCAAAGTGCTCATCGTCTCCCAGTGGATGCAATTCATCAATTTTGTCGGGCACCGAGTCTTCATCATCATTATTTGTCAAACCTGAAATTTCATCATCAAGGTCTAAGCTGATTTGATCTTTGTTCTCAACTTCTTCAACTATTTGAGTAGGAGCATCTATAGGCCTGGAGTTTCCGTCAATACCAGTTGCTATAACTGTTATCTTCACTTTATCACCTAAAACTTCATTAACAACAAGACCAAATATTAATTCTACGCTCGGGTTAGCCTTAGATTTTATATGATTACATGCTTCGTTAAGTTCATCAATTGTAAAATTGCTAGAAGCTGAAACATTTATAAGTATTCCAGTAGCCCCTTCGATAGATATGTCTTCCAACAATGGGCTTGTGATAGCATTTTCGGCAGCCTCTATAGCCCTTGAAGTACCTTCACCTTCACCAGTACCCATTAAAGCTTTACCACCACTTTCTTTCATAATTTTTTTAACGTCAGCAAAGTCAACGTTAATAAACCCAGAGCCAACAATAATATCTGCAATACCTCTTACCGCATTTGTTAGAACATCATCAGCTGCTCTAAAAGAATCTAGGATTCCTGAAATCTGTTGCACTTCATTTAATTTATCGTTTGGAATAACAATTAGGGAATCAACTGCTTTTGCAAGTTCTTGAATACCAAGATCCGCTTGCGATATTCTTCTATTTGCTTCAAAAGTGAATGGTTTTGTTACTATTGCTACAGTTAGTGCGCCGGCATCTTTTGCAAGTTTTGCCACAACAGGAGATGCTCCTGTTCCGGTTCCACCACCCATTCCTGCGGTTATGAAGACCATGTCAGAACCTTGTAGAGCTTCTGTTATTTCATTCTGGTCTGCTTTAGCGCATTCATTTCCAAGCTCGGGGTTTCCACCGACACCTAGTCCTTTTGCTATATTCTTCCCTATCTGAATGACACGTTTTGCTTGTGACTTTTGTAAATCTTGAAAATCTGAATTCACAGCTATGAACTCAACACCTTCAATTTTATCATTGATCATACTGTTGACGGCATTTCCGCCTGCACCACCAACCCCTATAACTTTAATTTTTGCTCCTAAGCTATCGAAAAGATCTTCCTTAGGTGCCCCTGCAATTTCACCGGAAAATTCAAAAGTTGGCATATCGACTCCCTTATTAATTACAATATGTAGTATATTAACTAAGAATAACTACTATATTTAGTATTATATAACAAAATAATAGAAAAAGCACTATTTAGAAAAGATCAGCAAACCAGGTTTTCATGGAGCTGAAGACTTTTTTAAAGACCTGAGCTTCTCGAATTCTGATTTTAGAACTTTTTGCCGCTTCCTGATTGTTTGATCCCCAGATTAAGAGACCGACTCCTGTGGCACATTCTGGCTTTGAAACAAGTTCCTCTAGACCTGTGATCTGGTTAGGAACTCCTAGTCTGACAGGCATGTTGAGTATTTTCTGAGCTAAATAATCTGCACCTTTAATGGCCATTGAGCCTCCAGTTATAACACAACCTGCAGGCAGCATATCATGGTAGCCAGACCTCATTATCTCTCTTCTTGCCATTGTAAATATTTCTTCAAGCCTAGGTTCAACAATATTAGCAAGCTCGAGTTGACTAATTTTCTTTCTACCTGTACCCGCGATCTTATCAATTTTAATTTCATCGTCACCATCAACAAGATCAGCTGAAGCAATTCCATACCTTTCTTTAATTTCTTTGGCCACTTGCTTAGAAGCGCCTAACCCAAATGAAATATCGTTATCGAGGAAGTCTCCCCCAATAGTTATATTGCTAGTATATTTAATAGCCCCATCTGAAAATACGGCTATATCAGTTGTACCCCCACCACAATCTAGTAGGACAACTCCGACATCTCTTTCATCAGCAGTCAAAACTGCTTCGCTAGATGCAATTTGCTCTAGAACTAAAGATTGAACATCAACACCAGAATTATGAACACATTTTACGAGATTCTTAGCTTGAGTAACTTGTGCGGTAACCATATGAATCTTAGCTTCTAGCTTTACTCCGTAAAGCCCAACAGGGTCTTTAATCTTTCTTTCACCATCAACTATAAATTCTTGAGGCATTACATGTATAACTTCTCTGTCCGCGGGCTGTGCGCCTGCAGTTGCTGATTCAATGACTCTATCTAAGTCCCTCTTTGTAACTTCTCTATTTCTTAGGGTTATCATCCCATGACCATTAAGACTTCTAATGTGACCGCCGGCAATTCCCACAATCACACTTGTAATTTCAGTTCCTGCCATTTTTTCAGCATCTTCAATAGCTTGTCTTATTGAATCAACTGTAGCGTCAATATTAAGCACTATTCCTCTTTGCAAACCTTTAGAGGGGTAAGAGCTAACTCCAATAATTTCTACATCGCCAGGGGCTCTGACTTCAGCTACTAAACATAAGATTTTTGTTGTTCCAATATCAAGTCCAACAATTACATTACTATCTGCCATTTATGTCGATTATAATCCTAAAGATTATATTTTACAACACCCTTCTTAATATTACTTATATCAATATAAGATTCTTTCATTTCTTTTCTTTTCCCATCTTCCAATATTAAAGATAAATTATTTATTTTTTCCTCAAATTTACCTTTACCTAGATATATTTCTGTACCATCCGTCATAAATATTGTGGCACCTATAATCTCATCTAGTAAAATTTCCGAGATATTATCAGGGCTTAAAACTTGATTCTGTATTAGCAATTTGAACAAAGAAACACCTTTGTTAATATCCGTTATTGATCTTACTGAAAGTATTGGATAACTTTCGGTTATATATTCTCCTATGTTTCTTATCAGATTTAAATCCTCATCAATGTATCCTGAAATGCTACCTATATTGCCAAACATTAAAATTCTTTTTTCCACAATTTCTATCTTAACTTTTGTTAGTGAAAGTTGTTTGAACGAAACTTTGTGAACCAATTTGATATTTAAAATCTTTTCTTTTGTCGATTTTTTATTGTGAAATGCCAGAAGTTTGCCTTTTAGCTCTGAAGTCTTTTTTATCTCATCTACAGATACTATAGTATTTCCTTCAACTTTAATTTCTTTTACAAAGCAAAAAATTGGAAAATAAATAAATACAGCAATGACAGTCAACAAAAGTACTAATATTTTCTTCATCATTCATTTATTATCTTTACTTCTGTAGATAAAAGAATCCCTTCTTTTGTTTTACTAATTTTCTGTATTTTCTCAATTAATGTTTTAATGTCTTGAATCTTTGCACTACCAGTATTGATTATATAATTCGCATGAAGTTCAGAAACTTTTGCCCCCCCTATAGAGAGCCCCTTAAGTCCCAATTCTTCTATTATCCTTCCTGCTTTTGCATTATCCATATTCATAAAGACGCTTCCAGCGCTGGGGTATTCAACCGGTTGTGTATCATTTCTATGCTTAATATATTTCTTTATATTTTGTTTAGTTTTATTTATGTCTCCAAGTTTTAACTTGAATTTAGCTCTTGTAACAATATCTTTTCTTCTAATTGAGCTCTTTCTGTAGCCAAAACCCAAAGAATCTTTTTGTATTTCGATTTCCTTATTATTTTTAAGAAAAAAAACTGACTCTAGGCATTCGGATATAGTACCTCCATTTGCTCCGGCATTTGTAATCAGAGCTCCACCAATTGTTCCAGGAATTCCAGTAGAAAATTCAAATCCCACAAGACCCTTCTTCAGAGATCTGTTTAAAACTAGACTTAACGAAGCTCCGGACTCAACAATAACTTCTCCATCTTCTAAAAATTTAATTTTGTTTAACTTCTTCGTACTTATGATAATTGTTTTTGAGAGTTTAACGAAAAGGCTATTTGACCCATTACCTGATAAATAAAATCTGATTTTTCTTTTTTTGGTTTCTTTGATTAGGGTTACAAATTCATCTAAATTTTTTGGGTAAACAATCAATGGTGTCACTGCACCTACCCGCCATGATGCATATTCGCTCATATTATAGTTGGAGAAATATTTAATATTTCTTTTATTAAGAAAATTTGTTAACAAGTTAAATTCTTTTTTTGAGTTTGATTCCAACTTCACGGATATCACCTGCTCCCATAGTAATAATAGTATATTTTTTATATTTAAGCTTGGATATAATCTTATCTATTAAAATCTCATTATTTTCAAAAAATTGAGCCTTAGCGTTCCTTTTTTTTATTTTATCAAATAATTTGTTTGCATCAACATTATTTTTTTCGAATGCAGAATATATGTTTACTAAGTAAAGGTTCTTCCAGCTTGATAGCTCTTCAACAAAGTCTTCTAAAAGCAAACTGGTTCTTGTAAACCTATGAGGTTGAAATACTAAAATTACTTCATTTTTCAAAAAATTCTTATTAATATTCTCCCTGATAGCTTTGATTGCAGTTGGGTGATGTGCGTAATCATCTATTATTCTAACTTTCTTATTGTTTATAATTGATTCAAACCTTCTGATTGGGGCTTTGCATTTCAAACTATTTTCTTGAATTTTATCAAGGGTTATTCCTAGCTCTAGTGCTAGTATTGATCCAGCTGCCAAATTGTATGCATTGTAATCCCCATATAGCTTAGATGATATTTTTCCTATTATCTTTTGTTTCTTAAATAATTTAATAGAAGAAAATTTATTTTTTATTATATCAAAAGAATAATCATTGTTAAGATTTAAGCCTTGACCAAATTGTATAATTTTTTTAGATGAAAATGATTTTAATAGCTTCGCAAGAATAGGAGAGTCATTATTTGCTATACATTTAGTTTTCGTATTGATAATAAACTTCTTAAATGCAGAAATTAATTTTTTTTCTGATCCATAGAAATCTAAATGATCATTATCTATATTTGTTATAACTGATATGTGAGAATTAATTTTATTAAAACTATTGTCACTTTCATCTCCCTCGATTAAACAAAACTTAGAATTACCTAGGTAGAAGTTCGATCCTAAAACTCTATCTTCAGCACCAATAAAAGCTGTAAGATCTATATTAGAGTTCTTAATAATACAATGAGAAATTGAGGAAGTTGTACTCTTTCCGTGACACCCTGTTATGGTGATGTTTTTCATTTTATTAGTAAATAATCCTAGCGCCTCACCCCGGGTTAAAAGGCCAATCCCTTTTTTCTTTGCACTAATAAGCTCGGGATTATTCTTTTTTATCGCTGAAGAGTAAACAACTAAGTCAGGGTCTTTAATATTTTCAGCCATGTGAACATGGTCAATTTTACAACCCAATGTTTTTAGCTTCTTAATTATAGGAGATCGCCCTATATCAGAACCTGATACGACAACTTTCTTGGAGCGAAGAAATAAGGCTAAGGAACTCATTCCTATTCCCCCTATGCCAACAAAGTGAACATTTTTAATTACTTCCTTATCTATCATCTTCTAAAATGCCTTTAATTATATTTTTAGCTGAATCCGAATTGTAAACTTTTGCATTTCTTATCATAGCGCTTTGCATGGTGTTCCTGGTGCTTTGATTGTACAAGAGGTTATAGATTTTAATTATAAATAATTCTGATGATTCTTCCTCTAAAGACATAAAACCAAGCTCTTTTTTTGAAATCTCCTCGGCATTTAAGTATTGATGATTACCGGATGAGTTTTTGATTGGTACATATATCGATAAAATATTAAAATGTAAGCTTTCAGCTATAGTGCTAGCACCAGCCCTAGATATCAATATTTTGGATCTCTGGTAATACACCTCAATATTGTTGATAAATTCATAAACTTGAAATTCGAAAAAAGGAAATTCTTTTTTGATATCTGAATAAAGGCTCTCTATTTTTACTTTATTTCCCAGACCACATTGATGAATAATTTTAAACTTAGCAATCCTACCTTGGGTTTTTCCAACTTTTTGTAACAAGCGGTAAACAGAATCGCCGATTTTATTGTTCAATATTTTAGAGCCCTGGCTTCCACCAAGTATAAGAACATCTACGTCCTTATTGAGTTCATTATTGATTTTTAATTTTCTTATAGGGAATCCAGACTTTATGCACTTTTTTTCTCCAAAGTATTTTTGAGTTTCATCAAAATTAATAAATATTTTTTTACAAAACAATGCAATAATCTTGTTCGACAAGCCTGGAACAGAGTTGCCTTCTACAATATAAATTTTTTTATTTAGAATAAGTCCGCTTAGTGCTATTGGTAAAGAAACAAACCCACCAGTCCCTATTATTATATTAGGTTTAAAATTAACCATAATTTTTATTGATTGTATTACAGAAAGAAGAAGTGAATACAATGATTTAATTTTATAGAGCAAAGATTTACCAACAAAACCTACAGAGTTAATTTTGTATAAGGTATTATTATTTTTTAGATTAGGGATTGTTACTTTACTGTTTGACGTATTAACAAGCCGAACATCAAAGCCTTTATTTAAATCCTCTATCGCTTCCAATAGCGATATTGCTGGAAAAATATGGCCACCTGTGGCACCTAATGTAATAAGAATTTTTTTCAATTTCTTCTTTTATCTAAAGCTAATATTAAGCCAAATGCAAATAAGGTGAATATTAGCGAACTACCTCCATAGCTTATTAAGGGCAGAGGCACACCTTTTGTTGGCATCAGTCCAACAGTTACTGAGATATTTATTATGATTTGTAAAGAAGTAAGTATTATTATTCCAGATATTAAATTTCTTGAAAATAAATCTTTTGCTCTTTCAAGCATTCTAAATCCACTGAATATCAGGATTCCAAAAAGAATTATTATTATCATGCTACCAAGAAAACCTAGCTCTTCAGCAATTATTGAGAAAATAAAGTCATTATAGCCCTGTGGTAGAAAGAAGAGTTTTTGAGAGCTATTTCCCAAGCCAACCCCAAAGAACTTACCTTTTGCGAAAGAAACAAAAGATTGGATTATTTGATATCCAGTTCCTTGCGGATCATCATAGGGATTCAAGAATGACATTACTCTCTTCATTCTGTATGGAGCTATATAAATCAAGCTTAAGAAAGAGGAAAGCAAGACAAAAGATATGCTCAATATATGACTTATTTTCGCACCAGACAGAATTATCATACTAAAAACAGTAATGCAGATTAAAACCGTATTCCCAAAGTCGGGCTGCATTAGGAGAAGAAGTATATATGGTAGGCATGGAAGAAAAGTAGAAACTACGCCAATTTTGAACTCCCGAATTCTGGCGTTCTTAATATTAAGATGTTGTGCTATAAATATTAGTAGCATGTACTTAGCAATTTCTATTGGTTGAATAGAGAATGAAAGGAATTGAATCCACCTTGTTGCTCCCCCAGATTTTCTACCGAGCATAGGAATGAGAACAAGAAGTAAAAGAATTATTCCAATTATATAAAAAAATTTATAGTTTTTAGATAAAAAGTTTGTATTTAATTTAGAACAAATAATCATCACAATGAGTCCTATAAAAAGAAAAAGACTCTGTCTCTTTAGATAGAAAAAAGAGTCTGCATGGTTTTCCATTGCTATAATTGAACTTGAACTGAATACCATCAGCAGTCCAATAGTGGAAAGTATGATTGTAGAAATTAGGAATAATATTCTAGGTTCTATAGAATCAAGATAGTTCTTTAACATACTTTTTGAAGGTCTCTCCTCTTTGGGTATATGAGTCAAATTGATCAAAGCTCGATGTGCCAGGACTAAAAACCAAAGGATTTTCTTTTTTTGCTTCTTTTAGTCCTATTGAAACTGCTTCAAATAAATTTGCTGCTAAATATGTGGACTTAGGATTGAAGAACTTTGCAAGTTCAAATTTATTTTCACCGTAAAGTATAAGGCGCTTAACTTTACTTTTAACCAGCTTGGCTAAGGATACATAGTCTAGCTTCTTATCTTTACCACCCATTATTAATACTATTTTATTGCTAAAGCTTTTTATTGCAACCTCGGTTGCTTGTGGGGAAGTAGATTTAGAGTCATTTATTATATATTTACTGCTTTTTAATTTTTCTAGCCTGTGAGGCGGGGAGGTAAATGTCTTTAAAGCTTTTATTTGCTTATAAGTTATTTTTTTTATTAAAGAAAAAATATTTAGTGAAAAGAGAATATTCTCGATATTGTGAGGACCCAGAAGTTTGAGCTCTTTCTTCATAATTTTTATATCACCAATTGTAATATAATTATCCCGCGAATAAATTTCTTTATTCCTTAGTGGACTTATCCTTTTAGCTTTTGATTTTTGATTAAAGAATTGAGAGTTGCTTGATAATGCATAGCTACCTTCATTTTGATTTTTAAAGATTTTCTTTTTTGACGAAGCATATTCGTTCATATCTACATGATGATCTAGGTGATTTTCTGAGATGTTTAGCATTGCGGAGATAAATGGACTAAAAGATTTATCAATGAATTGCAATTGAAAACTGCTAACCTCTACTAATATGAAGTCATACTTGTTTTGGGATTCTATGGCTTTAATTAAGGGTGTGCCAATATTGCCACCAAGAAAAACATCTAACTTTGCACTTTTTAATAACTTATAAGTTAGCAGCGTTGTAGTTGTTTTTCCATTTGTTCCGGTGATAGCTATTATAGGCTTATGAAGGAATCTAGAGGCGAATTCAATCTCACTTATAATCCTCACCTTCTTCTTTATAGCCAGCTTGATATTTTTATTTCTAAGACCTACTCCTGGGCTTGTTATGATTTCATTACATTGAGATAAAGATTGAAGAAATTCTTCATTGGTATTTGTATTATCATCGAAAGTTAAAAAGCTGATTGATTTCCTCTTACAAAACCTTGCTAGCTCTATACCGGTTTTACCCATTCCATAAATCAATATTTTTTTCATACTATCTTATTTTTAATGATGCCAGAGCAATTAATGCCAATATTATTGATACAATCCAAAATCTAATAACAATTTTAGATTCTGAGTAACCTAATTGCTCAAAATGATGATGCAATGGAGCCATTCTGAGAACTCTTTTATTATAAAACCTGAATGACAATATTTGAATTATTACTGATAGTGCTTCAACAACAAAAATGCCCCCTGATATCAGTAGCAACACCTCTTGTTTAATAAGTATAGATACTATTCCAATTGTTGCCCCAAGTGGTATTGAACCAACATCCCCCATAAATATTTGTGCAGGATTTGAATTGAACCATAGAAACCCTAACAATGAACCTAATATTGCAGAAAGCAATATACTGACTTCCGCTACATCTTTAATATATGGCACATATAGATAATTAGTATAGATTGCATTTCCTGCTATGTAAGTGAGCAAGATAATTGCCCCAACAGTGCTAAGTAAAGATCCTGTAGCTAAACCATCAAGTCCATCAGTTAAGTTAACAGCATTAGCAGATCCTAAAATTATTAAAAAACATAAGAAATAATACATGGAACCTAGATCAAAAAGTTCTTTTGTAAAAGGAAGACCTATAAAAGTATTTTTGTAAATTTGATCATTATAAACAAAGCCTTCCACATTCATAAGGAAGAAAAATATTATAGTTAAAGCTATTAGGGTTTGTAGTGATACTTTTTTGGATATGGACAGACCCCTTCCTTTTTTAAGTTTAATAAAATCATCTATGAAACCTGAAAAAGCAAAGAGCATATAAGTCCCAAGTACCATTATAAAATTTATATTCTCAAAATTTCCAAAGAGGGTAGAGGAAATTAATATACTGATACCAATTGCTATACCACCCATATTGGGAGTACCTTTTTTCTTTTTGTGTCCTTTAAGGTATGAGCTAATATTTTCACCATAGTTTTTTTTGTTCAGAAAATCTATGAACTTAGGGGTCAAAATTATAATTATGAAAAAAGATGCTATTCCCGCAAGTGCAGATCTTAAAGTAATATATTGAAAAATATTAAGAAAATTAAAGGAATTGACAAATAAATCAAACAAATAATAAAACATTATAATCCTAAAGAATTAATTATTTTCTCCATTTTCATCCCCCTTGATCCTTTAACTAGAATAACAGTGTTATCTAGAGAATTTAAATTTATATGTTTTTTAATATCAGAATGACTCTCTAAAGCTATAAATTTGGTATTGAAGTCTAAATTTTTGTTATAGTCGTCAGAGTTATCCCCATAGCTAAAAAGTTCATCAAAGTCATTTAGCTTAATTTGCTCACCTATTTTTTGATGTTCCAATGCTGATTCTTTACCAAGTTCTAACATGCTACCTAAAATAGCAATTTTTTTCTTCTCTGGAAACATTTTTTTTACCATTTCTATAGCCCTTACTGTTGAATCAGGATTTGCGTTGTAAGTATCATTTATAATAATATTCCCTCTTGTAAGATTAGTAATCCTAAACCTATTCTCTATTCCTTGGAATGAATTTATACCACTTATAATTAATTCAATTCCAATATTAGCTGCTATTGCTAGTGTTGCTGAGCAAAGCGAGTTGTATATATTATTTAAACCTGGAGCTTTTAGACTTATAGGATAATTAGAATTTTTATAACATAGATCAAAAGAAGAAAAATTATCACTAATATTTTTGGCTGTTACATCTGCCTCATTTATTATCCCATAGCTTATTTTCTTGCAATTAAGTTTCGAATAGAAATCATTTATAAACTTATCATCCATATTAAATGAAAAAGTAGATTCTTCATCAAAATATTTTGTTATGTTTAATTTTTCAAAAAAAATATTTTTTTTATTTATCAGACCTTCTGTGTGACCCTTTCCGATATTTGTTATTGTTGCAAAATGAGGCTTTGCAATTTTGGCCAAGTTCTCTATTTCACCTTTAGAATTAGTACCCATTTCTAATATCAGAAACTCATGCATGCCGGTAAGATTAAATATCGTCAAAGGTAGCCCTATTTGGTTATTTAAATTCCCATGGGTTGCCAATACATTAGATTGTTTGGATATTATATTCTTAAGAATTTCTTTTGTTGAAGTTTTACCATTTGTTCCAGTGATACCAAAAGTCTTTAATTTAGGAGTAGATTCAATTAGATAGCCTGCAAAATGTTGAATAAAATCCAGTGTCGAATTTACTGTTATTTGCTTAGGTGAGCTGTTTCTTTTGGTACTAATGCAAAATTCTGCGCCATTACTTAATGCTTCAGTGATAAAATTATGACCTTCAAAATTTTCCCCATCTAATGCGATAAAGATATCCCCTTTGCTAATTTTTCTAGAGTCAGTAGATATATTATTAAAATTATTAAGTCTTATATTTGAATCAATATAAGTCACATCATTACTCTTTTTTATAAAATCAGCTAATTTTTTTTTAGTTAAAAGCATTTCTTTAGACATTTTTTAATTTCCACTTTATCTGAGAATTTATATTTTTTTCCTTTAATATCTTGATATTCCTCGTGACCCTTACCTGTAATTAGTAGCTGATTCCCAGCTTCGAGGTTTTCTACCGCAAACTTAATTGCCTTTCTTCTATTTTGAATAACTTTCACTTTTTGTTTATCCTTAATCTTAACACCTAAGACTATACCCTTTAATATATCCTTGGGATTTTCGTATCTAGGGTTGTCAGAAGTGACTATAATCTTATCTGCCTCCATGGAACTTACTCTTCCCATTTCGTAACGCTTACCTTTATCCCTATCTCCACCACAGCCAAAAAGAACAGTGAGCTTTTGATCAGGAAAATTTTGCTTTAAAGAAACAATAGATTTTTTTAAAGCATCTGGAGTATGTGCATAATCTATAAATATATTTTTATAAATTTTTTCTAATCTGCCTGGTGCACCATTAAATTCTTTTATGCCTTTGCATATTGTTCTGATAGGCAGACCTTTAGTTTTTGAAAAAGCAAATGCCGCAAGAATATTTTCAAAATTATAATTACCAAATAATTTTGTATCCACAGAGTAATCTTTTTTCATATTTTTTATTATTAGATTGGTGCCAAATTTATTATTTTTTGCTTCCTTTAAATAAAAGTCTGCTCTTATATCGGTAATCGAATAAGTAATAGTTTTAATTTTACTTTTTAATTCATCGACAATTTTTCTTCCATATCTATCATCTAAGTTAATTACTGCAATTTTGTTCTTTTTATTGCTATTAACTAAATGATCAAAAAATAACTTACTCTTAGTTTTATAGTACTTATTCATCGTTTTGTGAAAATCTAAATGATCTCTTGACATATTTGTAAATATTGCAGAATTAAAACTTATTCCTTCAACTCTGGAAAGCTCAAGTGAATGAGATGAGACTTCAAGGAAAACTCTTCTAACAGCTTCACTCTTCATCTGCTTTAAGAGTTTATTTAGTTCATAAGCATCAGGAGTCGTTAGCTCTGACTGCACTCTTTTTCTTCCATAGATACTACCAATTGTTCCAATTAATCCCGAGCCCTTATCTTTCCATATTTCTTTTAACATATAAGCTATAGATGTTTTTCCATTTGTACCGGTTATACCGCACATATCTAATTTAGCTGAAGGGTTAGATGATGATTCACTGCATGCTAAAGAATAAGCTTTTTTACAATCTGGAACTATATAAATCAAAACTTCTTTGGGAATATTGCCAATGTCCAGCCCTTTTTCAGCTACAATAGCCGAGGCTCCTTTTTTAATTGCATCCTTAATATAGAAGCTTCCATCTGTCTTTTCTCCCTTTATTACAAAAAAAACGCCAGTTTTCTTTATATTCTTTGAGTTATTAGAGGGGACCCCTAGATTTTTTATTTTTTTAAATATCTGATTATTTTTTGAAATATACATGATTTAAATTCCAGGCTCTAGAAATAAACTAATCTCTTCTTGAAATATATAGTCATTTCCAGGACTAGGTGTTTGTTTTTTTACGAAACCATTACCAACTATTCTAATTTTGACATTTTTTTCTTTTGCTATTTTAATTGCTTCTCTTTTAGCCTTCCCTATGAAGGATGGGACATCTTTAACTCTTGCAAATTTTTTAATTTTTTCTTCATCTATTAATATTTTTTCAATTGTTTTTTTAAAAACTGGAGCTGCCCAACGTCCACCATAAGCCCTCTCTCCTTTAGGGTAGTCAATAGTTATAACACTTACTAGCTGTGGGCTATCGCTAGGTGCAAATCCTATAAAAGAAACAATAAATCTTTTTTTAGAATAACCCCCTTTGCTTGCAACCTGTCCAGTTCCCGTTTTACCCGAGACACTGACTCCATCAATTTGAGCTTTATGGCCTCCACCATCCTCAACAACAGATTTCAAAAGTTGCCTCATTTTCTTGCTTGTAGCATAAGATAAAACCCTTTTCCCAGATTGACTATTATTTTCAAATAGAATTCTACCTTGTGAATTTGTAATTGATTTTACTAAATAGGGCTCAATGTATATGCCACCATTTGCTATTATAGAGAGAGCTTTTGCAAGCTGCAGAGAAGTTGCAGACATTCCTTGTCCAAAGCTTATATTCGCGGCTTGTATCAGACTCCATTTTTCTGGAGCAACAAGTATTCCCTTCGCTTCTCCAGGAAGTTTAATATTTGTTTTAGTACCAAACCCTAAGCTCTTTAAGTAAGAATAGTACGTTTTGTTGGAAATTTTTTCTATTATTTTCGATGCACCAATATTACTTGAGAATCTTAGCACTCCGGATACGTCTAGCTTACCTTTCTTGTTAACATCATGAATTATATATTTCCCTATCCTACGTTGACCATTTTCACAATCTATAATAGTTAGATCATCAACAACCCCTTCGTTAATTGCAGCTGCAACTAGAAAGCTCTTCATTACAGAACCTGGCTCAAAAGTATTCCAAGCAGGAAGATTTCTTTTAGTTATAGAATCCTGATATTCTGAGTATTTATTTGGATTAAAAAATGGATAGCTACCCATGGCATAAATTTCTCCAGTATTTGGATTTAAAACTACACCATATCCCCTTAAAGCTTTCGATTTCTTTACAGCTTTAGCGATTTCTTTTTCTAAGATAAATTGATACTTACTTTTAATAGTAAGGTTAAGGTTTGATCCATCCTCAGGATTTTCAATTGCCGTAGGGTTATCAGTAATAATTTTCCCCTTACCATCTTTTGTTAAGGTAATTACTTTCTTTGATCCAACTAGTTCCTTATTAAATTTGTACTCTAGCCCTTCCATTCCTACTTGATCCAGGTTTGTGTGTCCTAAAACTTGGCCTGCAAGATGTCCAAAAGGATAATCTCTTTTGTATTCCATTTTTATAGAAACATTGGGAAGTTTTAATGAAAGTATTTTATTACCTTCTTTGTGTGATGCCAACCTCTTTATCCAAACAAAATACTTCTTTTTATTTAATTTTTTTAATACCTCTGCTTCTGAAATATTAAGTGTCTTAGAAAGTATTTTCGAATAATACACCTTATCTTTGATTTCCCTAGGATTTAAGTGGATTGATGGATACGCAACACTAACTGCTAAAATCCTTCCATCAGCATCTCTTATTTCTCCTCTATTCCCAAGAAGTTGGAAAGGATTTGTTTGGATTTTAGAAAACTTTAAGGGTTCTTCGTTATTAATTAATTGAAGAGAAAATATTTTTATGCTTATTACAATTAAAAAAAGAAATATGCAAAATTTTATAAGAACTACTCTTTTTTTTAATTGAGAATCTTTTTCTTTAAACTCGTTTATAAAGTTATTCATTATTAATCTTTATTAAATCTCTCTGTTTAGGGAATTTCATACTATTCTTTCTTGCTAATGATTCAATTCTTTCGTGAGATTTTAATTGAAGAGTTAGACTTTCAAGTCTCTTATTTTCCATTAAGACTTCGGAGTAAGTATTTTTAGATTTTGTTAATTTATAGCCTAGTTCGGTCTTAAAAGCTTTGAGACCTATTATTGAAATTAACAGAAACAAGCTCAATGCCGCGACTACTATAGTTTTACTTGCACCCTTTAGCATTGAAATTATTTGAGTTTTATTCCTTTCAAGTAGTATCGAACTGGCCTTCATTATAATGCCTCTCCTATTCTCATTTTTGCACTTCTGGAGCTAGGGTTTAGAAGTACTTCATTTTTAGTTGGTTTGAGCGGTCTTTTTGTAATAATTTTAAATGTTTGCTTCTTTTTACAGTCGCAACTCATTTTGGTTGGCGGACAGGTGCATTTTGATTCTGAAAGTTTAAAGAATTTTTTAACAATCCTATCTTCTAAAGAATGGAAGGTTATTATTACTAGTCTTCCACCTTTATTAAGAATCTTCTCACTTTTTTCCAAAAACTTTACAATGGCCTCTAACTCGTTATTAACAGCTATTCTAAGAGCTTGAAAAGTTCGCGTCGATGGCTCTATGTTCGATGAACCTTTATTAATTTTTCCAACAATTTCTGTTAGCTCATCACTTGTTGTTATCTCTTTCTTTGATCTTTGTCTTGCAATCTCAGAAGCAATCTGAAAATGATTTTTTTCTTCACCATAATTCATTAAGAGTTCGGAAAGTTCTTTTACAGAATATGTATTAATGATTTTGTGAGCGGTGAGTTCCTGATTTTGATTTATCCTCATATCAAGTTTGTTACCTTTTTTAAAACTAAAACCTCTCTTGATATTAAGAAGTTGATATGTTGATATACCCAAGTCTAATATTACTCCATCTACTTTCTCATTTATGAGTTTATCTATGTCACTAAAGTTTCCGCATATAAACTCTATTTTATTTTTAGATTTAGCTAATCTTAATTTGGCTATCTCCAATGAGTTATAGTCAGCATCAATACAAATAATTTTATTTATATCATTTCTTGTATTAGTTATTTCTATAGTGTGTCCACCCATACCTAGGGTCGCATCAAGATAAGTTCCATTGCTTTTTAAATTTAAATTTTCTACTGCTTCTTTTTTCATAACCGTAAAGTGGTAATCAGATTTCATCTATTACCTCTCTACTTTCTTGAAACTTTTTAAAACTGTTAGCGGAATCTTTTTTCCAATCTTTTTCTGACCATAACTCAAATCTTGATAGCATACCAACAAAAATCGCTGAGTTGTTTATATTAAATTTCTTTCTTAATATGCCAGGTACCATTATTCTCCCTTCACTATCTATCTCTGATTCGTGAGCATTACCTATTAAATATCTTTCAAATTCAACTGTCTCTTTTTTGAATTGTGGAAGCTTGGCAATTTTATCTTCTAGCTTGTTCCATTCAGGAAGTGGGTAACAGATTATTGAATTTTCAAAAGTTGATAATATTAGGTGATTAGTCTTATATTTCCTTTTTAGGTTATCTCTGAATTTAGAAGGCACACTGATTCTTCCAGTCCCAGAAATTTTGTGTATAAACTGACCTCTAAACATAATAACCTTGTACATGCCAAAAAATGACAAAATACGCCTTACATCTAATTTTATTAATATTTATAATTAAAGTCAAGGCTATGATAAAGTAGTGTCGTGGCAACTTTAAGGATTAAATTGAAAAAAAGAAAGGAAATTGTAAAGTTTCAATTTCTTTACTCTTTACATCAACATATGGGATGGCCAAGGTCTAATAGGGATATACCAGAGGAAATATCAATTTTTACAACTAAAGAACTGCTAGAAACTAACATAGAGATAGTTAATGAAATTAGCAAATGGATAAATCTTAAAATAATCTAAGAATCGGATTCTTTATTAATAACCAAGTTTTTAAAGCCAGTGATACTACCAATTAAAGCTTTTCGAAGACCACCGAATTCTTCTGGACCATTAATTAGCCGAGCAGACTCTTTATCTACTTTCGCAATTTCCACTCCGATTTCCTCTTCATCTTGAATATCCTTCTCTAGACAACTTGAAACACAGCTTTCCCAAAGTTGAAGTTGAGCTATATGTTTGTTAAGGAGACCTACACCCTCTCCCCTAATTGCATGATGAGCGAAACCAAGTTTTTCAGGAGATCTTTCTAGCATCAACTTTATAGAAGCTATACCTGATTCTATCCTATATGGATGAGGTGTTGTTGGTACCATAGCAAAATCTAGACTTGGTACAAGCATTCCAACGGAATCTCCACAAAACATAATATTTTTATTTTCTAACATGAAACTAAAGTGGTGACTTGCATGGCCTGGAGTCTCAATCCAATTAAATTCTAGATTATTAACTTTAATATTGAAAGTTTTGTCATGAATAGAAATTATATTCTCTTCCTTGACTGGAACAGGTCTTTGATACATTTCGGCTACCCAGCCTAAAGTGTCTAGCGATGACTGCCATAAAACTTTATCGGGATCTACTAAATGAGGGGTCCCTCTTCTGTGAACTATAATCTGAGTATCTGGAAAAGATTGCATAAAAGTTCCAAGTCCCCCGGAATGATCTAAATGAATGTGTGTTAAAAAAACATATTTTAAATTTGATTTATCGACCCCTAGAATTTTTAGTTGTCTTATAAGTTCAGGTATTCCACATGTTGGACCAACATCAATAATGATATAATCTTCTTGAGCTTTAATTAAGTATGGTGCAATAAACTCAGTTTCATTATCGATTTTTAGGTCAAGTTGCCATATTATGTCGTCGAGCTGCCTTATATTTTTTTCCATTAGAATAATTTATAATTTTAATTGGTAATATTGCCAAGTAAAGGGGTGAAAAAAAATATTCAACTTATTCTCTTCCTCCATAAAAGTCGGAATTCTTACTTTTATCAGTAGGGTTCTTGGATATGTAAGAGATTTAATAATAACCTTTTTCTTTGGTGCAAACTTGGAAACCGATGCTTTTTATGTTGCATACCGAATACCAAATCTATTTAGACGATTATTAGCTGAAGGTACATTGAGTACAACTTTTGTACCCTTTTTCACGGAAGCACAAACCGCTAATGATAGAAATGCTTTTAAGATTCTAAGAGATAATATATTCACTATTGTATTTATTGGGCTTTTGTTAATCACTGGAATTTTTTATTACTTTTCTACTGAACTTATTAGTATTTTTGCCTTTGGTTTTGATGAAGTAACAAAAGAACTCTCTGCTAATTTACTTAAAAGAATGTCCCCTTTCTTATTTTTAATTTCATTGTCAGCATTAAATATGGGTCTTTTGAATTCAGCTCAAAAGTTTAATGCTCCAGCCTTTTCACCAGTTCTAATGAACGTGGGCATTATTTTAATTGTCTTAATCTCATCTTTTTATTTCTCTCTAAGCATCTATGTGCTTTCTTATGCGGTTCTTTTTGGGGCATTACTTCAGTATTTATTTCAGATACCCTTTATTTTAAGAAATAATCTTTCTTATAACTTTAATCTTAACAATTGTATTAATCCTAAAACAAAAGAAATATTCAAAGTAGTCTTCCCTCAGATCTTTGGTTTAGCGGTTTATAATATTAACATCTTAGTTAACACTCAATTTGCTTCATTCATGGAAAAGGGTTCTATTACATATCTGTATCTAGCTGAAAGACTAATAGAGTTTCCTTTGGGAATTTTTGCAGTTTCTGTGGCTACAACCGTATTGCCAGTTCTTAGTGGGCAGTATTTGAAAAAGAACTATTCTGATTTTTCTAAAACAATTAATGAAAAATTAAAGTTTTTACTTTTTCTTTCAGCCCCTTTTGTACTTGTTTTTATTTTTATTGGACAAGATATATGTAATGTTTTGTATGCACGAGGTGAGTTTACGGTTGATGATTCATATATGACATATAAAGCATTATTGGCTTACTCGTTTGGATTAATTTTTGTCGCAGGGGTAAGGCTTATTACTCAAGGTTTCTATGCAACAAAAAATACTAAGCTACCTGTTATATTTGGAGCTTATAATTTAGGTGTAAATTTCTTACTTTGTTATATCCTGGGCTTCTATTTTAACTTAGGATTTTTTGGTCTCGCATTGGCCTCATCTATATCATCAATCTTCTTATTTTGTATGCTTTTATTTAAATTAAAAACTTTAATTGTTGGAATTGAAATACTAAATTTTTTCAAATATTTAATAATAATTCTATTGATCTCAGGTGCGTCTCTTTTTTTGGGAACAAATGCAAGTCAGTTTATTTTCCATGGAAGCAGTATTACTATGGGTCTGATTTTCACCATTCTCTTTTCAGCTGGAATTTTTTATACGATTTCAAGAGTGCTGAGGCTAAGTGAATTAAGAATGATTTTTAAATAAATTATCATTGTACATAGTTTCTTTTTTCCTTTAATCTTAAAATATGAAAATATTATTTTTAAATGGTCCTAATTTGAATATGTTAGGAGAAAGAGAAGAGTCCTTATATGGACAACTTACACTTAATGAAATAAATTCCTTAATACAGAAGAAGGCTGATAAAATGAATATACAAGTTGATTTTTTTCAATCAAATGAAGAAGGTAAAATTGTTTCAAGAATTCAGGAATCTTCTGGCTTGGTAGACTATATTGTAATTAATCCTGCAGCTTTTACACATACAAGTATTGCAATAAGAGATGCGCTTTTAGCTGTTAAAGCAAGGTTTATTGAAGTACACCTCTCTAATATATTTAGCAGAGAAGATTTTAGACAGAATTCATATGTATCGTCTATTGCACTTGGCGTTATATCAGGGTTCGGCCACCAAGGATATTTAATGGCATTAGATGCTTTAAGTGATATAAATAAATAATATTAATGAATGATTCATGGAATTTAAGAAGTCCTGACAATAAAATTGTCGAGCTATTTTCTTCTAGGCTTGATATAACCGTTATGTTGTCTACTTTCTTGGTTAATAGGAAGGTCAGCAATTTAGTTGAAGCAGATATTTTTTTAAATCCGAATCTCGACAAACTTCCAAACCCTTTTTTACTTAAGGGCATGACTAAAACAATAGATAGAATTATTGCTGCTATTGATAGTAGTGAAAAAATTGTAGTTTATGGAGATTTTGATTGTGATGGTGTTACTTCGACTACAATATTGTACAGCTTTCTTAAAAGTGTAGATGCAAACATCGAATTTTATATACCTGAAAGAATTGAAGAAGGATATGGAATTAACTTTGAATCAATTAAAAACTTAGCGAAAAATGGGACTAGATTAATAATTTCAACCGACTGTGGAATTTCTGAGAATGAACTAGTTGAAAATTGTAAGGAGCTAGATTTAGATTTTTTAATTACTGACCATCACACTGTTCCAGAAATTGAACCTGACTCTTATTCAATTGTTAACCCAAAACAAAAGGGTTGCGAGTACCCTTTTAAAGAGATTTGTGCTGCTGGCGTTGTATTTAATATAATAATGGCCTTAAGACATAAGATGAGAGAGAGGGGATATTTCGAATTTATAGAGGAGCCTAATCTAGCAAGATATTTAGATCTGGTAGCAATTGGAACGATAGCAGATAGTATGCCTATTTTAGGTGTTAACAGGATTTTTGTACACAATGGTTTGAAAGAGATTCCTAAAACAAAAAGATTAGGACTTCAAGCATTATTAAAAAAAGATAAATCTGTGTATACGGCAAGAGATGTTTCTTTTGGAATAGCTCCAAAAATTAATGCAACAGGAAGAGTCGGTAAGGCTTCTAATGCAGTTAGGCTCTTAATTGAAAGTGAAAAGGCTAATGTAGACTCCCTTTTAGCAATAATTGATCAGGATAATAAAAAAAGAAGAACTATTCAGGATGATGTAACAGAGCAAGCTTTAATTCAAGCAGAAGCAAAGATAAAAGAAAATCCTGATATTAACTCACTTGTCTTATCTTCTACTGGCTGGCATCCCGGGGTTATAGGAATTGTTGCATCTAAAATGGTTGAAAAATTCCATAGACCTTGTGCAGTTATTTCGATTAATGGTGATTTAGGAAAAGGTAGCTTGAGAACTAGCAATAACATTAATCTTTTTGAAGTGTTAAAGAATTGTGACTCATCACTTATTCAGTTTGGGGGACATGCAGGTGCTGCAGGTATCACAATTAACCTGGACCAAATTGATAAGTTTAAAGGCTTATTCGAAGATACAATAGAAGATTACGACTATAATTTTTCTGAGACTTTAGATGTCGATATGGAGATCAGTTTTTCGGAAATTAACAATGAATTCTTCAAAGACATAGAAAGAATTGAACCTTTTGGAAAAGAGAACCAACCCCCAGTTTTTCTTTCATCTAGCGTAGAAGTTGTCAGTGTGAATATTTTAAAGGATAAGCACTTAGAGGTCGATCTAGTAGATAAGAATACTAAGAGAAGAGCATTGTGGTTTTTTTATAATAAAGATATCTTACAAGGTCAAAATCCTAATACTTTAGTGGGGAAAATGATAAATGTCCTCTATACAATACAAAAAGATACTTATAAAGGAAACACTAGCATAACTTTGGTGATTCGAGATTTAACAGAAGCTTGACAATGAACATTTTAAGTTAAATAATCACTAAAAAAGAGGTCATTTATGAATTTTTTTAAAACATTAATTATTTTTGTAGCAGCATTATTCTTGGGAACAACTATACTTACTACTGCCAAAGAAGTTCAAGAAGTAGATTACCCTTCTTCTAAATCAAGGTCAGATAAAAAAGAACAGTTTAATTACAACGAAACTTATGGGCCATCACCAATTTTTACAATAGGTGGGGGTTTGTCTCAAAGTCCTGGTGGATGGAGCTTGACTACTAGGCTTGATTTGCCTTATAAAGATGATTTATATATCGGGCCAGTAGTTCAATATGTCGAAGGAGATAATCAGACTCTAATGGGTGTTACTGGAAATATAAAAAAAATATTACCTAGCACTAACCCCAAAATAGTTCCTTCAATTGAAGCCGGTATTGGAGTTTTAGTTGATGACAGAGAAGATGATAATGATGATAATGATTCCTCAATGTTGACTGTCGTTGGAGCCGGTTTTGACTACGTATTATCAGAGAAAGTTAGTGTCGGAGCTCATACTTATATTAACAATAGCTTTGATTTTGACCATAAAGAATTCTTTTTTACAGCATTAGTGGGATTAAATATAAGACTATACTAAAACTTAGCCCTGGGCTAAAAAAATGGCTAATTCTAAATCAAACAACATAGTAATTTTAGGTGCAGGATCAACTGGCGGATTTTTATGCGAAGAGTTATCCTCAGAGAATAATGTCACTCTTATTGATAGAGACATAAATAAAATTAATCAAATTCAAACTAAGAATAAGCTTGATATAAAAACAATTTGCGGAGATTCAGCAGACTTAAATATATTTGAAGAAATAGATCTAAGCTCTGTTGATTTTTTTATTGCTTGTACTAATGATGACAAGTTAAATCTTTTGACCGCTATGTATTTTGAGTCTGTACCTGGAATACAAACACTTGTAATTTTGAAAAATAATAAATATAAGGATTATCCTGGAAAGGTTGGTTTTCCTGAGATGAAAACTTTCTATCAAGGTGACATCGTATCCGAGAAAATTATGAATCTATTTGAGACCCCATATTCGTGGGAAACAGATAAGATAGCAGATTCAAAAATTCTCTTTTTAAAAATAAAAATTGATGAAACTAGCCCATTACTTGGAAAATCAATTTATTCTCTAAACAAAGATGGCATAAACAAATGGAAGTTTCTTGCGGTTACAGAGGACCCTGAGAGCCAAAAGCTTAATTTTATCAAGTCAGATGGTCCAGCTACCAGATTGAAAAAGAATGATATTGTTCTTACAGTTGTTACATGTGATTCGGAAAGAGAGTTTGAGGAAACATATTTTTCTACCGAAGACACAGAGTTAAGTAATATTTTTATTGTTGGAGGAAGTTATATTGCATCAAACGTTGCACAAAAATTAGTTAGAAGAAAGTGCAATGTTAAGTTAATAGTTTCTGATAAATCTCGTGCACGAGAATTATCAGAGGAGTTGAGTGATGTACAAATCATCCTGGGTGAGCCTACAAATGAAGATCTTCTGAAAGATAATGGGGTTGGAGAGGAGTGTGACTATTTCTTAGCCCTAACTGATGATGATGAAATTAATGTCTTAAGCGCTCTACTTTCAAACAAACTCAAAGCAAAAAACTCTTTAGTGGTGTATTCAAAATCTGAATATCAGAATGTTATCAATAGTATTGGTGCTGAAAGAGAAATTAACACAAAATTTTCTGTCTCTGGAGAAATTAATTCATATCTAATGAGAAAGAGTTATTCCCACGAGACTATTGTTGATGAGAATACTAAGATTTTTGAATTTAAAGCTAAAGAGGATCTAGCAGTCGAAAAGATTTACGAGGATATTTCCCTTGCATTTGTTTTAAGAGAAAAGGATGACGAGACTTTGATATTGGACCCAGATGAAGGGAAGGTTCTAAAGGGCGACTATGTTATAGCAGTTACGCTAAGTTCAGATGCCGAGAAAGCCCTAGAGTCTAAAATTTTAGAATGAATTTAAAAAAGTCAGCTTATTTAATTTCAAAATTTATTACTTATTTTGGTTTCTTTCTATTGCTACCAGTCGTGGTATTTTTTTTCCCACGACATATCCCGGAATCTAATCCATTATATTATCAAGTAGTTCCTTTTTTTCTATCCTCTATCATTACCCTAATCTTGGGCTTTTCTCTTTCTCGAGCTTTTAATAACTCAGAATCGCTCAAAAAAGATTTAACTAGAAAAGATGGATTCCTTTTAGCCTCGCTAATATGGCTAGTAGCAGGAATTCTGGGCTCATTACCATATATTTTTTCTTCAATTAATCTATTTGGCTTGATTGATTACCCAATATTTCAATCAAATATAATAGTAAATTCAATATTTGAATCTATTTCCGGTATAACAACAACTGGCGCTACTTCTTTTAGCCCTTTCCCCGATGTGGCGAATCATCAATTCTTAATTTTTTGGCGTTCACTATGTCAGTGGTTAGGTGGAATAGGAATTATTCTTTTGGTATTGGTGGTCTTCCCAAGAATCTCTGTAGGTGTAATGCAGATTGCTACGGACCAAGAAGGCTCTGGGCCACAAAAAGAAAGAATTACACCAAGGCTTTACGAGACGGGCATAACTCTTTTGTACATTTACGTAGGACTATCGATAACTCTTGGTTTACTATTGTTCACTCTAACAAATTTAAATTTATTTGATTCTGTAATCCACACTCTGAGCACTGTTTCTTCGGGTGGGTTTTCAAGCTATCCACTTAATATTGAATCATTAGATAGTATTTTAATTGAATCCATTATAGTTCTATTCATGTTCTTATCGGGAATTAGTTTCGCTGTCTTTTATTTTTTGATTAGCGGGAATTATAAGAAAATTATTGAGAATTCAGAATTTAAGGCGTATGTCCTTATTAACTTCCTTTTGATTATTTTCGTAGTCTTTTCTATAAATAAATTTTATGATTTTGAATCATTTTACCAAGCTCTAAGATATGGAATATTTCAGTCAATATCTCTTTCAACTGGAACAGGATTTACATCATTTAATTTTGATTTATGGACTAAGCATACAAAAATTATTTTATTAGTTTTTATGATTTTAGGTGGGTGTTCTGGTTCAACAACCGGTGGCATTAAGATAATTAGACTATTGATAATATTTAAAAGAATGATGATTGAAATCAAAAGAAGAGTTAGTCCTAACATAGTTTCTACAGTCAAGATAAACGGAAAATCAATAGATGAAGAAATTGTTTCAGGCGTATTCAGTTTTATGGGATTATATATTCTTATTTGTACTATCGCCCCAATACTGATAATGGTATTTGAAAGCAATGTAACTGCTCTTACAGCATTTTCTGCAGTTCTATCATGTATAACAAATGTTGGGCCTGGATTTGAACAAATTAACCCTCATCAGCATTATGCTTTCTTCTCATCAAGCTCCAAGGTTCTACTATCTTTTCTTATGTTATTAGGTAGGTTGGAAATTTTTACGATTTTTGCTTTACTAATTCCTTCATTTTGGAAAAAATATTAAAATATTTGTGTTAATATTTCTTTGTAAATGCTAAAAGAAAATTCTAAAACATTGTTGATTGGTAATTTTGATGGGGTTCATATTGGCCATCAATCTCTAATAAATTTCGCACAGCAAATTGCTGATGATTCTGGTACACAATTATCTGTGGTTACATTTAATCCTCATCCTAGAGAAGTGATTTTAAACAAGAAGATTGATCTAATACTTCCATATTCAGAAAAGATAAGCCTATTAAGTGAGCTATCTATAAAGAGTGTAGACGAAATTAAGTTCAGTAAAGAAATCTCAAAGATGAGCCCCGAAGATTTTATAGAGCAATTTTTAGAGAAAAACAATCCTATTAATATAGTTGTGGGTAAAGATTTTAGATTTGGTACAAAAGCCTCCGGCGATGTTGATACTTTAAAAAGATATAAAAACTCTAAGTTTAATGTTTATCCAATAGATATTGAGGAAATTGGTGATAAAAAAGTAAGTTCGACTGTTATTAAAAACTATTTAAAAGATGGATTAATCCCTCAGGTTAACAAGTTTTTGGGCAGAAATTATTATATCAAGGGTAAGGTTGTAGAAGGTGAAAAGCGTGGAAGACAGATTGGTTTCCCAACAACCAATTTAAGTACAGATTGGAATTTCTTTCCTAAATCTGGAGTTTATGTGACTCATATTATCTTAAATTGTAAAAAATATAATGGTATAACTAACATCGGATATAGGCCAACTTTCGGAAAGAAAGATTTATTGATTGAGTCGCATCTTTTTGATTTTAATGAATTCATCTATGGTGAGAACATTAGAATAGAGTTTATTGAAAGAATTAGAAGTGAAAAAAAGTTTGATACTGTTGAAGAACTTATAGAGAATATAAAGAAAGATGTTCTTTTTGCGAAAAAAAGGTTTGGTGAGGAAAGTAATTTATGATTTATGGAAATACTAAGGTTTACTCCGTAATTGGAAATCCGGTTAAGCACAGTAAGTCCCCAAACATGCACAACGCGGCATTCAAGGAGCTTAATATCAATGCTTGCTATGTGCCTTTGCAGCCTAAAGATAATGAGCTCGAGCATGTATGCTCTTTGATTAGGTCTGGAGTTTTATCAGGGTCAAATGTCACCATCCCTTTTAAAGAATCTGTGATTAATTTTGTTGATATTTTAACAGATGAAGCTTCAATGATAGGCTCTGTTAATACGTTATATCCAAAAGATGGAAAGCTCGTAGGCGACAATACTGATGGGCTTGGTTTTAAAAAATCTCTTTTCATAGATTTGGGATTTAAGCCAGAAAATAAATCAGCAATAATACTCGGAGCGGGTGGAGCAGCAAAAGCTGTAACCGCAAAGCTATGCCAAGCTGATTTAAAATCTTTGGCAATTTTTGATATAGACACCATAAAAGCCCAGAATTTGTTGGCTCATATAGGTAAATTTAATTATAAAACAAATGTTAAATTAATTAGCCCAACTGAAGTTGATAGTTTTTCAAGCCAGTGTGATTTGATTATTAACTGTACACCTATAGGTATGAAAGATAATGATCCACTAATAGTTTCAAAAGAAGTCTTTTCTTCTAGGCATTGTGTCTATGATTTAGTCTACACTCCCCCAGTAACAAAACTTCTATCCTCTGCACAACAAGCTGGAGCTAAAATTTTGAATGGAATGGATATGTTGGCTTATCAGGGTGCTGAAAGTTTCAGCATTTGGGAAAATGTAGAGCCACCGTACGAAATAATGAAGCAGGAACTAGCAAATGCATAAATACAGTTGCTGGTTTCAAAGTATCGAAAATCCAGAATATAAATATGATATTGATGAGGTTATTTATAGATGTCCAAAGACTGGAAGTTTGTTAGAAGTTGAACATGATCTTGATGAACTAAAGAAAGAGACACCTAAATATTGGAAGGATTTATTTGATTCGCGCTATAGAAAACAAAGTTGGCCTTATGGTAGTGGTGTTTGGGGAAAGAAAGAATGGGTTGTTCCATTTATAGAAGACAAGAACATTGTTTCAATGTATGAAGGTGGAACAAACTTATTCTGGGCTGAAAAATATGGAAAGCAGATGGGCGTTGAAGATCTTTGGATTAAGATGTGTGGTAATAGCCATACTGGATCTTTTAAAGATCTAGGTATGACTGTTTTAGTTTCTGCTGTTAAACAATTAATATCGAATGGTAAGGAGATTAGGGCACTAGCTTGTGCCTCAACAGGCGACACATCTGCTGCATTAAGTGCATATTGTGCTTCTGCCGGACTTAAATCGATTGTCTTTCTTCCTAAAAATAAGGTGTCCGTGGCACAATTGGTTCAGCCATTAGCTAATGGAGCCTCTGTAGTTTCGTTGGATACTGATTTTGATGGATGTATGAAAATTGTACAAGAGGTTTGTAGAAGACAGCAAATATATTTAGCAAACTCTATTAACTCCTTAAGAATTGAAGGTCAAAAAACTATTAGTATTGAATTGTGTCAACAGTTTGATTGGCAAATTCCTGATTGGGTAATAATTCCTGGAGGTAACTTGGGGAACATCTCAGCACTTGGAAAAGGTTTTTTAATGTTAAAAGAAATGGGCCTGATATCTAAATTGCCTCGCCTAGTCTGCGCTCAAGCAGAGAACGCAAATCCCTTATATCAAAGCTTTCTTAATGATTTTGAAACATTTGATCCTGTATTGGCTAAAACCACATTGGCAAATGCGATTCAGATTGGAGACCCTGTCAGTGTAAATAAAGCTATTAAAATTTTAAGAGGTTTTGATGGAATTGTTGAGCAGGCAAATGAAGATGAGCTTGCTAGCGCATCTGCTAAAGTCGATTTAACTGGAACATTCAATTGCCCTCATACAGGAGTTGCGATTACTGCTTTTGAAAAACTAGTTAAGAAAAAGATTATAAAAAAATCTGATAAAGTTGTGATTATTTCAACAGCCCATGGTTTAAAATTTGTAGATTTTAAAATTAATTATCATCTTGAACAGTTAGAGGGTATATCAAATCAATTCTCAAATCATCCAATAGAAGTAGAAGCTGATCCTGACAAAGTTATGAAGGTTCTAGAAAATAATATTTTGTAAAATGAAAAAGCTTAATGGTCTTTACTTTATAACAGATGAATCTCTAATTCCTGAAAATAATTATTTTAATGTTATAGATTCCGTATTAAGGCATAAGCCTCAATTTATTCAACTTAGAGCAAAAAATGTTGAAAAGAAAGACCTTCTTAATAAAGCCAAAAAGATTAGGGAAATTTCGGCCAAGTACGGAGTAAAGTTTATTGTTAATGATTACCCCGATGTTGCAATCGATTCAGGAGCCGATGGGGTGCACATAGGACATCTAGATGATGCTTACTTAAAAATTAGAGACATGATAGGGCATAACAAAATCATAGGAGTTTCGTGCTATGGAGATATAGACAGATGTATTAAGTTCTCAGAGCTAGGGGCAGACTATATTGCGATAGGGACTCCATATTTTACAAAAACCAAACCTGAAAGAATAAAAACGGAGCTTTCTCAGATGGTTGAAATAGTTAATAAGGTTACAAAAACCCCCATATTTGCAATTGGCGGAATAGATAATTCTAATATAAATGAAATCCTCAATGTTGGTGTTGATGGTATTGCAGTTATTAATTCAGTCTTTGGGGCAGATGATCCATCAAAGTCAGCTCTTGAGTTAGTCAATATTTTTGATAAGAGAATTTAGTTCTTTTGAGTCCCTTTTAAAGTTACCCATTCTTTCGGCAAGAGAATGAGATATCAATGGCAGTGCAATTGTTGCATCACAATAACATTGAACCAACTCACCATTGGGGTCCTCTTTGCCCCAGGATACAGCTTCTTCAAAAGTACATCCAGATAATCCACCCCATTGAGGTGAATCTGTTGTTATCTGCACTGCATATCTGTGAGGGTAATAGCTTTCTTTAGGACCAACATTTTCACGATACTTTGCATTCTTTCTATTGGGCACTGCCCTTTCATCATAAAGTAGGTCTGCTGTAACGGATATAAGCTGAATCCAATCTTTTGGAACCCCGCCACCAATATAAATTACACCAGTATCTTTTACATTTTCCGCTAAGGACATATATTCGCGATAGTCTTTCATTGAATCTATAGTTAGCTTGAATCCTTTCGAACTTGCTATTAATCCTGCATCACCATAAGGACTATCTGGAAAGGCAGGACAAAAAATTGGTATATTTTTTTTAGCCGCAACAGAGACTATAGAATTAATATTTTTATTTGATAGCCAGTTTCCAAATTCATATAAGAATTCTCTTGAGGAATAATTATAGCTATCGTTGAGGGTTAAAATAAATTCGGCTATTAATTCAGTCATTTCCAGATATTCAACTTCATCGCCTAAAATATCATAATATCGATTGTAACCCTTATTAAATAATTCTTCATCAGAATTAATATGTGAGGATTGAATATAAGCTCCACCCATGGCTTCAACAATGTCTTCTGATATATTTGCTCCAGTTGGAACAAGAATGTCTATCAAATTCTTTTCCATCAACCAGTTTACTATTTTCCATTGACCTGTTGTTGACAATGAGCCTGCATACCCAAAGAGAATGGTTACATCTGGATCTTTTGCCATTTTTTCTAAAATTGAGACTGTTTTTCCTAGGCTTTTTCCTTGAAAACCAGTATTTTCCATTAGCTGCAATAGCTCAGATATGGTTCTATCATCACTAACTTCAATAGCTTTAACCTTTTTATTATTCTTTATATCCAGCAACTTAATAACCTTCTTAGAATTATAAGGATAATTTACCTAAATATTGAGTTGAAAGGAAGATAAAAATAAAACATGATTTATATAGACAAAGAGGATATATATTTTATACTTTTCTCTCTAGATTAGCTATTAGAATTTCCCCGGAGGGCTTATTATGAAATATAATTTTAGCAAAAGAACTGATCATTTTACTCTACCAAAACAGTGGGATAGTATGAGGGTCGCCAAGAAGTTAGAAAAAGAGACAGGTAAGAAGATTGTACATTTTGAAAAGGGCGATTATCAAGGTTCAGATTTCGAAACTCCTGAGCATATTTTAAAAGCAACTGTAGATGCACTTGAAGCAGGATATGTTCGTTATGACCCGGGTCCCGGTTTACCAGAATTAAGAGAGCATATTGCTCATGAAGTAATGAAAGAAAGAAGACCAGGCACAAAACCTGAAGAGGTTATAATTTGTGCTGGTGCTAAGAATGCCTTAACTATGACATTGTTAACTTTACTTGAAGATGGAGACCATGTTATATTCCCTAACCCTGGTTATCCACCAGATGAAGTATGGGCAAAGTATGCCAATGCAAAAATAGATCACACACCGTTGAACCAGACCGATTGGCAGTATGATTTAGAAAAACTTGACGCAATGATTACTGATAAAACAAAACTTTTAATTATCAACACTCCACAAAGACCTAACGGTCAAATTGTTGAAAATCCAGAAGCAATCGCTGAAATAGTATTGAAGCATCCTAATTTGCTAGTTATAACTGATGAAATTTTCAGTCAAGTTATTTATGATGGCGGGAAGCATAAAACAATTTCATCAATACCTGAGATGAAAGATAGGTGTATTGTTATTGATACTTGGTCTAAGACCTACGCAATGACAGGTTGGAGAATTGGTTTCGCGGTTGCGAATGAAGAAATAATTACAAAACTTTCAATCTTCCTACAAGACTCTATTACTAATGTTGCTGCTTTTATTCAAAGAGCTGCATATGAAGCTGTTACAGGACCACAAGATTGGACTATAGAAAAGAGAGATTTGCTTCAAAAGAAAAGAAATCTAATGGTTGAAGGGTTAAATAGCCTTCCAGGTGTAACTTGTATGACACCGCCAGGATCTTTCTATTGTTTCCCTGATATAACTGGAACAGGTATGACTTCTCAAGAGTTTACAGACAAACTTGTCGTAGATGCTGGAGTTGCAGTTGTTGCCGGTACAGCTTTTGGTACACAAGGTGAAGGCTTTGTGAGAGTTACCTATGCTGTTCATGATGATGATATCGCTGAGGGAATCAAAAGAATGAAAGCGTTTCTTTCATAGCAATGTTTAGAAGATACTTTTTAGTCTTTTCTTTTATTTGTATCTTCATCTCTTGTACTACTGCTCCTATTACTGGGAGGAGTCAGTTGATTTTACTTTCCGAATATCAAGAGCTAAGTCTTGGTTCTTCTGCATATTCCCAGGCTATAAAAGAAGCTAAAAAATCTACGAATAAAGTATATATAGATGCCGTAAAAAGAGTAGGGTTTAGAATTGCACCCGTAACAAACAAAAACTATCAGTGGGAGTTTACTGTTCTTGATTCAGATCTTATAAATGCTTGGTGCCTTCCCGGCGGAAAGATAGCCTTCTATGAGGGTATTTTAGATATAATGGAAAATGAAGCACAAATAGCAGCTGTTATGGGTCATGAGATTGCTCATGCTACAGCTAGGCATGGTGGAGAGAGGATGAGCCTGGGTATTCTTGCACAAGTTGGCGCAGTAGCGTTGCAAATTGCAATGAGGGATAAAGATCCAGCTGTTCAATATGCGGTATTTCAGGCATATATACCAACAGTCTTAGTTGGTGCGATATTACCATTTAGTAGGGCTCACGAACACGAAGCCGATGAAATAGGACTAATTTATATGGCTAGAGCGGGATATAATCCGCAAGAGGCAGTAAGATTTTGGGAAATTATGTATGAAAAAAATAAAGATCAGAAGAGACCGCCTGCTTGGCTAAGCACGCACCCTCCAACTAAAAAAAGAATAGAAGAGATAAAAGAATTATTACCAGAAGCAATGGAAATATATAATTCTTCTGCTAAGGCAGAAATTAAGAAACTACATTAGAATAAATATTTTCTTTTACTTGCCATTTTAAAATTTTTATTTACCTTAGAAGTGGAAATGAGAGTTTCCTCTTGTCGCTAGTAGAAGCTTTGTCCCTTGTGCTAAAAAATAATTTGATAAGAAATAATTTAAATTTAGCTCAAATTGCCTGTGTTTTTAGGCTAGAAGAATAGCCCTTTTTTTATATTAAAAAAAAACTTGCATTTTCTTTTCTTTGATTCATATTAATTTCAAAATGAAAAAATTAATACGTCCTTTTTTATTAATTCTTTCCAATCTTGTAATAACAATTGCCACCTTTTTTCACCAATATAAAATTTATTCACATGAGACCCAGAAGGGCTCAGTTTTAAGGGGACACTTTAATGGAACAACTTTATGATCTTAGCCTATGGGCGATTCTAGGATTTATTCTTGCTAGCTATTCTGTAATTGGTAATGACTCTATCCAGACACTTGGTACATTCATTGCTGCAAATGAAAAAATTAATTGGAAATGGAAATTCCTCTTTGGTGCAACAATTTTTTCTTCAATTGTTATTTATTGCTGGTATACAACAGGTGGTGATATTGCTTATGGTAGGTTGGGACGGATAGGTTATATAGAACCTGAATGGTACCACGTTATGACTCCAGCCATACTACTTGTTTTGACTAGATACGGAATACCAGTATCAACTACACTTTTAGTATTCTCGGTTTTTGCATCGGGAATTGTTTTAGAAAAGATTATAGTAAAATCTGCACTGGGTTATGGAGTAGCTGCTGTTACAGCTTATGCCTTATGGATAGTTATTGCTAAATTTATAGACGAAAAAAATGACAGAGTTCAAGCTAAAAACGTTAGATATTGGAGAATAGCACAGTGGGTTTCTAGTTGTTATCTGTGGATGGCATGGTTACAACACGATATGGCGAATATTGCAGTATATCTTCCAAGGCAATTATCACTAGAATTATTACTATGTGTATTAGTAGTCGGTGTGACTATCCTTGGAGTAATATTTAAGACCGACGGCGGTAGGATTCAAAAAATTATTTTAACTAAGACGGGTGCTCGATATTTAAGATCAACAACAATAATAGACTTAATTTATGCAACTATTTTGTACTTCTTTAAAGAGCTAAACAACATACCTATGTCTACTACTTGGGTTTTTGTTGGTCTTTTGACCGGACGGGAGTTGGCAATCTCAACAATGAGAAGTGATTATAAATTTAAATATATATTCCCAATTGTTGCAAAAGATTTCGGAAAGATTATTTTAGGTCTCGGAATTTCAATTTGTGCAATTTTCCTTGTCCAATGGATAAAGACAAACGGGTATTAATATTACACTGAGGAGTTAAGTATGAAGAAATTGTCCCTATTTATTTTTTTCTTTGCTTCCATGCTGCTATCTTTAAATGCGATTAGCAAGGAAGACTCAGTATCAAATCTAGTAGAGAAATCAATTGGTCAAAAGCTTGTTAATACTTTTGGTGCAAATTTAACTACTGAGTCAACAGACATTAAGATGAAGTATAAAGCTGGGAAAGGATTAGAATTTAAAGGTGGAGATGCTTTTAAATTAAAAATTGGCGGAAGAATGCAGTTCAGATTTGATAGCGCTGATAAGAACCAAGAAAAAAGAGGTTCCACAAGTGCTGATGGTTCCGAAGGTGTAAGTCATGACTTTCAAACAAGAAGATTTCAGTTAGCTTTTTCTGGTTATGCATATAGCCCAAATATCTTTTATAAATATGTAATTTGTTCAGATAAAAACGGTACAGATTGTGCTGGTGCAGGTGCAGGTCTGGGTATTGAAGATGCATATTTCGGATATAAAGCTGGAGAGGTTTTCAAAGTTACAGTTGGACAAATGAAGATTCCTCATACTTTAGAAGAGCAAACTTCATCAAGTAGCTTAACTTTTGTTGATAGATCTTCAAAGCATTTAACATTTGAAAGAGATCACGGTATCAAGTTGGAAGCAAGCATGCCAAATAAGAAATTTAAAGTCATAGGTTTCTTAGGTGCTGGTCTAGGTGGTAATAACGCCAGAGGTTCTTCTCAAGCAGATGTATGGGATAAAATCTATGTAACAAGAGTTGAATTAACACCATTTGGAAAAATGAAATATGGCCAAGCTGATCTTAAGAAATCAGATAAAATGAAATTTAGATTTGGTGCTTCTCAACTATGGTGGAACGGATTAAACGTTAATTATACCGGTTCTGCTTTTAAAGAAGAAGATGGTACAACTGCTTTAGATCATAGTGGTAAACTTGATGATAGAATTAACGATATCGCTACTGCTTATAGTAAAAACGGAAAAACTCAACTTACAGGTGTTACATATTTAGATGTTACATCAACAACTTATGATGCTGGACTTAAGTATAAAGGCCTTTCAGGTGAGTTTGAACATACAACATTAACTGGTGATGAATCAATCTTAGGTAACGGTAAAGAAAGCTTAGACTGGACTAGAATCCAAGGTAACTATCACATAACTAATGGATGGGTTGCAGGATATAGATACGGTGTAAGAGATAATTCAGACCAAACTAAAGACAAAATATTTGAGCATACATATCAAGTTTCCAAATATTTTGTTGGACATAATTTAAAAATCAATGCTGATTATGGTCATATCAATGAAGAGCAAACAACAGGCGATGATAAGCAAACAAGAACATTTAGAATTCAAGCTCAGCTTAAATTCTAAATAATTTTAAGAAATGCTACACTCTCCTCAGTCAATAAAGAGTAGGCCTTAAAAACTTGCTCTTTTTTTTTGGGGATTTAATATATTTAATAAAATCGGAGGCTATTTTGAAAAAATTTCTTAAAGTTTTTATTTTATCAGTTTTTCTTCTTTCATCTATTCAGAGTTGTTCATGGTTAGGTAGTACTTGGGACAAAAGACCTAGTTGGATGGGCGGCGAAGAAATAGAAAAAGACTAGTACACATTTATTTTTTTAACAGTTTATAATTATTGTCTATGGATAAAGTTTTTGTAGATGAACTTAATGATTTGCTTGGAAGTAGGTTCTCTACTTCTGAGAGCGTTAGGTCAAATTATTCTAAGGGTGAAGATATATTTGACCCTATCTTACCGTCCGCGGTAGCCTTTCCAAATACAACAGAAGAAATATCTGAAATACTAAAAATTTGTAATAATTTTAGGGTTCCTGTTGTTCCATTTGGCGCAGGGACATCTTTAGAAGGACAAGTGGTAGGGATTGAAAAGGGAATATCAATAAGTTTAGAGAATTTAAACAAAATTATAGAAGTGAATAAAGATGACTTTGATTGTAGGGTTCAAGCCTCTGTTACAAGAATACAACTCAACAATTATTTAAAAGACCAGGGTGTTTTCTTTCCTATAGACCCTGGTGCAGATGCATCAATAGGTGGTATGTGCGCAACGTCTGCTTCGGGCACTATGGCAGTTAGGTATGGCACAATGCGAACTAATGTTTTGGGGTTCACAATAGTTCTTCCAACCGGTGAAATTATTACAACAGGGGGAAGATCAAAGAAAACATCTTCTGGGTACAATTTAACAGGATTGTTTATTGGTTCTGAGGGTACGTTGGGAATTATCACTGAAGTTCAACTAAGATTAAATCCAATTCCCGAAAGTCTAATTAGTGGAATTTGTCATTTTAATTCTTTGGATGACGCCGTTAATTCGGTTAAAGAAATAATTCAGTTTGGAATTCCTATTGCTAGAATTGAACTTCTAAATGCTGATCAAATGGAAATCAGTATTAATTTTTCGAAATTATCAGATCTTGAAATAAAGCCAACACTTTTTTTTGAGTTTCACGGCACTGAAAGTGGTAATATTGAATCAATTCAAAATTGTAAAGAAATATCAGAGGAAAATAACGGGTTTAAATTTAAATGGTCTAAAGATTTTGAAGAAAGAAATAAGTTATGGAAAGCAAGGCATGATGTTTACTGGTCAGTTAAAGCTCTCAAACCAAATGCCAGAGTTTACGCAACTGATGCATGTGTCCCGATAACAGAACTTGCTGAATGTATTAGATTCGCTGAACAAGAAATCCAAAATTTAAGCTTAAAGGCACCTATTGTTGGACACGTAGGTGATGGAAATTTTCATGTCACAGTTCTATATGATCCTGATAGCAAGGAAGATTTTAAAATTATAAGGAATTTTAGTGATAAACTAGTTAAAAAAACCTTAGAATTAGGTGGAACTGTAACTGGAGAGCATGGAATTGGGCTAAATAAAAAAGAGTATTTATTGTCTGAGCACCCAACTTCGATAAATTTGATGAAATCGATAAAAAAAACCCTGGATCCCAATAATATTATGAATCCTGGTAAAATCTTCGATTAACCCCGATTCTAGAGGCTTTTGTAGAGAATTAATACCCTCCCGACAATAGATTAAGGATAGCTAGGCCAAAATAATAAAAAAACCCCATAAAAACTTGCTAAAGTCGTTGACTTATATATGCAAAATGTGTTAAATTTGGTTAACTTTACATAGGAGGTAAAGGTTTATGCGTATTATGAAATATGTACTTGCTTTGGTATTTGCCTTAGGTTTAGCAATCCCGTCATTTGCGGTTGAGTTAAGTCTTGGTGGATTCCCAAGTTTTATGCGTTTTAGATGGAGATCACTCCATAACGCAACTTATCATAATATCTTGACACCTGGCGAACTTGCAGGCATTACTGGTCTTGACGGAGACGCAACTGGCGAACACATTCATTTCGCTGATATGACTCTTCGTTTAACACCACAACTTGTCTTAAGTGATGCTGTTACAGTTAGAGCGTCTGTTGACGTTTTAAGTAACGCAATCGCTGGTGGTGCTACTGCTGGTCTATTTGGAGAAGATTCCGATGGCAGCGAAAGCGGTGGTGTAGTTCAAGATGACCTAAGATATACAGATAGGTTTAACGGAACATTACTATGGGGAGACGACGCAGTGTCTGACAACTATGGTTCTTTTTCTGTTAAATTCTTACATGCAGATATTAACTTAGGTGATAAAGGATTCGTAAGAATTGGAAGACAGCCATTTGATTTTGCTATGGGACTGTACGCTAACGGCGGACACGATCCATATTCAGATGCTGGTTTCAACGTTGATCGTTTATTATGGCTAAAAGGGTATGCAACCCCACTTGGTTCAACTACTTTAGTCTTAGTTTCTGATTATATTAGTGGTGGTTCTGACACTTATGGTAGCGCTGCTACTACTCAATCAGACAATTTTGCTATCTTTGATGGTAACGGACAGACAGTTGATTATTTAGCTGCTGCTGTAATCATTAACAATGGTAACTTGACATATGGTGCTTATTTATTCCCATATATCGAGCAAAATAACATGAATATCGGTGGAACAAGTAATAACATCGATATGGCTTTACAGTTATACAGTGCGTATGCTGAGTACAAAACTTCAGACTTTAGATTCATTACTGAGTACACTGGTGCTTATGGTGAACTAGATGCTGGTTATGGTACTGACCAACTAACTGTTACAAGGAATAACTATGTTGCAGCTGCAAAATTAGAGCTGTTTAACGCTGCTCCTTTCACAACAGTTGCTGTTGAAGCTGGTTTATCCCCTGGTGATGAGAATAACGCTCAGGCAGGGAATAATGACTATGAAGGTTCTATCGTAAGAGGTAATGGAGCTTATCAACTAGATAACCTATTATTCAAACATGTTATCCCTACTCTATATCAGAGATCAGGTGGTATCATCAATGCTAAGTATATTAAAGTAGATGGAGATTATGCTGTTGGTAATGGCGATAATCTAAATCTTGCTGTACTTATGGCATGGGTAGAAAATAAAAGTCCTGCAGACCAAGGAATTGGTGCAAACGCAGGTGGTTCTGACGGAGTTGCTGGCGAAATCGGCGGATACTACGGTACAGAATACGAAGCTACATACAAAATGAATCTAGTTGACGGTGTTGAACTATCATTAATCGGTTCTTACATCGACATGGGTTCAGGTCTTAAGGATGCGTTGATTGCGCAAGCATATAACAACACAACTGGTATGAGAGCTGACTCACTATTAGACACAGAATCTTCTATTTGGGGTTTTCAGTCAAGATTGATGATTTTCATCGATGATTTCTTTAAAGCTCCTGCTGCTACTAAGTAGTATATAGTTGAATAATCTTGGGAGTCCTAATGAAAATTAGGGCTCCCTTTTTTTTTATAATCTGCTAAATTAATAATAATGTTAAGAAAAACCCTACTATTGTTCTTTATCTTTACTGTTTCATCTTGGGCAATCTCGCTGGAGCAGGCTATTCAATTAGGCCTTCAAAATAATAAGAGGATCTTAATACAAGAAGCTGAATTTGATTCGACTACAAGCTTCATTAAAGAGGCCAGGGGACTTTATGATACCTATCTTAATACAGAGATAAGTTTTGAAGATTCTATCTTGCCCTCAACTTCAGCTTTTGCAAAAAATAATACACTGAATAAAAAGTCTACAATTTATAGTTCAAGTCTTGATGGCTACTTGCCCACTGGTACAAGCTATAGTCTTTTTAATTTTGATTTAGAAAAAAGAGAAACTGACTTAGGTACGGATGCGATGAGTCCTTCATGGATTTCAAACTTATCTTTTAAAGTAAAACAGAACTTATTTAAAGATTATGGATTAAGCGTAAATAATGCAAAGATTCTAATTGCAAAGGGCAATGCTGAGATATCTCAAATAGAGCTTGAAAAAGTTATGTCATCTGTGATTCTTGAAGTTGAAACTAGATACTGGGACTCTGTTTATGCAAAGAGTAATTTAAATCTCGCATATTCTTCATTAAAGCTAGCAGAAGAAATAGTCGATCAAAATACCATAGAAGTTGAATTAGGTACTCTTCCGAGAATATCATTACTTCAAGCACAAGCTGAAGCAGCCTATAGAAAAGTTGAGATTGTTCTAGCTGAAAATCTTTTTAATGATTCCCTAGACGCCCTTAAACTTGTGTTAGGTGTTCCATTAAACAAAACAATAACTGTTGATAGTTCAATTAAGATAAAAAAACTTCAGAGAGTAGAGTCCGAAGACATTGAGTTTATAGCATTAAATAATCGACCAGAAATTAGACAGGAATCTATCCAGCTAAATAATTCAGAGGAATTATTAAAATACTATTCAAATCAGACTCTCCCGGACTTCGACATAGAGGCCATGATTAATTATTCTGGTCTTGGTGGAAGTAAGAATTCAGATTATTCATCCGCTATATTGGGTCCCCCTAGAATAGCTTCACAATACGATGATGGATTTGCCGATTCAGTTGGCTCTTTAAGCTCTTTAGATAATCTGTCCTGGGCTATCGGTGCGAAGCTTAAAATTCCATTAAGTAATAATATTGCAGAAAGTAAACTTGAAGTTGCGAATGCTCAAAAAAGAAAACATTTAATTATGCTTGAACAAGTACTAGATCAGGTTCATCTGCAGGCGAGAAGTTCATATAGAGATGTTCTATCTAACTTAGAAAATATTGAAGCTAGAAGAAGAAATTTAGAATTGCATCAAGAAATATTGGACAACGAGGAAGAGAGATTTGAAGTTGGAGTTTCTAGAACTAAAGACTTGTTGGAAGCACAGAGAGATCTTATTAAAGCACAAATTCATTATAATAAGTCTTTAACAGATTATAATGTTTCTATAACATCCTTTGATCATTCTTTGGGTGTATTAATTAATAAAAATAAAATTGTTATCGATAACTAGTGCTTGAAGTGACGAACACCGACAAAAATCATTGCGATATTATTTTCATTGGCTGCTTGTATTACTTCTTCATCTCTAATTGACCCACCAGGTTGAACAATAGCAGTTACACCAGCTTTTGCGGCCTCATCTACTCCATCTCTGAAAGGAAAGAAAGCATCCGATGCCAATGAAGAGTCCTTTGTTCCATAATGATCTTTAGACTTTATTTTCGCAAGCTGAACAGAATTTACTCTATTCATTTGCCCTGCACCAATCCCAACAGTTTTATTACCTCTTGCTAGTACAATGGCATTAGATTTAACATTCTTACATACTTTCCAAGCTAGAAGTAAAGTTTTAATTTCTTCATCAGTAGGGGCTCTTTTTGTTGTAACTTCAAAATCAATAAAATCTTCCTCAGAAGTTCTATCTGCATCTTGATACAAAATTCCACCCACAACTTTTTTAATATCCATAAGGTCTGATTCTTTAATTTTTAAATCAGGTGTTACCAGCACTCTTAAGTTGGGTTTGGATTTAAATATTTCTAAAGCCTCGTCTGAATATCCAGGTGCAACAAGAACCTCAATGAAAGTTTTTACTATCTCGTCAGCTACATCCTTTTCAACTTTGTTATTAAATGCAACAATTCCACCAAAAGCACTCACAGGGTCACAGTCTCTGGCATCTATGTATGCTTGAAGTAGGCTGCTATGTTCCGCAACACCACAAGGATTATTATGCTTAACTATTACACAAGCATTTTCCTTGAATTCTTTTACTGTTTCTAAGCAAGAATCAGCATCATAAATATTATTCAAAGAAAGTTCTTTCCCTTGGATTTGTTTTGAATTTGAAATTGAAGGCTCTTTAAGATCTTCTTGAATAAAAAAAGATCCTTCTTGATGTGGATTTTCTCCGTATCTTAGATTAAAACTCTTTTTATAATGAAGGGTTAGAGTGTCCGGAATCTTATTTTTGGTATTGTCGGTATTTAATATTCCTAGATGGTTGGAAATGGCAGCATCATATTTAGCAACATATGAATAAGCTTTTTTACACAAGCTATAATTAAACTCCTTATCTACCTCTAAGGAGTTGCCAGAAATCTGTTCTATAATTTTTTTGTAATCTGAAGTATCAACTATTACAGAAACATCCTGAAAGTTTTTTGCGGCAGCACGAACAATAGTTGGTCCACCTATGTCTATATTCTCTATAACCTCTTGAAAAGAAATATTTTCTGATTTAATTACTTTCTCAAAAGGATAAAAATTAACTATTATTAAATCGATTGGATTTATATTCTCAGTCTTTAAGGACTCCATATGACTAGCATTTGATCTTATAGCCAAAAGGCCACCATGAATTTTGGGATGCAACGTTTTCACTCTACCATCTAACATTTCAGGAAATTCAGTTATCTCGGAAACATCCTTTACCGGAACACCTTTTTCTCTAAGAAATTTTGCTGTTCCACCACTTGAAATTATTTCAATTCCAATATCAGTTAGCTTTTTAGCTAATATATCGATATCTGTTTTATCCCATACACTTATTAGGGCTCTTTTAATGTTGCTCATTGGATTAAGGTATTTTATATCTAAATTATTAAGATTGGAAGTAAAAATTAATTTTTTTATTTACAGTTTGTTATAATAAAAAATACAGGATTTTATTGATGAAAGATGACTTTGCAAACCTAGAAACAGAGAAAGTAGGTAGAAAGATAAAAAAGAACTCAGATCCCGTAGCTTATCTAGTTCAAAATTTTATTGAAGAGCACGATGAGATTAACTCAATACTGAAAAAAAATAACAAAAATATAACTAAGGCAATTGATAAGTTTACTTCAACATTCTCTGCAGGGGGCTCTATCTACTTTATAGGTGCTGGAACAAGCGGTAGGCTCGGGGTACTTGAGGCAGCTGAATGCCCACCAACATTTGGTACAAGTCCTAATAAAATCATTGCTTTAATGGCTGGCGGTAATTCTGCTGTCTTTAAGTCAAAAGAAGGAGCTGAGGACTCTTCTGTTAATTCACAAAAAGATTTAAAAAACAAGAAATTTTCAAAAAATGATTTACTAATAGGTATCTCTGCAAGTGGGACGTCAGAATATGTATTGTCAGGAATTAAGTTTGCAAAGAAGTTGAAAGCAAAGACTATTCTTATTTCATGTAACCATCTTAAAAATAAGGTCTCGGACCTAGATCTTGAGTTAAATGTAGGGAGCGAGTTTGTTGCTGGGTCTACAAGGTTAAAATCCGGTACGATAACAAAAAATGTATTAAATATAATTACAACGGTCTCAATGATTAAACTTGAAAAGATTTATAATAATCTAATGATTGATATAGTCCCATCAACTAAGAAGTTACGAGCAAGATCTATCAGGAATTTATCCTTACTTCTTCATATTAATGAGAAGTTAGCTAGCTCACTTTTAAATGATAGCAAGTGGAGCATAAGGGTTGCAGTTATAATCTTCAAAATGAAATTACCTTATCAAAAGGCAAAAAGTTTATCTAAGAAAATTTCTATAGTTGAGCTATTGGATGCTTAGTAAGAAAACATTTAATCTAATTGGTGTTAACTCTGGAACCTCAGCTGATTCTTTGGATATCGCGCTAGTTGGGATTAATAAATCTGGGGTTTCTCTTAGGTTTGCATCGACTTACGAATTTCCTCCAGTTTTAAGAAAGGAAATTTTAAGCTCTGGTCCCAAATCCTCAATTTATGATATAGAAGTTCTTAGTCTTAAGCTTGGAGATTTCGTATCACGCAAGATTAATCAGTTTATTTTAAAGAATAAAATCAACCGCTCTACAGTCGACGGTATCGGTTTGCACGGACAAACGATACATCATTCTCACGAGGTAAGTCAGACGATATCTATTCAGATAACAGAGGCAGATGTTGTTTCAACAAAAACTGGCTTAACAACCATATATGACTTCAGGAAGAAAGATATTGTTATGGGAGGTTCAGGTGCTCCATTAGTTCCAATCTTAGACTTCCATCTATTTCCAGAGATAAGAAGGCCATTTATATGTCAAAATTTAGGTGGCATTGCAAATTCAACACTAGTTGAAAAAACCTTTCTTAAATGTATAGGCTATGATTCTGGACCGGCTAATTGTTTAATTGATAGAGCTTTTCAAATTAAACATAAGAGTAAAATCTTTTTTGATAAGAATGGTGCAACAGCAAAGAAAGGGAAAGTAGTACCTGCTTTATTAAATAAGATTCTCAGAAACCCTTTTTTCTCTTTGATACCACCTAAATCAACAGGAAATAGGGAATTTGGTATAGAATATACGAAGAACTTGTTCCGCTACTCACTTCAAAAAGGAATTAGATTTAACGATTTGGTTTCCACGCTTTCAACTGCAACTATAGAATCTATAGCAAAATCATATGAAAGGTTTATATTTCCCATTTCAAATCCAACCCAAGTAATAGTTTCCGGGGGCGGGGTCAGGAATAGTTTTATAATGGAAGGTCTTAGAGAAAGATTGCCACAGCTTGATTTTATTCCATCTGATGAATTAGGAATCCCCTCCAAATATAAAGAAGCAATTTTGTTCGCACTTTTAGGATATCTAAGATTAACAAATAAGAGTTTTCTTCTTAAAAACCTAACAGGTTCAAAGAAAAAAGTTCTATTAGGGAAGATTTCAAGTCCATAAAATGAAAAAGCTTATTTCAAATTTAATAATCCCTAGAATTAATTTAAATTCTCCTCAATCAATAAATGAAGCTGTCCGACTTGTTCAAGAGCATTCCTTTGATACTTTTATTCTATTTGCTTCAGATGAAGTTGTATTTGGACAAAATATAAAGTTCAAACCTGAAGATTTATTTGAGTTGAGAGATAAACTAGATTCAATTTCTAAAGAGAGGATTCTTTTCTTTTTAGATGCTGAAAATGGCTTGGGTCGAAGGTGTTTAGTTGGAGAAGAGCATGACTTTACTAACATAGAAGCCTTAGATGATCGGCAAATTAAAGATATGTTTGACTCTATAAACTCAGAGCTTTATATCCACAAGATATCTTTTAACCTTGCTCCTGTAGTGGATTTAGGACAAAAAAAATCAAAAGTTTTAAAAGGCAGAACTTTTTCGGAATCTGCCCAAGTAGTGTCAAAAATTGGAAAAATCTTTATAGATTCTTGTGTAAGTAACAATTTAATAAGTTGCTTAAAACATTTTCCTGGACATGGCATAGTTCATGGTGATACTCATGATAAGTTAATTAATAGTTCAACTTCAGACCCTAGTTTAATTAAAGAGCATCTGCAACCATTTATAGATTTGGTTCATAACGTAGAAATGATAATGATTAACCACATTAACTATAGCTTTCATGATGCCTTACCAATTCCGGCATCAATGTCAGAGAATATAATGAAAAAACTTTTGTTAGAGGAGTTGGATTTTAAGGGGTTAATCATTAGTGACTCAATTAGAATGGGAGCTATAACCGAAAACTTCAGCGAATCTAAAATATCTCAAGAGTTTATATTAAAAGGTGGAGACTTGATACTTGATCCTGTAAACCCTATTCAGCTGATTGATGTCATTGAGGAAATCTATCATACAGCGAGTGAAGATATTGATAGAAAAATAAAAAAAATTATTAAGATTAAGAACAAAGCTAGGAGTTTAATGCTCACATGAGTTACTTTCTTTTTTTAGAGTACTTATCTGCCTTTGACCTAATAATAATCTCACTATATTTACTACTAAGTATGTCTATAGGAATCTATTTTAAGAAAAGAAGTCAAAATAACATGAGCTCATATTTCGTTTCTGAAAGAAATCTTCCATGGTGGCTTTTGGGAACTTCAATGGTCGCTACAACCTTATCTATTGATACACCCATAGTAATAATTTCATGGATACGAGACCCAGGCATCTGGAAGAACTGGTTTTGGTGGTCATTCCTGTTCACACACTGTCTAGTAATATTTTTCTTCTCTAGATACTGGAGAAGGGCCAATGTTATAACTGATAATCAGTTGATTGAGATTCGTTATTCTGGAGCACCTGCTAAGTACTTAAGGATTTTTAAAGCTTTTTATTTTTCTATGTTTTTTAATCTAATAATATCTGCCTGGATAATCAGTGCTTTTCTTAAAATTTTTGATGTTATATTGGGTTTTGATAGCACAGCATTGTTGGTAATAGTTACATTTGTTGCCTTATTCTATTCAACTTCTTCAGGGCTAAAAGGCATTGTAATTAATGACTTTATTCAATATTTTGTTGCCTTTGCAGGCTCAATAATCTTAGTGGTTTTCTTAATTAATTCAGACAAGATAGGTGGAATTGCAAATTACTTTAGCCTGGTTAAGAGTCTTTCACCAGAAAAGTTATCTATGATTCCTTCGATCTTCAATAGGGGGGACTTTATGCTTTTCTTGAGCTATTCAACAATAGTCTGGTGGTCCTCTCATAATTCTGATGGTGGAGGCTATATAATCCAAAGACTCTGCTCAGCTAGATCTGAAAGAGACGGTGTCCTGGGTACGATTTGGTTTGTGTTGAACCACTATGTATTAAGGTTTGCACCTTGGATAGTGATAGGTTTATGTGCTTTAATACTTTATCCCACTGAAGGTTCCATGCTAGCTGACAGTGAGGAGATTTATCCTCTTTTAATTAGAGACCATGTATCAGACGGTTTCAGGGGTTTCTTGATTGTTACTCTTCTTGCTGCATACATGTCTACAATTAGTACACAAATTAATTGGGGTTCATCCTATTTAGTAAACGATTTATATAAGAGATTCTATGTTAGCGATAAAAGTGAAGAGCATTATGTTTTCGTGTCAAAAATATTTACTATAATCTTTTTATTCTTAGCTTTATTCGTGGGTATAGGAATTAAGAATATAGGCTCAGCATGGATATTTCTCTGGTCAGTAAGCTCAGGTCTTGGTTTCTTTCTAATTGCCAGATGGTTCTGGTGGAGAATTAATTCTTGGTCTGAAATATCCGCTTTAATTTGTTCTGTGTTTCTCAGTGGAACTTTCTATTTTCTAGACTACTTAGGTCTAATATCTATAAGTTTTACTCTAAAGCTAATAATTATACCAATATCAATCCTTGTTGGTTTGATTGTTACAATTATCACTAGTCCTGAAGATGACAAGGTTCTGGATAATTTTTATAATAAAATTCGACCAGACGGATTTTGGAAACAAAACAAAAGTAAAAGTATTAGTAAAATTGGAGTACCTTTATTTAAAGCCCTGAAGCTTAGTGTATCAATACTGATACTGATATATGCAATCATAGAAATAGCTACAGGCAATTTCTTTTCAGGAACCTTAGCTTTATTCGTGGGATTTTTTCTTTTGATTCAAATTGTTAGAAGTATTAAGGATTGAAATTTAAACTGTAAAGGATGATCCACAACCACATGAAGCTTTAGCATTAGGGTTTTCAATTCCAAAACCTGTACCGTTTAAACCATCAGAGAAATTAAGAGTTCCTCCCTCTAGGTGAGTAAAGCTAAATTTATCTATAACAACTCTTACATTAGAATTTTCGAAAACCTGATCTGAATCGTCAACTGAATCATCAAACCCCATCTCATATGAAAAACCAGAGCAGCCTCCAGGAACTACTTTAATTCTCAAGAAAGACTCGGAAGACTCTTCATCAACAAGAAGTCTAGTTATTTCACCAACAGCTTTTTCACTTATATTAAACATATATATAATAATAAGTAATTAGCATATACTTAGCAATATTTTTGTTTGGATAATTAATGCTGTATATTATTTTTTAATGAAAGTCATGAACTTAATATACGATGATACTAAGAATTCATCTGATTTGCTATATAGAACAAGATTTAAAGCACCTGACCCTATTATTTTCTTTGAAATTAGAAAAAAGAAATATTTAGTTCTAAATGATTTAGAGATTGAAAGAGGAAAAAAGCAGGCTAGGGTAGATGAAATCTTATCTCTTAGAGAGATATCTGAAGAAATAAAAAGTAATCAGATTGTTGATATCCTTAAAGCATTGATAAAGAAATTTAATGTTTCTAAAGTAAAAGTACCCTACAGTTTCCCATCTTACGTATTTAATGAGATAAAGAAATTTAAGATTAAAATTGAGGTTTCCAGCAGTCCAATTTTTTTCAAGTCACGACTAATAAAAGATTCAAACGAGATTAACAAAATAAAAAATACAATGAAGTTGACCGAAGTAGTCTTAGGTAAAATCATTGATAAGATAAAATATTCTAAAGTTAGAAATAATTTTCTTTATCTAGATAATAAAATCCTCACCTCCCAGATTCTTAGAAGTTTTTGTCAAAAAGAATTAGCTTCACTGGGTCTAGAGTGCCCAGATTGTATTATTTCATCCGGAAAAGATTCTGCATTGCCACACCATGAAGGGTTCGGCCCTATAAAAGAATCTTCACCAATTATTCTTGATATCTTTCCACGTAATATAGAAAGTGGATATTTTGCTGATATTACAAGAACCGTAATTAAAGGAAAGCCAAGTGATATTTTAAAAGATATGTTTCAGGTTGTACTTCAAGGGCAAAAAATAGGGGTTCAACTGGTCAAAGCAGGTAGAAATTCTAAGACAATCCATAACTCTATAAAAGATTTCTTTGATGACTCCGGTTTTCATACAGATTTCGCTAAGAATAATCCCGATGGATTTATACATTCCACAGGCCATGGATTAGGTCTGGACATTCACGAGCCACCAAGGGTCTCATCATTAAGTGAAGTATTAAAATCTAATAATGTAATTACAATTGAACCCGGACTTTACTATCCCAAAATTGGGGGAATTAGAATAGAAGACACTGTCGTTGTTACTGAAAAGGGTTGCAGAAACTTAACTTCTTTTCCTAAAATATTTGAGATATGATTTGAGTGATATAGCAAAAGAATTAAGGAATTTAATAAGGACCACAAAGGCTTTAAGAGCTGAAAATGGATGCCCCTGGGATAAAAAGCAAACCTTTGAAACTTTAAGGACTTATGTAATAGAGGAAGCTTATGAGGTTGTCGAGGCAATAGATAGTGAAGATATCTTAAACTTAAAGGAAGAGGTAGGTGATCTTCTCTTGCAAGTTTTATTTCTATCAAATATTGCGGAAGAAAAAAATTTGTTTAATCTAAGCCACGTACTTGTTGCACTAAATGATAAACTAATTAGACGTCACCCACATGTCTTTGGTGATAGAAAAGCTCAGGACGAAGAAGAAGCATTAAGTATATGGAACGAGCAAAAATCTAAAGAGAATAAAAACAAGAGCCATGAATTCTCAAAATCTGCTCCTTCGTTAATTCGTGCAATAGGCATCTCTAAGTCGTATTCTAAGTCTGGTCTAGATTTTCCATCTGAAGAAAGTATTTTACTAAAGCTAGCTTCTGAAATAGAGGAGTTCAGGGAAGCGAGTTTGTCTAAAGATGTAGCTAGTATTGAAGATGAGCTAGGGGATATATTGTTCACTGTTGCTAATATTTGTAGAATAAAAAAAGTTAATCCTGAAATTGCATTAAATAATAGTAGTGACAAGTTCAATGAAAGAGCAAAGATATTTTTAAGACTAAAGTCTGAAGGCGCGAAAGATGAAGACGCATGGGATAAAGCTAAATTAATTCTTAAGGAAAGAAGCAAGTAGCTTGTGACCATCATCATGGATTAAGCTTGATTCGTTTGCTGATCTTTCGCTGAATGTGTTTTGATTGTGCTTGTTTTTGTTTAATCTAGAATCAAAGATTAAGTATGGTACATATTCGTAACTATGAGTTCTTATATCTACTGGTGTAGGATGATCAGATACAATACAGATTTTATATTCATCATGCCCTGCTTTGAGTCCTTCCATTATAGGACCTACTACTTTTTCATCAAGGTCACTTATTGCCTGAATTTTCTTTTCATAGTCTCCTTCATGTCCCGTTTCATCCGGAGCTTCTATATGAATCATGCAGAAGTCGTCTTTTTTTAAACTCCCAAGTGCAGCACTAACCTTGCCCTTATAATTTGTATCTAAATACCCTGTTGCACCTTCTACATTAAGCACATTTAGCCCGCATAATTTGCCAATTCCTTTGATTAGGTCAACCGCAGAAATAACAGAACCATTTATTTTATGAATAGAGTTAAAATGGGGTAATGTAGGTTTTTTCCCTTGCCCCCAAAGCCAGATGTCGCTACAATCTGAATTTTTCAACTCAGGAATAAGATTCTTTACCTTTTTTATTTTAATTCTAGCTTGTCTCATTAAATCTCTTAATCTAACAGAGCCAGGGCCTGTTGGTAGATACTGAATAATATCTTTTTCAAGTATGTCATGAGGGGGGGTAGTTTCCAGATTATTACAGCCACCTTTCCAAACTAAAATATGTCTATAACTAACCCCTTGATATAATTTGAACTCATCGTCTTCGAGCTCTTCCCTTAAAGCACTTATAATTTTCTTGGATACCTCTGTATCAATATGTCCGGCTGAATGATCATTCATGAACTCTTTTCCATTCTTATTTACAATATTAACTAAATTGCACCTGTAGCATATATCGGCTGGCTCTAAATCAATACCTATACTTTCTGCTTCAATAGGTGACCTACCTGTAAAATATTTCTCTGGGTTGTATCCTAAGACACTTAGATTACCTACGTCACTGCCAGACTTCATTCCTTTAGGTATATGATTGATTGTACCCATTTCGGATAATTGTACTAATTGGTCCATAAAAGGAGTTTTTGCAGCTTCTAACGGTGTCTTTCCTTGAAGCTCCTTTAATGGTCTGTCAGGCATTCCATCAGCTTGAATTAAAACAAACTTCAATTGATGACACCTTCTTCTAGATTTGATTTTGCATTTTTTAATTGCGATTCAGCATGATAAGAACTTCTAACCATTGGACCGCATTCAGCAGTGATAATATTATTTTTTTGTTCAGAATACTTCTTTATTTCTTCAAATTCTTTTGGTGTATAGAACTTTGAAACATTAATGAAATCTTTAGAGGGCTGAAGGTACTGGCCTACTGTAATAATTTGACACCCTACAGAGTTTAAATCATTAATGCATTCAAATATCTCATCCTTGGTTTCCCCAAGTCCAATCATTATCCCTGATTTAGTAACTATATTTTTTGCCTCACTAAAGAATTTTAAAAGTGATAGCGATCTTTCGTATATTGCTTGAGGTCTAACAGCTCTTTTGATATCTGTACCGGTACTTTGCTTAAATCTATAAAGTCTACTAACTGTTTCGATGTTATGATTAACCACGTCGGGCTTAGCTCCAAGTATCAACTTATAGCATTCTTCATCACCTAGAAAGTCTGGAATTAAAACTTCGACTTTAATATCCAAATCAAGATTTTTAATTTCTTTAATCGAGTTTGCAAATATCCTTGCGCTTTCATTATTTTTATCGTCCCTATTTACTGAAGTTAAAACAATATGATTTATCAATGAGTTATTGTTTTTTAAGTCAAGAATTCCTCTAGCCAATCTTTTAGGTTCTAGATAATCAATGTTTAAACCTCTGCCAGTTTTTACAGCACAAAAACCACAACTTCGACTGCAAGTATCACCTAAAATCATAAAAGTTAGGGTTCCTAAACTCCAGCATTCTCCAATATTTGGACACTTAGCCTCTACACAAACTGTATTAAGTTTATTTTTTGAAACTATTGATTTAAGGTCGTTAAAGTTGCTCCCAGTTGGGATCTCTGATTTTATCCAACTTGGTTTTCTCATAACCTTCTATCATCCCTCGAAACACTACCACTCTCTAGAACTGCTATTTGTTTCTTCAACTCATTGTTTTTTAAGCTTTTTCTATATAGGCTAGATCCAATCAGGATTAATGATATGAGAGACCCTAGAATAAAGGCAGAAATCATTAGAATAGAATTATTCATTTGAATATCAGTTATTTGAAAGATTTTCATATCATAGTTAATTGAAAAAGCATGAATAAATATAAGTTGATTTTGAAAGATAAAAGTGATTGAAGCAATGAATAAGAGTATTATGAGCAATGTTTTTAGCATAGAATACAGTTTAACATATTTAAAATTTAGGTGAATAAAGGTAGTAAAGCTTTTTATTTAGCATATTCGTTATTGCTGAGTTATCTATAGAAGGAATTATTCCATCAAGAAGCTTCTCTTCTTTCTTAGGGTAGTATTCTAGGCTTAGATTCTCAATTCCTACTTCGTTCTCGATATATATTATGGCCGCTTCAAGTCCACCAATTTTATCGATTAATTTAAGTCCAAGCGCTTGATTACCAGAAAAAACTCTACCATCGGACACCAAATTAGATTCGTCTTCTGTTAAACCTCTTCTATCTGCAACACTTTTTTTAAACTGCTGATGAATATCGCTAACCAGTAAATTAAGTAACTTTTTTTCTTTATTATTTAAACTCCTGGTCGGACTACTAAGGTCTTTCATTTCACCAGACTTGATGACTTCAATATCAAACTTTAGAAACTTGATAAGTTTAGAAAAATTATAATATTGACTAATAACACCAATACTCCCAGTTATTGATCCAGCATTAGCAAAAATATAGGAAGTTCCACAGGCTATTAAATATCCACCAGAGGCCCCTATATCAACAATACTTGCAATTGTAGGTATTTTCTTTGAAAGCTTAATTAATGAATCATGTATCTCCTGCGATGAACCAACAGTCCCACCAGGAGAGTCTATTCTGACTATCACGCCCTTAACTGAAGAGTCCTCAGAAATTTCTTTGATGCTATTCAAGTATTCCTTTGGATTTTTTATAACCCCATCAATTTCTATTACTGCTATTCTTTCACCAGGCGAAAGAGAAAGCATTGCACTAATAATAAATAAGGTGAGTATAAGAAGAATTGCTACTTTCTTTAAACTTAATTTTTTTTTAGCTTCATCCGCCATGAAGAACTCCATCAATAGTTTGCTTAATTAGCCAAGGTGGAGTTGAAGCACCTGCGGTAATCCCTATAACTTTATTTTCTAAACACATATTTAATTCCTTAATCTCTTTGAATGTTTCAATTTGATAAGTATTTTTATTAACATGTTTACATATATCAGCAATCTCTTTTGTATTTGAACTATTCTTACCCCCAATCACAAACATAATATCTACATCTTTAGCGATTTCTTTTGATTCAATTTGCTTGTTGTTTATATCGTCACATAAAGTATCAATTGCTTTTATATTAATCTTGCCAATTGACTTAAATATATCTACTACATCCCAGAAAAGTTCTTTAGGTATAGTGGTTTGTGCTACGACACCAATTTTATTTCCTGGTATTTGATCTAAGATAAGCTCATTTTTATCTTTGATTACCATAACACTTTCATCTTTAGCGTAACTTTTTGCACCTATAACCTCAGGATGCTTATTGTTTCCAACTATAATAACAAAATAGCCATTGTCAGATAAATATTTCACAGCAAATTGTAATTTTTTAACTATTGGACAAGTCATGTCAATAACGTTAATTTCTGATTCTTCTAAGTTTTTTTCTTGATAATTGGGTATCCCGTGGGCTCTTATAATTATTGTTCCTTTCTCATTTTTTTTTATCTCATCAACTACAGATAAACCTTTTTTTTGTAAAATATCTACAACTTGTGGGTTGTGAATTAATGGGCCAAATGATTTTACATTTTTATTTGAATTTTCATTTAAAACTTCTTCGGCAGTGGTGACTGCTTTCTCAACTCCAAAACAAACTCCAGCGCTATCTGAAATTATTAGCTTCTTAGGCATTCTTTATCACCGATTCGATTTTTAAAACTACCTCATTAACAGTCATGCTACTTGTGTCTATTATAACAGCATCATCGGCAGGATGGAGTGGACAAGATTCTCTAGTCATATCTAACCGATCTCTATCTTTAATTTCTTTTGAAACCCTTTCTTCGTTCATATTAATTCCTAATATTTCTTTTAATTGATTAGCTCTTCTTTTTGCCCTTATTTCCAAGTCAGCATCTAAATAAAACTTATGTTTAGCATCAGGAAAAACATAAGTTCCCATATCTCTCCCTTCAGCAATGTAGTCTTTATTCTTAACTAACCTTCTTTGCATCTCTCTGAGTATTTTTCTAACAAAATCATTAGCAGCAAACTTAGAAGCTAAAGTTGATATTTCATTAGTTCTTATTTCTTCTGTAACATCATCAGTATTTAGTAAAACTCTTTCACGACCTTCTTCATCGGTAAATTGAATATGAAGATCTATTAGTATTTTTTTTAATTTAATTAAGTCTTTTTCTGTTACACCATTTAAGTCGGCAAAAAGGGCTAGGGCTCTATACATAGCACCAGAGTCCAAATATCTAAAGCCAAAAGATTTTGATATCGCCTTTGCTATCGTTCCTTTTCCTACACCTGCGGGCCCATCAATTGTTATAATCATAAAGCTACTATTTCCTAAAATTTTTAAGTGTCTCAAAAAAATTTGGGAATGATATTGAAACACATCCTGGTTCTTTTATTGAGGTAAGACCCTCAGCTATTGTTCCTGCAATCGCAAGTGTCATTGCTATCCTGTGGTCCATATGGCTTTCGCAATCTGACCCCTTAAGGCTATCTTTTCCTTTTATTAAAATACCATTGTCAGTTTCCTCTATATCGCTACCAAGTTTTTTTAACTCACTAACGGTAGTCTTTATTCGATCAGATTCCTTAAATCTTAGTTCACCTGCATCTAAAATTTCTGAGGTTCCCTCAGCTACAGAACAGGCAAGAGATAGAATGGGTATTTCGTCTATTACCAATGGAATAGAATCCTTCTCAATCTTTATAGATTTTAAATTACTGCTTTTCACCAAAACATCACCGATTAATTCGCCGCTTATTTCATGAGCATTTGTAGTCTCAATTTCTGCTCCCATTTTCTTCAAAATTTCGATGAAATGAACCCTGGTACTGTTCAAGCAAACATTCTTTATGTTAAGTTCCGAATTTTTATTCAATAGAGCAGCGACAATAAAGAAAGCTGCGGACGAAGGATCGCCAGGTATATCAAAAGATTCAATTTCTATCTTAGGCTCAGGTTGAATAATGATTTCATCATTTTCGATAGTTAAGTTGCTTGTGCATGATTTAAGCATTATTTCAGTATGATTTCTGGATTTTTTAATTTCTTTAAGTCTTGTCTCACCCTCAGCGCATAAGGCAGCAAAAATAAGTGCAGTTTTGACTTGAGCAGAACCTAATTCTAAATTGAACTTTAACCCCTTCAGCTGAGAAGGCGAAATTGCTAGTGGCAAATTACCTTCGGTAGACAATATTGATGCCCCCATTTTCTGAAGTGGCTCGATTACTCTGCCCATTGGACGTGTTCTTAAAGAATCATCACCATCTAATCTGGATTCAAAGCTTTGACCGCTTAAAAGACCCATCATAAGTCTTGCTGTTGTTCCAGAATTACCACAATCTAATATCCCTTCTGATGCAACAAATTCCTTAGCACCTCTTCCACGAACAAAAATATTTCCTTTAACTTCCGCAAACTGTACACCTATATCAGCAAGACATTTTATAGTTGTCTGCAGATCACTAGCTATGGTTCTTACATCCTCAGACATAGCAAGATTAGATATCTTTGTCATGTCTTTATTGAGAGAGGCTATAAACAGCGCCCTATGAGCAATAGATTTATCTGCAGGAACTTGCATGTTACCTTTGAAAAAATAGTCAGAACTTTTAATTTCAATTTTATCCATTTTTATCTCGTTACGTTATAATACCTAATAAATCCTATGCTGAAATCTTTTTCAAAATATAAGAAAGCTCTGCTTGTTGGAATAGGCGGGGGAGCTGATGTTATTGGAACAATTCCAACCAAGCTCCACCTAGAGTCTTTTGGAATTAAATGTGTTCTGGGTGGTATACCATGGGAAAGATATTCAATCGATCCATTTCCTGGTCCCCGACCTTTTGACCAAATAGTTAATGTTGTTAATATTAATGATAGTTTGTGTTGGGCAACGGAAAAAACTAAAACTCAAGATGGACTGTTCTTTAGTGAATCAAAAGCCTCAAAAGTATTAAAAGAAAAAATTTTATTAGTTAATATTTTTAACAGTTCTGCTAAAATTGCTAAAGATCTTAAAGAATTTTGTAAAAAAAATAAAATCGATCTGATTGTTGGTATTGATGTTGGAGGAGACGTCATAGCTAAAGGAGACGAGCCAGGTCTATCAAGTCCTTTAGCTGACTCCATAATGTTGTCAGCTTTAAAGAAAGTCGAAACATCAGTGGATACAAAAATTGCTGTTCTAGGTTATGGAAGCGATGGGGAATTGTTACCTTCCGAGCTAAATAGCTCTCTATCCATAATTTCAAAGAAGAAAGGCCTTATTGGAATGATTGGAATCAACGCGGATTCCCAAAAAATCATGAAAAAACTTATTGCAAAAATTGAAACTGATGCAAGTCGTATACCCACTTTGGCCTTTAGTGGAACTTATGGCCCATCAAAGATTAGACGTGGAAGGATAGAGATTGATGTCCATCCTTTTTCTCAAATTACAGTTTATCTTAAGACTAAGATTATCTTTAAAGATATATCGTTATCTGCCAGGCTGGTTCACAAGTCCCTTAATATATGGGAATCTAATAAAATTCTTCTTAAGAATGGATTTAAAACTGAGTTAGATTTTGAGATAAAAAAACATCTTACTTCATTAAAAGATATAAAATAATTGGAATAAATAAAATAGACAAAACGGTAGAAACAAAAACTAAAGAAGCTACTTTCTCTGGTGATTTATTGTATCTGTCAGATAGTATAAAATTAAAAACTGCTGAAGGCATAGAAAATTGAAGAATCATAACTTTTGCTATAAGACCTTGAACCCCTAAGATTTTGCAGATTCCAAACCCCAGTATTGAACCTAAAAATAATCGAAGGAATCCCAGAAGTAGGTTCTCGTTAAGGTTGACTATTGTAGTCTCAGAAAGCTTATGCCCAAGGCTAAACATCATCAATGGAATGCTGGTGGTGCCTAAAAGATTTATAGCATTATTAAGACCAACGTTAACATTTATATCTAAATTATTAAGTAGCAGAGCTAAAGTAACTGCGTAGATTAAAGGAGTCTTAAATACTTCAATAATTTTTTTTGGCCCATTTAATATAAATATCCCAACAGAACAGTGATAAAAGAATACAATTGTAGTAAAGATTATCGCGTATTCAAACGCTTGGTTTCCAAAAGCATATAGAGCTATTGGAAGAGCCATATTTGCTGTATTTGGAAAGACTAAAGGGTTTAAAAAGGTTACTATATCTTTTTTTAAAACTTTCAATATTATTGAAAAAATTCCCATTCCAATAAATATCATCAATGAGCCCGCTATTAGTATTTGGTAAGCAGCTTCCATTGTAATTTTTCCATCAATTAGAGAGGAAAATATTAGGCATGGAGTTGATATATATAATAGCAAAAGATTTATGGGCTTTAGGTTTACATTTGTCACCTTGCCAAAAGCAAAGCCAGTAAGAATAACAATAATTACTGGAAGTATAACTTCAAAGACTTTTATCCACAGCTCCATGACACTAGTCTACACAATGTAAATTGATAAATGACACTTGTTGGTTATAATTTTTCTAATGTGGATTTTGAGTACTTCTTCATCTTGGGCATCTTTGTTACCAAGGCTGATTCTTGCTTTGACTTTCATCCCTGCTGGATGGTATAAGATTTCAGATTTCGACCAAAAAGCTCTTTCATGGAGTGCACATTTTGGGTTTCCAATGTGGGCAACAGCAGTGGCGGTGTTTGTAGAATTTTTCGGAGGAATCGCCATAGCTGTAGGCTTATTAACTAGATTGGCAGCATTAGGAATTATAATTGTTATGTGTGTAGGAATATGGGTTGCACATCTTGACGATGGATATTTTCCTACTTATGACACCTATGGATACCAATTGTGTCTTGTAGGACTAGCATATTCACTGTTATTTGTTGGGGGCGGAAGATACTCTCTAGATAAGAAGTTCTTTTAAAAAGTTAGATTTTTTTTAATTAGCTCTACTGCGGGTTGGTTAAATGGATTAACCTTCATTTTTTTAGCAAGAATTATAGTTGTTAGCTGAAAAACAATCAATAATGAGCCAAGACTTTCTTCACTTAGCTTATTAATCTCTATTTCGACACAAGGAATCTTTTTTATATTTAATGCTTTAACAGTTGCGTTCTTTTCCTTTAGTGCCGACCTGTTGAGTTCAGAATTTCCTTTCTTATTATTTTTAATCGATAAAACTGTTAGAGTCTTGTCTTTAGGCCCATCAAGTATAAGCTGCATTTGAGAATGCTGATCTTTAGGACCTAAATATCTTATTGGTGTTAGTCCAGTTGATACTCCATCTTCAGAAATTTTACCTAAGCTTTCACCCCATAACTGCATAAACCATTCACCAAAATATTCCATATTATTTTTGTATGACATAATGCCAGTATTAGTCTTACCTTTATTAAGGTTCTTATAATAGAAATTAGCTAAGGAGTTAATTGGAACAAATTTACTTTTTAGAATTACCTCATAAGAGCTTAGAGCCCCCATGATAATCTTTTTCCAATTAATATCCATCATTTGGCAAGGAATAAGTGAGCATTTACTTAAGACAGAAAATCTACCACCAATATAAGGATTTATATAGAAAGTAGGAATATTTTCTTTCTTACCAAACTTATTTAAATAACCATTATTATTCTCTGTAATAAAATATATAGATGAACTAATTTTTATACTTTTGGAAGCAAGCTTCTTAATGGTCTCTTTTAATAGTTTCTTTATTTCAAAAGTACTTCCAGACTTGCTGATAAAAACAAAGTTGGTTGATTTAATATTTATCTTATCAAAAATTCTTTCAAATTCCTCACCATCAAGATTATCTAATAAAAAGACATTCTTCTTGAAATCGTCTTCTTTTGATAAGGTTTGAATTATAGTTTTTATCCCAAGGCTTGATCCTCCCATGCCAAAAAAAACCAGATCTTTATTATGAAAATTTCTTTTACTAAAGAATTTTTTAGTTTTACTGATTTCTTTAATTTCTTTGATAAGCTCAAGTTCATTGATTTTTTCGATAGTTTTAGCTGAAGAGGGATTATCTTTATTCTTTGAATATTTGGGCACTGTCAATTTGATTTCATTAATATTAAATTTATTATTTGTTACCATTTTATAACTGCTGAACCCCAGGCAAAACCAGCCCCAAAAACAGAGAATAAGACGTTATCCCCTTTCTTAATCTTTGATTCATTAAGTGCTTCGTGTAGCGCCAATAGTACTGAGGCAGACGAAGTATTTCCGTACTTTTCAATATTCACAAAACATTTTTCTATTGGGAGGTCTAGCCTTTCTCTCGCTGCTTCAATAATACGCATATTAGCTTGATGAGGTATAAATAAGTCTATTTCGTTGGGTGTTATTCCCGCAGCATCAATAGCTTCTAGCGAGTTTGATTGAATTACTTTGACGGCTTCTTTAAAGACTTCTTTTCCGTGCATTACAAGAAAACGTGAGCCATTGGGGTCTTTTGATCCACCACCGGGTGTATATAATAGCTCTGCTTCTTTACCACTAGCGCCTAAACAGACAGACATAATTCCTGGCGTCTCACTCGCCTCAATTACAACTGCACCCGCACCATCCCCGAAAAGTATGCAAGTTCCTCTGTCAGTGTAATCAACAATTTTAGATAAGTTTTCTGATCCTGCTACAAGGAGTTTTTTTACCTGCCCATTTTCAATCATTGCCTTTGCAATATTCAGACAGTAAATGAATCCTGAGCATCCTGCCGAGACATCAAATGCAAAAACTTTTCTGGTCTTTAGTTTATCTTGAAGCAGGCATGCAACTGATGGGGTCATGTAGTCAGGTGTGACTGTTCCAACTATAATTCCATCAATTTCATTAGGATCTGTAGAAGAGTTTTCTAATGCTTGAAGGCAAGCCTCATAGCACATATCTGAAGTAGCTTTATCTTTTTCAAGAATCCTTCTTTCTGAAATACCTGTTCTTGCTTTTATCCATTCATCTGAAGTATCAACTAAAGATTCTAAATCCTTATTTGAAAGTATTTTTTCTGGAATATAAACGCCGGTCCCAGTGATTTTCGCAAAGCTCAAATTATCCACCTAATCCTTTAATTGTTAGTATTTTTTATTATATCTTTAATGTCAATTTTGAAATGGTTAAGATTCTCTGCTAATTCATTAATGAATTGATTTTTTAGTTCGAAAATCTTTAAAGAATTATTTTTTTTGCTGAAAACTATTAAAGGTAAGTTATTAGAAGAGAAATAATTACAGATGTTCTCAACTTCATTAAAATTGTCGATAGACAAAAGATTAGATATTGTCTCGACTTTTACCTTGTTTTTATAAAATTCAATTTTTAACTCTAAAGTAGGAAAATCTCCTTGCATTATAGGGTTGAAGACCAATTTAAAGTCCATGCTATCATCAAAGTTTACAACAGATTGCATCTCCATGCACGATGCAAGTAGATAATGATTATCATGAAAAAAAATTATCGACCCTTCCTCAATAAAGTTAAATTTTTTAAGGATAATATCTATAGATATATTCCTAGTTGATTTTTTAATCATAATTATAGTACAATTCTAAAGCTTACACTTTAAGTTATCAAGGAGGAGTGTTCATGACAGCTATAATGTTAGCTTTAAGCTTTATTGCACTTTATTGGATTGCGGCTACAAATTTTGGAGAAAACGAAGGTGCTGCAGATAGCGCTTCAGGTGAAACTCAGAGACCTGCTTCAGATTCTTTGACAGATGGTACGCCACCTACTAGTAACGAAGGTATTACTGACGGATCAGAATTTGCTACACCTAAAGGTTAATTTTAGATTAACTTTTAGCCAGCAAAAGATTCGAAATGCATATAATTCTGAAGATTTAGTATTGCGTCCGGTTCAGGCTCATAATTAAAAGTTTTCTGATTTATGGTTCGAGTAATAATTTTAACTCCTTCAACTAATCTATAGGTGGGTTTGGAGAAGTATGCGTTCGCATTTACTATGTAAACTTGCCCGCTGTTAAAAGCTGGTATTTTATTCAGTTGCGGATTTTCGAGTAAAACATTAATTTCATTGAGAGTTCGTTCTATATCGAACCCGCAAGGCATTATGAATATAAAATGTGGTGCGAATTCTAGTAGTTCCTCGAATGTAATCCTTTTTGAATCTTGATTCCCCCCTAATTTAATATTTGTTCCACCTGCAATATTCACTATTTCCGGAACCCAGTGACCTGCAGAATAGATAGGATTCATCCAATCCATACAAAAAACTCTGGGCTTATCTATTATATTTTTTGTAAGAGATGAAATAGTTTTTATTTCTCCATTTATTTTATTAACGAGCTCGATGCCTTTAGCTTCGACATTAAACTTCTTTGCTATCAATAGTATAGATTTATTTATTTCTCCGATTGATTTGGGACTAGTTGTTATAATCTCTGGTTTTTCCGAGAGTTTTGATAATATTTCTTCTATCTGAATAGTAGAAACAGCACATGCCTCGCATAGATCTTGAGTAATAATAAAATCAGGCTTTATTTTGTTTATTGTTTCTATATCAAGTAAATAAATAGGCTTATTTGAACTTACGCTTTCATTTATAGCTTCATCTATTTGCAAACTATCTAACTTTTTAAAGTCCACAGTTGTATTTAAAACCACTTTTTTGTTTTTTATTGATTCAGGGAAATCACATTCATGGCTAACACCATAGATATTGTCTTCTAAACCAAGTGCACAGAGAATCTCTGTTGCACTTGGTATGAGGGAAATTATCTTCATCACTATATAGTAATGTTTTTTACTTGTTCATCAAAATAAAATATTTTTTATTATATTTCACCCTTAATTCCAACCATGGTTGTTCTTCCAGGTGATTCAAAATTTAATATCTCTTGCCTTTCATCATCAAAGATATTTTTAATTTTGATAAAAGGTTTTAAATTGTAATGATTGCTAAATGCATCAAGACTATGTTCAGCGTAAATATCGAAGTTCCAGAAGGGCTTGTTCCAAAGTCTTATATTTGATGATTGGTAATCCCATCTTCCGCCCGTGTAAGATCCATCCAAAGATATGTTGTAAGCCTCACTTGATTTACTAACTGTGAAACCACCACTTTTTCTAGGTCTTCTTAATAGATCTTTTCCATCTGGCCAATTTGCATCACCGCCATAATTTCCATTCTTTTCTACATTAGTTTTAAGATGCGTATACCATAATTTCGTTTTTAAATTATTTGGCAAACTTATTAAAGTCGATAACTCTAATCCGTTACTGGATGCTTCTTGAATATTATCATATTTTGCACCGGATTGAGTACCAGTTGTCCAGCCTGTATAAGTTATTAAGTCATAAATTTTTGTATCAAAATATGTAGCACTTAAGCTAATATTTTTTCTTATATTTTGATCTATACCTATTTCATATGACTTTTGTCTTTCAGGTCTTAACATGTAACTTTGACTATAGGATTCGTAGGTGTTTGGATATTTAACCCCCTTACTGAATCCTCCTCTAACTCTTGTTAAAGTTTGCGAAAAATTCTTAGATAAGAAGACTGAGGGTAAGCTGTAACCTCCGTGGGTTTCATGATGAATTTTTCTTATGCCAGGATTAATTGATATTTCATTAGGTAGTTGGAAGTTTATATTCCCATAATACTGGGTTATTCTATCATCATGCCCGTAGTAAGTCCCGCCGTATGCGTTATAGTCGCTACTCTCCACTGAAGAATCGTATCCTATCAAAGTATCAACGGATATGGTGTTAAAATTTTTCGAATGCTTTGCATAATAATCAAAGCCTTCCCTTTTTTCCCAGAAATTTGTATCACTATTAGTTTCCACGCCATTCCATGCTTGGTAACCCGATTCGACCCATTTATGCATGTACCAGTACTTGTAAGTAGTTCCAAGTGTTAGTGGTTCTGCAACTTTATATTCTAGATTTATTGCTCTCGATGTGATATGCCTTCTATCTTTTTGAGTATTTAGAAAAGGTGTCCCTTCAGTATTGCCAGAACTATCAGTTGGATAATGATATTTGACTTTTTTCTTGCCAAAACTAGCCTCAACTTTTAATTTATTATCAGCAGTAAATAAACTTAAGCCAGCATTTAAATCAGCCTTATCATGGCTGTTATTTTTTAGCATGTGCCCATTATCATCAATTCTTTTAAAACCAACTGAATATCCAAACTTAAGATAGTCATTATTTTTATTGATTGAAATAGGTCCAGAAATATTAATAGACTCTTCGTTTGTAAAATATGTTCCACTATTACTTTGAAGTCCTCTAGATGGTGATTCACCTAACCCCAAAGCTGCGCTGAAAGAAACCGTATTCTTCTCATTGTATTTCTTAGTTTTTATACTTATTACCGAGCCCATAGCTCCTGGTCCGTAAAGAGCAGCCTGTGGCCCTCTTAATACCTCTATTTGTTCTATATTATTAACGCTAAGCCTTGAGAAGTCGTAGTAGCCACCGATTTCGTTGACTTTTACACCATCAACAATTACTAGATTATGGTCGCTTTCACTTCCACGTGAAAATATACTAACAACCCCACCTCTACCGCCTGATTGCTTAACAGATAGACCTGGTATCTTCCTTAGTAATTCCTGAACATCACCAGCACCAGACTTTTTAATGTCGTATTCCGTAATTACTGTAGCTGATCCTCCAAATTGAGAGAATAAAATATCAGAATTGGAAATTTTAGGACTTGAAAAGGTTAAATCTGATGTTGATTCATAGACTTTAGAATTTGAATCTTTACTATCAGTCTTGGCCTCAACGATAAAACTGAAAATTAAAAATAGTAATAGAAAAGGGAATTTCATATTGAATATACTCCTTTCCTTCAAGTTTGATTTAAAAAAATTGGGTTCTAGCCTATCTTTCCTTTGACCTCGAAGAAAAATAAAAAATTTAATTGGCAGGTCTTCTGACTTAAAGTTCTTTTAGTTGCCTTCCCATTTTTAAAACAGTGGCTAATTAACTAAAAGTGTTAACTTATTACAGCAGCGGGTCTGTGTCGGACTTACACCAACTTCCCTTTTAAGCTTTCGCAAACACCAATTGAGATAAGATATAAAATTAAGTATTAAAAGTCAAATTTCTTTGTATTATTTAATATATGATAACTACTTTTGGTGGAGGTGTAGGCGCAGGTAAATTTCTAGAAGGATTATATTCTCAAAATTATTTAAAAGAATTAAACATTATTGTTAATACAGCGGATGACATAGATATATACGACGTTCGGGTGAGCCCTGATGTTGATTCAATTCTTTATTGGCTCTCTGGCAAGGTTGATAGGAAAAAAGGATGGGGGATTAAAGGGGATACTTTTGATCATTTAAATAAAAGGAACAGTAATGACTCGTGGTTTAATCTTGGTGATTTAGACTTAGCTGAGAACTTAAAAAAGAAGCTGTTGATTAGCGAGGGCCTTAATTTACAACAAGTAGTAGATAGGCAAAGAAAAAGACTTAAAATTAAAAATGCAAATATATTTCCTATGTGTAATGAAGAAGTAGAGACTTTTATAACCACAAGAAGAAAGAAGATACATTTTCAAGAATATTTAATAAAATATAAAATGAAGCCAAAAATAGAGAAGGTAACTTTTAAAAATATTAAAAAATCTAATCCATCAAAGGGAATTCTTGAAAAAATAAAGAGGTCAAAGCTTATAATTTTTTGTCCAAGTAACCCAATTATAAGTATCGGACCAATTTTATCTGTGCCTGGTATTAGAAAAGCTGTTAAAGAATCCAGGGCAATAAAAGTAGCAATCAGTCCAATTGTTGGTGACAAAGCCTTCAAGGGACCGGTATTAAATTTCATGAAAGCCAAGAGCCTGTCACCGTCAGTCCTTGGAGTGGCATCTTTTTACAAAGATTTAGTTGATTATTTGATGATTGATAATGAAGATAAGAAATATGAGAATAAAATTAGGTCGCTTGGTCTTGTTCCAATTTTTAAAGATATTCGAATGATTAAAAAAACTGTTTCCATAAACATGGCCAAATCAATATTGGAGTTAGATGGTAAATGAAAAAAGTTGAATTGATTCCCTTAGAGGGAATTCCAAAGATTAAACCTGGAGATAATATTCCTTCATTGATAATAAGTGCACTCAGAAGAAAGAAGATTACTCTTAGTGGAAATGACTTAATTGTCATAGCGCATAAAATTATTTCTATTTCAGAGAATAGGTTTGTCAGTTTAAGCTCTCAAAAGGTAAGCAAGAAAGCTGAATTGTTAAGTCAGAAAACTGGGAAATCAAAAGAAATATGTCAATTAATTTTGGATAATTCCACAAGAGTAATCAAAAGTAAGAAAGGTGTTATTATTACTGAAAATAAACTAGGTGTTATAACCGCCAACGCAGGAATAGATCAGTCAAATATTGACGAAAAAGATGCTGTGGTCCTTTTACCATTAAATCCAAACGCTTCTGCCAGAAGGGTCTCCAAGGCAATTCATAAGGAAACTAAAAAAGATATTGCAATTATAATTTCAGACTCGATTGGTAGACCTTGGAGATATGGTTTAACCCAAATATCTATTGGAAGCTATGGAATTTTACCAATTAAGAGATATAAGAAAGATATCTTTAAAAATCCCTTGTATGACACAGATATACCAATAGTTGACGAAATAGCTTCTGCAGCTGGTATTTTGATGGAAAAAGATATAGGTATTCCTGTTGTTTTGATAAAAGGGTATAATTATTCTAATTCAAATAAGAATTCAAGTGTTCTTTTGAGAAGTGACAAAAATGATATCTTTAAATGAAGCTCATAAAATTTTCTTAAATTCTCACAGTTCAGCTGAGATTTTAAAAGCCCACGATATTCCTGTAAGTGATGTTGAGAAATTAACTCCAGATATACGGAATTCCCTAGAGAAAGCTTTAAATGAAGTAGATATGACTAGAAATGACATTTTATCCTTAACAGATATAAATATGGAAAACGTTTCTATTCTGATGTCTGTTTCTAATTTCTTAAGAGATAAATATAAAGGCAACCTGATTAGTTTCTCTAAGAATTTTTTCATCCCCCTTACTCAATTATGCAGAGATAATTGTTCCTACTGTACTTTTAAGTATGAGCCTGGTGAAGGTGAATTGCTTTATTCACCTGAAAAAGTTTTAGAGGCAGCTAGAAAATCAACCGAGCTTGGATGTACTGAAATGCTTTTTGTTTCAGGAGACAAACCAGAACTTGTTTATGATGTTTATAGAAAAGAGCTAAACAAAATGGGCTATGATTCCACATCCGATTATATGATTGCGATGTCAGAACTTTGTCTTGAAGAAGGGATCTTCCCTCATTCTAACTTAGGAATAGCAAAACCTGAAGAGCTGAAAAGATTTAAGAATTCTAATCCTAGTATGGGCTTAATGTTGGAGAGTATAAGTGAGAGGTTAATGGAACCTGGCGAAGCGCATTACAGATGTCCTGATAAATATCCTAGGGCAAGAATCAAAACAATATCTGATGCTGGAAAGCTAAATATACCTTGGACTTCAGGAATATTAATTGGCATAGGTGAGACATGGGAAGAGCGTGTTGATTCTATTTTTGAATTAAAAAGAATTAGTGTTGAGTTTGGACATATACAAGAAATAATAATACAGAACTTTAGTCCTAAGCCTGGAATTAAAATGGAAGGAAGTCCGGTACCAACAGATTTAGATATGATTAAGACGGTTGCTATAGCTAAAATTTTAATGGGTAAGGATGTTAATATTCAAGTTCCTCCAAACTTAAACGCTAAAACATATACTCTGCACATATTCTCTGGAGTCAATGATTTAGGGGGTGTTTCGCCTCTTACAATAGATTACGTAAATCCCGAAAGCCCTTGGCCACAACTAGATATAATGAAAAAAAATATATCAGAATTCGGATTTGCCCTTAGAGAGAGACTGCCAGTCTATCCAGAGTATTTGGATAAAAGATTTTTGACTGATAATATTTACAATAAAGCATTAAAGTTTGTCGATGAAACAGGATATATTAAAGAGAGTTAGAGATTAGATATGGATGACGGATTAAAAAAAATTATAGATGATATTGAAAACAATAGACAAAAAGGTTTAGACTACCTTTTGTCTAATGGCTCTAAAAAAATTGTTTCTATTTTAAATAAATCTATTAATAAAAAAGAAATTTCTGAGAAAGAAGCAGAAGAACTTTTCTTAATTGAAGATGTCAATGATTTATCCTTACTAGTTGTGTTAGCCGATAAAATTAGAAAAGAAGATGTAGGTGACGATGTTACTTATGTCGTGAATAGAAATATTAACTTCACCAATATATGCAACACCTATTGTGGGTTCTGTAATTTCATGGCTGCCGAAGGTGACGAAAGGGCCTATTTCCTTACCATGGATGAGATTAAAGATAAAGTTCGTGAAGCTAGAGATAATGGAGCTACAGAAGTTTGTATGCAAGGTGGTATGCACCCAGACATTGATGGAAACTTTTACCTTGAAATAATAAAGTCTGTTAAAGATGCCGTTCCCGACATGCATACTCATTGCTTTTCTCCCTTCGAAGTCCACTATGGCGCTGAAACGCTAAATATCCCAATAGGTGATTTTGTTTCTCAGCTAAAAGACATTGGCCATGGAACTTTTCCTGGAACAGCTGCCGAGATACTAAGTGAGGATGTAAGGCAAATAATTGCACCAGGAAAAATTACAACGGATCAGTGGGTTCATACAATTAAAGAAATTCATAAGGCTGGAATGAATACTACTTCCACAATTATGTACGGACATGTAGATAAACCTTTTCATTGGGCAAAGCATTTTAATATTCTTAGAGAAATACAGAAGGAAACTGGTGGTATAACAGAGTTTGTCCCTTTAAGATTTATACCATGGGATACAAGACTTTATAAAAAGGGTTTATCAAGAGAAGGTCCTACAGATTTAGATCAATTAAAAATGTATGCAATTTCTAGGCTATTTTTTAGAGGATGGATTAACAATATTCAGGTTTCCTGGGTTAAACAAGGTCCGGAGTTTGCTCAATATTGTCTCAATGCGGGAGCCAATGATTTTGGTGGAACTTTAATGGAAGAAAAAATAACCACAGCAGCTGGCGGTAAGTTTGGGCAGTATTTCCCTCCTGATGAGTTTAGAAGACTTACATTCGAAATTAATCGTAGGCCAGTTGAGAGATCTACAAAGTATGACTATTTAAAAGTTTATGAGAATGATCTCAGAGTTGTAGAGAATAGTTAATTAAAGACATGAGCTTTTTTACAAGTATTAAATTAGATATAGCCGCTGTTAACGAAAGAGACCCTGCAGCAAGGAATCTTCTAGAGATTCTAGTTAATTACCCAGGCTTTCATGCAATCTTTTGGCATAGAATAGCAAGTCTTTTGTGGAACTTGGGACTTAAACTTATAGCTAGAATTATATCAAATATTTTGAGGACTTTAACAGGAATAGAAATCCATCCTGCAGCTAATATAGGCCAAGGTTTTTTTATAGATCATGGAATGGGTGTAGTAATTGGAGAAACATCTGACATTGGAAAGAATGTCACGATTTATCAAGGCGTCACTTTAGGTGGCGTAAGTGCTAATCCTGGTAAAAGACATCCAACTATAGGAGACAATGTCATTATTGGTGCGGGAAGTAAGATTTTAGGGCCGTTAAATATTGGTGAGAATACAAAGATTGGTGCGAATTCTGTTGTAATTGATGATATTCCAGAGAATTCTACAGTTGTTGGTGTCCCAGGTAAAGTTGTTGGAAAGTCTTTTTCATCTCTAGCACCTGACTTATATCATAATAAGTTACCTGATCCGAGTGGGGAAGATATTTTAAGAATTAATAAAGAAATTGAAGAATTAAAAGAGCAAATGAAAAACTTAAAGTCCTAAATCTTCCTCTAAGTTAAATAATAAATTCATATTTTGAACAGCTTGGCCTGAAGCACCTTTTGTTAAATTATCAATAACTGAGGATATGAGTAATGTTTTATCCTGTGGCAGTACTTTAATACCAATTTGACAAATATTAGTATTTTGCACGGCACTAATTTTAGGAAGACCTGCTTGTAGAACTTTTACAAAATCAGAACCTGAGAAGTAGTCGTTATATGATTTAAGAATTTGTTGCTGATTAAATGGCTTTTTACTTGAAATATAGATATTAGACATTATGCCTCTTTTTATAGGTAAAAGGTGAGGCACCATTATTAAGTTAATCTTTTTACCTGATTCTTTGAATATTAGTTGCTCTATTTCTGGAGAATGTCTGTGGTCTCCAACATTATAGGTTGATAGATTGTCGTAACTCTCTGAAAAGCTATGTTCTAGCTTGCCACTTTTACCTGCACCGGATATTCCCGATTTTGTATCTACAATAATATCTTCTAAATTCTTTAGTTTCCCTGCAATTGGCATTAACCCCAGCAGTATAGATGTGGCATAACACCCAGGATTAGAAATATTCATTTTTCTATTAATTTTAGTTCTATTAATTTCTGGAAGAATATATTGAAAATCTTTCAGTGTAGAAGCATTTCTCTTCGATCCATACCATTTTTCGTGGCTTTTTTTGTTTAGTCTAAAATCACCACTTAAATCTATAATTCTTGCATTTGTCCTTTTTATTTTATCGTATATTGAGATTAAGCCTCCCCCTGGAAGGCATGAAAAAATTAAATCAATATTTTTCAATTTTAAAACTTCCAAGTTTTTTCTAATTTTCAATCTTTTTGATAAATTCAAACTTGGAATTTCATCATTAATATAAGGTCCAAAGTTTGAATTTGCACCAACAAAGATAATGTCAGCCATTGGATGATTACTTAGTATTTCAAGCAACTCAATTCCTGTATATCCTGTGACCCCAATTATCCCAATTTTTATCTTCTTCATAATTGTCACAGTATCATGCAATTTTTATAAATTCAATTGTTTGAAATCTATCATGTAGAGTGTAAAATTAAAAAACTCTCTGAATAAAAAGGATAAAAATATGTCAATTAAAATAGGTATTAACGGATTTGGAAGAATAGGCAGAAATCTTTTAAGAATTTCTTTGCTTTCTGATAAGATTGATGTTGTAGCAATTAACGATATTGCAGACCTCAAAACTTGTGCTCATTTATTAAAGTACGACTCAGTTTTTGGTGTTTTAGAGAATAATGTTTCCCATGATTCAGATGGAATTACTATTGATGGAAAGAGGACAAAGATTTTTTCCGAAAGAAATCCCTCAGATATAAATTGGTCAGATGAAGGGTGTCAGATTGTAGTTGAGTCCACAGGTATATTCACATCTAAAGAACTAGCTTCACAACATTTAGGTGGCAATGTGAAGAAAGTTATAATATCGGCTCCTGGAAAAGGTGATATAGATTTTACTACTGTAATGGGTGCTAATGATGATTTATATGATAACAATGAGCATCATATTGTTTCTAATGCATCATGTACAACTAACTGTTTGGCTATGATTGTTAAAGTCTTAAGAGATAATTTTGGTCTGCAAAGTGGCCATATGACTACTATTCACTCCTATACAAATGATCAAAGAATAATTGACTCTCCTCATTCTGACCTCAGAAGAGCAAGAGCTGGTGGTCTATCTATGATTCCTACTAGTACTGGGGCAACTAAAGCTATTGAGGAAATCTTTCCAGACTTAAAAGGAAACTTGTCAGCTATATCTGTTAGGGTTCCGACACCAAATGTTTCTATGGTTGATTTTGTTGCTAGAATCAAAGATAAGGCCTCTTCAGAGGCAATTAATTCTGCTTTTATAGAAGCTTCAAAGTCAACACTTCATGGCTATCTTGATATAGCTCATGAAGGAGCGGTTTCTGTTGATTTGTTAAAGAATAAACATTCAGCAGTTTTTGATCCTTTTGGCACAAGTGTGATTGGAGATAATTTTATAAAAGTAATTGCTTGGTATGATAATGAATATGGTTACTCCTCAAGAGTGCTAGATTTAGCAATAAAGATTGGAAGTTCGCTTGGATAAAAAGAAGGTCATTTCAGATTTTCCAAAGACTTTTTATAAAGGTAAGAAAGTTTTCGTTAGAGTTGATTTTAATGTTCCTATAGATGTTGAATCGGATTCAATAAGAGAAGACTATCGTATTAGAAGAGCTCTGCCTACTATTGATTTTCTTATAGACGCAGGGGCTAAAATTATATTAGGATCTCATCTTGGAAGACCAAAGGGGAAGGTGGTAAAAGATTTATCTCTGCAAATAGTATCAAACAGGTTATCTGAGCTAATAGATAAAAAAGTTTTGTTCGTTAAAGATTTTATTACAAGTGGTTTATCTGAGAAGCTAGACGACCTACCTGATGGCTCAGTTGTAATGCTTGAAAATCTTAGGTTTCATAAAGCAGAAACAGAGAATGATCCTGCCTTTTCAGGTGAACTAGCTAAGCTTGCTGAGGTATATATAAATGAAGCTTTTGGAACTTCACATAGAGCTCATTGCTCTACATATGGAATGACAAAAGACTTTGTAGATAAAATAAGTGGCTTCTTGGTTGATAAAGAATTAAGTTTTGTCTCACAAATGATGGAAACACCGGAGCATCCGTTTTTAGTTATAATCGGTGGTTCTAAAATAAAGGATAAGATTTCTGCTTTAGGGAACTTGCTTGATGGAGCTGATAAGATAATAGTCGGTGGCGGTGCTGCATATACTTTTTTAAAAGCACAGAAAATTAATATAGGTAACTCTATTTATGAAGAAGAAATGTTAAGTTGGGTGAAAGATGTACACGATAAATATAAGGATAAGATTGTTCTCCCAATTGACCATATTGTTTCAAAAGATTTTAATAGAACGAGCCAGTGCTTGATATCAGACATTGAGATTCCTGATGGTCATATGGCGCTGGACATTGGTCCCAAGACCATAGAGTTGTTTAACTCGATTATAAAGGGCCCAGGCTATATTTTTTGGAATGGCCCAATGGGTGTTTTTGAATTTGAGCAATACTCATCTGGGACAATTCACGTTGCACGAGCAGTTGCTTTAGCAACTTGGAGAGGAGCAACTTCAGTTGTAGGTGGAGGTGAAACAATTGCAGCAATTCGAAAGGCTGAAGTTTTAGAATCTGAGATTTCACATATGTCTACTGGTGGGGGTGCATTGTTAGAATATTTGGGTGGAAGTAGTTTGCCAGGTATAGAAATTCTTGATTAATAATTTATAATAAAAAAATAGAATGAGTAAAAGCTCCAAGAATGATTTAAGTTGGGTTGAAAACCTATTAGGTGATGAAGCTAGTTATCTTCTCGACCACCAATGCAAGACAGTAGACTCAAAAAATATAATAAAACCCGGGCCAGACTTTGTAGATAGAGTTTTAAAAGATTCAGATAGGTCTAATATTGTCATGAGAAATCTTCAGACATTATTTAACCATGGAAGACTTGGAGGAACTGGTTATCTTTCAATACTTCCCGTTGATCAGGGTGTCGAGCATTCAGCTGGGGCTTCCTTTGCGCCAAACCCACTATATTTTGATCCAGATAATATTGTTAAACTTGCAATTGAAGGCGGCTGTGGTGCTATAACCTCAACCTTGGGGGTTTTAGGGTCTGTTTCAAGGAAGTATGCACATAAGATCCCTTTTATATTAAAGCTAAATCATAATGAATTTCTAACTTACCCAAATCAATATGATCAAATTCGCTTTGCGTCAGTTGACCAGGCGTTTAATATGGGGGCAATAGGTGTTGGAGCAACTATTTATTTTGGTTCAGAGGAGAGTACTAGGCAAATTCAGGAGGTTTCGGAGCTTTTTGAATATGCTCACTCTTTAGGTCTGGTAACAATACTTTGGGCTTATCTCAGAAATTCATCTTTTAAAACAAAGAAAAATGATTATCACTTAAGCTCAGACTTGACAGGCCAAGCTGACCACTTGTCTGCAACAATTCAAGCAGATATCGTAAAACAAAAGCTAGCCGAAAATAACGGAGGTTTTAACGAACTTAATTTTGGAAAGACTCATGAGAAGGTTTATTCAGAGTTAACATCAAACCACCCTATAGATTTAAATAGGTATCAAGTTTTAAACTGCTTGTCGGGCAGATCTGGTTTGATTAACTCAGGTGGTGCCTCTGGGGATAATGATATCGCTCAGGTAGTTAAGACAGCTATTATCAATAAACGTGCCGGTGGCATGGGCTTGATAACTGGAAGAAAGGCTTTTCAAAAACCTATGGACGAAGGTATTAAAATTCTAAATGCTGTTCAAGATGTTTATTTAAATAAAAAAATAACTATTGCTTAAGAAAAAAGCCTACTCCTCAGATACTTGCTAACCATCTTAACCATAGCGCTGGAACCAATAAATATAGGGGATTTTTGGTGAATTGATTTTGGTTTAACAGATAAAATATTTTTTTTCCCATCAGAAGCTAGCCCACCAGCTTGCTCAACAATAAATGCCATTGGATTACATTCATACATTAACCTAAGTTTTCCTTCGGGGGCATCCTTAGCTTGCGAGTATATGAAGAGACCACCTTTAAAAAGACTCCTATGTAAATCTGCAACCATTGATCCTACATAACGTAAAGAATAGGGTCTTCCAGTTTTAACATCTTTTTGCTCACACCATCTAATATATTCTTGAAGTGCAAGTGGAAATTCAAAAAAATTTCCTTGATTTACTGAATACATCCTAGCATTTTCAGGTATTTGTATATTTGTTTGAGATACATAAAATTCATTTACATAAGGATCAAGAGTAAAAGCGTCTACTCCTTTACCAACAGTTAAGACATAAATTGTTGACGAACCATAAATTATGTAACCAGCAGCTACTTGCTTTTTACCTTCTTGTAAAAAATCTTTGGTTGTTAGCTTTTTTGAACTTTTGGGTTTCTTAAGTATAGAGAAAATTGTACCAACAGGAACATTCACATCAATATTAGAGGAACCATCTAAGGGATCTATTAAAACGATATATTTGGAATTTTTAGAATTCTCATTATTAAATATTACTATTTTTTCATTTTCTTCCGAGACGATCCCAGCACAATTCCCACCATTTTCCAACGACTTTATAAATAGATTATTGGCTATTAAGTCTAGCTTTTTTACCTTTTCACCGTGAGAGTTTTTGGAGCCAGTATAATCTCCAAGTGAACCCGCAAGAGCTCCTGTATTTAGCTCTTTACTTACCTGTCTACCAGCAAGTTTAAGGTCTTTGAGTAGAGCTATAAGCTCTCTATTTTTGTCACCTGAAAGCTTGTCTTTTAATAGATATTGGTATGCTGTTAACTTCTCGTCCACTTTAGAATCATACACTTATATAGTTAAAAAAAAAGATAAATATCCTATAATTTTTTTATAAATAAGGGTTTCTATATTTAAGATTTCCATAACGCCTAGTAGAAGTAAAAATCCAATCACAGAACCTAGAGCTATCCCAGTTATCAAACCTATTAACCTATTTATCAAAGATAGATTTAAATAAGATAAGATCATGTCGACTAAAAAAAAGAATAATTTAGAAATTCCGTATAATGTGAGATAAATACAAATACTTGAAACAAGATATGACCCAGGACCACTGTAAAAATTATAATCAGAAATTAATCTTGAATTGATCTCATTAGATCCTACAAAAGAGGCAAAAAGTGGAATTAACAAACAGAAAAGCTTCGAGAAGGATTTAATGATCCCCAAGTAAAAACCTGCTAAACCAAAAATTAAAACTAATATGACAAAAATGTAATCATAAATAAGCATCACCCATATTTTATATTATTTTTTTAGCTTTTTGACTTATTTATTTTTTCTGATAACTTACAAAAATGGATTCATCACCAATAAAAGAGCCTATCTTAAAATATCTTGATAAAGTTGAATTATTACTCAATGATGAAATTCCCAGTGATATTAAGATTTCTTTTGAAGTGATTAAGCATCTTATTAAGAAACCAGGAAAAAGACTTAGACCCTCAATAGTCTTACTTTCTGCACTTTCTTTGGGGAAAACTATAGATAAGAAGATATTGTCGGCTGCAGCATCTGTTGAATTGCTTCATAACGCTTCTCTACTTCACGATGATATAGTCGACCAGGCTGAGATTAGAAGAGGATTAAAGTCGGCTAATAGGATTTGGGGAGATCACGCAACAGTCTTAGTAGGAGATTTCTTGCTTGCAAGGTCTCTTTTCTTAATTAACAAGTGCAAGAGTAGCGAGGTCATGGGATCTGTGACTAATGCCGCATCTGAATTAGCGAATGGTCAAATACTGGATATTATGATTTCTAAAAGGTTAGTCACTTTTAATCAGGATATTTATTTTAAAATGATAAAGTTAAAAACAGCCTCACTTATTTCATCATCAGCTGAAGTTGGTGCTCTCCTTTCAACAACAGACATGATTAAAGTAAGAAAATTAAAATTATACGGAACAAACCTTGGAATTTCTTACCAGCTAATTGACGATGCATTAGATTTGCTTGGAGATTCAAGCAAGATGGGAAAGGATACGATGGAAGATATTAAAGAAGGGAAGGTTACATTGCCAATGTTAATAGCATTAGATAAGGCACCTTATAAAGATAAAAAAGCTATTTTAAAAATCTTACAAAAGAAAAATTTTGATAGAAAGAATTTAGATATTCTGTATAATTTTGTATTAGAAAACAATGCAGTAGAAGAAACTTTACAGTCTGCAAGTAACTATAGTTCTAAGGCAATCTTGGCAATTGAGTCTTTAAATGAAAGTAAATATAAAGATTCATTAATAGCTTTGGCTAAAGAGAATATAGTTAGGGTGTCTTAATTATGAAAAAGAATGATTGGGAAGAAAAATACAAAGAAAAGTTAAAGGAAAGAAAGAAGGACTTTCAAACTACATCTAATATAAAAATAAAAAGATTTTATACTCAAGAAGACATTTCGGGGAACTTAGATGAAAAAAACTCTATGCCTGGCGAATTCCCTTTTACTAGAGGTGTTCAACCAACTATGTATCGAGGAAGATTCTGGACCATGCGACAATATGCCGGTTTTGGATCTGCAAGGGAAACAAATGAAAGGTTTAAATATCTTTTAGACAAAGGTCAAACAGGTTTAAGCGTAGCCTTCGATCTTCCTACACAAATGGGCTATGACTCAGATGCTCCTGTTAGTAAGGGAGAAGTCGGAAAGGTTGGAGTTGCCATTGACTCATTGAGAGATATTGAGATTTTATTTGATGGTATTCCACTGGATAAAGTATCAACTTCGATGACTATTAACGCCACAGCATCAATGCTTTTAGCCATGTATATTGTTGCAGCTGAGAAACAAGGAGTTGCAGCAGATAAGATAATGGGCACAACTCAGAATGATTTATTGAAAGAGTTTATAGCCAGAGGCACTTATGCTTTTCCACCAAACCCTTCTGTCCAAATAAGCGTTGATTTAATGGAATACTGTAAAGATTTTGTACCCAAATGGAATCCAATTAGTGTTAGTGGGTATCATATTAGAGAAGCTGGTTCAACAGCAGTCCAAGAAGTGGCATTCATGCTAGCAGATGCTATAGAGTATCTTGAAATTGCAAAAGAAAGGAATTTAGATATCGAGGGAATATGTAAAAGAGTTTCATTCTTTTTTGCCGTACATGGTAATTTCTTCGAGGAAATTTCTAAATATAGAGCTGCAAGGAGAATTTGGGCAAATATACTTAGAAAAGAATTTGATGTAAAAGATGATAATGCTTGCAAATTTAGGACTCATTCCCAGACTGGTGGAGTTACTCTTACTGCTCAGCAGCCTTTAAATAATATCGTTAGAACTGCTATGCAGGCGATGGCAGCAGTGCTAGGTGGCACTCAATCATTACATACAAATTCATTTGACGAAGCTTTAGGATTGCCTACCGAAGAGTCAGCAACGATAGCTTTAAGAACTCAACAAATCATTGCCCACGAGTGTGATGTTGCTAACACTATTGATCCTTTTGCAGGTTCATACTTTGTAGAAAATTTGACCGATCAGATTGAAGAAAAAGTTTATGAATATCTTAAAATCATCAAAAAGAAAGGCGGAATGGTTAAGTGTATCGAAGATAATTACATTCAGAGTGAAATTGAGAATTCTGCGTATGATTTTCAGATTGAACTTGAAAGTAAAGAAAGAGTTATTGTAGGTGTAAACGACTTTAAAGCTGAGGATGAGGAAGTACCTCCTATTCAAGGAATAGATAAAAACTTAGAAAAAAATCAGAATGAAAGCTTGGAAATTTTAAGAAAGAGTAGAGATAATGAAAAAGTTAATAAATGTTTATCTTTACTTACCAAAGCTGCAGAAAATAGTGAGAATATAATGCCTTATATCTTAGAAGCTGTCAGAGAATACTCTACTATTGGTGAGATGACATCAGCATTAGAGTCAGTTCATGGAAGATATAAAGGATCAATCTAGTATTTTACTCATCAAGATAGCATTTTCTTTGTCTTGATAATAATCTTTTCTTATTGAGTCTTTATTGAAACCGAGCTTCTTGTATAAACTGATAGCCGAATGATTATCTTCTCTAACTTCTAATGTAATCTTTTTTATACCTTCAAGTGCAACTATTACCTCAAGCTTTTTTATAAGCTTTTCTCCAACATAGTTTCTTCTTTTGTTGCTAAGAACACCAATTCTTTCAATTTCAACAAAGTCTATATATTTACGAGTAAAGAGATACCCCAGAATTTGCATCTCTTTAGCTAGTAAAAGATTTATTGATTCAGGATGTTTGATTTGGCTTTTGATTATCTCCAAAGACCAAAAATTCAAAAAGATAGACTTCTCTAACTTATTTATCTCATCTAAATCGTTAAAATTTATTTTTCTAATTGTGCCCATGAATATATAATATTATTTATCAATTTTATGAAACATGCATTAGTTATTTTAAGTGGGGGCCAAGATTCCATAACATGCTTATTCTGGGCAATTAGCCAGGGATATAGATGTTCAGCTCTAACTTTCGATTATGGTCAATTGCATAGTATAGAGATTGAGTCTGCAAAGAAAGCCGCAGAATTGGCTGAAATTGATAAACACGAAATATTATCTATAGGCCCGCTTTTTTCTGGAAAATCACCTTTGACAAACAAAAACATAAAACTTGATCAGTTCTCCAGTCTGGAAGATTTTACCCCTGGGCTTCAAAACACGTTTGTACCCGGTAGGAATCTATTATTTCTTTCTTTAGCTGCTAACAAAGCATACTCTATGGATATAGATACTATGATTACAGGAATCTGCCAAGAGGATTTTGGAGGATACCCAGATTGTAGAATAGATTTTGTAAAAAGTCTGGAAGAAACGATTTCACTGGCTATGGAGAGAAAGATAAAAATATTAACACCTCTTATGGATTTAAAAAAATCAGATATAGTCTCAATGGCTAAGGGACTTGATAAGAAATGTTGGGAGGCTTTATCCTTTTCTCATACAAGTTATGATGGGAAGTATCCACCAACGTCAAATGACCATGCAAATTTATTAAGGGCCAGGGGTTTTGAGGAAGCGGGATATCCAGACCCCCTAGTAGAAAGAGCAGTTCAAGAAAATTTAATGGAATTACCAAAGACAAAAAATTATGAAAATAAAGATTAATGAAATTTTTTATTCACTTCAAGGGGAAGGTTTACAAGTAGGTGTTCCTACAGTTTTTGTTCGATTATTTGGATGTAGCCTAAGATGTAAATGGTGTGATTCCATGTATGCGGTTGAAGGAAATGACTATACAGAGTTCACAATTGATGAGTTAATTAGCAAAATTGAGAAGTTGAGATGTGAGCATATTTGCATAACAGGTGGAGAGCCTCTTCACCAAAAGGTAGGCTTGGTAAATTTAACTGAAAGATTGCTAGAAAATGATTATAAGATTCTCCTAGAGACGGCCGGGCATATTGAACCAATGCCTATATTCAAAAATCCTAATGTGCTTATTAGTATGGATTGCAAGTGCCCAGGATCAGGAATGGAAAAGAAAACCAATTTAAATTTATTAAAAGGCCTAGAAATTAAAGACCAAATTAAATTTGTTATCAAAGATTTAGTAGACTATAAATATGCAAAAAATATTCTTATAAAGAATAATTTTAGTGCCGCAATAGTTTTTCAGCCAGTTTATGGGTCTAATTTAAAAGAGCTAGTAGATTTGGTCCTTCAAGATAATCTAAATGTTAGAGTTATTCCGCAAATACATAAAATAATTTGGGGTGATATTAGGGGTGTATAATTAAAAATATTACAATATTATTGGAAAAAAATTTTTATAAAGATGGACAATTGGAGACGCTTTTAAGTTATGAATTACGTCCTGAAATCAAAAAATTTAGATCTGATGAGAATGTAAGAAATTCTTTTTTAAAGGATTTCATTAAAGTTTTTGAGCAAATCGGATTATTAGAATTGTCATCCAATTATAAAAAGGTATTACAAATTGAAAAAGCTAAAGAAATATTGGGAGTAATTAATTTAAATATAGATGGTTTATTGAAACTTAATGGTGCCCAAAAGCTTATAGAGCTTGAAGGAAATATTAGTTGGTTTTATTGTTCTCAATGTGGGATGGACAAGGATAGTCAATTAATTGTTCAAAATAAAGATGAGTTTGTATGTAATTCATGTAGAAAGAATATACTTAAACCTAGCATTCCTTTTATTGGGCAAGAATTCTCTCAGTGGGATATGAAGGATTCATGGATGATGTTGAATTCATGTGATAATTTGATAATTTTTGCTGACAATTTTCTCTCACCTGTTACCATTTCTTTTATACATATTGTCGAGAAAAGAATGAAAAATATTAAAATTATTTGCTCAGAATCTCTAAATTATGATACTTTTGATTTTTCTTCGAATAATGTTGACTTCATTTATGAATCAAACGAATTCTTTTTAGATTCACTTATTGAGACTTATGGAGATAGTATAATTTGAAAATAAGATTAGTAAGCTTTTCAAAACCTACAGATGAATTTCTTGGTGAAGGTGTATCTAATGTTCAGGAGTTAATAGCTTTTTGCGCCAGAGTCTCTAATCCATCCAATCAAATTAATAATGAAACTAGTGAAAAACTTATTAATTATTTGATAAAAAATAAGCATTGGTCTCCCTTGGAAATGGTTAGTGCATGCATAGAGATTGAAACTACTAGAGATATTGCAAGACAGATATTGCGTCATCGATCTTTTAGTTTTCAAGAATTTAGTCAAAGATATGCGGATCCAACCCAGGACTTATCATTTGTTGTTAGGGATGCCAGGCTACAAGATACAAAGAATAGGCAAAACTCTTTGGAAACAAGCGATGAGGAATTAGCGAAGAAGTGGGAACAAAAGCAAAGGAAGTTGATAGATTTAGCCAAAGAAACTTATATATGGGCTATAGATCAAGGTATAGCAAAGGAGCAGGCAAGGTCCGTATTACCTGAGGGTAATACAGTGAGCAGAATGTATATGAATGGAACTCTTAGGAGCTGGGTTCATTATATAGAACTCCGAAGTTCTAATGGTACTCAGAAGGAACATATGGATATAGCAATAGCTATAGCAAGTGTTATAAGTGGTATATTCCCAATGGCGAAAAGTATTTCTGGTAATTCTTAGTCAAAAAGATCAATAATTATGATTTTTTCTTTTTTAATTAGTTCAATATTTTGATCTAAAGGAAGTCTATAAGTAATAATTTTCTTTATTTTTGATCCTGTTAAATCAGAGAAATTAACCTTATTTATATAGCAGAGGTTTGTTATGTTTTTCAAACTCTCACTATCTATTATAAGGTTAACTGGCATTACCTCGTTTATATTAGCAACCAAGGAATCTAAAGAAACATTATTAGTAAATTTACACCTAAATTTAAGAAAAAATAAATTTAATACTTTTGAAAAGATATCTTTTTTTAGATATAGTGACGTACAAAATTCCTTCTCTCCTAAGGCTTTAAAGTGAAATTCGTTCTTTGCAAAAAATTTTTCTAGATCTTTTAGACTATGAGATTTAACTTTATTCGCTTCAATAAAAGAGATTTTGGAGACGGGAATAGATTTTATTTTTTCTTCAATATCATTAGAATTTCTTTTTGATAGCAAACCAATTTTGTAAATATTCTGCAATGAAATAGATTTACCTATAGATTCTTTGGAACTTTTAAAGTTCTTTATTGAGATGATTTGTTTATCTTTTACTATATTCTCTAGTATGTGATTACTTTTAATATCGTTGAGATCATCAACAATAATAATATCAAACTTTAAATTAAATTGAACATCTAACAGGCTTGTCTTAGTTGTAAAATGAAGGGAAGACCCTAGATTAATTAATGAACTTTCTAATATATAAGATTCTAGGCAATTACCCGTTAAACTTAAAATTCTCTTATTAACGATGTTATTTTTTACCAGATATGAATTTATATAATCTAGATTTGACCCTATATCGTTGGAAGTTAACTGTTTCCAGTTCATTCCATCGAGTGTTTGGTACGCAAGTCTTGGACCATTGTTCTTAAGTAATCGCTTTATATCTTCTATATTCATTTTATGGTTTATTTAAACTAAATTTTGACTATAGTATACTTTAGAAGTAATTAATACAATATAGCGTGATGAAACTTAACAATAGATTAACCAGTAATAATTTAAAATTTGACGGAGCAAAATTTATTATTAATGAGCTTATTCTTAATGGACACAAAGCCTTTATTGTAGGTGGAGCTGTAAGAGATTTGTGCATGGAAATAGAGCCAAATGAGTTCGATATTTCGACATGTGCAACACCAGATCAGATAAAGAAAATTTTTAAGAGAACAAAGCCTGTTGGCCAGTCTTTTGGTGTAATGCTTGTTATAGTAGATGAACTATTCTATGAGGTTGCCACTTTCAGGGAGGATATGGAGTATCAAGATGGAAGACATCCAGTTGATGTGAAATATACCAAAAGTGCTCAGGTTGATGTTCAAAGAAGAGATTTTACCATTAACGGCTTATTGCTCAATCCTATGAATTTTGAAGTGACAGATTTCTGTGATGGTCTTAAAGATATAGAAAACAAGCTACTTAGAACAATTGGTGATCCTAAAAAAAGGTTTGAAGAAGATAATTTGCGAATTCTTAGAGCTGTAAGATTTTCCAATAAATACAATTTAAAGATTGAAGTGGAGACAGAACAAGAAATAATTAATATGTCAGAAAGGATTGTCAATGTCAGCGTAGAGAGAGTCAGAGAGGAGTTTGTAAAAATTATTACAAATAAAAATCCTGGCAATGGTATTAGATTATTAAGTAAATATGGACTAATGGAACATATAATACCGGAGATTGAATTACTTAAGGGTGTCGATCAACCCCCTGAATTTCACCCTGAGGGAGATGTTTTTATTCATACATGTTTAGTTTTAGAAAAGCTTGAGCAAGATAATGTTCTTGATATTGTACTAGCATTGGGGGCACTTTTACATGATATTGGCAAACCTAAAACATACTCTAAAACTGATAGAGTTAGGTTTAACCGCCATGAGTATGTTGGTGCTTCAATGGCAGAGAAGATTTGTAAAAGATTAAAATTTTCTAACAAGCAAGTTAGTGAGATAAAAGCCCTTGTTAGTGAACATATGAAATTTGGAAATATTAAAGATATGAAAAAGAGTACCTTTAAAAGATTTATTTCAATAGATAATTTCGACTTACATTTAAAGTTGCATAGGGCTGATTGTTTAGCGAGCCATGGGGACCTAAGTCTTTTGAATTTTACTAACAATAAAATTGAAGAATTAAAAAATGAGCCAATAAAGCCGAAACCTATAATTACTGGAGATGATTTGATTGATTTGGGTCTCAGCCCTGGTCCGGATTTTAAAGTAATCTTATCTAAAGTGTTTGATGAGCAATTGGAAGGTAATATTCTCAATCATAAAGGAGGAATTAGCCTAGTTAAAAAGCTAATTGCAGAGCTATGAAAATAAAATCAGTTAACCAGCAAGATTTTGGCTCCCTAGAGAATCTGAATTTTTCTATTAATGATATTGATGATATCCAAGATGACGAATTACTTATAAATGTCTATTGTTGTGGAATAAGTTTCGCTGATATTCTTGCAGCTGAAGGTAAATATCAAGATACTCCACCTCTACCCTTTACGCCAGGACTAGAAGTTTCTGGTGTTGTAGAAAGTGTTGGAAGTGCTGTGAAGGAGTTTAGCATAGGAGATGAAGTAATTGCACTAGTAAAATGGGGAGGCTTTTCAGAAAAAGTAAAAGCTAAAGAAAATTTTGTAATTAAGAAATCAAAAGGAATGTCGTTTGATACTGCCGCTTGTATGACAATCAACTACGGAACCTCATATTATGCACTAGTTGAAAGAGCAAAAATTAAGCAAAATGATAAGGTTTTGATATTAGGCGCTTCGGGTGGTATAGGTTTGTCTGCAATCGAAATATCAAAAGCCATTGGTTGTCATGTTACTGCAATGGCTTCCTCTGAGGATAAACTATCTGCTTGTAAAGACTATGGAGCAGACCAATTGATATTAACAAAAAAAGACAACCTAAAAGAGTCTTTAACAAAACTGAAAGGTGTAAAATTTGATATCATCTATGATACGATTGGTGGCTCTTATACTAATGATTCTTTAAGTTTTATTGATTGGGAAGGAAAACTTTTGATAATGGGTTTTGCTTCTGGCGATATCTCCTCTATTCCAACAAATAAAATATTGTTAAAAGGATGTGACATAATCGGGATTTTTTGGGGCCCCTTTGCTCGTGGAAATAAAAATTTTACTCTTGAATGTTTAACTGAAGTTAGCAGGTTGTTTAACCAAGGGCTAATAAAACTTTCTAAACCAACAATGTTTCATATCTCAGATTTCTTAAAAGCTATGAAAGGAATAAAAGATAGGAAATCCGTTGGGAAACTTTGTCTCTATACAGACTCTTTTAAAAGAAGGTAAGTTTTATCCTACCTTCTTTTAAGTCTATAAACTTATTTATATTTTACTTTGCAATAAGAATGTTATAGCAAGAGCATAAATAACTAATGATTCGATCAAAGCTAAACCAATAATCATTGGTGTTTGAATCTGACCAGCAGCTCCAGGATTTCTACCTATGGCATTTAAAGCAGCATCCATAGTTTTTCCTTGGCCAATAGCCCCACCTGCAGCAGCAAGGCCAATACCTAGTCCAGCTCCAAGTGCAAGTCCAGAAATTGCCTCACCATCTGATGATGCAGCATAAACTTCTGGTGTAAAAAGAAAAAGTACAGCTAACATGCTAAATGCAAAAATTGTAAATTTCTTCATTGTTTTCCTCCTTGTATTTAATGATCATGACTTGTTGAAAGTGATATATATATACTTGATAAAATAGTAAAAATAAAAGCTTGAAGAAAAGAAACAAATACTCCAAGTCCTATAAAAATTGCAGGTACGATGTATGGCGTTAAGTTAGAGAAAATTTGTAATACTAAATGGTCACCAAACATATTCCAAAAGAGCCTCAAAGAAAGAGATGCTGGCCTAACAAGATGACTTACAACTTCAATAAATATCATTAAAGGGGCTAAATATAAAACTGGTCCCATAAAATGTTTTAAATAACCTGCACCATGTTCTTTAAATCCTAGATAATTGTATGTAAAAAATATAACAAGAGACATTGCTAAAGTAGAATTAAGATTTTGAGTTGCAGGATAAAAACCTGGAAAAACACCTAAAAGGTTTGAAAAAAATATAAAAAGAAAAGAACCACCCAATAATGGAAGAAACTTTCTTGCCTTATTCTCGCTACCAAATATATTCGTAAGTAAATCGAGCAAGAAATCCAATGTGAGAAATTCAAAGAAGTTTGTAAGGTTAAATCTTTCCGAAGGAATTAATGCATTATTATTTGAGCAATGTTTTTTAATTCTTAATGATACAGCGATTAATATTACAACTACAATGCCAGATCCAACAATATGGTCATAGTTACTTACACCTAAAAGTTCAGTCCATTGAGCATGTTCTAAAGCTGCACTCATATATTATTTTCCTTGATTTAGTAGAATAAACACAAATAAAATTACACTAAAACCGGTCAAAAATCCAATTAAATCTATTGATAAGTTTCTTAGCAGAAAAATTGCTATTCCAGCTAGTAAAACTATCTTTAAAATCGTCAATATAAACATAAAAGCCTTAGTTTTTTGGGTATTTGTGAGTAATTTTGCTATTATTTCGGTACTTTTTATATTTAAATAGCTTAATCCCATGCCAAATAAAACTCCTTGAATAAACATTTCTTCAGAATATAAAAAGATTAAATAAGTAACAATTGTCAAATTTATCGAAATAAGGTTGAATAAGTTATTCTTTTTTATCATTTTCTGTATTTAACCTCTTAAGTAGTTTGAACATTAGAGTAAATCCACCAATTGAACCTACGATTACTCCTAATATTGTAAATATAGGCAGTGAGTTAAAATGTATATCAAGTTTATTGCCTATAAATAGCCCAGCTAAAATTAGTATCGCTAATTCCGAGCCAATTACTATAAATTTAATCCATAAAGTATTTTTTCCCAATTTTATTTTAACCCTAAGGATTTTATTCCTTTTTTAAATGATTTTATAGTATGAATTATATCATTTTTGGAGTGGGAGTCAGAAATAAACATTGCTTCAAATTGTGATGGGGGAACCATGATTCCAGACAATAATAGTTTTTTGAATAAGGCGCCATACATTTTGGTATCACATTTTAAAACATCTCTATAGTTCTTAACAGATTTATTTTTAGTAATAAAAAAAGTTAGTAGTGAACCTATCTGATTAATTGTAATTGATTTAAGATTTAATTTATCTATTTCTGTCTTTATATTTAAGGCTTTTTTCTCTAACTTCAAATATAAAGCAGCATGATTTTTTTCTAATAATTCAATAGTTTGAATCCCTGCAGCAACAGCTACTGGATTACCGGATAGTGTTCCAGCCTGATAAACTGGACCGGATGGAGATAAGATAGACATTATTTGTTTTTTCCCACCAAAGGCACCAATTGGGAAGCCACCTCCAATTATCTTTCCTATACAAGTAATATCTGGTTTGAGGTTATAATATGCTTGAGCGCCGCCAATCGATAGTCTAAGTCCCGAAATTACTTCATCAAATATCACTAATGAATTATTGCTATGTGCCAGGTCAATTATTTTCTGAAGAAAACCGCTTTCTGGTAAGACTACACCCATATTTGCTGGTACTGGTTCCAAAATGACTGCAGCAACTTTATTCTTATTTTTTCTAAAAAGTTTTTCTACTTGATTTAAATTATTAAATTCTGCAATCAAGGTATGCTTGGTGAAATCTTTAGGTACGCCAGGTGACGATGGAGAACCAAAAGTGGTAAGACCCGAGCCTGCTTTTACAAGTAAGTGATCGACATGTCCATGATAACAACCTTCAAACTTTATTATCTTATCCTTATTTGTGAAGGCTCTAGCAAGTCTAATTGCACTCATAGTTGCTTCTGTACCCGAACTAGTTAATCTGGTCATTTCCATTGTAGGTATTTTTTCTCTTATTAGTTCGGCTAATCTAATTTCATTCTTATGACATGCTCCAAAAGTAGTTCCTTTATCAATTGCCTTTATTGCAGCATCGCTTATTTCCTTTTTTGAATGTCCAAATATCAATGGACCAAAAGAGTTTATATAGTCTATATATTTGTTTTTATCTTCATCATATAAATAAGCCCCCTTAGCTCGTTTGATATATATAGGAGATGAGTCGACTGCATTAAAGGATCTAACCGGGCTATTTACACCTCCCGGTATCACATCAAGGGCATTCTCAAACATTAATTTAGAATTTATTGTTTTTTTGTTCACAAGTTAAACAAAACCTAAAAATATAATATGTCAAGAAAAGATACTAAGATTTTTCTTTAATTAGCATTTATGGTGTATAAAATTAATAATAATGAAAAAAATTAAAATTCTATCACCTGCTAAGATTAATCTGAATTTAATTATAAAAAATAAAAGAAAAGATAATTTTCACAACATCAGTTCGTTAATGCAACCGATAAATCTTTATGATGATATATTAATAGAGCTTTCGGAAGGTGATAATGCTTTTGAGCTGTGTTTTCCGGATGATACAGTAAACTTTAATGAAAATTTGATTACAAAAGCAGCACTTAATTTTTTTGAATACTTCAAAATTAATACTCATGTGAAAATTTCAGTGAAGAAGAGGATTCCTGCAGGTGCAGGATTAGGAGGTGGAAGTAGCAATGCGGCATCAACCTTAATTGGTCTTTCAAAGCTTTTCTCTATTGATGATTTTAGTGCCTTGGAAGCGATAGCATTAAAAATTGGTTCAGATGTTCCATTTTTTTTATATTCTAGAACCTCTTTAGTTTCAGGCCGTGGAGAAGTTGTAGAACCTTACAATATAGATAAAAAGTTTAATTACCTTCTTATCTTCCCAGGTCTTCATTCTGATACAAGAATACTCTATGAAATGTGGGACACTAAGGATAGTTTGATTGATAGTGCTTTTCAAAATGAAATTAGTTCACATCTAAATAATCAAGTATCTATTAACAAAGAAAAGTTTTTATTACAAAATGATTTTACTCCTTTATTAATCTCAAGAGACAAAACATATCTTAATATATTTAAGTCTCTAAAAGATCTCGGTCTTAACACATATTCAATATCAGGAAGCGGGTCAACAATATTTTGTGCATTAGATGATGAGTATGACTGTTCAGAGTCTTTAAAATATATTGAATCAAATGGTAGCTTCACAACTATGAAAGCTGAGGCATTCGAAGGCTGGCACTTTACGTTCGATTGAAATTATAAATTTTTTCTGTATTCTCTTATGGATTGGCCCGTCGTCTAATGGCAGGACTCTTGTTTTTGGTACAAGCAATGGAGGTTCGACCCCTTCCGGGCCAGTTTTATATATACTTATGAATTTAAAAATTGTATAATTAGGTCGATTTAATTTTACTTAAAAAAAGGTTTAAAATATGAGTTCAAATGAACATGATACATATAAGTCTGAAAAAGACGATTCAACCAATAATGATTTAGATGATAAAGCTTTACTAGAAGAATATCAAAAAACCACTTTAAAAGGAGCTGGTAAGGCAAAGAAAAAAGATTGGGTTCCGGATGAGCAATACAGATTGCTTTATGTTTATTTCAAGGATATGTCATTGGAGCCTCTCTTGAAATCAAAACAGGAAGTCGAAGTTTCAGCTAAAATAAAAAAGTCCGAGCTTCATGCTTTAAATTACACTGAACTTTTGGAGCAAGTACATTCTTCAAAAATAACAGCTACACAGAAAAAGAAGCTATTGTCTTTAAAGGGCGGTCAAAAAAGAAGAGTTGCTGAGGTCGAAGGTTACATTAGGGCTTATACAAATTTGGCAAATGCTTTAAAAGAGAGATTTGTAAAAGCTAATCTAAGGCTTGTCGTTAGTATTGCAAAAAGGTATATAGGTAGAGGTCTAGCTCTTCAAGATTTAATTCAAGAAGGTAACGTTGGATTGATGAGAGCTGTTGAAAGATTCGACCATACTAAAGGCTTTAAGTTTTCAACTTATGCTTCATGGTGGATACATCAAGCAATTTCAAGAGCTCTGCTGGATCAAACCAGAACAATTAGAGTTCCCGTTTATGTTTTAGAACAAGCTAGTAAAGTCTTTAAGGCTAGTACGGCTTTACAAAAAGACTTAGGAAGAAAACCTACCCCATCTGAAATAGCTGATAAAGTGGGAATATCCATTGATGGTGTAAAGAGAATACTTGAGTCAACTAATGAAGTTATACAACTAGATACACCTGTCTTCGACGGAGAAAAGGCTACACTGCTTGATTTCATTCCCGATGAAGGTTCTCCTGTTCCCGATAAGATTGTTGCTGAGAGTTCTTTAACAGAAAGAATTAAAGGTGCACTTAAAGCACTAACTCCCAGAGAGGAAGAAATTATTAAAATGAGATTTGGAATTGATATGGAAAGCACTTATACGTTAGATGAAATAGGTAAGAAGTTCGATTTAACTAGAGAAAGAATTAGACAAATAGAGAAGAAGGCTTTAGAAAAGTTGGCGAAGTCCGATGTTGGAGAAGTGCTAAAAAGCTTTTTAGAGTAGGTATATTAAATGAATAAAATCAAATTTGGACTAGTTCCCCCAATGCCAGGTGCCGATTCTAAAGGACTTATTGATTTTTGTATTAAGGCCGATAAGCTCGGATTTGATAGTCTATGGTTTCCCGACCATCTTGCTTTTATTGCACCCAGCCCAGCCTATGAAGCTTGGACAATTGCTGCATCTATAGCACAGTTGACAGAGAACATCACGATAGGTGCAACATCTGATCCACATAGGAACCATCCCGCAGTTTTTGCTCAAAGACTAGCAACGGTAGACCATTTATCAAAAGGTAGAGTAGCTTTGGGGTTAGGGGTAGGAGAGTCTATGAATACTGATGCATATGGTATTCCATGGGATAAACCTTTTCAGCGAATGGTAGAGTCAGTTGATGTAATGAAGCTCTTATGGTCTACAAAAGAAACAGTTAACTATAAAGGAGAGTTTTTTAATTTAGAAAAGGCATCCTTATTGTTAAATCTATATAACGATAGAAAAAGTATTCCCTTTTATTACGCAACCCATACAGATAAGGGATTAGATTTAATAGGAAGAGCAGGTGACGGCTGGATGCCTTTAGATCTAACGCCAGATTTATATAGAAAATCATTAGATAAAATTGAGAAATCAGCTTCTAAAGCAGGTAGAACTTTGGATGATATAGATTCAACTTTATGGATTTTCACTTCATTAGGAGAAAATGAAGACGAGGCCTATAAAACACTTGAGCCTTTTAGGTATGTTTGTATTATGCAAGATCAATTAAAAAAGGCAGGTTATGATATTGATATTCCTGATGAATATAAAGGTTTAAATTACTTCAATATAACTCCTACAGATGAAGAAAAAAAACAAAAATTTAGAGATATGGGTAAATTTTTTCCAAGAGAAGCAGTAATTGATTTCACTATTACAGGTTCAAAAAAAGCTTGTATCGAAAAGATTGAAAAGTATATAGAAAAAGGCGTTAAACATTTTGTCCTTTTTCATTATTTTAGCCCAGATCCAGAACTTGCTTTGAAAACATATGCTGAAGATATAATCCCTTATTTTAATTCTTAGGGATTGGTCTCAACTTTGCTAAAGTCAATAATTCCCATTTTAGAGAAGCTAACTTTTCTTATTCTTTTATTTTTTAGATAGATTTGATTAGAAATAAATAATGGAATAATAGTGTTTTGATTATATATAAGCTCTTCTTGAGCATCAATATACATGTCTCTCCTTTTTTCTTCTGATGTTTCATAAGAAGCTTTGTTAATTTTTTCATCATAGCTACTGTTGCACCATCCCGTTTCATTGTTCCCACCATTACAAGTAAAAATATTCATAAAGTTATGTGGATCTGGATAGTCAGCTGCCCATCCGGCACGAAACATATGAGGTCTATCAATATCTAGCGTAATCAGATAAATTTTCCATTCTAGTCCGCGAATTTCAACTTTAACTCCTAGGTTCTCCATCCACATTGTTTGGAGTATCTCAGCTATGATTCTGTTGTTACCACTTTCAGGGAATAGAAACATAACTTTTGGGAACTTACCTCTATCTTCAAAACCATTTTGATTTAATATTTCGTTTGCTATTTCTTTGTTGTATCTTGGTTTATTACTATGAATGCTACCAATTAGGCCAGGCGGAATCCATGATTCAGTTTTAATTACAGTGTTATATAAAACTTTTTCAAATATAGATTTGTCTATTGCCAGAGAAAAAGCCTTACGCACCTCCTTATTGTTGAATGGAAATTTCTTAACATTAAAACCAATATAATTATTTCTAAATTGTGATTCAAAATTTAATAGTTTCTTTGATTTAAGATATGGAATTTCAAGTAGGGGGATTCCACCTCCGTCTATAATGTCAAGCTTGCCATTCTCAAACATTGCAAGTGAAGACGATGGATTATCGTTCATTAAAAGCAACACTGATTTAAGTTCATTATTTCTTGGCTCCAACAGAATATATTCATGACTTTCCCATTTGCTAAGATTATATTTCCCTAAAGTTAATATATTTTCTGGTTGAATCCATTTTTCATTGTGAGCTTGGACCTGTTCAATTCTTATTGGAAATGTAGACATAAAACTTAAAAGGCTCATAAAATAGGACTTATTTTCATTTAAATTAATTAAAATTGTTTTACTATCAAGCGACTTTACCCCTACTAATTTAAATTCCTTTATCATTCCAAGATTATATTCTTTAGCGTTCTTAACATCATAAAGAAAGTATGCATAGTCAGCAGCTGTATTGGGATTCAATAGTCTCTCCCATGAGTCTATGAAGTGTTTTGATATTAATTCTGTACCGTCAGACCATTTAATATTTTCTTTTATTTTAATTGTTATAGTCTTATCTTTCTTATTAATAATCCATGATTCTGCTAAATTTGGTACTAGCTTAAGCTCACTATTGAAACTTGTTAAGCCAGCCATTATATTGTTAATTATTTGAAACGAAGAACTATCTGTTGCTAGATTCCAATCTAAGGTTCCAGGTTCACTACCAATATTAATTCTTATGGGAGATGGATGAGAATCATTTATAGATGATAGAATTAAAAAGATTATTAAAAGAAAATTTTTCAATATAAGGTAATAATATTATTTTTTATCTTTTGATTCAACTGTTAATATGTGGGCACCTAAGTCAAGAGTGTCTCCTTCCTTGACGCTAATATCAGTTATTTTTCCATCTATTGTTGTCTTAAGTTCGCTTTCCATCTTCATTGCTTCTACAACAACAACACCCTCACCTTCCGAGACCATGTCACCCGTTTTTTTAAGTAGTTTTACTACTCTTCCTGGCATTGGAGCTGAAATTTTATCGATTCCTGATGTATTCTCAGTCCCGCCCTTATCTCTTTGTGATGGGATCTCATAGCTAAATAAATCTCCCTTAAAGAATAAGTCAATTCTTTTTCCTTCTTTTTGAATTGCAATAGTGTAAGTAGAACCATCGCATATTAAAGAGTATAGATTTGAATCAATTTTTACTAATTCTGCAGAGTATTTTTTTTCATCTAGCAGTATCTTGTAGTTATTATCTTTTTCTATTAGTTCAAAAGAAACCATTTTTTTATTAATTTTTAAATCATATTTCATAATAACTATACTGCTTTCTAGAACATAGAGTTTCTAGAAACGCTTGATCTCCTTGCTATATATTTCCAGGGAGTAAATCTAGGATCCCTCTCTAGATTTTTAACTCCTATTCCCGCATGGAGCATTATTGCGGATGCAACAGTAGCTATATTGGAATTTTCTTTTGGAATCTTTAAAAGCTTCTTATGTTTTTCTATAAAACCTGTATCTAATTTACCAGAAATAAAATCCTTATCATCCATTAATCTTACAAGAAATCCAAGATTTGTTTTAACTCCCAAAACAATATATTCAGAGAGTGCTCTGGACATTCTTTTTATTGCACTATCTCTATCTTCTGACCAAACTATAAGTTTGGAAAGCATTGGGTCATAAAAAGTAGTGACTTTATATCCATTAAAAAGTGAAGAATCATCTCTTACACCAGGACCTTGAGGTGATTTAACATAAAAGATTGTTCCAGGTGTTGGAAGGAAATTATTGTCAGGGTCCTCAGCACACACTCTACATTCTATAGCATGACCTTTTCTTGCTATATCTTTTTGTTTAAAACTCAATTCATGTCCATAGGAAACCTTAATCATTTCTTTAACTATATCTATCCCAGTGATCATTTCTGTTATAGGGTGTTCAACCTGAACTCTAGTGTTCATTTCTAGAAAATAAAAGTTTTCTTTTTGATCCATTATAAATTCAACCGTACCTGCCCCGGAATATGAAACTTTTTTAGCAAGCTGTACAGCAATCTCACCCATTTTCTTTCTAGTTTTCTCACTAACACCAGGAGAAGGCGCCTCTTCGACAACCTTTTGATGTCTTCTTTGTATTGAGCACTCTCTTTCAAAAAGATGCACAACATTACCTTTTTTATCTCCAAGAATTTGTATCTCAATATGTCTTGGTTCTTGAACAAACCTTTCAATAAAAACAGCATCATTGTTAAAAGCATTCCTAGCTTCACTCTTTGCCATCTTGAGAGAGTTTTCGAATTCAGACTCTTTGTGAACCAACCTCATTCCCTTTCCACCACCACCCGCAGATGCTTTTATCATCAATGGAAAGCCAATTTTTTTCGCAATTCCTAAAGCTTCATCATCATTAACCTCACCATCAGTTCCAGGAACTAACGGTACTTTTGCAGTTTTGGCAATTTCTCTTGATGTTATCTTGTCACCCATTAGCCTAATAGCTTCTGCGCTTGGTCCAATGAAATCAATTTTATTCTTAATACATTCTTCAGCAAATTCTGCATTTTCAGATAAGAAACCGTATCCGGGATGAATACCATCACACTTTGCTTTTTTAGCTACTGAAATTATTTTTTTAGCCACGAGGTAGCTCTCACTTGGAAGAGGCTTGCCTATATTGTATGCCTGATCTGCTAAGTTTACATGGAGTGAATTCTTGTCAGCATCGGAATAAACAGCGACTGTTTTTATTCCAAGTTCTTTTGCTGCTCTTATTATTCTTACAGCAATTTCTCCACGATTAGCAATTAAAATCTTTTTATACATAAAATTAATCTCCAGAGAAAACCTATAAAGGAATTAGCCCATGTTTTTTTGGTGGATTATTTTGTCTTTTACCTTCTAACATTTCAAAAGATCTAATAACTCTTATTCTAGTATCCTCAGGCTTTAATACTTCATCTATATAACCCAAGTTTGCTGCTCTGTATGGATTTGCAAAAAGCTCTTTATATTCTTCAACAAGTTTTGCTTTTTCTGCCACAGGGTCATCTGCATTCTGTATTTCTTTTCTGTTTACAATATTTACAGCCCCATCAGGTCCCATAACTGCAATCTCCGCGGTTGGAAACGCTAAGTTAATATCTCCTCTTAAATGTTTGGATGACATAACATCGTATGCTCCCCCATATGCTTTCCTGGTAATCACAGTGACTCTTGGAACAGTGGCTTCACAGTAAGCGTAAAGCAGCTTGGCACCATGAAGAATAATCCCATTTAATTCTTGATCTACACCAGGAAGGAATCCAGGGACGTCTACCAGTGTTAACAAAGGAATGTTGAAGCAATCGCAGAATCTCACGAATCTTGCGCCTTTTATAGAAGATTTAATATCCAAAACTCCTGCTAAGACATTAGGTTGATTTCCAACTACACCAACAGTCTTTCCATTTAATCTAGCAAACCCCACTACGATATTTTGTGCATAATTTTCGGCAACTTCAAAGAAATACTCATTATCAACAATTGTGCTAATGACTTCTTTCATATCATAAGGTTTGTTAGGGTTGGTCGGTACAATATCTCTTAATTTATCTGTTTTTCTGTTTACAGGGTCATCACTTTTCAGCACAGGAGGATCTTCCATATTGTTGAGGGGTAAGAAGGTGAACAATTCTCTTAATAAGGTAAGGCAATCTTCATCATTTTCGGCAGCAAACTGAGCTACTCCACTCTGACTTGAGTGCATTTCTGCACCACCAAGCTCTTCTTGTGTTACTTCTTCGTTTGTAACTGATTTCACTACATCGGGGCCAGTTATAAACATATAGCTTGTATTTTTTACCATTGCTATAAAATCAGTCATAGCTGGTGAGTAAACTGCACCACCCGCACTAGGTCCCATTATTGCTGAAAGTTGAGGAATAACACCAGATGCCTGCACATTTCTTAGAAATATCTCGGCATATCCCGCAAGCCCACGGACACCTTCTTGAATCCTTGCTCCACCGGAGTCACTTAGTCCGATCACTGGACACCCAACCTGAACAGCCATATCCATTATCTTTGTTATTTTTCTTGCATGAGCTAGTCCAAGTGCTCCACCAAAGATTGTAAAATCTTGTGCATAAACAAAAACTTGTCTGCCGTCTATCTTTCCATATCCTGTAATAACACCGTCACCTAAAAACTTTGTTTTTTCCATACCAAAATTGTAATTTTGGTGTTCAACAAACTTATCAAGTTCCACGAAAGAGTCATTATCTAACATGAAGTCTATTCTTTCTCTGGCGGTTAACTTTCCTCTATTATGTTGCTTGTCGACCCGATCTTTACCACCTGCTTCCTCAGCTGAAGCAATCTTGTCTTCAAGAAATTTGATTTTTTGGTCCATTGTTTGATCAATGCTCATTTAAAACCTCACGAAAATAATATTGCCTAATTTAATTAATATAAATATTCCAAATCTTATTAATAAAAAATTTAGTAATTAAGTAATAAAATATAATCTAATAGGCCAATTTATCCAGTACCAAATTTAATTGGTAATTAAATTCTTTTACACTAGAGTTGTTTCTTATAATAAAATCGGCATATTTACGATTTTTCTCTATTATTTTTTGCATTAATAATAGCTTTTCTGCCTCTTTTGCTTCAATACCATCCCTTTTTAGAATTCTTAGGTTCAATACCTTTTTTGGGGCATCAATATATATAATATAATTTAGCGAGGATCCAATCTTACTTTGTTTAGTAATTAACGCACCTTCAAGGAATATTATTTTCTCACCTCTTTTTTCTAGCTTATTACAAAGTGTAGAGATTTGATTTCCTAATTCTGGGTGCACTATGGAGTTTAATATCCCCCTCTGCTTTTTGTTGTTAAATACAATTCTTCTAAGTCTTTTTCTATTAATTGTTTGATTGGCATTTAATATTTCATTTCCAAAAATTTTAATAATTTGCTGATAACATCTCGTATCTTTTTTTAGTAGCTTTTTTGCTTCAATATCTAAGTCGTAGGTTTTGATTCCTTTTCCTTTATAAAAATTAAGCGCAGTTGATTTCCCAGATCCCATAAGTCCAGTAATTCCAACAGTAGTTAAAGTTTGCCTCTTCATGATTTTAGATAATGCTTAATTCTTTTTGAAAAAATTTCCTTACCTAATATGCAAATTACTTCAAAAATACTCGGTGAAACTTTAGATCCCGTAAGAATAATTCTTAGCGGTAAAGCAACCTGCTTCATTTTTAGATTTCTTTTTTCAAGAAAATTATCCATGCATTTCCTTATTTCGTTTATCTCAAAAGAATTTAAATTTAAAGCATCGGTATGAAATGCTTCGATTAGTTCTCTAGTGCCTTCTGCCTTAAGGTCTTCTTTATACTCATCACCTATATTTACTAGTTCTGATTCACAAAATTTTAATGATTGATTTAGAGTTATAGTGTCTTTTACCTTTTCTTTAGCAGCACTCAAGGCTAGTTCTACATTGATTCCTTTGTAGAAATCTATTTCGATAATTTTTAGTACATCGTCGTTACTTAGTCTTTTTAAGTGCTGAGCATTTACCCATTTCAACTTATTCTCATCAAATATGGCGGGAGATTTAGTGAGATTACTTATGTCAAACAAATTAATCATCTCATCTAAGGTAAAGATTTCCTGATCGCCATGTGACCACCCTAAACGTGCTAAATAATTTAAGATTGCTATTGGCAATATCCCTTCATCTTTAAAATTCTCAATAGACTTTGACCCATTCCTCTTGCTAAGTTTCGTTTTATCTTTTCCTAATATCATTGAAACATGAGTAAACAGTGGAGGCTTCTTGTCTAACGACTTAAAAATCAATGTTTGTTTTGATGTATTAGACAGGTGGTCTTCACCTCTAATAACATGAGTTATGCCCATTTCTGCATCATCTATTACAGTTGAAAAATTATATGTAGGATATCCATCACTTCTTAATATTATAAAATCATCAAGATTATTGGAATTAATACTAATTATCCCTCTTAATGTATCGCTAAATTTGATATTCTGATTATCTGGAGTTTTAAATCTTATTACATATTCATCATTATCAGGATGATCACTTCTATCTCTCCATGTTCTAGGATATCTATATATCTTTTTTTCTTTTGCAGCTTGGTTCTTTAACTCTTCAATCTCTTGATTCTTCATATAGCACTTATATGCAAGATTTTTATCAACTAGGTCTTGTGCAATTTCTTTATATATAGCCAATCTGTCAGACTGAACATAAGGTCCATCATCATAATCCACCCCCAGCCAATTAAGAGATTTGAGAATTTCGTCTAACGAATCATTAGTTGATCTTTCTTGGTCAGTGTCTTCAATTCTTAGGACGAATTTCCCTTTATTTTTTTTTGTAAAAAGAAAATTAAAAATGGCAGTTCTAACTGCCCCCAGATGAAGAGAACCTGTAGGACTTGGTGCGAATCTTGTAATTATATCCATAACTTTAATATATAGTATATTAGGTTCGTTACTTTAGAAATCTTTTCGTATAAAGCGAAAGAAAATGCTTCCAATTAGAGTATATGAAGCAATCAATATTAATGAAATATAAATATCATTCCAACGATGAATGAAGCCAATTCCTTTGAAGTAAATTATAAAAATCCAGCCCAAGCAACAAATCAATAAAAGCAGAGTAAATTTGCTACTTATTGTGGTCAGATTTTTTTTAATCGATATTCCTAGAGATGTAAATACAGCTAAAATACTTAATATTGATATTGTATTAGAGGAGATGGGAATTTTTAATTTAACGAGTAACAAATAGTCTAAATATGAAAAGTTAATACTTGGGCTTCCTATTAAACCCAAAGCTAAAGAATGAACCTCGGTCAAAAAGCAAAAGCCTATACCAAAGAATAATCCCAAGATAGACCAGCTTGAAATAGTTAAAAGTAAAAACCACAGGTTCAATTTAAGGGTTTTGCTGAAAGCCCAGCCAAAACAATTGATTAATATTGCAAGAATATGAAGAATATTAAAGATATTGTCAGCAAGGGTATAAAAAAAGATATTAGTCATATTCTTAATACTATATGATAGATTATAAAAATGGGCGTTTTAGCAATTGATTTTGGATTAAAGAGAATTGGCGTTGCAGGTAGTGATGATTTAGGAATTGCCAGCCATCCAATCAAGCTTGTCTTTAATGATAGCAAAGAAGAATACCTTAAAGAAATTGTTTCAATAATAAATGAAAGAACTCCTGAGCTAGTTTTGGTTGGTTTACCAATTAAAGACGATGGTAGGCTGAAGATTCAAACAGACATAGAAAATTTTACCAAAAAATTAAAGAATTTGATTAATATTGAAGTTAAATATTGGAATGAAAATTTTACCTCTAAAGAAGCAGATGAGATATTGATTAAAATGAATGTTTCAAGGAAAAAAAGAAAAAGCTTTCAGGATATGTTGGCGGCTTGTCTTATTATTGATAGCTATTTGAGGAGTGTAAGATAAATATTCTCAATACAAAATTAGGTAAAATTAATTATGTTGTGAAACATAAACCCAGAAAGCCTTATATTTTTTTTATTGGAGGTCTTGGTAGTACTATATCAAGCTGGGACGATCAGTTTGAATACTTTAAAAATTCTTTCTCAATGATTGCTTTTGACAATTTGGGGTCTGGTAAAAGCAGCAATGTTGGCGAACCTTTAACTATGGAAATATATGCAGATAATTGCTTTGAAATCCTTGAGCAGCTAAAAATAGAAAATGCACATGTTGTTGGGAAGTCTATGGGTGGGATGATAGCCCAAGTCTTTGCTGCAAAATATAGTAAGAAAGTTAAGAAGCTTGTTTTAGCATGTACATGCTCCTCTAGAGATAGAATAAACCAAGAGATAATTGATATATCTCAAAAAATAGTTTCCAAAGTAGGAATGAAAGAGATTTGGTTCAATGCTATGCTTCTGGGATATTCTAGAGATTACATTAAAGCAAATTTCTCGAAATATAAGAAAACAAAGTTTAGTGACTCAAAAAAAGGAATAGAAGGATACTTGAACCAGTGTAAGGCAATAAGTAAATTGGACAACAATGATTATCTTTTAAAAATTAAGTCAGACACTTTAATAATATACGGCAAGGATGATTTAATTGTACCCCCAGAAAAGTCCTGTGAAATGTCTAGATATCTAACTAATAATCAAGTTATTTCTTTTCCAGGTGGGCATGGGTTCTGGAAAGAAAATAAAGCATTAGTTAATCCCGAAGTATATGAATTTCTAATTGATAAGAGTTGAATTACTGTCTGGAGTTTCTATTTTCCCAGATAGGATTTCTATTCTCGATTCTAAAACCTCAATAATCTTTTCAGCTCTTATTTTTTCATCAAATTCCTCGAGAAGTAGTTGTCTATCTGAGGCTTTCGCAACCATAGAAGAAGAAAGAGAGTCTGTAATTTTTGAAAGTGTAGAGCTATTCTCAATTTTAATTTTATAGTCATCTGTATATCCATCCAACAACAAGTTCCACTTATTAGTTAGATCCATGATCCTCTTCTTAAATGCCTCAGAGTTATCTGAGTTAGAGGTTTCTATTATTTTAATCTCGACTTCTCTGTAGGGCTTATCATATAAAACTTTTTTGATTTCTATTCTTTTTAATCCATAAAGTATTATATTCTTCTTCCCATCATCAGATTCTTCATTATTTATTATCCTACCAATACAGCCAGTGTTCGCAAGTGATTCGGAATCTTCCTGACCCATTTCGGAATTAAGTAACGTCATGCAAATTAGGTTGTGACTATCAGATGAATCTTGAACCATTTGCTTATATCTCTCCTCAAAAATATGAAGAGGCAATATGGTGCTTGGAAAAAAGACTACGTTATCAAGTGGGAACAAAGGAAGTCTCTCGGGTAGTGAAGTAATAATCTTATCTTCATCAAAATCTAAAAAAAGAGTTTTCATATTATTATTATACCAACAGTTATAAAAATTTATTATAATTCTATTATGAAAAATAATATAAAAACAATTGATGGCAAACTTTTAATGGGCCCTGGCCCTACAAATATCGACAGAAGAATAAAATCGGCTTTATCCAAGGAGCCTTTGAGTCACTTAGATCCAGACTTTTTTTCAATTCTAGATAATATATCCTCTTCTTTGAGAAGCGTTTTCCAAACAAACAATAAGGTCACTTTTGCTGTATCCGGGACAGGTAGTTCAGGTATGGAGATGGCAATGACAAATTTAATTGAGGAAGATGACGAAGTTCTGATTTTAAAGAATGGGGAATTTGGAAGTAGAATGGAGAATCTTGCACATAGGCTTAAAGCAAGGGTCTCAACAATGTCTGCTAAATGGGGAGAATCTTTTGAACAATCATTAGTTATAGAAAAAATTAAATCTATGCCCAATTTAAAACTAGTCGCCGTTGTTCAAGCTGAAACATCTACTGGAGTGCTTCAAGAAATTGACTTAATAGGGAAGCATCTAAAGAACACAGATGCAATTTTTTTGGTTGATGCTGTAACTTCGTTAACCGGGGTAAGTTTAAAAGTAGATGAATGGGGAATCGATTCTTGTTTTTCTGGGAGTCAAAAATGTCTGAGTGTTCCCCCCGGACTAGCTCCAATAACATTTAACGAGAAAGCACTACTAAAGATTAAAAATAGGAAAAGTCCAAATAGCTCCTGGTATTTTGATTTAAAAATGCTGATTAACTATTGGGGGGAAGAGAGAGTTTACCACCATACAGCTCCTGTAAATATGCTTTTTGCTTTAAATGAAGGACTTTCAATTTGCTTACAGGAAGGATTGGAAAAAAGATTTGAAAGACATAAGTCCAATAGTAAATATTTTTTGGCCTTACTGGACCAAGCTGGACTTAAACCTTTTGTGAATCAAAAGAAATTTAAAGATCTCCCTATGCTGAAATCCGTTATTATTCCAGAAGGAATTAAGGATATAGAGTTAAGGTCAAAAATGTTAATTAATCATGATATTGAGATAGGTGGTGGCTTGGGTCCAACTAAGGGTTACATATGGAGATTTGGTATAATGGGATTTAATTCTAAGAAAGAATTTATAGACGAGCTTTTTAAAAAGTTAACATTATATATAAATTAACTATTTGAATAACTTTAAAATTGATTTATCATTTTCTAACACTTAAAAATGCTTGATGAATTTTATATTGAAGAACTAGTTAAAAAAAAGTTTCCTTTAAAGTCTGCTTCCTTTCCAACCGGAATAGGCGATGATGCTGCTGTATTTAAGATTAAATCTGATAAAATTGTTTTCTCTTGTGATTCCCAAGTAGAAGGTGTTCACTTTGATCTCCGATTTTTGACTCCAGAACAGCTAGCATTTAGGGCTTTATCCGTAGCTTTAAGTGATTTATGTGCAATGGGTGCAAAACCTAGGTTTTTCTCTAACTCGCTTTTTTTACCTAGTAAAACTTCGAAAGTTTTTATAGATAGATTGTTTAAGGGTTTTAGAAATGGATGTAAATATTATGATGTAGATCTTATAGGTGGGAATGTTTCAAAGTCCGAATCTCTTGCATTAGATGTAAGTGTTGTTGGTGAAGTATTAAATGATAGATTTAAGGAAAGGAATGGTAGTAGAGTTGGTGATTTGATTTATGTAACAGGAAATATTGGTGATGCATCTTTGGGCTTGGACTTACTAAAGGAAAAGAAGAGGTTTACTCTTAAAGAAAAATTAATAATATCTAAGTACAAATCTCCACGGGCTAAAGTTGAGATAGGATTATTCTTGGGCCAGCTAGAATTTCTAACCTCAATGATTGATATTACAGATGGACTATCTTTAGATTTAAGAAGACTTTTAGGCCCAATTTCTTCAAGAAGGGGTGCTACACTAACTTGGGAAGACATACCTAAAACAGATTGTACATTACCCCCGGTTAGCCAGAATAAATTAATCACTAGCGTTATGAATGGCGGTGATGATTATGAATTATTATTTACTATTAAAAAGAAAAGAGCTAAGCACTTTGAATATTTATGTAAGAGAAATAATTTTAAAGTTTTTAGAATAGGTTCTGTTAATTCGTCTGCAACCCTTTCGTTGATTAAAGGAGGCAGGGTTCGTAATTTAAAGCCCCAGGGATTTGTCCATAAATTCTAATGAGTGATCAATATTTATTTTTTTTAATAATCTTTCTACTAGTAATTCTTTCAGCTTTTTTTTCTATCACAGAAAGCTCTATTTTTTCACTTCAGAGATACCAAGTTAACTTAATAAAAAAGAAATCTTCCTCAGGAAAACTCCTAGAGACTTTTATAAACAATCCAGCAACAATTATTGCCACGATTTTGCTTTTAGATGAAATAATCAATGTTTCTATAACTAGTTTAATTTCTTCGAAATTACACAACTCTTTAGACGGAAGACTGTCTGATGAGCTTATATCTATAATTGCTATCTTTGTGACTTCTATATTAATTTTAGTCTTTTGTGAAATTATACCCAAGACTATTGGTGTAAAATTCTCTAGGAGACTTTCTATCGCTATTGCCCCTATTATTTACTATATCAACAAAGTTATGTTTCCTGTAACTTTTATTTTCAACTCTCTTTCCAGGTATTTAATAAATCTTACAAGCCCCTTGGTCGTTGAATCTGGAAGTACTCAGGATGGTGATTCTAAGGTTACAAGTCTTATTGACATCGGGGAAGATGAGGGTTCTGTAAAAAAAAGCGAAAGTAAAATTATAGATAATCTATTAAATCTTCAAAAAATTAATTTAATTAAAATTTTAACACCTGAGCCTGATCTCTTAACTTTTCCACACGATATTAGTAAAAGTTCAGCATTGGTAGAGATACAGAAGAGGAGATTATCAAGAATCCCAATATATAAGGACGATACAGATAATGTAATCGGAATTCTTCACTCTAAAGATTTACTCAACCACAATACAGATGACATTGCTTCAATATTACATGAGCCTTATTTTGTTCCAGATAAAAAAAATGTTCTTGAATTACTACAAGAATTTCAGGTTAAGAAAATTCATATAGCTATAGTTCTTGATGAATACGGAAGATTAGAGGGCATTGTTACTTTAGAGGATATATTAGAAGAAATTTTTGGCCAAATTGAATATGAAAGAGGACTAGACAGTAGCAATATGAGCTACATGAATAATGTCCTTGAAGTCAGCGGTGGGCTAAGGATCAATGATTTTAATTCATCTTGTTTATATGCAGCCTTGAGACCAGGGGGACTTGAATCTTTAGGTTCTGAGATTGAGCATTCATTTCTTCCTGAGGATTTAGATATTGAGACGGTGGGTGGATTTATTTTTACTAATATCGGAAGGCTACCTTTAAAAGGTGAAAGTATAATAAGGGGGAATATTAGGCTAACAGTACTCAAAATAGAGAATAATAGGGTAACTAAAATTAAGGTTGAGAGGGTCGAAAATTAATATATACACTCTTCCATTAATTACTTTAATTTTATTATGCATACAGGCGATTTTTGCGGGTTCAGAAATTTCTTTATTATCATGTGATAAAGGAACAATTAAATCAAAGGCTGATGCAGGTGATAGCTCTGCGAAGCTTGTAATGGGATCTATAAATAAAATTGAAGAATATGTTGCAACAAGCCTAGTAGGTGAGAATCTTTGCATTGTAATCAATACTGTTTTGGTTTCATCCTTTATAGAGAGCACTTATCCTCAATTTGATCCTCATCTAGCATCAGTCTTGATATTAACCCCACTTATCGTAATTTTTGGACAAGTTGTACCTAAGTCGATATTTCAAAGACAAAGCAATTTTTTTGTATTAAAGACGATTTATTTCTCTAAATTCTTTAGGGTTTTATTTAAACCTTTTTTATTTCTGATAGAATTTTTAACAGATTTTATTGTAAATATAATTGGAACAAAGAATAAGTTGATTACCAGAGAAGAGTTGATGCATGAGCTAGAAACTCAGTCAGCTCTAGAAAGTTCCTCTCAGCAATTTAGAGATAAAATCCTAAATAAAATTCTTTTGTTTGATAAGGTAACAGTAAAAGATATTATGATTCCAATTGATCAAACTGTCCTAGTTTCTTTTAGCAAGAAAGTTCAAGATATTAAAGAGCTAGTTAGGAAAACAGGCCATTCAAGATTCCCTGTATTTGATTTAAATAAATCCCAAATTAAAGGAACTGTGCACGCATGTTACTTGTTGGATGAAGATGATGATAAAAATATTGACTCATTCTTAGATAAATGTTTTTTTGTAGATGAAGATCTTCTTGTTTCATCATTATTAGATGAGATGAAAAATGCAAGATCACATATGGCAATAGTTGGTTCTGCCCATAAGGCTTTAGGTTTGGTGACTTTAGAAGATATATTCGAAGAAATTTTAGGTGAAATTGAAGATGAGCATGATTATTAAGACTAAATTGAATAATAATATTTTTTGGTTTAACATCAAATAATGAATAGAATAGCAAAAGTTAAAAGAGAAACTAGTGAAGTTAAGGTTTCTGTTGAGCTGAATCTTGATGGAACTGGGAATTATTCGATTAATACTGGCATTGCTTTCTTTGACCACATGCTAGAGCAATTATCAAAGCATGGGTACTTTGATTTAAAAATTGAGGCTGATGGTGATACCGAAATAGACTTTCATCATACTGTTGAAGATGTTGGAATCACTCTAGGTCAAGCTTTTGATCAGGCCTTAGGAGACAAGAAGTCAATTCAAAGATATGGATTTAGTACCATACCTTTTGATGAGACTCTTTCTTCGTCAGTAGTTGATTTGTGCAATAGACCTTTCTTTGTGTTCAATGTCGAGCTACCAGCTTCTAAAGTTGGTGAATTTGATGTTGAGCTTACAAAGGAGTTTTTTCAATCGTTTACAAATAATATTAAAGCCAATATGCATATCGAACTGAAATATGGTGCAAACAATCATCATATTATTGAATCGATATTTAAGTCAGTAGCGAGGTCTCTTGATTCTGCTACTTCGATTGATTCAAGGTCTGATTCAATACCTTCAACTAAAGGCAACCTCTAATGATTGCGATAGTTGATTACGGTTTTGGAAACTTAAAATCAGTTTCAAAAGCTTTAAGTCTACTATCAATAGACTCTAAAATTACTGATCAAAAGAAAGAAATAGAAGATGCCAGCTCTATTATTTTCCCTGGTGTTGGATCTTTTGGAGATTGCATTAAAAATTTGGAGGACAAAAAGATTTTTGAACCTATTAAAGATTCGATTAAAAAAGGTAAACCTTTTCTTGGAATATGCCTTGGTCTTCAGATTTTGTTTGAAAATAGTGAGGAAAGTCCTGGTTCTATGGGATTTTCTTTTTTTAAAGGGTCCGTAGATAAAATTGAGTTTGAATCAAAAAAACTTAAAGTTCCACACATGGGTTGGAATCAGGTTGAATTCAAAGGTAACTCTAGACTTTTCAAAGGGATTCCCGATAGGAGTTGGTTCTATTTTGTACATTCTTTTAAGTCTAATGTTGACTCTAAAATAACAGATTCTATTTCTAACTATGGAGATGACTTTGCCTCTTCAATTAGTTCTGACAATATCTATGCAACACAATTTCATCCTGAAAAAAGCAGCAACGTAGGATTAGAGGTTTTGAAAAACTTTTCAAAAATCTCTTAGTAGTTATTTTTATAATAGTGATAGCTTCTTAATATTCTCTTTACGTACCCATGTGTCTCTTTAAATGGAATATTTTCAACAAATTCATCATCATCAACTCCTGCAAATCTCTCTCTCCATAACTCAACATTATGAGGGCCCCCATTATATGCTGCAAGAACACTAGGAATATTATTATCGAAACGTTTCATTAGTTTCATTAAATAGAAAGTTCCCAGATTAATATTATCTTCAGGGTTGAATAGGTTTGATTTTATATTTAACTCTCTATCTAATGAATTAGCAGTTTTATTCATAAGTTGCATTAATCCTTTGGCTCCAACCCATGATTTAGCTAATGGATTAAATAAACTTTCTTCTCTTATAAGTGCGAAAATTAGATAAGGATTTACACCATATTTTTTTGAATATTTGCTGACTATAGACTTATATCCTCTAGGATACTTGTAGTAGTTATCAGAATTATAACTATAAGAAATCTTTATACATAGATTAAACTCACCTGCATCGTCTAAAGCGGAAAGATATGAATTATAATTTGATTTATTAATCTTGTTTCTTACATAGTTTTCCACTTCTTTTCTTAGTGGACCATATTCATTGGCATATTTTAAAAGAGTAATATCTCCAATATAACTATTTGACTTAACTTTTTTGTAAGTTTTTCTAATTTTTTTACTGTTAATTTTCGTTGACGCGAGATATGAATAATAACCAATATCATATTTATCAGAAAGATTTTTAAATTCTTTTAATGCCAAAGTTTTATCTTCTAATTTTAATAATGATTTACCTGTCCAAAAGCTTCCCAATTGTCTATAGTATGATTCGTCGGACTCTTTTAGAGATCTAAAATATCCCATTGCTTCCTTGTAATTCCCTAGCATATATTCTGAGAAACCTAGGCCATAAAAAGATTTGTCAACATACCCCTTAGACTTTGTTTTAATAAGCCAGTTGTAGACCCTTATTGCTTGTTTATATTCTTTATCAATTGTAAACAGCCTTGCTGATAAATAACCTACCACACTATTTTTACTGAAATTAGGATAGTTTGTTAGGATTGACTGCAGTTCTTTTGCCAGCAATGAATTATTATTCGTACTTTTTAGTTTGAATAATATTAGTCTATATTTAGATTCAGCAATTGCTTCGAGATTGATTGACTGTGATCCAGAATCAGTAAATTGTCCAGCGGCTATTTTTTTTAAGATTTCCAACCCTTTTTTACTATTTTTTGATTTAATCATTATTAAACTTTTCTTTATTCTAAGTAGAACAGATAACTTATCATCATATTCTTTCATGAAAATTGAATACATATTTCTTCTATGAAGGTTATGGAGCCTAGTAGTTTTTTCATCTTTACTAAGTTCAAATGAATGATTACTTTTAAGTTTATAAAGAGCCTCATTTACTTGGTTTGATTTAAATTGAGGGTCATTAATTGCTAACTGTTTAATTAATTTAAAGGATTCATTGTATTTCTGTGTTTTATAGAAGCTCAGACCTTTTAAGTATTTAATCATTAGTTTATCTTTCACTGACAGCTTATATTGTTTTTCTATTTGACTAAGTACCTCTACTAAATCTTCATTGAACCCTTCATTTAGTAAAGCCTCTGCTTTTATAAGCTCAATTTTTTTAGTAAGATTTGATTCAGGATAATTAAGTTTAAACTTTTCAAGGCTTAAGCTAATATCTTTTGATTTTATTAAAAATTGAATCTTCTTAAAATCTAAAAAATCTTGAATCGTTTCAAGTTCCAATAAAGACCCCTGAAGTTTGTTTATACTATTTAAAGCTTCTTTATTTTTGTTACTAGACTTAAAACATTCAGACTTCGCAAGATTATTATTTAATTCACTACAACTCTGATAAGAGAATGATGAGATTGGAAGAATAAAAAATAGAAGAACAATTATAATTATTTTCATTCAGCCATCTCCTTCATAAACTCTCCTATTTTTATAAATGTAATTGTAGAAATAAAAATAGCCAGACATGGGAAAACTATTAGGTGTGGGAAACTCCTGATACCTTGCCAACCATTATTTGCCATCAACCCCCAACTTACTTCTGGTGGTGAAATTCCTAAACCTAAAAAACTTAAAGTTGACTCAGCAAGTATAGAGGAAGGAATAGTGAAGCTAAAAGTAACAATTATAGGAGCTAATATATTAGGAAGAATCTCTTTGAATACAATTCTAGTATCACTAAATCCCATTACTTTTGCACTTAAGACAAATGGTCTATTTTTAAGCTCAATTACATTTGCTCTAGTTATTCTAGCAATTCTCATCCAGCTTAATAACGAAAGAGCTAATATAATTCCAGTTGTACCTCGACCAAATAGTAAGATGAAGATGGAAATTAATAGCAGGTCTGGAATAGAATAAAAGATATCAACAATTTTCATTAAAGTCTCATCTATTATTCCCCCTTTTATTCCTGAAAATAATCCATAAATTGTTCCAAAAACTAGCGATATGATTGAAGTGAATACAGCAACAGAAAGTGAAACTCTTGTTCCATATATGATACGACTTAGAATATCTCTTCCAAGCTCATCTGTACCGAATAAGTTTAATTTTGAGGGTTCCTTGAGTAGTTGATCATAGTTTGACTCCGAGGGAGAAAAAGGCGCCAAAGAATCGGGAAAAATAGATAAAACTATTAAAACTAAGAAAATTAAACCAAAGATAAAATAGCTAGCTTTTTTTCTTTCGCGATCCCTTTTTATACTCTGCCTCAACAATTGTCTTTATTCCCCCCCTTATATTAAAATCTCCAATTACTTTTGCATATTTAGGTTTACAAGCGAGGATAATATCATCTAGTATTTTATTAGTTACATGCTCATGGAACTCTCCTACATTCCTATAAGAATTAATATATTGTTTTAGAGATTTAAGCTCTATACACTTTTCATTGGGTACGTATAATATTTTAATTTCTGCAAAATCTGGTTGACCTGTTGCTGGACATAGGGATGTAAATTCAGGACATGAAATATTAATTTCGTAGTCACGCTTTGTAGCTTTATTCTTAAAACTTTTCAAAATACTCATAAAATTATTGTAAACAAAAAAAATTTAAGCTCAAGTTAATGCTAATCTCGGAGCTTCTTTACTACGATTTTAATAAAATCTTTTTATATTTAGCTATCATTTTTTTTACATTCTCTTTCGAAGTTCCACCATATGATTTTTTGGAGGCAACAGAATTTTCAATTGATATGAAATTAAAAACATCCTTTTTGATAACCTTAGAGAATTTCTGGAATTCAAGTAGGCTTAAAGAACTAAGATTTTTATTATTTTTCTCACAATAAGCTACAATGTTCCCTGTAATATGATGCGCTTTTCTAAAAGGTACATCGTTCCTTGCTAGATAGTCAGCAAGGTCTGTTGCTGTAAGAAAACCTAAGTCCATTCCTGACTTAATATGTTCTGTATTAAATTCTATTGAATCAAAATTTCTTGAGAAAATTTTAACACAATCGATCGAAGTTTCTAAAGCTGAAAAAAGTGGAATCTTATCTTCTTGTAAATCTCTATTATAGCTCAAAGGTAAACCCTTTAAATTCGTCAGAATGGATATTAAATCACCATAAACAAGACTACATTTTCCTCTAATTAGCTCTAGAATATCTGGATTTTTCTTTTGGGGCATTATGCTTGAACCTGTTGTAAATTCATCCCCTATTTGAATAAAGTTAAACTCAGAGCTATTCCAAACAATAAGATCCTCACAAAATCTAGAAAGATGCATCATTATAATTGAACATGAATAAATCGTATCAATTACATAGTCTCTATCACTTACAGAGTCAATACTATTTCTTGTGGGTTCTCTAAAGCCTAATTTTTTAGATGTGTAAAATCTATCTATTTCGAATGATGTGCCACTTCCAGCACAAGAACCAAGAGGATTTTGATCAAGCCTTTGAATAGTTTGGTTAATTCTTTCTGTATCTCTCAGAAACATTTCAAAGAAAGCTAACAAGTAATGAGATGCTAATATTGGTTGAGCCCTTTGGAGGTGAGTGTAAAAAGGTATTATGACATCTATATTTTTTTCGGATTTTTTAATAATACTTTTTTGAAGTTTTACAACATCTGACTTCAGTGATTCAGCCATACTTTTGATATAAAGTTTAATATCAGTCGCCACCTGATCGTTTCTACTTCTAGCAGTATGTACTTTCTTACCAGCTGTGCCCACTTTCTTAGTAAGAGAATCTTCAATATTCATATGTATGTCTTCTAGTTCATGTGAAAAATTAAACTTACCAAGCTCTATTTCATTTTTTATTTTTTTTAAACCCTTTATGACTTTGCTCTTCTCACTTTTGGAAATAATTTTTTGCTGTGAAAGCATTTCGACATGAGCAATAGAGCCCAAAATATCAAAATTATATAAATCTTTGTCTACATCAATAGAAGAGGTGAAGTTCTCTGCATCAGCATTAGTAGCATTTTGAAATCTTCCACCCCATAGTTTTTTAACCATAAAAAATAATAGAATATATATACTTTTAAAACAAATTATATTTTTACATGCTAAGAAAAGATGATTGGTTCTTTTAGTTTTCTTTAGTCAGATGGACAGTTCGCGTTGGGTATGCAAACTTAAGACCTTCTTTTTCAAAAGTTTCAAAAATCTTAAGTCTAATTTCATGATTTATTTCAGTTAAAGTTTCATAGTCTGGACTTAGAACATTATAAGTAAGCTCAAAATCAAGAGAGAAGTCGCCAAAGTTTGTGAAGATTGCTCTTATATATTCTGTTTTTGGATTTGATTTAACTATCTCTCTTAATATTTCTTGAATCCTTTTTAAATCATTAGAATTGGTTTCATACACAATACCTATTTTCATACTGCTTCTTCTTTTTTTCATCCTTGACTGGTGATAATTTCTTAACCTTGAATTTAATAAATCTGAATTCGATATAATAATTTCTTCACCAGTCAGACTTTCCAGTTTCGTGCTTTTGATTCCAATGGCTTTTACATTCCCCATAAAATTGTCAACTACAACATAGTCACCTATCGCAATTGGTTTATCTATCATGATTGTAAGAGAAGCAAATAGGTCACCAAGTATACTTTGTGCTGCTAATGCAATTGCAAGACCACCTATACCAAGACCAGCAACTAAGGCAGTTATGTCTACTCCTAAGTTGTCCATGGCTAGCATGAGAAAAATAAGCCAGATTATAAATTTAGATATAGCTGTTAGGCCATTTATTGCAGTTACCCCATGCATATCGTTATTTGTTTCTTTTATCTTTTTATATCTGGTGAAGATTATATTTGTAACCAAGACAATCCATCTAGTTATTTGCCAGAAAAGTATTAAAAGAAAGGCATGACCTAAAACACTATTTACATTTTCATTTAATGTGACTATATTGCTACCAATATTTATCGCACTTAAGAAAATAAAAATTTTTGAAATTGAGGATAGCATTTTAAGCAGATAGTCATCTAAATTGGTAGATGTTTTCTGCGCAAATGTCTTCAATCTTTTTTCTGCAACTTTCTTTATGAAAACTAAAAAAGCATATATTGTAAGAGTTATTACAATTGCTAAGATCCATTCCCAGACATAGTTATCCAAAAACATGTAATTGGTAAATGAATTATTGAGAAGATTCATGTTAAGTTTAATTATATTCTAAAATTAGCTATTTCAAATAATTAGTTAATATATACATATATGAATGAGTTTCATAATCCAATAAAGCTAACAACTAAAAATGCCAGAATTCTTGTAACTGGAGCTACAGGCTATATAGGAGGCAGACTTATTCCTAGGCTCTTAAGTAATAATCTCACGGTCAGAGTCTTAGTTAGAGATAAAGAAAAAATTAAAAATAAATCATGGTATTCTCAGGTTGAAGTCTTTGAAGGTGATTTGACTAAAATTGAAACATTAAATGGATTACCTGATGGTGTAGATCAAGCATATTATCTAATTCATTCTATGTCCGACTCGCAAGATTACATAGCCTTAGACAGACTCGTAGCTGAGAATTTTGTTACTTTATTTAAGGATATCAAGCATGTTATTTACTTGGGAGGAATATCGCCAGATGGCCCTCAAATCTCAGATCATCTAAATAGTAGAATTGAGGTAGGAAAGATTCTGTCTGACAATCTTCCAACGACAGAGTTCTGTGCTGGTCCAATCATTGGATCAGGATCAGCTTCCTACGAAATGCTAAGGCATCTTTGTGAAAAGCTTCCGATTATGGTTGCGCCAAAATGGATTAATCATCTTGTTAGACCCATTAGTATTAGAGATGTTCTAAAGTACCTAATATTAGCAATAGATAAAATACCCCTAAGAAGATTAGATATTGGAACCCAACCTATAACTTTCAAGAATATGATGCTTTCTTATTGTAAGTTTAGAGGTCTAAAAAGATTAATTGTCCCTGTTCCAGTATTGGCACCGGGACTTGCTGCTAGGTGGATTGGTTTAATGACACCAATAACAAACTTACTAGCGGTGCCTATTGTAAAAGGAATTGTGAATAATATAGTTGGTGATACATCTAAAGCTTCAGAGTTCTTCCCTGAAATTAAACTTCTATGTTTTGATGATTCGATTAAGTCAGCTTTTGAGAAGACTAAGAGTGAGTATGTTGAGACTTCTTGGAATAAACAAGATATTTATTCCAAATATCAAATGTTTCAAAGAAGAGGACGTTTTGAAGAGGTAAGAATTACTGAGACTGTATCATCTCCTGAGAAATTATTTAATGTGCTAACATCCTTGGGTGGAAAGGATGGATGGCTTGCATGGAATTTTTTATGGACTCTACGCAAATTCATTGACCGTCTTGTTGGTGGAAAGAAAATTGAAGATAGTGATAGAAGTAATCTTAAAGTAGGCGACTCTATGGACTGTTGGAGAATAGAAAAGTTTGAAGAAAACCGTAAAATATTACTTAAAATGACACTAAAATCGCCTGGAGAAGCATGGCTTAAGCTTGAATCTATTCCTCATAATTCAAAAACCTTCCTTGTAATATCAGCTATATTTGAGCCTAAAGGTATTTGGGGGTATTTATATTGGTATTCAATCTTTCCTTTTCATAAGTACATATTCCGTGATTTGGGCACAGCAATAATTTCTAAAGCTAAATAACTAACACCTATTTTCTACCTAAACTCCCCACATTGTTGATTTTTTAATTAAATAAAAAAATGATTTAAGATTTGCTTGACTCATACCACATATAGTGGTTTAATGAATTTATAATCACAATATATAGTTAATTGTGTACTAAAAGGTTAGATAGGTTTTAGAGTGATTATGGACTAACCGGGGCAAGGATTAAGTTTAAATTCCCCTTTTGCACCCCGTTAAGCTTTTCCTTGCCTATAAAAATTCACTTAACGAAGGAGACTATGAATGAATCAAATTGAACAGTTATTAGTTGTGAAAAGGTCAGGAGAATTAGTTAAATTTGATTCAGCCAGAATTTTAAATGCAATAAATGCCGCTATCAACGCGGGTAGTGAGAGTGAAAGCTCTAATGTGAACTCAAATGAGATAGTAGATAATATTGAAGAAGAAATTCAATCAAGATTCCTAGAGTTCTACCCTAATGTCGAAAATATTCAGGATATAGTTGAAAAACATCTCATTAGAGCTGATTTATTTACCGTAGCTCGAAGATATATTATATACAGGTCAGAAAGATCCAAGGAAAGAGAAAAGCAAAAAGAAAAAATATCTCAAAAAGCTGAGTTAGGTAAGCTCAAGATCAGAAAAAAGGATGGGGTAAATGTCCTTTTTAACCCCCAAAAGATTAGAAAAACAGTTTCAAGGATTTGTGAAAAATATCCAGATACAACTTCTGTAGACTCAATAGTCAAAGAATTGACCAGGAATATATTCGATGGAGCCACAACTGAAGATTTAGAGAGAGCTTTGATTTTAGCATCAACCGCATTTATCGAGAGAGACCCAGATTATAGTAAGGTTTCAGCGGGCCTATTCTTGCAAAGACTTTATAAAGAAGGGATGGAAATCTCCGTAACAGAAGACACCTTGGAGCCTCAATATAGAGAATCATTTATAGATGGAATAAGACTTGGTGTAAAGAAGGGGTACCTTAGCGATAAGCTTTTAGAGTTTGATCTAGAGAAGTTATCTAACTCTATTGAAATAGAGAGGGATGGACTTTTTGAATTTATTGGGATTCAGACATTGTATGAAAGGTATCTTCTGAACCATGAAGGTAGAAAGTTTGAGCTTCCACAGTCATTTTGGATGAGAGTTGCTATGGGCATCTCAATTAATGAAAAAAACAAAGATTCCAGGGCGCTTGAATTCTACAATAAGCTATCTTCAATGGAGTTTGTTTCATCTACTCCGACACTCTTTCATTCAGGAACACCACATCCTCAACTTAGCTCTTGTTACTTAACTACTGTTTCTGATGACCTATCTCATATTTTTAAGTGCGTAGGTGATAATGCACAGTTGTCTAAATGGTCAGGAGGATTGGGAAATGATTGGACTAATATTAGAGCAACAGGATCTCAAATAAAAAGTACTAATGTTGAAAGCCAAGGAGTTGTTCCATTCTTAAAAATTGCAAATGATGTGACGGTCGCAATCAATAGAAGCGGGAAAAGAAGAGGTGCTACATGTGCTTATCTTGAGACATGGCATCTAGATATCGAAGACTTCTTAGATTTAAGAAGAAATACCGGTGATGATAGAAGAAGAACTCATGATATGAATACATCAAATTGGATTCCCGATTTATTTATGAAAAGAGTCGTAGAGAAGAAAGATTGGACCTTGTTCTCTCCGGAAGAGGTACCTGACTTACACGATTTATATGGGAGTAAATTTGAAGAGGCATATCTAGGATATGAAGATGGGGTCTTAAAAGGGAAGATTAAAAAGCATAAAAAGATACATGCCCCTGATTTGTGGAAGAAGATGCTCACTAGAATCTTTGAGACAGGACATCCTTGGATAACCTTTAAGGACGCTTGTAATGTTAGATCCCCACAAGACCATGTTGGAGTGGTCCATAGTTCTAATTTATGTACCGAAATTACGCTTAACACCTCTGCAGATGAAACAGCAGTATGCAATCTGGGCTCTATTAACCTTTCTAAACATATAGTTAATGGTAAATTGGATAAAGACTTACTAAAAGACTCCGTTCAGACTGGAATTAGAATGCTTGATAATGTTATTGACTTAAATTTCTACCCTACAGTTGAAGCAGAAAATTCGAACTTTAAGCATAGGCCAATAGGTATGGGAATCATGGGCCTTCAGGATGCGCTTTTTAAATGTAATTTATCCTTTGAGTCTCCCAAAGCACTAAATTTTTCAGATCAATTGATGGAATTTATTTCCTATAATGCAATTGAATCCTCTTCTGAATTAGCAAAAGAGAGAGGTTCGTATGAAACATTTAAGGGCTCAAAGTGGGATAGGGGAATTTTCCCTCTTGATACTCTGACAATGTTAGAAGAGGAAAGAGGCGACCATATAGATGTTAATAAGATAACCTCAATGGACTGGGAAGAGTTAAAAGAAAAGGTCAAAAAGCATGGAATGAGAAATTCTAATACAATGGCTATTGCTCCTACCGCAACAATCTCTAATATTGCAGGATGCTTTCCATGTATCGAGCCAATATATAAAAATATTTACGTTAAATCAAACATAAGTGGTGAGTTTACTGTTGTTAATTCATATTTAGTTAACGATTTAAAAGACTTAAATCTTTGGTCCAAAGATATGTTAGAAAAAATAAAATATTTTGATGGAAATTTAGACCAGATTTCTGAAATTCCCGAGGACTTAAAGGAAAAGCATAAAGAGGCATTTGGAATTAGCCCACTTACTCTACTTAAGCATACTTCAGTTAGAGGTAAATGGATTGATCAAAGCCAATCTCATAACATATTTATGCAAGGCGTGTCAGGCAAGCTGTTAAGTGAGATTTATACTGCAGCCTGGAAGCTTGGACTTAAGACAACTTATTATCTAAGAACATTAGCAGCAACACAGATTGAAAAATCTACACTTGATGCTAATAAATTTGGTTATACTCAAAAAAGAGAGTACAAAGAAATTCCTGAAGATAATCAGGAGAAAGAAGCACAGTCAGAAAGGCCAGGGTCAGAAGTCGCAAGTGCATGTAGCATAATGGATCCAGACTGTGAAGCTTGTCAGTAATATAATTTAAGGAGTGCATAATGACTATTTTAAGTAATGATTCGAAGACAGATCCTAATAAGATTCTCCCAATGACATATATGTGGGCTAGGGAGCACTATAAAGATGGAGTTGCTAACAACTGGACTCCCGAAGAGATTTCAATGCAAAAAGATGTCGAGCAGTGGAAATCCCCTGATGTTTTATCTGACATTGAAAAGAGAATGATTCTTTGGAATTTAGGTTTTTTCTCAACGGCAGAGTCCTTAACGGCAAACAATATTGTTTTAACAGTTTATAAACACGTTACTAATCCTGAGGCAAGACAGTATCTTCTAAGACAAGCATACGAAGAAGCAGTACATACAGATACTTTTATTTACTGTTGTGATACTTTAGGTCTGGATCCCGAATATATATATAATATGTATGAAACTATTCCTTCTATAAAAGAAAAAGATGATTATGTAGTTGGTCTGACAAAATCAATTATGGATCCTAATTTTGAACTAAGAACAGATGAGGATATTAAGATTTTTCTCCAGGACGTAGTCGGATATTACGTGATAATGGAAGGAATTTTCTTTTATGCGGGATTTGCAATGATGCTTGCTCTTAAAAGGCAAAATAAAATGGTGGGAATTGGGGAGCAGTTTGAGTATATAATGAGAGACGAAAGTATCCATCTCGCATTCGGATGTGATTTGATTAATACAATAAAAGAAGAGAATAAGGGTATATGGACTGATGATGTTCAAAAGAAAATAACAGATTTAATTGTCCAGGCTGTAGACCATGAAAAGAAATACGCATTAGATGCAATCCCTAATGGGCTACTTGGAATTAATCCTGAGCAGTTTTGTGAATATGTGGAGTATATCGCAGATAGAAGACTCGAGAGGATAGGGCTTTCTAAAGTTTACGAAACTGACAATCCCTTTCCATGGATGTCTCAATCTGTTGATTTATCAAAAGAGAAGAACTTCTTTGAAACAAGAGTCACAGAGTATCAAACTGCAGGTTCTTTAGACTGGGATTAGGTAATTTAACATAGTGAACCAAGAATATAGTAGCTATTATTACTGGTGATTATGCTGTCTTTTTTACCTTACGGATGTCTTTTAAATTTTATTGTGCTCATAGTGATTCCTGTTTTTATATTAACAATCTAGTTTAGTTATTTTTTAAAAGGATCATCTATCTCAGGATGCCAAAGTGCAAAGTGATTTTTGTGCGCCTCAGTATAAGCACCTTCTGGATAAAACTTATCATAAAAATCTAAATCGATATGGTGGTTCTGGACCATCATACGGCAATACATTGGATCTGAAAAGCCTGGAAATTTTCCGTAAGTATCAAATATATAATTACATATATCTTTTACAATCTGAACCTCTTCTTTGCTTGGTTTAGGGGTAGCATTTAAGACGCCAGTTGGGTCTTTGTAAGGCATATATTTTGAATCCCAATTGCCCCATTTCATTTCATTAAATGCATCGACAGCTTCAGACATGTTCTTGTAGTATGGTGGACAAAAGGACTCAAAGTGTCCATCTAGTCCAACTGGAGCTTTGGAAACTGCAGCTCCCCAGTCTTCACCCTGATCTTTGGCTTCAAGACAAGTAAAACCTAAACCTTTAAAGGTGTTATCTGCACCTAATATATGACGACTTTGAAAACCACTAAACATCCAACCACCTAACCCTAAAATTTGTTGAGTTAAAACAACGTTTTGACAAAATAAAGGTTGTTCAGCAATATATCCATTTGCAAATCTCAGCTCAGCTTCAATTAAAGGTATGGGGTTTGTTTTTTTAATGTAACCGTTATCAATCCATTTTTGGGTTCCAGCAGGTTTCATTTTATTTAATTCGTCAACGAAATTGAATCTATGACCTTCTCTCATATAAAAGAACAAGATATTAATTAAACCAGCTGATAAGTCTGTTACAGGCATGAATAAAGTTGTTCCAGGCTTATTTACGCTCCATGTATTATGAATTGCGAGGCCAGGAGGCACGTCAGGTATCTTAGCTCTCCCATCATGAATCTTAATTCTTGATTCCCTAAAAAGCTCTAATATTTTTTCAATCTTGTCTTCTTTTTTTAGCCCCTCTATTCCTTTTAAGTCGGGCGCATCTTTATCATTTAATTTTAAAAAATATAGACCATCATCGTTTGTATAAAATAATTCTGTTCTATGAATATCTCCTAGTGAGGGGATAGTCTTACTCATAAATTTAACTTCTAAATCTAGACCTTTATGTGGGGGAAAGTCAGATAGATTTATATTTTTAATCCCAAGCCCGTTCCAAGCAAGGATTGCCTCTTCTAATTCACTAAGAGGAATAGGCGAATGTTTTGATTTGTATTGAAGCGGACCTTCGTCAATCTCACCGCCTAAAGGAAATCTTCTTGACCTTCGCTCATAAAGTGCATTTAAGTAAGAATGATTTATTGCTTTATCTAACCCTGGTGGAAACTTTGACATATCTTTATTTTAACTCAAAATAATAAGAACTGTTAAAAATGAAAAACTTTTTATTAGAATATTTAAAAAAGAATTCTATTCTAAAGGGAAATTTTACTCTTTCATCTGGAGAAAAAAGTTCTTATTATATAGATGCAAGAATTAGTACACTTTCTTCTGAATCACTTGGAAGCATTGCAGATATTTTTTATAAAAAGATTATTGCTAGCAATTTGATTTATGTTGGTGGCCCAACGATAGGTGCTGATCCAATAGTGGGAGCTATTCTTAATAAGTCATACAGCGAGAAGAAGGCCTTAAAAGGATTTCTTGTTAGGTCAGGAGAGAAGAAGCATGGTACCAAGAAAGTGATAGAAGGACCAACTTTAGACAACTCCAAGGTAGTTATAGTCGAAGATGTTGTTTCAACAGGTGGTTCCATAATTTCTGCCATTAGTGAAATAGAAAAACAAGGATCAACGGTAGGGCTTATCCTTTCAATCGTTGATAGAGAAATGGGAGCAAGAGAGAAGTTCTCAAAGCTTAATATCGAGTATGATCCAATATTCAATATTTCTGAATTAATTTGATTAAATAGCTCTAGATATATATCTCTTTAAATCAACAAAAGACAAATAGAGGCATGGAATAAGAAAAAGTGTTATAAAAGTGGCAAATACTAATCCTAGTCCCAAAGAGATTGCCATTGGAGCTAGAAACGCTGCCTCCCCTCTTGTTTCAAACATTAGTGTAAAAAGTCCTGCAAAGGTTGTGAGAGTGGTCAAGATTATCGCTCTAAATCGATTCTTTGCTGAATAGAAGATAGAAAATATAAAATTATTATTTCTTATTCCTTTATTGATAAAATTCATAAGAATCAGGCTGTCATTTATTACAACACCTAACAGTGCAACTATTCCTATTAATCCAGTAATCGATATAGGGTCACCTCTTAAAAGGACTCCAACAGTAATACCTACTATCGTGAAAGGTAGAATCGACATTATCAAGAGGGGCTGAGCATAAGACCTAAGAATCGTTGCAAGTATTAAATAAATAATTAGTATTGATATTATAGATGCTCTTTTAACACTCTCTAAAGACTCTCTTGTATCCTGTTCTTCACCATCTAACGCTAATTTATATCCTGGATAATCTTTCTTGATACCATTAAAAAAGCTGACTACACTTGAAATTGTTTGCCTCGGTGTTGTGATGTCCGAGTCGATTTCTGCTGTAATACTTGCAGCTCTTTCTCTATTATATCTTGAGATGCTTACCAATGATGAATCAACAGTGGTATTGGTGAAATTTGATATGGGAACATATGATCCATTCGCAGTTCTAATTAAGTGCCCAGATATATCTAAGGGACCTTTTTTATTTATCGAGTTTGTAATTCTTATCTTTATGTAAGCTTTTTCATCATTGATTCTAGTTTCATCTATAGTTAGACCATCAACTATAGCTCTCAGCTCTCTTCCCAAATCTAAAGTACTAAGTCCGTATAATGATGCTTTTTGTTCATCGACATTAATATTTAATTTAGTTTTACCGTAGGATAAATCATCATTAACACCATAAACTCCTTTCTTAGTCTTTAGAAACTTTTTAATTTTTGTACTTATTTCTGTTAAAACAACTACATCGTCCCCTATGATTCTAACGTCTAAATCCTTACCCTTAGGAGGGCCGGCAGTCTGAACAAAGCTAATGCTTTCAGGTCCTACAATTTTCTCATCAACAATAGCCTGTATTCTTTTCATCGAGTCGAGTCCATTTTCCTTTCTTTTTTCAAAATCTTCAAATTGAATAAGTATATTTGAAACATGATCTCCAAAAACAGGTGGTTTTTTTGAGAAATCAATACCCAACGTTGTCAAAGAGTTCTTAAGTAGATTCTTTGGAGTATTATCCAAGATTATTTTTTCGATTTCTTGGGATTTTTGACTAGTTAAATCTAAACTATAATTGGTTGGATTTTGAACTTTAATAAGGTATTGATTTACATCAGATACATAAAGTAAAACAAATGGGATTTTAAAAAGTATAATAAAGCTAATAACCAGAAGAGTAGATGACATACCTATAACAAAATATCGGTATCTTAATGATGTAATTAATGCACCTAAATATTTCTTTCTAAATTTACCAAAAAGTCTGGCAATTAATCCAGTTTCTTTACTTATTTTAACAAAATCCGCACAATGAGATGGCAGTATTGTAAGTGCTTCAACTAAAGAAAATATTAATGCAAAGATTGCAACTTGAGGGATAATAGATAGAAAAATACCTAAAGTTCCTTCTGCAAGTAGAATTGGAAATAAAGAGGCTATATTAGTCAAAATTGTTGCAATAACAGGCCAAGCTACCTCTTTAGTACCTACAATAGCAGCTTCTTTGGGTTGCAGACCTTTCTGTATATGCCTTTTTACATTTTCAACAACAATTATGGCATCATCAACCACTATCCCCAACACCATAATTAATCCAAACATAGTAATGACATTCAGACTTGCTCCGGTGTATTGCATAACTATGAAAGCGCCAAAGAATGCAACTGGAAGCCCCAGTGCAGCAAGAAATGCAGATCTGAAATCTAAAAATAAAGCTAAAATAATAAGGACAGCCAATATGCCGAACACACCAGTTTTGACCATAGACTGAAATCTTCCTTTTACCCAATATGATGAATCATTTGATATAAATATTTTTACGTCATTTGGTAAAGTTTCTTCAAAAGAAGCAACAGTCTCCTTGATTTTTTTAACAGATTTGATTGCATCTTTATTTTTTTGCTTATCTATCCAAAAAGAAACAGATTTAAATCCATTTATTCTAGAAAGCGATAAATCTTTTTCTTGACCAAGCTCGATTGTAGCAATATCACCAAGAATTAATGGAATTTTATTAAACCTCTTATTTAATGGAACATTTGCTAGCTCATAAACACTTTCTATCTTACCCTTAGTTCTTATTGTGTACTCTTGCTCACCTGTTTCAATTGCTCCTGCAGGAAGATCAATATTTTTTGATTTAATAGTTGATATAATTTCATTTAAACTAAGCTCATATTGCAGTAATTTTTTTTGGTCAATGTTGATCCAGAAAACTAAATCGCCATATCCGGATTCGATAAGCCCATCAATTTCTTCTAGCTTTTCTAGCCTATCTTTCAGCCTTGTAGCATAAAATCTTAATTCATTTTCATCACCCTTGCTTCCAATTGATACGTTGATTAATGGTGCGCTAGCCTCTACTTCTTGTGTTATAGGATCCTCTATATCTACGGGTAAATCATTTCTTATTTGAGAAACTTCGGATCTAATTTCTTGTGCTATTTCTTTAATATCTTCATTTGGAAGTAGTTCTGCAACAATAAAAGATCTAGACTCAGATGAAGTTGAAGTAATTTTTTTGATACCTGAGATCCCCGAGATTTGGTCTTCTATAGGTATTGTAATTAATTTTTCAACATCTTCTGCGGTAGAGTTTTCATATATTGTTACAATTGTTACCCTCTCAAACCCAATAGAAGGAAATAATTCTTTAGGTAAATTCATTCCTACGTAAAGACCAAAGATTATAATTGTAGCCATTAAGAGGTTTGAAAAGACAGGATTATTAACAGAAAATTCAATTAATTTCATTTATTATTTATTGATCCTTACTTTGTCATTACTCTCTAGTCTAGCCTGACCATTTATAACAATTTTATGAAGAATTGGAATCTGGACCTGCGGAACAATAAAAAGCTTGTTGTCCAGCTGAGTAGGAGATATTTTTATTTTTTTTACTACACCATCCTTGGTTATAAAAATAAAGTATTGGTTTTCTTCCATTACAATTGCACTAGAAGGAAAAGAAATATAGTCATTATATTCCGCCGTAACAACTTCAACTTCGACAACTTCCCCAGCAATAAAAGTACTTTCTTTGTTATTAATTTTAAACTCTAATTTGTAGGATGGTGCATCATTACTCATCTGTCTTCCAATCCCTAGAACTTCTGCTTCAAAGTACAAGTTTTTGTTTTTTAATAACAACTTATTCTTTGATTTTCTAATTGTTTCTGCGTTTACAGAACTAAGATTAGCTTTTCCTATAAGGGTATTGTTATCTAAAAATTCTAACATAGCCGTACCTCTCGAAATCTTTTGGCCAACATCAAAATAAAATTTATTCACATATCCATCAAATGGAGCCCTTATACTTAAATTATCAAACTCCCAAAGTACTCTTTTATAACGCATTTTTTGGGCATCATATTCAAATTTATTAGATCTATACAAGTTCAATTGTGTTTCTTTTTCTTTATCAGAGATAATATTTTTTTCATGAAGCTTTATGCTATTCCTATAGTTTGATGAAGATTCATCTAGCCTAGCTTTAGATGCTTTCAGCAAATCTTCTATTTCCTTAAGCTCTAGAACCTTTCTGGTATCTGTCATCTGTATTATTATTTGGCCCTTTTTTACATACTTACCTATCTGATAGGCCCTGCTTTCGATAGTTCCGTCAGTTTCAGAGATAATATCAATGCTTTTGTTACTATGGAGTTTTGCTAAGAAATAGACTTTTTTTGTAAAATTCTCTACATTTCGCTCTATTACTTCCACTTTTGGTAGAAGAATTTTTTCATCTAAATCAGATTTTTTTCCAAATTTTAAGTAATAGATTGTTATTAAGACTAAAGAGAATATTAAAAAGAACAAAAAGAGACTTCTTTTCTTCGGTATCATTATGCAGATTAATATACATGATTTTAGAAGATAAAATTTGCATTTTTACTATTAAAAAACTATTATAAGGAAAAAAGGTACTTTGACTAATATATTAATTAATAGTTAGTACTTAGGAGGCTTAACACTATGGCATTAACAAAATCACAAATTTCTAGTGCGTTAGCAGAAAAATTAGGTATTTCAAAAGCTGATGCAACACGTTTTATGGAGTCTTTTGCAGAACTCGCATGTGGGGAAGCTAAGGCAAGTGGAACATTTACTGTGCCTGGATTAGGAAAACTCGTTTTGGTCGATAGAAAAGCAAGACAGGGTAGAAATCCTCAGACTGGCGAAGTAATTCAAATACCAGCCAAAAAGGTTGTTAAATTCAGAATTGCTAAAGCATGTAAAGATTCAATCTTATAGATAAGGTTTTTTGAATGGGATTATCATTGGGATAATTCCATTCTCGTACTCTTAATGTAATCACCAATCTTGATCGCCAAGTTCTGTTTAGAAATCAATCCTAGTTCCTCAACTTTGTTTATTGCTACCATATAAGTGAAATTATTATCTTTACCAAATCCAGAATTAGGAACTGATATATCATTAGCAATTATCAAATCAAGATTCTTATTAACAACTTTCTTCTTTGCGTTTTTAATCGTATTCTCAGTTTCAGCACTGAAGCCAATTAGAATTTGATTATGCTTCTTTTCTTTTCCAATTCTTGCCAAAATATCATTAGTCTTTTCCATTTGGAGATTAAGAGATTTTATATCTTTTTTTATTTTATTTTTTTCTAAGCTTTTGAACTTATAATCACCCACTGCTGCTGCTTTAACTATTACCGTAAACTTTTCAAAGTCCTTAAATACTTCTTTTTCCATTTCTTCTACAGATTCACACTGTACTGTATTTTTATGATTTGAAATATCTTCATCAATGTGACCATATATAATTTTTGTCTTTGCTCCTCTGGCCTCAAGTACTTTAGCTAGAGACAGTCCCATTTTGCCAGATGAGGGATTTGAGATAAATCTTACAGGGTCAAGGAATTCTCTTGTTGCACCGCAGGTTATGAGAATATTTTCTCCCATCAAATCCTGATTAGTATCTTTTTTTTTAATTAATTCTAATATTTTATCTAGATTCGCTAATCTTCCTTTACCTTCCCAGCCACAAGCAAGTTCACCACTGTCAGGTTCGACAAATTCTACACCTGTAGAAATAAGCTTTTTGATATTCTCTTGGATTAGTGGGTTTTCATACATATTAACGTTCATAGCCGGGCAGATTGTTACACTGGCTTTAGTCGCAAGAAGTATATTAAGTAAAAGATTATCAGCAATACCGTTGGCATATTTTGAAATAAAGTTTGCTGTAGCAGGGCATACTAGAATTAAGTCTGATGAATCAGCTAAGCTTATATGTGAGATTTCTGATTCTGTCTCATCATACATATTTGATAGAACTTTGTTGCCAGATAAATACTGAAAAGTCATCTTGCTTACAAATTTCTCAGCATTTTTAGTCATTACTACTCTTACATTAGCCCCCTCTTTCATTAGTAGTCTAACCATCTCGCAGGCTTTATAGACAGAAATTCCTCCTGTTACACCAACCAGTATTTCTTTATTTTCTAAGTCGAGGACTTTATTAGTTTTTACCATCTGTTATTGCACCTTCAGAAGCAGAGCTGACTAAAGCGGAATATTTATATATGGCACCTGTTAGATGTTTTTGCGATGGTTTTTTCCATTTCTTTTGTCTTGCCGCAATTTCTTTCTTTGAGATTTTAACTTCAAGGACTCTCTTAGAGGAGTCGATTCTGATTAAATCATTATTCTTGATAATAGATATTAAGCCACCGTCAAAAGCCTCTGGTGTTATATGGCCTACTACGAAACCATGAGTACCACCAGAAAACCTCCCATCTGTTATAAATGCAACATCTGAACCAAGTCCTTGCCCCATAATGGCTGATGTAGGAGCTAGCATTTCTCTCATTCCAGGTCCTCCTCTCGGACCTTCATATCTTATAACAATTACGTGACCCTTTTTTATCTTTTTCTTTAATATGGCTTCCATACACTCTTCTTCTGAATTGAAAACAATAGCATTACCCTCAAAAACAAGACCTTCTTTGCCAGAAATTTTAGCTACAGAACCATCAGGTGAGATGTTTCCCTTAAGTATCACTAGATGACTATCCTTTTTAATAGGATTCGATATGTCTCGTATAATTTTAGTTCCTAAATTATCTTTAACATTTTTTAAATTTTCTTTCATTGTTTTTCCGGTGACCGTTAGGCAGTCTCCATGAATCAGATTATTGTCCAACAATCTTTTGAGTAAAGGAGGTAATCCACCAATTTGACAGAATTTAGCCATGACATGTGTGCCACTGGGTTTTAAATCAGCAAGAACAGGTACTTTTTTCCCAATCCTTGTGAAGTCGTCAATGGTTAGTTTAATTTGTGCTGCTTTTGCCATTGCAATTAGGTGTAAAACAGAATTTGTTGAGCCACCTAAGGCAATAGTGACTGTTATAGCATTCTCAAAAGCTTTTTTAGTCATTATATCTTTAGGTCTTATATTTTTCTTAATTAAAGTCATTAGTGCCTTTCCTGAGTCCAGACAATCTTTTTTCTTGTTTGGCGATATAGCAATCTGTGTTGAACTACCTGGCATACTCATTCCTAAAGCTTCAATTGCTGAGGCCATAGTATTTGCAGTATACATTCCACCACAGGAGCCTGGTCCAGGTATAGCAGATTTCTCAATATCTTCTAATTCTTTTCTAGAAATTTGTTTATTTGAATATGAACCCACAGCTTCAAAGACAGAAACCACATCGATAGGTTTATTCTTATGTCTTCCAGGCATTATTGAGCCACCATAAATAAATATTGATGGTCTATTGAGTCTGGCCATAGCTATAAGGCAGCCTGGCATATTTTTATCACATCCACCAATCGTAATTAAACCATCAAAGCCTTCAGCCGCAGAAACAGTTTCTATAGAGTCTGCTATGACTTCTCTAGATATCAGAGAGTACTTCATTCCAGGAGTACCCATTGAAATACCATCTGATACGGTAATAGTATTGAAAATTACCGCCTTCCCTCCGTTGGTATTAGTACCCTTAGCGGCATAATCTGCTAATCCGTTAATATGCATATTGCAAGGAGTAACCATCGCCCAAGTGGACGCTATTCCTATTATAGGCTTATCAAAATCTGGGTTAGTAAAACCTACAGCTCTAAGCATCGCTCTATTTGGTGCTTTATCAAGACCATTTGTTACATATGAGGAAAACTTCTTGTTTTTCATTATTTCAGCTTACTTTCGACCACTTCCCAGTTAATTATTTCCCAGAAAGCATTTATATAATCTGGCCTTCTGTTCTGATAGTTTAAGTAATAAGCATGTTCCCAGACATCAATTCCTAAGATTGGATTTAGACCAGATGAAAGGGGTGTGTCTTGATTAGGAGTAGAAAGTGTTACTAGTTTTCCTCCATTGTCTTGGGCTAGCCATCCCCAGCCGCTACCAAACTGCTTAGTAGCATTTTCTGTAAACTGTGCTTTAAAGTTATCAAAATTATCAAAAGATTCAGAGATTAAAAAGTTCATTCTCTCGCTGATTTTGTTTTCGGTTCTTGGTCCTATTGTTTCCCAAAATAATGAATGATTATAATGACCTCCACCACCGTTTCGTACAGCGACTCTAATTGATTCTGGGATTTGATCTAAATTAACTAGAAGATCTTCTATGCTTTTTTCAAAAAGCTCAGGATATGAATCCAGCGCTTTATTCAAATTTGTTATATAGGTTTGATGATGTTTGGAATAGTGAATCTCCATAGTTTGTGCATCAATATAGGGTTCCAATGCATCAAAAGAGTATTTCAATTCTGGTAATTCATAAGCCATGGTAATACCTCACTTTAATGTTTTTAATATATTAAATATACACTATGAAGAAATTATTGGTATTCGCTAGCATTTTTTTGAATGGAAGACTAATGAAATAATTTTATAAGCTAGTTTAGCAGTTAGAAAATTACATGAATCTAAATTTTTTATTGGAGCAAGTTCATTAATGTCTGCACCAACAACATTAGAATTTGTAGAAATAATTTTTATTAATTTAAGAACTTCATACCAAAGTAAGCCTCCTGGTTCAGGTGTCCCCGTAGCAGGCATTATACTAGAGTCAAATGCATCAACATCAAAAGTAATATAAACATCTTTATTTTTAATTAACTCTGCAAATTTATTAGTGTCCCAGTTGTCCTTATTTTTAGCAAAAAAAACATCAATTCTATCTTTATTGTTTTCTAAAAATATTGCTTCACTTCTGGAAATGCTTCTTGTGCCGATAGATATTATATTAATATTTTTCAAATCCATACATCTTCTCATTGTGCAAGCATGAGATAAAATATTAGACTGATATTCATTCCTTAAATCTGCATGAGCATCAAATTGAACTACAGTTAGGGGTTGTTTAAATTTAGCAAAAGCATTTATAGCCCCAATAGTTACTGTGTGCTCACCTCCAAAGATAAAGGGAAATTTTTTAATATTTAAAATATCTGTAATTATCTTTTCTACTTCATCTACTGCTTCAATATTATTTTTTGGTGGCAAATTAGTTTTAATTGTCTTTATATTGATTCTCGTGCAGGGTTCATAGTTTAAATCTTCATCATAAAGCTCTAGTTGGTGCGATGCTTTAATGATCTCAGCAGGACCCATCCTTGTCCCTTTCCCGTAGCATACGGAGTTCTCCAAAGGGTATGGGACGATTATTACATCTGTGTTAGAAGCCTTTGAATCTTTAATTCCTAGGAATGTATTCTTTTTATTTTCAAAAATCATTTTTTTTTATTTTTTTTTCTCGAGCAATGCTATTGTTTTACAAGCGATACCTTCATTGTTTCCTATAGGGCCAAGCTTTTCAAAGGTTGTTGCTTTTACAGAGATATCATCAATATTCATTTTCATTATTGAAGCAAGTGACTGCTTAATTTTTCTCTTATATTTTAGCATTTTAGGCTTTTCACATATAATTGTTGAATCAATATTTACTATTTTAAAGTTTCTATCTTTTAACATTTTGATAATTTTTTTAAGAAAGAAGCTACTTTTTTTATTTTTATTCTTTGGATCTTTATCACTGAAGTGTTCTCCGATATCTCCCAATGCAAGGGCACCTAAAATTGCATCACATATAGAATGTATTAATACATCAGCATCAGAATGTCCTAGAAGGCCAAATTTTGAAGGTATTTTTATTCCACCAATAAAAAGCTCTCTTTTTTCTGAAGTTTTATGAATATCAAAACCAAGTCCTATTCTATACATGTCACAATAACTTTTTGTAAATATCAAAATCCTTTTTTGTAGTTATTTTATTATTATATTCTAGATTCTCAAATATTTTAACTTTAAAATTATTTCTTTCCATCAATTGACACTCGTCAGTATAAGAAGAGAAGTCAATACTATTTGAGTAACATTTTTTTAATGCACTATATTTAAAAATTTGTGGGGTTTCTGCTAGCCACAACTTATCTCTATTTACAGTTCCTCTTAGGGAATTTCCACTTATTGTTTTAATAGTATCCTGGATTTTACTGCCGACAATTATCCCTGAATTATTTTTAATTTGTAGAATGATATTGTTTATTAGAGTGAAATTAAAATTAGGTCTTACTGAATCATGTATTACAACAAAACCTGGCTTCCCTTCTATTTTATTAAAGGCGCTATAAACACTTTCTGCTCTTGTGTCTGACCCAATTACAACCTTTACTTTGTCTAACTTATATTTTTTTAGTTCGTTCTTTAAAGATGCTATTCCGATTGATTTATTGATGGTCAGAAGCACTTCATCAACATTTTTAAGTTTAACAATTGATAGTAAAGGGTAGATATATATAGGTATGCCATTTATTTTTTTGAATTGCTTAGCAGTGCTATTCCCAAACCTTATTCCTTTTCCTGCAGCTGTAACTATAAAAGATAACTTTGGTTGTAGCATAAGATTTAATAATAAGTAACTATTTTAATCATGCAAATCACCAACTTTAGAGAAAATCATTCTTCCAGTAGGAGTTTGAATTACACTGGTAATGATGATATCAACAAATTCACTAATATGTTTTTTTCCGTTATCTATTACTACCATAGTACCGTCATCTAGATATCCAACACCCTGTTTATCATCCTTTCCCGATTTAGATACTTTAATTTTCATCTTCTCACCAGGTAGTATTACCGGCCTTAGCGAGTTTGCTAGTTGATTAACGTTTAAGACTCTGACACCCTGTAGGTTGGCAACCTTAGTAAGGTTGAAATCATTAGTCACCAAGTGAGCGGTTAGCTCTTTTGCAAGTCTAACAAGCTTCAGATCTACCTCTTTAATATTTGTAAAATCTCTATCAAAAATTTTAACTTTAATATCTTTTTGGTCTTGCATAGATTTTAGTATCTCGAGCCCCCTTCTTCCTCTTACTTTTTTGAGACTATCATTGGAATCGGCAATCCACTGCAGTTCTCGAATAACAAATTGCGGAACAATTATTGTCCCTTCGACAAAACCAGCTTTTGAAATATCAGAAATTCTTCCATCGATAATTGCACTAGTATCAAGCACTTTACTGTGAAAGAATTCATTTAGTTTTTTATTTTCTTCCTCATTCCCACCACCCTTTTTTAGACCTACTGCAATTCCCAGACATAGAACGGATAAAAAGACAATAGGATAAGTATAAAAAGGGTATCTACTACTTAGACCAATTATCTCGGAGAAATAAGCAAAGGTTAAAAAGAATAGTAATGCAGCTGCAGTACCGATGGTTCCACCAATTAAGGCCTTTGCGCTTAAATCAGTGAAAAGTTTTTCGGAGTAATATACAAAGAAAAAGGTTAGCAAACCACAAAAGATTCCGATACCAACAGAATATGGAAGAATTAAGTTTCCTGCTGACTTTAGATTACCTAAAGTAATCCAGAACCCAGCGATAGAACTTAGTATTGAAAAAATTATCCTTAATGGACTCATTTAAAAATTATAATGAATCAAAGGTAATTAACAAGTTTATGTAACACATTTTAAATCTGTGTATAATATATTGAATCAAATGATAGATAGATATAGTACCAAAGAAATGCAAAATCTTTGGTCGGATGATAACAAATATCAGAAATGGCTAGAGGTTGAACTTGCAGTTTGTGAAGCATGGGCTTTTTACGGTCATATACCTCAAGCATCCTTTTTAAGAATAAAGAAAAGGGCAAAATTTAAAACTAAAGAAATTGATAAACTTGAAAAAGTTATTAAACATGATGTCATAGCTTTTACAACAAATCTTGCAAAATCTATCGGAAAGGATTCAAGGTTCGTTCATTTGGGGTTGACCTCTTCTGACGTCTTAGATACATCTCTATCTCTTCTAATTGTTGATTCAGGAAATCTAGTAAAAAAAGAATTAAATGAAACTATAAAAGTCCTTACAAGGCTTGCTAAAAAGCATATTAAGACACCTATAATGGGGAGATCCCATGGGATACATGCTGAGGTAACTACTTTTGGTTTAGTTGTTGCGAATTGGTTAGACGAAATTAAGAGGGCAAAGGAAAGATTAGAAAGATCTATAAAGGTATGTAGTGTTGGAAAAATGTCTGGCGCTGTGGGCACTTATTCGAATGTACTTCCAAAAGTAGAGGCAAAGGCGTGTTCAATCTTAAAGTTGAAACCAGCAAAGATAAGTAGTCAAATTATCAATAGAGACTATCATGCAGAATTTTTTACAGCTTTAGCTTTTATAGCTTCCTCTATTGAAAGAATCTCAGTTCAGATTCGTCACATGCAGAGAACAGAAGTTTTAGAAGTTGAAGAACCTTTTTCAAAGGGACAAAAAGGGTCTTCTGCAATGCCACATAAGAGGAATCCAATACTATCTGAGAATCTTTCTGGATTAGCCAGAATAGTTAGGTCTAATGCGAATGCCTCTTTTGAAAATATACCATTGTGGCACGAGCGAGATATTAGTCATTCTTCAGTTGAGAGAGTCATTGGTCCAGATTCTTCAACATTAGTTCATTTCATGCTAACTAGAGCGAACTATATGCTGGCTAATCTTAATGTTTATAAAAAAAATATGCTCTCAAATATATGGAAGACAAATGGTGTTATTTTTTCCCAAAATATACTAGTAAAGCTGATAGAGAAAGGTTTGTCCCGAGAAGAGTCTTATAAAATGGTTCAAGATTTAGCTTTTCAGTCTTGGAATAATGATAAAAATTTTAAAGATCTACTTTTAGGAGACCCTAAAATCATGAAGATTCTGAACAAAAAAGAGCTTGAAAATTGCTTTGCATTTAACAATTTATATAAGAATGCTCAGATAATCCTAGCAAGAGTAATTAAATAATGAATTTATTTAAGCTAACTTTTTTTTTAATTCTTTTTCTTTTGGGATGTGATTCTTTTGATAATACAAAAGAAAAAGAAACTGTTTTGGATAAAAATAAGATTCTTAAAGATTTTAAATCAAAATTTTCATCTATCATTCCCGAAGATTCACTAGTAACAATTAGTGCCATTAAAGACTCTCCAATTGAAGGTCTAAAAGAAGGTGTAATACTGTTCAAAAAAATAGATGAAACTCAACAGCTAACTTTTTTTATTTCGAATAATGGTAAATACATAATCTTTCAACCACAAATCTATGATTTTTCTGGTCCAATCAGAAATCCTGATTTAATGAATTTAATAAATCTTACTGATGTCCCAAGTACAAATAATACAGTAGGTGCTATTAGGATTGTTGAATATTCCGATTTTCAGTGCCCTGCTTGTAAGTATGGATCAAATCAAGTTAAAAGGTTGCAATCAGAGTATGGAGAGAAGATAACTTTTTATTTTAAACACTACCCTTTAAAACAACACAAATGGGCTGATGATGCAGCATTTTTTACTTCTTGTGTTAATGACACTTTTGGTCAAGAGGCTTTTTGGAAATCGCATGATTTAATATTTGATAATCAAGACCAATTTAACGAACCATTATTCAATGAAGTTGTTGATAGTGTATTTATGTCAGAAGTTAAATTTAATTATAGTTCATGTCTTGATAAATCTGAAAAGTATAAGAAGTTTGTGAAATCAAGCGTTGATGAAGGAGTTGGTATTGGTATCAGATCTACTCCAACTTTCATTGTAGAGGGACATATAGTCCCTGGTGCTGATTACAAGAAAATAAAAGAAGCAATTGACAGCTTTATTAAGAATTAGTACTGTTTGATTCAAGCTGTAAAAGACATTTTGCCTAAGCTGATAAAGAAAATATGACCTTTTTGGAAAAAATAGATGAAGTTGTTCTGCTAAACCAAGATAAGATTACGGATTGGTTTAGAAAGAAGGAAGGTGAAGTTAAAATACCCTTTTATACTTCTGTCGATTTAAGAGTTTCTGAGAATAAGATAACAGCCGTAGATACTAATATTTTTCCGGGTGGCTTTAATAACCTTTCTGCTACTTTTATTGATCAAGCGGCAAAATTAACAAGAGATTTTAAGTCTGAGAGCCATTCCAATAAAATTAAGAAGGTTCTAATAGTTCCTGAATTCCATACAAGAAATAATTTTTATTGGGACAATATCCTTTCGCTAGTAAAGATTTTGGAAAAGGCGAATTTAAAAGTTAGGGTTGGTTTATATGAAGGAGATTTTGGAGAGTATGAATTTACTGCTTCTGATAATGAAAAAGTTTTAGCTAGTAAGATTAAAAGAGTAGGAGATAAGGTCTTTTTGGATGACTTTGAACCAGATTTAGTTTTGATTAATAATGATTTATCAGATTCTTCACCCGCAATATTAGAAAACTTGGACCAGCTTGTTGTTCCACCAACTGAAGTAGGGTGGCATTCACGAAAGAAAAATATTCATTTTGAATTTTACAATAAGCTAGTAACTGAATTCTCTGAAATGCTAAATCTAGATCCTTTTAATTTTTCATTGGCTACCAGGTTAGTTGAGGATATAAATTTTGATATCCTTGAAGATCGAGAGAGACTTGCAGACTTAACAAATGAAATGATAAGAGAATTAGTAGGCCACTATGAAGTAAAAAATCCATTGATTTTTATAAAAAATAATACCGGTACTTATGGTATGGCCGTAATGCAAGTCCAAAAAGGAGAGGAATTATTATCTTTAAATAGAGATGGTAGAAAGAAGATGAAAGTTTCTAAGGGCGGTAGTTTTTTAAAAAACATAATTCTTCAAGAAGGAGTTGAGACGATTTATAGGAACAAAGAACCCGTTTATTATCTTATAAACTCTTCTTTAGCAGGGGGCTTTTATAGGGTTAACGATTCTAAGGGTTCAATGCATAATCTAAATACTAAAGGAATGTATTTTAAATGTTTATGTCCTGGTGCAGGTGTTAAGAATTGTAAGAATGATGATTGTAATCTTTATATACATCCATCTTTAGAGGTCATCTCCCGTATAGGGTCATTGGCCACTGGCTATGAAATTGACTATTTGTTAAAAAAGAATCATAGATCAGATGATTCTTCACTCAGTGCTTTATTGTAAGCGATAAGAGCATCTCTTCTGGCAAGTATTCCTATAATCTTTTTTGATCCATTCCTAGAAACAACAGGGAGCATATCACCCTTATCCCAATGTTTTAATACTTCCAACATTGACTCATCTGGAGTTACAGTATTGACGTTGGTTGAAGCGAGATCTTTCATTATTACCACTTCTCTTAACTCTTCTTCCAGAACCCATCCTCTATAATCTTGAACAGATATAATCCCAGATAAATTATCATCTTGATCTATTAGAGGAAATGTCGTGAGATGTGTCGATGGAAGGAACTCAATAAATTTTCCTAAGGTCATCTTTTCGGGGATTGTAACTACATCTTTCCTCATAATTTCATTCACTTTCATATTACTTAATATGTTTGATTCTTCATTTTGGATAATTTCTAAATTTTCTTTTTTTAGATAACAGGCTTCAAAGGATCTACCAATGATAAGTCTGTAAATAGTGGTACCAATAACAGAACTTATCATAACTGGGAGTACCGCTTGATATGTTTGAGTCAATTCAAAAGTAAAGAAAATAGAAGTCAAAGGCGCTTGAGTCATTGCCGCCAAAAAGGTTCCCATTCCTACAATTGCATATGAAGTCGTTAGCTCCCCAGGAATCAGTTGAGGGTAGAAGATTGATTCAACTCCAAAGCCAAAAAGGTAGCCACATATTGCACCCATAAATATTGATGGCGCAAATATTCCACCAGGCCAACCGCTATTTAGAGTTATTGATGTAGCCAATGGTTTTAATAGTAATATTCCTAAAGCTATCCATAGTGAGTACTCATAGGTCATCGCTTTTCTAATTGCATCATAGCCGTTCCCCAAAACATCTAATCCAATACCAAATGGTACTAAGGCTAGTATTCCTAGTACTACTCCACCTATTATAGGTCGTATTTTTAAGTTTGGAACAAAGTGATCAAATTTTTTCTCTATAAAAAAATGTAATTTTGTAAAAAAAGATGACGCAAAGCCTATAGCAACACCCATTAAGGCATATATAAATAATTCATTATAGTTAAAGATAAGAAAATCTACCCTGTTAAATATATTTTGATCAGAACTGAAAAATCCCGCTATTACTGTTGCAGTAGCAGCTGAGATTACTACAGGTAAGAAACTTCTAATTTTAATATTTCTTAAAAGAGCAACTTCTTCAACAAATAAAACACCAGTAATAGGAGCGTTAAAAGTTGCTGCTATTGCCCCAGCTATTCCACAAGCAATAAATATTTTAAGATCACTTTTCTTAATTCTAATCCTTTGACCAACAATACTTCCAATCGAACCCCCGAGTTGTGCCATAGGACCCTCTTGTCCGACTGATCCGCCAAACCCAAGTGAAACAATTTGTGAGAAGCTTTTTAATATGGTTTCTTTAATACTAATTACACCGCTACCTCGTGATATTGTATGAATAAACTTGTGAAATTTATAACCCAGAATATCATCTCTTCCTGAAAGATAAGAAATAAAAAATAGTATTAAGCCTCCAACAATAGTTCCAAAAATTACCATATTTCCTGATTCTAAAGGCGAGATAAATAATAAGTGGACAGTTTGATAGAGAAAGTGAAATATAACGTTCGAGAAACCTGCACATATTCCCACGATAAAGCCCACCAATATAAAATAAGTATATTGATTGCTCCATAAGTCAGAAATAGTTAATCGAATTTTTTTGCTTGGCATTATAACTCTATATTTTTTAAATAATAAACTATTATAGATTTACTCTCTAGAGGCTATGGTTTGACTATGACTTTTTTTCATGTGAAACTTAAGTCGATTTAGAGACATATAATGACTATAGAAGATCCAAATAATTACTCTTTAGGGAGTTTTTTTCTTGCTTTAGCAAGTATTTTCGTTGCTGGCAAGGCTATAAGCTCTATTTTTGTTAGATTTAAACAGCCTGAAGTCCTTGGTGAGCTTGTAGCAGGAGTTTTGTTAGGTTCCTTAGCATTAATACCATTATTAGGCGAACCAGGATATCAAATATTTCATTTATTAGCTGAAGTTGGTGTTGCAATACTATTATTCGAAATAGGTCTAGAAACTGATCTAAATGATTTACTAAAGGTTGGGGTGCCTTCATTGCTTGTAGCGATTTTAGGCGTTGTTGTTCCTTTTGGCCTAGGCTTTTATTCTGTTTTTATTTTGAATACATATTCATTAATAAGTTTCACATCAGAAATAACCCTCTTTCTAGCTGCTTTAACAATTGGTGCCACTCTTACAGCCACAAGTGTAGGAATAACAGCCAGAGTTTTGTCTGAATTGGGGAAATTAAAAAGTGTTGAATCTAAGATTATATTAGGTGCAGCTGTAATTGATGATGTTATGGGGTTAATAATCCTTGCTGTTGTAAGCGCACTTATTACCACAACAAATTCTGGTGGCGGAATAACTGTTGATTTCTTAACAGTCGGCATTATCACTGGTAAGGCTGTAGGTTTTCTTTTTGCCGCTATAATCCTAGGTAATCTATTTACTAGAAAATTATTTGTCTTTGTTCATAGCCTAAAGGCAAGGGGGAGCTTACTCTTAGGTGCTCTTTCATATACTTTTGTTTTTGCCTATTTAGCACAACTTGCTGGACTAGCTCCAATAATCGGAGCATTTGCAGCTGGTCTTTTGTTAGCTAAAACGCATCAAAAAGATTTAATTGAAGATAGATTGAAACCTGTTGCCGACGTCTTTATACCTATATTCTTTATTATGGTTGGATCAGCTGTCGATATTTCTGTCTTCAATCCCTTTATAAAAGAAAATATTGCAGTTATAATCTTAGCTTTAGTTTTATTTATAATTGCTATAATAGGTAAATTAGTTTGCGGCTTGGGCGCTTTTTCTATAAATGCAAACAAGTTAGTAATAGGAATTGGAATGATACCGAGAGGTGAAGTAGGGCTTATTTTTGCGTCAATGGGGCTGGCTACTGGAGTCTTAAGTAGTAGCGATTATTCGGCTCTTACAGTGATGGTTATGTTGACTACTTTTATAGCTCCCCCTCTGTTGTATCGTTTTTTTAGAGATTGATAATGAAGAAAGTTTGTTTATTTATATACTTGATTACTTTTAATGCAAATTCAGCGGATTCATCTAATGTTTTATCTGTAGACAATACCTTCTTTGTTGAACTAGGAATTTTTATTTTTATAATTCTTTTTTTAAATAAGTTCCTATTCCAACCATTGTTGGATTTAAAAGAAAACAGAGATGTTGAAACTTCTGTTCGTATAGAAAGGGCAAAGAGTATGGACGAGCAGGCAATAGCAATCGAAGAAGATTACAAAAAAAGAATATCAGATTTCAAATCTGATATTGAAACATCATCAAATGAGAAAATAGTAGAAGCTAAAAGACATGCTGAGGAATTGATTAGGAAGGCTAAAGAAGAGTCTTTGATTGAGATTGAAAATGCTAGAAAGAATTTGAATTCTGAGTTGTATTTAAAGATTCAAGAGGTAACTATAGAAGATATTAATAACGGTAACAGCGAAGTATCAAGAAAAATTAAAGAGTTAGTGTCGGAAATAAAAGGGAAAATATAGATATGTCAGAAGAAATTAACATCGCTGGTCAATTAAAGTTTGCTTCCCAACACCTATTTAATCTTATAGTTTTCATAGGAATCTTATATTATTTTCTAAAAGATATAGTTGTTAAGTTCTTCTCAGAAAGGAGCCAAAAAATAAGTAGAGAAATTCAAGAAGCTAATACAGTTATTGAAGCATCTCAAGAGGCTTATAACTCAAGTTCACAGAAAATAAATCTTATAGATAACGAATTAACAGAGTTGAGAAATTCTATTGATTTAATTACAAGTAGAAAAACAAACGATATACTTGAGAATGCCAATTTTGTAGCAAAAAAAATTAAAACTGATACAGAAGACATAATCAAGCTGGAGTCTTTAAGACTAAAGCATGAAGTCGAGAATACTATCTTGAATAAGGCCCTCGAGGTTGCTCAATATGAGATATCAAATGAGGTAACTGTAGAAAAAGATTCACAACTTATTTCAACTTTTTTAAGTGAGGTTAAGCAAAATGCCATCAGCAACAGTTAATGATTTTTTTATAGCACTAACGCATGATTCGTCCTCTAAGGAAAATTTAGAAAAGATATATTCTGGCCTTTCAAGTTTTGTTGATGCTTTCAACTCAGATAAAAGCATCAGACTTTGTTTGATTAATGATATTTATCCTTCATCAGTTAAAAACGATATAATTGCTCAAATTGTTTCTGATTGTAAAGATACAAGGAAATTTCTTGAGGTAATAATAGAATTTAATCTGTTAAAATCTTTTATTGAATCAAGAGAATTCTTTTTAAAAAAGCTAAGAAAGCTTTTAGGGAAAGTTAAGATTGAAGTTATTACGATAGATGTAAACAAAAAAGAAAAATTAGAATTAATTAAGACAAAATTAGAAGATATTTGGGGAAGTAATTTGGAGCTCAGTTTTAAAGAAGATTCAAAAATACTTGGAGGAGTAGTTCTTCAGGTCGAAGATAAGTATTTTGATGGTTCTTTGCTGGGTAAAGTTAATGAATTAAAAAAAATCAATTTAAAAGGAGAGTTTAATGTCTGAGGTAGATGTTCAAAATATAAGCGATCAATTAAGACAAAAAATTCAAGGATTTGAATCAAGCTTCAAGTCTTCAGAGGTAGGAACGGTAACAACTGTTGGAGATGGTATAGCCAAGGTTTACGGACTTGATGAAGCGATGGCTGGGGAACTAGTAACTTTTGATAGCGGAGTCTATGGCTTAATTCTTAACTTGGAAGAAGATAGTGTTGGTATAGCTATTTTCGGAGCGGACGATTTAGTTAATGAAGGAGATAAAGTTAAAAGAACTGGAGAAATTGCCAGAGTAGGCGTCTCAGATTCTATGCTTGGAAGAGTAGTAGATGGTCTTGGTGCCCCCATAGATGGTAAGGGAGATATTTTAACAGATGACTTTAAACCAGTCGAAATAAAAGCTCCAGGAGTTATAGCAAGAAAGTCTGTTAACGAACCTCTCCAAACAGGAATAAAAGCTATTGATTCAATGATTCCAATTGGTCGTGGCCAAAGAGAGTTAATATTAGGTGATAGACAGACTGGAAAAACTGCTATCGCAATTGATACTATAATTAATCAAAAAGGAAAAGGTGTTTTTTGTATTTATGTTGCAATAGGACAAAAACAGTCAACAGTTGCCCAGGTTGTTGAAAAATTAAAAGAAAATGGGGCTTTCGAATACACAACAGTAGTTGCAGCTAATGCAAGTGACCCTGCTCCCTATCAATTTTTAGCACCATTCACTGGTTGCGCAATAGGAGAGCACTTTAGAGACAGTGGAAGACATGCTCTAGTTATATATGATGATCTTACTAAACATGCGTATTCTTATAGGCAGTTATCACTTTTACTTAGGAGGCCTCCAGGAAGAGAGGCTTATCCCGGAGATGTTTTTTATCTTCATTCTAGACTGTTAGAAAGGGCAGCTAAAATGAGTGATGAAAACGGTGGAGGATCACTTACTGCTCTTCCTATAATTGAAACACAAGCTGGAGATGTTTCAGCTTATATTCCAACAAATGTTATTTCTATAACAGATGGTCAAATTTATTTAGAGACTGACTTATTTTATTCTGGAGTTAGGCCCGCTATTAATGTTGGGCTTTCGGTTTCAAGAGTAGGGGGTTCTGCACAAGTGAAAAGTATGAAAAAAGTTGCTGGAACTTTAAGACTAGATCTTGCTCAGTACAGAGAAGTTGAGGCTTTTTCTGCTTTTGCATCTGATTTAGATGAAGCTACAAAGTCACAGCTAAAAAGAGGCTCTCGACTAGTCGAAGCTTTAAAACAAGGTCAATATGTTCCTTTGCCTGTAGAGAAGCAGGTCTTACTATCTTTTGCTGTTACAAATGGCTATGCAGATGAAATTGATGTAGAGAATATAGGAGATTATGAGGAAAAATTATATGATTACTTTGAGTCCACACACAAAGATTTACTAGATAAGCTTCAGAAAGAATACACTGATGAGATTGTAACAGAATTAAAAGCATCCTTAGAAAAATTCAAGGGAGTATATACATCTTAAAATGCCTAGTTTAAAAGAAATTAGAACTAAAATTTCTAGTGTTAAAAGCACAAAGAGAATTATGCAAGCTATGAAGATGATTGCTACGGTTAAGTATGCAAAAACTCAACTTATGTTGAATTCATTTAGACCTTATTTTAAGTCATATGAAGATATTGTAAAAATAGTTACAGGATCGATAAAGGATTCTTCAAGTAGATTTCTTAACCCTAATGAGAATTCAGATAAAGATATCTTAATAATTGTTTCTTCTGATAGGGGGCTATGTGGGTCTTACAATACAAGCTTGTTCAGAATGATAGAAAAGCATAATTTTAAATCTGAGAATATTAAAAATTTATATGTTGGAAAGAAGGGCGCTGACTATTTCAAAGAGGTAGGGTTTGGAGAAAGTATTTCTAGTTTAACAGAAAAGAATTATAAAAATATTGCTGAAGAAATTACCGATCAGCTTTTAATCCCTTTTCTTGAAGAGAAGATTGATAATATTTATATTGCATATAATAAATTTGAAAGTGCCATTTCTCAGGCTCCAACTATAAGTAAAGTCTTACCTATTCAATTAGAAGTAGATAAATCAGAAGATGATAAATCAGGTGATATATTAATTGAGCCCGGTATAGAATCTTTTGTTGAAGAAGTTCTTCCAAAGTTCTTCAACCTTACAATTTCTAGCGTTTTATTAGAGTCTGTCACTAGCGAGCATGCCGCTAGGACCGCAGCTATGGATAACGCGACTAGAAATGCAGACGATATTTTACGAGATACAACAATATTGTTTAATAAGACCAGGCAGGCATACATCACTACTGAGTTGATGGATATTGTAAATGGCGCCGAGGCTATTAAATAAAAAGGAGATTAAAATGAGTAGTGAAAATTTAGGACAGGTTATTCAGGTTTTAGGCCCAGTAATAGATGTTGAGTTTGTTTCAGAGGGACTTCCTCCTATTAATACTGCTTTAAAGTTAACAAACCCATTGATTAATAAGGATGATTGGAATTTGACTGTAGAAGTAGCTCAGCAGATTGGAAGTAAAAGAGTAAGATGTATCGCTATGGACACAACAGATGGTATTAGAAGAGGCGAGAAGGTTTTAGATACCGGAAAACCTATAAGTATTCCAGTCGGGAAAGGTGCCTTGGGAAGGATGATGAATGTTATCGGGGAGCCAATTGATGGAGTAGGCCCAATTGAATCTGATTCACTAAGTCCGATCCATAAATCAGCACCTTCATTTCAAGAACAAAGTACAAAAACCGAGGTATTTGAAACGGGAATTAAAGTTATTGATCTTCTTGCACCTTTCTTAAAAGGTGGAAAGATTGGTTTGTTTGGTGGAGCTGGAGTTGGCAAGACAGTTCTTCTTATGGAGCTCATAAATAACGTTGCAAAGGAATATGGTGGATACTCATTTTTTGCAGGTGTTGGGGAAAGAACAAGAGAAGGCAACGATCTTTATATGGAAATGAAGGAATCAGGCGTTCTTCAAAATACTGGGCTTGTTTTTGGTCAAATGAATGAACCACCTGGCGCTAGAGCTAGGGTAGCCTTGACCGGCCTAACGCAAGCTGAGCATTTTAGAGATGAAGAGGGTCAAGATGTTTTATTATTTGTAGATAATATATTTAGATTTACACAAGCTGGCTCAGAAGTTTCAGCCCTTTTAGGACGAATACCTTCTGCTGTAGGATATCAACCAACACTAGCAACTGACTTAGGTGCTCTTCAAGAGAGAATTACGTCGACCGTTAAAGGTTCGATTACCTCTGTGCAAGCTATCTATGTCCCGGCTGATGATTTAACAGATCCCGCACCAGCTACAACTTTTGCTCACTTAGATGGAACTATTGTCCTATCCAGACAGCTTTCAGAGTTAGGAATTTATCCTGCTGTTGATCCGTTAGATTCAACTTCAAGAATGCTTGATCCAAGAATTGTTGGAGATGAGCATTATAGAGTAGCCAGAGAGGTTCAAAGAATTCTCCAAAGATATAAGCAACTTCAGGAAATTATTGCTATTCTTGGTATGGATGAATTATCTGAGCAGGACAAAGTAGACGTCTCAAGAGCCAGAAAAATTCAAAGGTTCTTGTCCCAACCTTTCTTTGTTGCATCTCAATTTACAGGCTTAGATGGTAAATATGTTTCAATTGAAGATACAATTAAATCTTTTGATGAAATTCTTAGTGGAGAATTAGATACTCTTCCCGAACAGGCATTTTATTTAGTAGGTAGCATTGAAGAGGCCAAAGAGAAAGGGAAGACGTTAGAATAATATGAGTGATTTTTTTAACCTTACTATTTATTCCCCAGAGGAAATCATCTTTAATGATAAGGCTGTTGAATTAAGCGCAACGAATTCTGTTGGAGAGTTTGGAATCTTACCAGGCCATACTTTCTTTTCTTCTAACATACTACCTTGCAATCTCTCGTTCAAAGGTCTTGAAGGAGATTCAAGGAAGTTAACTACAGGCCCGGGGCTAATAACAGTTAAATCAAATAAAGTTATTGTTGTCTTAGAATCTGCAAAGGCTATTTAATTTGTTATTCGTAGTAATAATCTAGTCCAAGGTGGTCTATGTTTTTTTCACCTGCAAGGAACCTTAAAGTATTTTTAAGCTTCATAGATTGAACAAAAACATCATGTTCTGGGTATAAGTTTTCTCCAACCATTGGGCTTTTAAAATAAAATGACATCCACTCCTGTATACCATCCATTCCAGCTCTTTGAGCAAGATCCATAAATATTATTAGGTCTAAGACTATAGGCGCAGCTAGAATACTATCTCTGCATAAAAAGTTTACCTTAATTTGCATTTCGTATCCAAGCCATCCAAATATGTCTATATTGTCCCATGCTTCTTTTTGATCTCCCCTAGGAGGGTAATAGTTGATTCTTACTTTATGGTAAAAATCTCCGTAAAGCTCTTGATTAATTTCAGGTTGGAAGATATGTTCAAGAACACTCAACTTACTTTCTTCTTTTGTTTTAAAATTCTTTGGATTATCTAGGACTTCACCATCTCTATTCCCTAATATATTTGTTGAGAACCATCCATTTAATCCCAGCAACCTACTTTTTATTCCAGGAGCTAGAATAGTTTTCATTAATGTTTGTCCTGTTTTAAAATCCTTTCCTGCAATTGGAACATTATTCTTTTTACTCAATTTTTCAAGCGCAGGTATGTCAACAGAAAGATTAGGAGCGCCATTCGCATAAGCCGCACCACATTTAATGGCAGCATATGCATATATCATACTAGGCGATATTCCTTTGTGATTTTTTCTTAATGCATCTTCAAAACTTTTTATGCTTTCATGGATTTTTCCTTTTTTGAAGAAAATCTCCGTGCTTCCACACCATATCATTACTAACCTATCAATATTCTTTTCTTTCTTAAAAGCTTTAATTTCAGCTATCAGTTCAAGGGCTAACTTAAAGTAATTTTTCTCTTTTTTGATATTTTTACCTGTTAGATTTTCGGCAAACTTTTTGTTAAAAACCGCTTTATTAGGCTTTATTCTTTCAAGTTTATCTTTAAGATTATCTATAAGAGTTCTATCTAAAACACCAGCTTTTACAGTAGCTTTATAACAATCCTGTGGATAAACATCCCAGCCAAAGAACTCTAAATCCTCAACATTTGCTAAATCAATTAAATCCTTTATGTAAGGCGTGTTTTTTTCCGTTCTCTTTCCAATACGAATTGTTCCCATTTGTGACAATGAACCAAAAAGTTTTCCAGATCCTTGTTTATAAGACTCAATTCCTGCAATAAAAGTTGTACTTACAGCACCACCAATTCCAGGTATTAAAACTCCTAATTTTCCTTTTGGTTTTGAAATCTTGAATTTCTTTTTCATTTTTTCGAGACTTCTATCTTTTAGAGAACTGTTGACCTCTTCTAGCTTTTCTCTTTCCATATTTCTTACTTTCCACCATTCTTGAATCCCTAGTAAGAAGACCTTTTGGTTTTAATTTTGATCGGAAAGACTCATTGTATAGTAGTATTGCCTTGGATATACCTAGCCTTACAGCACCTGACTGGCCCGTTAGCCCACCACCTAAAACGGATATATTAAAATTAAAATCATTACTAGTTTCGGTTACATTTAATGCTTCAGTTGCATGATTAACCCAGAAGTCCCTAGGGAAATATTCTTTAATATCTCTTTTGTTTACTTTGATATCTCCATCACCTTTAGTAAGCCAAACTTTAGCAATAGAATTTTTTCTTCTACCTGTAGCGTAATATTTTTCCAATTTATACCTCTATAGCCTTAGGATTCTGTCCTTCGTGTGGATGAGAAGAGTCCTTGTAAACTTTTAATCTTTTCATGAAAATACTTTGCCATTTATTTTTAGGTAGCATCCCTTTGACGGCTTTTCTCAGAACCTCTGCAGAGTCCTTTTCCATTAAATCTCCAGCTTTTGTGCTTCTGAGACCCCCTGGATAGCCTGTATTTCTGTAATAAAATTTATGTTCCAGCTTGTTTCCGGTAAATTTAACATCATTTGAGTTAACAATGATAACAAAATCACCGTTATCGCAGCCAGGTGTGTAATTTGACTTGTTTTTACCAATCAGAATATTTGCAACTTTAGTAGCAAGTCTTCCTACAATTTTATCTTTAGCATCCAAGAGGAGCCATTCTTTATCGTTCATATCTTTCCTTTATTAATTGAAATTAAGCTAATATATTACTGCAATGCTATTGTAAGTCAATAATAGATTTTCAGTGAAATAGTTATTTTTTTCGGTTATATTATGCATATGATTATAATGAGGTTGTTTTGCAAGTAAGTAAGTCTCTGGATTATGCAGTTCGATCTCTTACGTATATCGCTAAGGAAGATGCGAAAGTTTTTACTATAAGAGATATATCAGAGAAACAGCATATACCGCAGAATTATCTTGCTAAGATTATGAGGAAGTTAGTCCAAAAAGGACTCTTAAGTTCTTCACCCGGGCCAGAAGGTGGATACTCTTTAAGAAAATCTACCGGTGATATCTCTTTAAAAGATGTATATGAAGCAATTGAAGGAGATATGCAATTGATAGACTGTATGGAGAAAAACGTCGTATGTGAATTGTTTAACTCATGTAGTCAAAGGTCTGTGTGGGACCATTTGCAGCTTCATACTCTTAATTTTCTAAATGATATTAGCGTAGAAGACATAGCTTCTAATAATTTTACAAATAAAGCAGAATAATACAGGGAGTCTTTTGAAACATGACTGAAGAATTAAAAATTGATAATGATCAAGCTACCAAAGAAATGCTTGAAAAAAACGAATATAAGTATGGTTTTGTAACTGATATTGAGCAAGAAATAATTCCTAAGGGAATAAGCGAAGAGGTTATACACTTCATATCAGAAAGAAAAAATGAGCCAAAATGGCTTTTGGATTTTAGGTTAAACGCTTATAAAAAATGGAAGACGATGAAGGAGCCTTCTTGGGCAAAGCTTAATATAGAGCCCATTGATTACAACGGTATAAGCTATTTTGCTGCTCCAAAAGATATGCCAAAATCTCTGGACGAAATTGATCCTGAGATAATTGATACTTACAATAAGCTTGGAATTCCACTTGAAGAGCAAAAACAACTTGAAGGTATAGCAGTAGATGTAGTTTTTGATAGTGTGTCGCTTGTAACAACTTTTAAAGATAAACTTGCAAAACTTGGAATTATATTTTGCTCTTTCTCAGAGGCTGTAGAAGAGCATGAAGAGTTAGTTAAAAAATATCTGGGTCGAGTAATTCCCGCTGGAGATAATTATTTTGCGGCCTTAAATGCTGCCGCGTTTACTGATGGGTCATTTGTATATATTCCAAAAGGGGTCAAATGCCCAATGGAGCTTTCAACTTATTTTAGAATTAATGCAGAAGATACAGGACAATTTGAGAGAACACTCATTGTTGCAGAAGAAGGAAGTAGCGTAAGCTATCTAGAGGGATGTACTGCGCCTAAGAGGAGCACCAGTCAACTGCATGCAGCCTGTGTTGAGCTAATTGCTTTTGATGATGCAACAATTAAATACTCAACAATTCAGAATTGGTATCCGGGTGACAAGGAAGGTAAGGGTGGAATTTATAACTTTGTGACAAAAAGAGGTAACTGTGTTGGTAAAAATTCTAGAATCTCTTGGACCCAGGTTGAAACTGGATCTGCTATTACCTGGAAATATCCTAGTTGCATCCTGTCTGGCGACAACTCTGTAGGTGAATTTTATTCTGTTGCTTTAACAAACAATAGGCAACAGGCTGATACTGGTACTAAAATGATTCATATAGGAAAGAACACTAAAAGCACAATTGTTTCAAAGGGTATTTCGGCTGGCTATGGTCAGAATATATATAGAGGTTTAGTTGAAGTTTCCAAAAACGCTGAAAATGCTAGAAACTATACAGTTTGTGATTCAATTTTAATAGGAGAAAACTGCGGTGCACATACTTTTCCTTACATAGAAGTTAAAAATCCAAGTGCTCAATTGGAGCACGAGGCAACCACTTCAAAAGTGGGAGAAGATCAAATTTTTTATTGTCAACAAAGAGGAATGTCTGAGGAAGACGCACTATCATTAATTGTTAATGGTTTTTGCAAAGAGGTTTTTAAAGAATTACCTTTTGAGTTTGCTGTAGAAGCAGAGAGACTTCTAAGTGTTAGCTTAGAAGGAAGTGTTGGCTAAACTTTTAAGGTTTTTATAAATTTATTAGGGAGTTATTTATGTTAGAGATTGTTAATCTTCATGCTGAAGTTGAAGGGCAAAAAATTTTAAACGGATTAAATTTAAAAATAAACAAAGGTGAAGTACATTCAATTATGGGACCTAACGGTTCCGGTAAAAGTACTTTGGCTTCTATCATGGCTGGAAAAGAAGACTATGATATTACACAAGGAGATATCATTTATAATGGAGAAAGTATTTTAGAACTGGCTCCAGATGAAAGAGCTCAGCAAGGAATTTTCCTTGCATTTCAGTATCCAATTGAAATTCCGGGAGTTTCTAATGGTTATTTTTTAAGAGAAGCTTTTAATTCTATCAATAAGGCTAGAGGAAACCCTCCGCTTAAGCCTGTTCAGTTTGGAAAGTTGGCGAAAGAAAAAATTAAAATGCTAAAGATGGACGAGTCATTTTTAAAGAGATCTCTAAATGAAGGTTTCTCTGGGGGTGAAAAGAAAAGGAATGAAATCCTTCAAATGGCTATATTGGAACCTTTGCTTTCAATCCTAGACGAAACAGATTCTGGATTGGACATTGATGCTCTTCAAATCGTAGCAAATGGGGTAAATTCCCTTAGAAGTAAAGAAACCGCCTTCCTAGTTATAACCCACTATCAAAGACTTTTGGATTATATAGTCCCAGACTATGTTCATGTTTTAGTTAATGGAAAAATAGTTAAATCTGGTGGAAAAGAATTGGCTTTAGAACTCGAATCAAAAGGATATTCTTGGTTGGAAGATTAATTATGGATAATTTAGAGACTAGTTTAGTAAAAGATTTTAAAGATAGAGAATTTGCCAAGCATTCTTTGGAATGGGTTGGAAGCTATAGGTTGGATGGAATAAATGCTGTAGAAAGCTTAGGATTGCCAAATCTTAAAAATGAAGATTGGAGATTTACTAGTTTAAAGGACTTTGCTAATCGTAATTTCTCACCATACATTTCAAAGACTATAAAATATAAAAAACCTAAATTGCCAGATTATATAAATAATATAGATGGTTATTTCCTGTATATGCACAATGGAGAACTTGTATATGATTATGAATACCCTTTTCTTGTTCAAGGCCTAAAGAGTTCGTTTGACCATCCTGAAGTAAAGAAGGTTTTACTTGATAGCACTTCAACTAAAAATAAGGATTTTTTTTATGAGCTAGGTTCCGCTTTTATCGAACACGGTCTTTTTTTAAAAGTAAAAAGAGGACAAGCAGTTGATAAACCAATTGTGATTATAAATACTTTTGATTCTGAAATTGATAATAAGTTTTTAAATACCAGAAATATTTTTTATTTTGAAGAATCATCAAAAGCGGAAATAATAGAGTATTCATCATCTGAATTTAACAATGAATATTTTTTAAATAAGACTGCAACAGCTTATATTGAGAAGAACTCCAAGGTGGAACACCTACTTGTTGAGGATGGAAGTAAGAGCTCTTTTATTTTCTCAAATCTTAAGATTATTCAAGATAGAGACTCACGTTTTACTACCAACTCAATCCTTTGTGGTGGACAGCTTATAAGGAACAATGTACATCCGATGCTTAACGGAGAAGGCTCTTATTCCAACATATTAGGCTTGTATCTGTCTATCGAGGAACAACTCATGGATAACTACATGTTTGTAGAGCACTTAAAAGCAAATTGCGAAAGTAGGCAACTTTATAAAGGATTGTTGAACGATTCATCTAAGGGAGTATTCCACGGAAGAATCTTAGTTCACGAGGAAGCACAGCAGACAAATGCTTACCAGACAAATCGAAACTTACTATTGTCTGATAGCGCTCAAGTTGATACAAAGCCTCAGTTAGAGATATATGCTGATGACGTAAAATGTTCTCATGGAGCAACTATTGGTCAAATTGACAAAGAAGCTCTTTTGTACCTTCAAGCCAGAGGAATTAATAAAGAGAAAGCCATGCTTATGCTTATCAAAGCTTTTACTGATGAAGTTTGTGAACCTATTGAAAGTCAAATCTTACTTGATGCTTTTCACAACATAGTTAATGATTGGTTTAAGAAATCAAAGTTAACTGATTTGGAACAAGAAGATTAGTCCTCAATAAAATATTACAAAAAAATCAACATATTTTTTTAAAGTTTTTCTATAATTTTTTTATAAAAACCGCTTGACAATTTTTTTCAAACATCCTACAGTAAAAATAAATATTGAATTTTTAATATTTTTTATTTTTGTGTTCGTAAAAAAATATTAAATCTTTAATTTTATATTCTAAAGTGGAGGTATAAAGTTATGGCAGTAGCAAAAAAGAAAAAACCTGTTGCAAAAAAGAAGACAGCAGCAAAGAAGAAAGTTGTAGCTAAGAAAAAGACTGTAGCTAAGAAAAAGACTGTAGCTAAGAAAAAGACTGTAGCTAAGAAAAAGCCAGCAGCTAAGAAAAAGCCAGCAGCTAAGAAAAAGACTGTAGCTAAGAAAAAG
>Ga0209630_10000031_pt1 | contig 163208 bp, 180 predicted proteins | sample COG_01_FD_184745 | JGI IMG/M metagenome (GOLD analysis project Ga0209630, IMG submission 184745) | Pelagic Microbial community sample from North Sea - COGITO 998_met_01 (SPAdes) (version 2) | ecosystem: Environmental > Aquatic > Marine > Neritic zone/Coastal water | place: Helgoland, sampling...
CATTTATACCTCTTCAGATTGCAAAGATATTCAATGTTCCATACTTTTTACATGAACAAAATTCATTCCCTGGCTTAGTAACTAGAATGTTTGGATCTAAAGCAGAAAAAGTATTCCTTGGTTTTGAAAATGCTAAAAATTACTTAAAGAGCAGTCATACCCTGTTTACAGGTAATCCAATTTACAATCATAGTCAAAAAGATATCTCTATATCACTAGATCATAAAAAAAGAACATTACTGATATTGGGAGGAAGTCAAGGATCAGTACTGCTTAATGATATTATTTCAGAATGTATTGATAATGAGATATTAAATAATATTAATATTATCTGGATTGCAGGTCTTAAGAACTATGATAAGTATAAGCACTATAATACAAATTCAATTAAAGTGCTATCTTTCGTAGATAATATGCCATATTTATACGATAAATGTGACTTGATAGTTTCTAGATCTGGCGCAATGACAGTTTCTGAAATTTTACAATTCAAGAAGCCTTCAATTCTTATTCCTTTTAGGTTTTCAGCAGAAGATCATCAAGTGTTTAATGCAAAATATTTACAAGAAAAGTTTGCGGCATTATTAATTCAGGAGAAAGATTTAGATTGTACCCTGTTATCATCAAAAATTAATGAAATTTGTGAAAATGATAGAATATATAATTCAATGAAAGACAATATTCAAAAAATAGATATTCCAGATTCAGTAAATATTATAAGCAAGAAAATTATGGAGCATTTATATGCTGTCTAGTATAAACAGAATACATTTTATTGGTATCGGTGGAATTGGTATGAGTGGAATTGCTGAGCTTTTATTTAATCAAAATTTTAAGATTACTGGTTCAGATTTATCGGAATCATCAAATACAGATAGGCTAAAAAAATTAGATATTCCTATATCAATTGGACATGATAGAAGCAATATTTCATCAGCCGAAATTGTAGTTTACTCTGATGCTATCCCAAAAGATAATGTTGAATTGATTGAGGCAAATGATAGAAATATTCAATGTTACTCTAGAGGACAAATAATATCTCAGCTAGCGAAGTTAAAAAGTTCTACAGTAGGGATTTCTGGAACACATGGAAAGACTACAACAACATCTATGATTGGATCGATATTGAAAGATTCGAACTTAGATCCTACTATTATTGTTGGAGGAGTAGTGAAATCTATCAATACCAATTCTGTGCTAGGATCCGGAGATACCTTTGTTGTAGAAGCTGATGAATTTAATAGAACTTTTTTACAACTATCTCCAACTATAGCAGTAATTAACAATATTGATTTGGAGCATATTGATTGCTATAAAGACATAGATGACCTTAAAGGTGCATTTATTGAGTTTGCTAATTCAGTTCCTTTTTATGGCATGGTCAGTATTTGTAAGGATTCAGAAAATGCTGCAGCTATTATACCGTCAATTGATAAGCCAATTGTTACTTACGGTATAGAGTCTGATGATGTCGACTTTAGAGCAATTAACATAGTTCATAATAATGGGAAAGTCGTATTTGATCTGATTTTTAAAGAGCAAAGCTATCCATTTTCAATGAATGTTCCAGGAGAGTATAATATTTTTAATGCTCTAGCAGCTATCTCTGTATGTAAAACTATGGGCCTATCTTTAGAAGATATTAGCCGCAGCTTAAAAATGTTTTCAGGTGTAAAAAGAAGATTTGATATTAAGATTCAAAATAATGATTTGATGATTATTGATGACTATGCTCACCATCCAGTAGAAGTATCAAGTGTTATTAAAGCAATTAAGAGTAATTGGGATAGAAGGCTTCTTGTAATTTTTCAACCTCATCTCTATTCAAGAACTAAGCAATTTTATAAAGAATTTGCAGAAGCTTTACAAGATGCTGATTTAGTTTTTGTAACAGAAATCTTTGCTTCTAGAGAAAAATTAGATGCTTCTATTACCTCCGAAAAGATTGGGAAATATCTTAAAGAATTAAATCACAATAATGTTTTTAATATTACTACTGAATCTCTGATAACAGATGTAAAAAGTAAGTACATGAAAGGTGACATTATTTTAACAATCGGAGCAGGTAATATTTGGAGATTTGCTGACAAACTAAGTGAGAGTATGCAATGATTCATTCTTTAAGCGATAAGATTTTAAATACAACGAATGCTACTGTATCAATTAATGAACCAATGAAAAAACATACAACATATGGAATTGGAGGGCCAGCTGAGCTATATGTCTTGCCATCAAATAAAGAAGACCTGATTGAGGTTGTCAAGTTAGCTAAAGAACATAAAGAAGTAGTAACTATTATAGGTTCAGGATCAAATTTATTAATAAGCGATGAAGGCATTAAGGGAGTTGTAGTGTCGATAAAACATTGTTTAAAAGAGATTAGTATCGATACAGATGAAATTTATGTGGAATGTGGAATTATGCTAGGAAAAATGGTAAAAGAGTCCATGAAGCATGATTTAAAAGGACTGGAAAATCTTATTGGAGTTCCAGGAACATTAGGCGGAGCATTAATGATGAATGCAGGTGCTTGGGGTGGAGAAATATCAGAAAATTTACAAACAGTAGAGCTTTTAGATGAAAAAAATGAAATTCAAGTAATCTCTAAATCAGATATTGATTTTGCTTATAGGTCTTCTTCTTTCAATAAAAATACTATTTTACTTTCAGCTACATTCAAGCTCAAAAAATCACCAAAAGAAATTATTCAAGATAACTTTGAATTAGCAAAATCTGGTAGAAAGAGTACACAACCATTGAATTATCGTTCTGCTGGTAGCGTATTTAAAAATCCTTCTTCTAAACACTCTGCAGGTATGTTAATTGATCAATCAGGATTGAAGGGTTTGAAAAGAGGAGATGCTCAGATTTCTAACAAGCATGCAAATTTTTTTGTAAATAATGGAAATGCAAAAGCTGATGATATGATGAAACTTATAAAAGAAGCAAAACATACTGTCAAAGAAAAGTTTGATATTGAATTAGAGCTAGAAGTTAAATTATTAGGTTTTAATGCTGAGGAGATTAATGCGTTATGAAGAATAATTTGATAAAAATCTATAATGTCGTTTATCAGCCACTATTATGCTTAATCCTGATAGGAATATCACTTTTCGGGTCTATTAAATGGGCACAATTCAATAAAACCTTTATTGTAAAAGATGTAAAAATTGAAGGTATTAATTATTTTGATGATACCGTATTGATAGAATATAAAAAAAGTATAAAAGATCAGAATATTTTCTTATCCAATCTAAAAGGCTATAAAAGCGATATAGAGTCATTAGACCATATAAAAGGTTGTAAGATATCAAGGGTTTTTCCTAGTACTGTTAAGGTAGAAGTTTACGAAAGAGAGCCTTTAGCTATGATCAGTGCAAATGATTTGATTATCCTTGATTCTGAGGGGATATGTTTGCCTGTTGAATACTGTGAAATTTCATTACCTATTCTTTCAAATTTTAAAAATAATCAAGAGTTGTATGAGAAAGGCAAGAAAACTAAGTCTTCAAATGTTTTAAAATCTATTGATGTCATTAAATATTCTAAAGAAAACTTTGATTCATTATATATGAATATCTCAGAGTTTGTATTTAATGAAGATAGTGAGTATGAAATTATTTTAAAAAATGGAAGAACAAAAATTTTATTAGGTGGCGATAATATTTTTGCAAAGATAGATAACTTAAATGCGTTTGCAACAGTGCTACCCGCTGAAAAGACATTAGAAAGTTATAGATATATAGATTTAAGATATAAGAGACAAATAGTGGTGGAAGAAATATAATGAAGAATAGAATACAAGTAGCTTTTGACTTAGGATCTTTTAGTATTAAAGGAGCTGTTGGAAGAATAATAAATGAAAATCAAATAGAGATTCTATCTATTCGTTCCGTAAAAACGGATAGTATAGATAGCGGAGATATTGTAGATAAAGAATCATTGCTAAAGAGCCTAGAATACTTAATCGAAAAAATGGAAAAAGATGCTAAAATTAATATTGATGAAGATGCATGGGTTTCAGTGTCTGGTAAAAATATTAAATCCATAAATTCATCAACTAGAATTAGGTCAAAAGATAATTCTGAATTTGAAGTTGATGAGACTACTGAACAAAAATTATTAACACAATGCGCTGATATTCAAGTTTCCTCTGATAGGTATGTTCTTCATAATATCAAAAGAGGATTTTTTATAGATGGTTCATCTCTTATACGAAATCCCTTGGGAATGATTGGCAGGTCTATTGATGCAAAATCACATGTTATTCATATCAAAAATTTTAATCTATTGCAAATTGACCATTGCTTTAGAGATGATTTAAGTATTCATGTTAATCCAATTTTTGATGGCCTAGCAGCAGCATTAGGAAGTCTAAGTAAAGATGATCAAGATTTAGGAGTTATGTTTATCGATGTAGGAGCGGATAAAACAAACATGCTTCTCTATAAAGATAATTACTTAATTCACTCTAAAGTTATTCCAATAGGGTCAAAATCTGTTACAAAAGATATAGCTGCTTATCTTCAAACATCTATAAAACGAGCAGAATCAATTAAGCATGAACATGTTTCTGCATTATCAGATTTTGCAGATCCTGAATCTAATTTTGAACTACCAATCGAAAATGACGATTTAACAAAGAGTATAAATCAGAAAGAGATATCTGAAATTGCAGAATTGAGATATGAGGATATTATAGATCAAATTAAATCTGAAATGAAATTATTACGTATGGATATGTCTGATATAAGATCAGGTATTAAAATTACAGGCGGTGGATCTAATGTCAGAAATTTAGATTTATTATTTAAAAAGCATTTTGAGGGTACAAAGTGTGAATATTTGTCAATAAGCAATACTGTATTTAAAGAAAACCTGGAAGATCGTAGAGAACTATCTACTCTAATTGGTCTTTTATCATGGCCAATCTTTAATACAGAAGATAGCAGTCCAACTGTTGGAGTTAAAAATTTTAAATCAATTACAAAAAATATTTCCAGTATATGGAAAGGTTTTTTTGAGTAAAAAAATATAAAAAGGAGATTACTATGTTATTTGAATTTGATGAGTTAGCAAGCCAGCGAGCGAGAATTAAGGTTTTAGGGGTTGGAGGTGCTGGAGGTAATGCAATTAACAGAATGATTACTTCAGGTATGGATGGAGTAGAGTTTATCGCTATTAATACTGATGCCCAAGATTTAGGAAGTAACCCAGCAGAAACTAAGCTTCAGATTGGAAAAGATTTAACGAAAGGGCTAGGTGCTGGAGCAAAGCCAGAAATTGGGCGTAAAGCTATCATGCATGATACTGATGCTTTAAAAGCATTAGTATCTGGATCGGATTTAGTATTTGTAACCGCTGGGATGGGTGGAGGTACAGGTACTGGTGCAGCTCCAGTAGTAGCTAAAGTCTGTAAAGATTTAGGCATATTAACCGTATGTATTGTTACTCTACCATTCGAATTTGAAGGTTCAAAGAAAATGAATGCAGCACGTAAGGGTGTCGCTTCAATGAGAAATTTCTGTGATACTTTGATCGTAGTTCCAAATGAGAAATTAATTTCAGTTGTGGATAATGCTACGACCTTTGAAGATGGATTTAAAGAGTCAGACGCCATTTTATTGCAAGCAGCTAGAAGTATATCAGATTTAATTAATAAGAAGGGTAATGTAAATATTGATTTTGCTGATGTTAAATCAGTTATGAGCGGTATGGGAGATGCAGTTATAGGCGCAGGAACTGCAAGGGGTGAAGAAAGAGCTGTTCTCGCAGCACAACAAGCTATTTGTAGTCCATTGTTAGATTCTCATTCAATTAGCGGAGCTCAAAAGGTTTTAGTAAATATCACCGGTAATAAGCAAATGGGCTTAATGGAAGTAAATACTGCAATGAAACTTATTCATGAAGAGGCTGGAGATAATGTGGATGTAATTTTTGGTGCTCGTGTTGATGAAAATATGCAAGACCAGTTACAAGTAACGGTTATCGCCACTGGATTTAATCGTCAGCCTATTGAAGAGAAAGTAGATATGCGTAGTTCTCAAAGTAGAAATAGTGAGGATCTTATGGATTCACCTAATACAACTTTATATCAAGAAAATAATCCAGAATCAGGTTTTCAAATGGATGACCATGAAAAAAATGGTAGTAATAAAGAAGATGGACCTACTTTAGTGTTTGATGATTTTGATCAAAGCGCTGATTTAGATGTTCCTGCCTATATTAGAAAACAAAGATAATTTGGTTGGCTACCAATAAACGAGATGGCTCCCAACTAATCCTTAGTTTGGGAGCCTCTTTAACTCTTTGCTATATTTGTTTTCATCGTATAAATTCTAAGCTATGAATAAATTTTGGGAAGAATTCAAAAACAATATTTCTGAATGGAGCGTAGTTGCTTCAGAGAAGGCAGAAGAATTTACTCATACTAGTAAGCTTCGTATAGATATTCTACAGCTTGAGAGAAAATTATCTGGGCTATATGTTAAGTTAGGATTATATGTATTTGCTAAAACACAGGAAAAAAATGTTCTCAATTTCGTTGGAGATAAACGCTATCTTGGACTCGTTGAAAATGTAGAAGAAATAAAAAAGAGAATTGCAGATAAGAAACAAGCTATGAATCACGACAATAAAGAAGTAGCTAAAGAGGAAGAGTAGATTGTGATAAAGAAAAAATTCTTCTCTTTTCAATATTTATCCTCAGAAAGATTACATCAAGTAAATTTTTCAGTACTAAATATTGTTACCAGTCTTGCTTTAATTGTTTTTGTTTTTATTGGAGCTAATTACTATCTGTCTTTAGAGTTTTCTAGTCAGTATTATAAAGATAAATTAAAAGAAACAGATGAAAAATATGCAGATGTATCTCAAGAGCTTTTAACTAAAATAGCTGAACTTGAACAAGAGTTAGTGTTAATTGAAGAAAGAGATAAAGAGCTTAGAACATATGCTGCTATACCACCTCTAAGTGAGGATATTAAGATTCAAGGTACTGGAGGTTCTGTAGAAGAAATAACTATTGAAGATAAAGATCCTTCAAGTATTTTATTTCAATTAAAAGATAAAATTGATTCACTATCCTATGCTGTGAATGTTGAAAAAGATAGTTATAGTACTATCTTTAATAAAATTAAATCTAATGAAAAAATGTATTCGCATATTCCATCCATTTCACCTGTTAAAGGGTATGTTGGATCAAAATATGGCTATAGAACAGATCCTATCGACGGAAAAAGAAGAATGCACTCTGGTCTAGATTTTGCAGTAAATCTTAATACGGATGTACTAGCTACTGGAGATGGAGTTGTAAAAAAGGCTCAATATGATTCTGGATGGGGAAGATATATAAAAATTGATCATGGATATGGCTATGAAACAGTTTATGCTCACTTATATAAGATTAAGGTTAAAAAAGGTCAGAAAGTTAAGCGTGGCGATGTCATTGGTAAGTCTGGAAATAGTGGGAGAGCTGCTGGATTTCATTTACACTATGAAGTGCATAAAAATAAAAAGACCGTAGATCCAATAAAACATTTCTTCACAGGAAATATCAAATAAATGCAACCATTGCCCATTAAAAAATTTGTCCTTGAGACATATGGCTGTCAAATGAATACAGCCGATTCTGAACTTGTAGAAGGGATATTGTTAAACTTAGGGTTAGAAAAAACACAAGATTTACATGATGCTGATGCAATCTTTCTCAATACTTGTGCAATTAGAGAAAATGCAGAGGTGAAAGTTCATTCGCGTCTAGGAAATCTCCATAAGATAAAGCGTTCAAAGCCACACTTGATTATTGGAGTGCTTGGATGTATGGCTCAAAATTTAAAGGATGACCTATTAAAGAATAAGCCATATGTTGATATTATTCTAGGTCCTGATTCATACAGAAATATTCCAAAACTTATGAATAGACATCTTACCGAAAAGAAGAGTATTGTTGATACTAAGCTTTCAAGATATGAAGTCTATGAAGATATGTTTCCAAGTAGAGGAGACACATTTAATGCATGGGTTTCTATTATGAGAGGATGCGATAAATTTTGCTCTTTTTGTATTGTGCCTTTTACTAGGGGAAGAGAAAGAAGTAGGAGTGTTGAGAGTGTTGTAACAGAAGTAAAAAAGGCAGTTGATCAAGGTTTTGTTGAAATAACACTTTTAGGGCAAAACGTAAATTCTTATAAGCATGAAAAACAGTCTTTTGCAGATTTATTATTAGCAGTATCCGATATCCCAGGTGTTAAAAGAATTAGATATACATCTCCTCATCCACAGGACATTAATGTGGAGCTACTAGAGGTTATGGCATCAAGAAATAATATTTGCAACTATGTTCATTTCCCGATGCAGTCAGGATCAAATGAGTTGCTAAAGCGCATGAATCGAACATATACAAGAGAACATTTTTATTATATGGCTGAAAAAATAAGAGAAATCATGCCTAATTGCGGTCTATCCACAGATATTATAGTAGGATTTCCAGGAGAAACTGATGAACAGTTTAGAGAGACGTTAGACTTGATGGAAAAAATTAAATTTAATACTGCTTTCACTTTTAAATATTCTTCTAGGCCTTATACAAGAGCAGAGCAATTTTCAAATCAAATTTCAGAACAAGTTAAGAAAGATAGATTGGATGAGATGCTCATATTGCAACGAAAGCATACCCTTGAATTGAACTTGCAAAAAGTTGGAAACTTTGAACAAGTTTTAATAGAAAAAGAAAGTAAGAAATCTGCAGACCATTGGGCTGGAAGAACGGATTCAAATGAATGGGTGATTGTAGAAAAAAATCATAGTAAAATTAAGGATATTATTCCAGTAGAGATTACAGAGGCTAGTGGAGTAATTTTACGTGGAAAAGAAATAACAGGAGCATAATGTTTAGAGTATTAAGAGTATTATTTTTATTGGGTGCATTGGGAGGAACATATTGGTTATTTCACTTGAATATGAATCCTATTACAATATATTTTTTCAAAAATGATATAACATTACCTGGATTTATATTTTATATAGTATTTATAATGATTGGTGTTGTGGTTGGATATGTAATTTCATTGAAATCTGTATTTTCTTATCGATCAGAAATATCAAATCTTGTCAAGACTAATAAAGAAATTTCAGAAGAGCTTGATAGCCTACGAAATGTAGCTGTTGGCGAAGAGTTTAGTTTCACTGAAAAGGAGTAAGTATCCTGAATACTATTTATTTCCTTCTCATTTTTATTGCAGTCCTTGCTTTCTACTTCATTAATAGAAGACCATCACAACAACCAAGTGATATTGAAGTATATAATCAGGCCTTAAAGGCAATTATTGATAATAATCATAAGAAAGCATATAAAATCTTAAAAGGTATTATAGCTAAAGACTCAAACAATACAGAGGCATATCTACTTTTAGGAAATCTTCTAAGAGATAGAGATATTGATCAGGCTACTAAGATTCATCAAACTATTATTGTTAGACCAAAGTTATCGAATGATCTAAAAATTCAGATTCATCAAGCCTTAGGTTTAGATTACTTAGACCTTGGAAATACTGTTAGAGCAGAAGATGAGTTTAAGAAGATGTTAGAAATAGATGCAAAAAATAAATGGTCCTTAGGAATGTTAAAAAACATTGCCACTGATAATAGGTCATGGAATGACGCTCTTGAATATGAAAAAAAACTAATAAAGTACTACCCTGAGATAAAAAAGAGAGATGAATCGAAGCTAAATTACTTTGTTGCTATGGACTATAAAGATAAAAAAAATGAAAAAAATTATCTGTACTATTTAAATAAAAGTATCAAAGGAGATTATGTGTATAGTGAGTCTTATTTAGAGCTATCCTCGCACCATATCGATAATACAGATTTAGCAATGGAGTATCTTATTCAATTCTCTAAAGCTAACCCAAGCGGAAGTGTTACAGCTTTTAAAAAAATTGAACATATTTTATTTGATGAGAAAAGATTTGATGATGTAGAGAGTTTATATATAAAAATTTTAGATCAAGATTTCAATAGTTATGCCTTTAATCGATTAATAGATATTTATCTTGAGAAAAATGAAAAAGATGAAGCTTCAGAATTGATCGAAAAATTTATGCCAAGATTTGACTACCACTCAAAAAGTTCTAATAAGTCATATGTAATACGATTAAACCGCATGAAAATAGATTCAGATAGTTTTGATATAAGAAAAGCTTTATCAAGCTTTTGTAATGATATAATTGAGAATGAAAATATTAACTAAAAAGATTTTTATATTAGTTTGTTTTATAAACATATTATTTAGTCAAACAACAGATTCAGCAGTTCTGTATCAGGAAGCTATCAATACTATCGATGCAGATAAAGCTTCTGAAATTTATGACAAAATTATTCAATCAAATAGCAAGTCCGATTATTACTGGTTATCAGTACTGAAGAAAGCGGAGCTCAATTATGCTATAGGTTCATATATCTCTGCTTCAGCTTTATTTAGAGAGTTTAATCTCGATGCACCGGGATATTTAGTAACGGAGGATACAAGGGATTTATTTTTTAAATCTCTAACAGCTGCTGGTCAAATAGACTCTTTAAGGATCTATCAAAAAAAGTTGAATAGATCAGTATCTTCAAAAAAATCAAAAACTATCACAAATAAAAATAAAGTATGGTTTATACAGTTCGGTGCTTATAGCAAAAAGGACAGCGCAGAAATTTTGAAAGAATCTTTAGTGGAAGATGGCTTAAGAGATATTCAAGTAAGTCAGGTCATGAATAGAGGAAAAATGATTTATTACGTCAGAAGCGGTAATATTAAATCGTATAACTCTATTAAAAAGCATGCTGAGAAGCTAAAAAAGAAGGATATTGATTTTATTATATCTGGACACTAATGGTTTATTTTTTTGCTACTCGATATAATCCAACAATAATAGCTGATATTAGAGCTAATGCTACGATGTCATTATAAGGAGCTGGTAAGGCATATTCAGGCCAGAAATTTTTATCATAGAATAATGGTATCGCAATAAATATAGCCATCAATGCTTCTCCTGTAATTAAACCTGAAGCTAGCAATAAGCCATTATTTTTTCCTGTTTCAGAAGCAGTTTTTCCAGCAAAATGATTAAGCATTCCACCAACAAAAATTGGAAGAGTTAATTCAATAGGAAGATAAATACCAATCGCTACTGCTAGTATAGGAACTCTAAATTCTGCCCCCCTTTTTAATTGATACTGATCGAGCATAATGATTAATATACCCAATACTGCTCCAGCATAAATCATGCCCCATTCTAGATTACCGGAGAATACACCATTTGCTACACTAGTCATCAATACTGCTTGAGGTGCAGGTAAGTCTGAGCTTCCTATACCATAAGCTTCATGTAGAAGCGTTAAGACAATTCCTAATGTTAGAGCTGAACTAACAACACCAACTAACTGCATTACTTGTTGTTTCCATGGTGTAGCTCCAACAATATTACCGGTTTTAAGATCTTGTAAGTTATCACCACCAATTGCAGCAGCGCAACATACTACAGCGCCAATTAAAATAGCAGCAGCAGCTCCTTTAGAAGAATCAATATCAAAGAAAGTAATAATTAGCAATGAGCTAAAAAGTATTGTAGCAATTGTTACACCAGATATAGGGTTATTTGAAGATCCAACTACTCCTGCCATATAAGCTGCAACAGCAGAAAATAAAAATCCAAATACACACATAATAATAGATAGTGTTATTGCTGAAGTCCAAGATGAAATAATATCAAAGTATGTAAATGATATTGGAATTAGCATTAACAAAATAGCCATAAAGACATAGTTAACAGGTAAATCTCTTTCTTCCAGTGGAATATCATCGCCACTTTCTCCCAATGTTTTTAAGCTCAATTGTATACTTTCAACAAGAGGTTTTGCTAATTGGATAACAGACCAGATTCCACCAACTACCATTGCACCAACACCTAAATAACGTATTTTTGCATTCCAAATAATATTTGCTCCCTCAAACAATGATTCTCCTTCAAAGCCATATAAATAAGAATAAATAGGTATCGCTACTGCCCATGAAATTAATCCACCAGAAAATGCTAGTATTCCAATATTTCGACCAACGATATACCCTACACTAATAAGAGAAGGAGAAAGACTTGCTCCCATTCCAAAAATAGCGCCTCTAATAGCTATTGCTCCACCTACAGCACTAGACCAAATTCCAAATGCCAATTCTCCAAGCTTAACAATACCGCCAATAAGAGCTGAAAAACCAATTAATTTTAAGCTTTCACTCGATTTTTTAGCATCTGATTCATGCCCAGTTTTTAATACTGCGGCCGTTGCAACCCCTTCAGGAAAACGTAAATTTGCTTTTAAAATTAATGCACGTCTCAATGGTACAGTGAAGAGTGCGCCTAGAACTCCACCAGCCATTGCAATTTTTGTGACTTCCCAGTAATCAATTGTATCCCAATAGCCAATTAATAATAAGGCAGGAATCGTAAAAATTACCCCAGCTGCTAGTGATTCTCCGGCTGATGCAGCGGTTTGTACAATGTTATTTTCAAGAATATTTGACTCACGAAATAATTTTAAGATTCCCATTGACATAATTGCAGCAGGAATAGAAGCAGAAATTGTCATTCCAGCATATAGTCCCAAATAAGCCATAGCAGACGAGAGAACGATAGATAAGATTATACTGAGAAAAAATGCTTTTATTGTAATTTCTTGTTTCATAGATTCCAACTTACAAATTTTTTAAGAGGGGTGCAATTGCTGAGAAAATACCCTATAACTTGACCTAGATAATGCTAGCGGAAGGACAATATAAAAAATGCTGAATAAATACATTTCATATATATTAACAATTGGAATATTCTTCATGAATATTCATGTGCATAGTCATGATTTAAACTCATTGGGTCATGATTTACGTGAACATTCTACTGAATCTGTAAACACCGACACATATGAATGTGATATATGTAATCTAAGTGTTAATAGTCTTATTGTAGACAATGCTTCCATTGCTATAAATAGCTTCTCTTTTAATTCGACTTTATTTGAGAACAAATCGTATTTATTTAATAATATCTATAGTATTTCGAACAAGTCTCCACCTCAAGCTTAAATTACTAAGTAAAATATTCAATTGATCGATACCTCGAAAGGGTATCAAATTTATTAAATTCATTTTAAGGAGAAAAAAAATGAAAAATACTATATTAACATTACTATTTATCGGCATGACTTTTGCTCAGTCAACAATTACTGGGTTAGTCGTTGATAAAAAAACAGGTCTTCCTCTAAAGGATGCAAATGTATCTGTTCTTGATGATAGTGGAACAAGCATTGCTGGAACCAGTACAGATGACAATGGAAAATTTGCCCTAAGTGTTAGCAGTAATGGAACAGTTGAAGTATCTGTTATTGGATACAAAAATGCAACTGCTGATGGACTATTAAATCAGTCCATGATGTTTAAGCTTGTCAAAGAGGCTTTATCTTTTGATGAAGTAAAAGTTTACTCATCACTTCGTAAGGTCAATGAAGGTGATTTGGCTAGTTCAGCAATGATTTTCAATGACGAGCTTGAAGTTAGAAAAGGACAACACTTTTCAGACTTGATTCAACAAGTTCCAAATTTGAACTATGCAGGTGGAACATCTAGACCAAGATATTTCCAAATAAGAGGAGAGGGCAACGTAAGTCGATATGCTGACCAAGGACCTCCAAGTACTTATGTTGGATTAGTCCTGGATGGAATGGACTTATCAGAATTAGGTATGATTACACCTCTTTTTGATATGCAACAAGTAGAAGTGCTAATGGGTGTTCAAACTAGTTTATTTGGTGCATCAGCATCTTCTGGTTTGATTAATTTTAAAACCCAAGATCCAACAGACAAAAAAGAAGGATATGTTTTGAGCCAGTTTGGTTCATACAATACCTACACAAATGGACTTGTCTATAACCTACCTCTTGATAATGGTTGGAAATTAAGATTAGTTGGTCATTCTAATGTATCAGATGGATATAAAGATAATATTGCTTCAGGCATAGATTATGCATCTGCAAATAGAGATGAAACCTCATTTAGAGCAAAGCTTCTAAAAGATGAAAATAATCTTACTCAAAAATATACAATTATCTCTTCTGATTTTGATAATGGATATGATAATTGGGCTCCAGACAATAATACTGATAATATTACTTATTCAGATAATCCAGGAAAAGACAGTCAAAAATCGCAGATTTTTATAGCAGACTACACCTATGATGTAGGTGAAGGTTTCATTGACTTAAATATTGGTATGTCTAATAATGAAACATTACACAGCTATGATTCTGATTGGGGAAATTATGACTTCTGGTTGGATTATGAAGATCATGATGACCATGATGATGACCATGGAGATGATCATGATGACGATCATCATGACGAGGAACATGTTGAATTTGATGCAAGGACTTACGACTTCTTTGATTCTTTTGATAGAGATATCGATACAAGAACTGTTGATTTTAGATTGAGATCAAATTCTGCTAATGACAATAGATTTGACTATGTGATTGGAATGTATCATTCAAGCTATGAAGAAAAAACTGATGGCGCAGGATATATTTTTGGAGGTTCTGCAACAGATTTAGCTTCTGGCTATGATATCACTTCAAAGTCTGTTTATGGTGAATTAGCAGTTAATTTTGATAACAATTCAACACTATCTTTTGGATTTAGATCAGAAAAGAGAGATGTGTTATATGACGATTTCAATAATAGAAGCGCAAGCTTTGAAATTGATGGCGATTTCGATAATTCATTTAAAGTTTCATATGAATTACATCCAGCTCAAAATCTTCATTGGTTTACTTATTATGCTAGAGGATATCATCCTGCAGGTATAAATCAGAATCCTTATTTAGAGGGAGATGAAAAAACATATGATGCAGAAATTTATTATGATGTTACTACTGGAGTAAGATGGTATACAGCTAATATGAAGTTATCAACTTCTTTGTTTTACTTAGAGCATGATGGTCATATTTATGAAACAAGTGAACAGTTAGATCCAATGAATCCTAATGCATTTGCTTTCTTTAAGAAGAATGCTGATTCAGGCTATGAATATGGTTCTGAAACAATGGGTGAGTTTAGAATAACTGATAAATTTACTATTAACGCTACTTTAGGATTATTGAGTTCTGAGGTTGAGTTCGGGCACAGCGATGAGCACGGTGATGAGCACGGCGACGACCATGGAGACGACGACCATGACGATGATCATGATGACGATCACGGAGACGACGACCATGACGATCACGGAGATCATGACGATCACGGAGATCACGATGATCATGCAGGGCATGCGCACGGTAAAAAAGCGCATTCACCAAATTGGAATTACAGTCTATCATTTAACTATGATTTCACTTTAAACAATTCCTTGATGGTTGAAATTTCAGGAAAAGATAGTTTTGTATTTGATTCTGCGCATGATGAATTTGAATCAGAGCCATATCACTTATTGAATGCATATTACACTCATTCAATCAATCAATTTGATTTAGGATTCTACGCAAAGAATATCCTAGATGAAAGTTACGCAGATAGAGGATTCATTTTTGCTTTAGAACCTCCATTTGAAGAGAAGCTATACAAATCTTTTGGACCTCCAAGAGAAATTGGAATGTCATTAACATATAGTTTCTAACGTCTTATTTTCATAATTTAGCGGGTTATAATACCCGCTAAATTATGAGTTCTAAACAACAAAAAAGATTATTCATTATTGATGGCTATGCCACTTTATACAGAGCGCACTATGCTCTGATCAGAAATCCACTAACAAATACTGCTGGTACACCGACTAGTGCTGTTTTTGGATTTGCCAATCAAGTATTTCAATTAATTGAAGATGAAAAGCCAGATTATCTTGTCGCAGCTTTTGATTCTAAAGGTAAAAACTTTAGACATGAACTTTACACAGACTATAAGGCAAATCGATCTGAAATGCCCGATGAAATACAAACACAACTTCCATATTTATGGGAACTTCTGGAGGCAATGAATATCCCAATGTTAAGAGTGGGTGGAGTAGAGGCGGATGATATTATTGGAACGGTTGCAAAAATGTGTGATAAAGAAAATCTCCAGTGCAATATTGTAAGTGGTGACAAAGATTTTATGCAACTAATTAATGATAAAACATTCCTATATGCTCCTCAAGCAAGAAAGCGCGCAAAAGAAATTTTTGATAAGAAAAAAGTGTTAGAAAAGTGGGGAGTTGGTCCTGAGCACATCATTGATTTATTAGGTTTGATGGGAGATAGTTCAGATAATGTTCCTGGCGTTCAAGGAGTAGGCCCCAAAACAGCAAAAAAGTTAATACAAGACTTTGGATCTATTGAAAATATTTATGAAGAGATCGATAATATTAGCAATGAAAAAATGAGAGAAAAACTATTAAATAGTAAAGACAATGCTTTGCTAAGTAAGCAATTAGTAACCATTCTAACGGATGTAAAAATTGATGCTACTATCAATGATTTTGAGAAAAAAGAAATGGATTCTAGTAAACTGGAAGATATTTTTAAAGAATTAGAATTCTCAGGATTGCTCAAAAAAATTGGTTCAAATGAATCAATAAATATTGAGTCGGTAAAACGAGAAAAAAGTTATAGTAATCTTATAACCATAGATCAATTGACATCCTTTGTTAGCTCAGTGAAAGAAAACGAATGGCTATCTGTTGATCTTGAAACTACATCAATTAATCCTATGGTTGCAGAAATTGTAGGATTTAGTTTTTCTATGAAAAAAGATACAGGAGTATATGTTCCAATACGCTTCAAAGATAAGAAAGATAATTTATTTGGCGATGATGACCTTCAGACCGCTATTGACATCCTAAAACCTATATTGGAGAACCCAGATATCCCTAAGACAGGTCAAAATATTAAATATGATGCACTAATAATGAAGCGATATGGTATCAATCTAGATGGGATTGCTTTTGATACTATGATTGCTGCACATTTGATTAGCCCAAATGCTAGGTCATATAAGTTAGATAATCTTTCTATATCTCATTTAAACTATAAGATGGTTCCTATAAAAGATTTAATTGGATCAGGTAAAAATCAGATAACAATGGACCAAGTTACCTTAGAAGATATATCCTTTTATGCTGCAGAAGATGCCGATGTCGTTATAGAATTAACTGAAATTTTTCTCAAAGAATTAAAAAATCAAAAATTATATAATTATTTCATGGCAATTGAAATTGATTTGCTACCTGTTTTAATCGATATGCAGTTTAATGGAATTTTCGTTGATAAAGACTACCTTGCAATACGTTCCGATGAAATTGGTATAAAAATTGATGCCCTTCATAATGAAATTACAAAATTAGCGGACCAAGATTTTAATGTGAATTCTTCTCAACAACTTGCTCAGATACTGTTTGATAAATTAGAATTACCCATGATTAAAAAACGATCCACAGCAGAGGCTGTTTTATCAGAACTTAAACATAAGCATGAGCTTCCAAAATTAGTTTTGGAGTATAGAAAATTATTTAAATTAAAAAATACGTATCTTGACCCAATACCCACTAACATTAATTCAATATCTAATCGAGTACACTCTTCATTTAATCAAACTATGACGGCTACTGGTAGACTTTCTTCAAGTAGTCCAAATTTTCAGAATATTCCTATAAGGACAGAAGATGGAAAAGATGTGAGGAAAGCTATTAGAGCTCAATCCTCAGATTACCAAATTTTTTCTGCAGACTATTCCCAAGTTGAATTGCGAGTTATGGCACATTTGAGTCAAGATGAAGCACTCATTCAGGCTTTAAATAACGGAGAAGATATTCATACATTTACAGCAAAGAATATTTTTGGTATAGATAAGGATGAAGACGTATTGCCTGAGATGCGACGTACTGCCAAAATAGTAAATTTTGGAATTATGTATGGCGCAGGTCCATTTCGACTAAGTCAAGAGCTAGATGTTCCATTTGGAGAAGCTAAGAAAATAAAAGATGCTTACTTTAATAAATATAAAGGCATAGAGGATTATATCGCAAAATCTAAAGTACTCATTAAGTCAGAGAAGTCTGTACAAACACTTTTAGGAAGAAAGAGAGCTGTCTGGGATTCAGATAGTCAAAATAAGATTAGAAGAGACGCTGCAGAGCGAATGGCTATTAATATGCCTATTCAAGGAACGGCAGCTGAAATGATTAAGATTGCAATGATTAAAATATATAAAGATTTGAAAGACAATAATTTAAAATCAAAATTGATTTTACAAGTTCATGATGAATTGCTTTTAGAGGTTCATAAAGATGAAGTAGATTATATATCAGAAATGGTATTAAAAAATATGAAAAATGCAATTGAGTTAGATGTCCCAATTGAAATTGATTGTGGCTTTGGTCCATCTTGGTATGAGGCGCATTAATGCATTATATTGGACCAAAAGTACATATTGATTTAACGCAATTAGTGAAAAATTATCATCTTTTAAGTAATGAAGTCGGCAATATTCCTATTATGGCTACAGTAAAAGCTAATGCTTATGGTCATGGTTCTGTCGAAGTATCAAAAGCTTTAGAAAAAGAAGGAGTTAGATACTTAGCGGTTTTTACAATTGAAGAAGGTATAGAATTAAGAGAAGCTGGAGTCAAATCAGACATTTTACTTTATTCAAAGCTAAATCCTCATGGTATAGATAGCGCTATAAAACATAAACTTACTTTAAACATCTCTTCTTTTGATGATTTAGAAATATTAAAACAACATAATGTGCAAGAACATACACTTAAGGTACACTTAAAAATAGATACTGGGATGACAAGATTGGGTGTAGATCACAATCATGCAGAAGATTTTTTCAGACAAGCACGAGATATTGATCACATAGAAATTGAGGGACTATATTCTCATTTTGCAACTGCAGATGAAGGAGATTTAACATATGCAAAATCTCAATTAGATAAGTTTAATGCAGTATTAACAATTGCAGAAGAATTAGATATTAATCCCGTATTAGTTCACTGTAGTAACAGTGGAGCAATTTTAAACTTACCAGAATCACGATTTAATCTAATTCGTACAGGCATGCTACTATATGGAGGATTTCCATCAGATGAAGTTCCTCAAAATATATCTATTAAGCCAGTAATGACATTTACTGCACCCGTTGTAGAAATAAGAGATGTTAAAGCAGGAACTCATATTAGCTATGGTGGAGTATATACTACAAAAGAAAATACCAGAATTGCTGTAGTACAAGCAGGATTTGCTGATGGTGTGCCTCGCCCTTGGTATGTAGATGGATTTGTAAAATTTAAGGATAAAGAGATGAAGATTACTGGAAGGATTTGTATGGATCAGTTAATGATTGATATTGGATCAAATGATATTAAATATGGAGATGAAGTATTAATTTTCGGTTCCAATCAACATGGGACTATTCCAGTAAATAAAATTGCTAAAACCATTGATTCTACATCATACGTGCTAGTAACTGCAATTGGAAGTCGTCCAAAAAGAATATATATTGATACTATGTTGAATGATTTAAAGAGGCATTAAAAAAGAGTTATAAAGAGTTATAAGCATGGAAGAAAATAAAAAAATAAAAATTGGATGCGCCTCTGCTTTTTGGGGAGATTCAAATGATGCAGCTGCACAGCTTGTGAATAGTAATGAGCTCAATTATCTAGTTTTTGATTATTTAGCAGAAGTAACAATGTCAATTTTAGCTGCCTCACAAATGAAAAATCCAGACCTAGGATATGCTACTGATTTTATTAGTCAAACTGGACCATTATTAAGTGAAATAAAAGCACAGGGAATAAAAGTTATAAGTAATGCAGGTGGAATAAATCCGATTGCCTGCAGAGAAGCTTTAGTTAAAGAAGCTGATAAACAAGGACTTAACTTTAAAATTGCTATTGTTGAAGGTGATAACTTATTTCATCGAAAAGATAATTTCCTTAAAAAAAGAGTTCAAGATATAGATACAAATAGTGAAATGCCAAAATCAGTTACAAGTATAAATGCATATTTAGGCGCTGAACCAATTAGGAGAGCTCTTGATGAGGGTGCTGACATCATTATTACCGGAAGATGTGTTGATAGTGCTGTAACTTTAGGTCCATTAATGTATGAGTTTGGATGGAAATCAACAGACTATGACCTGCTTGCTGCCGGTAGTTTAGCTGGTCACATTATTGAATGTGGAGCTCAATGCAACGGAGGTAATTTTACAGATTGGCATTTAGTTAAAGATTTTGATAACATTGGCTTTCCAATAATTGAAGTAGTTTCAAATGGAGATTTTACAGTTTCTAAACCTGAAAATACTGGGGGCCTTATATCATTTGGAACCGTAGCAGAACAGTTTTTATATGAAATAGGAGACCCAGGATCATACATTTTACCTGATGTTGTTTGTGACTTCAGAGATGTAACAATTAAAGAAATTGAGAAAGATAAAGTCTTTGTTAGTGGAGCTATAGGTAAGCCACCAACAGAAACATATAAAGTTTCAGCAACATATCTTAATGGATATAGAACCCAAGCATCTGTTGTAATAGGTGGAATCAATGCAGCTCAAAAAGCAAAAATAACCGCTGATGCAATTCTTAAGAAGGTATCAAGGATGTTAAAAGATAGCGGTATGCAAGATTTTTCAGATAAAAAAGTATCAATTATTGGTACCGAAGCAATGTATGGAAATAATTCTCAACAACTAAATACTAGAGAAGTTTTATTGAGAATAATAGCTACTCATTCACAAAAAGAGGCATTAGTTTTGCTATCTAGAGAAATTGCTCAAGGTTCAACTGGAATGACTCCAGGGTTTATAAATATGCTTGGAGCCAGACCTTCAGTATCTCCGTCAATAAAACTATTTTCATTTCTTTTATTGAAAAAAGAAGTAAACATATCAGTTGAAATTGATAATAATAATATGGAAATACTTATTGATAATAATTATGACGATCATGTTGAATTAACAAAGGAAATTGTTCATAGTTCATTAGATAATAAATCACTTACAAATGAGGTGCCTTTATATAAACTCGCTTTTGCAAGAAGTGGAGATAAGGGAGATCATTGTAATATTGGAGTTATTTCAAGAAAGCCTGAATATTTTTCATTTATAAAAAATTATTTAACAAATCAGGTTGTTAAAAATTATTTTTCTCATGTTGCAAAAGGTGATGTGCATTGCTGGGAAGCTCCAGGAATCTGTGGACTTAATTTTTTATTGAAGCACTCATTGGGAGGAGGAGGTATGGCTAGCCTTAACATTGATTCACAAGGAAAGGCATATGCCCAACAGCTTCTAGATATAAAGGTTCCAGTATCAAAAGAAATATATAATGAGTTATTAAAGAGGAAATAATATGTCAAAAGAATTCAAATCTAAAATTGATGTTCAATCAGAAAGTTTTTTAAAAAATCGTGCAGAGATGCTTAAAAAAATTAAAGAAATGCGAAATTTAGAAAAAAGAAGCTTTAATGCATCTGAAAGTAAAAGAAAAAAATTTGAAGATAGAAATCAACTTACTCCCAGAGAAAGATTGAATGCTCTAATTGACCCCGATTCAGAATTTATAGAACTATATAATATGGCTGGATTTTTAGTTGAAGATAATAATCCTGAAACCAGCATTCCTGGTGCAAGCGTAATAGCAGGAATAGGATTTATTAAAGGTGTTAGATGTATGATTATGGTTGACGACAGTGGAATAAATGCAGGTGCAGCGACTAGCACAACTGTAGATAAATGTGTCGGGTGTTTAGAAATTTCTCTTGAAAAGAAATTACCATTTGTTCACTTAGTTGAAAGTGCTGGTATTAATCTTATGAATTATAAAGTTGAAATTTGGGCAAGAGCAGGAGGAATGTTTGCAGGTTTAGCTAAGTTAAGCGCAGCCGGAGTACCTACGATTACTATTTTACATGGTCTTTCGACTGCAGGTGGAGCTTATAATGTTGGTATGAGTGACTATGTAATTGGAGTTAAGAAAAATGGAATGGCTGCTTTAGCTGGCCCAGCTTTATTAAAGGCTGCAACAAATGAAGTTGCATCAAATAAAGAGTTGGGTGGTTCTGAAATGCACGCTACAGTATCAGGATTGGTTGAATATCTTGCTGAAGATGATTCAGATGCTATTGACATCGCAAGAAATGTTGTTAACGCCTTAGATTGGAATTCTGGGTTTTCAACTATAAAGGATAATGATTATATAGAACCGAAGTATGATATCGATGAAATAGCCGGTATAGTGAATTTAGATTATAAAAAACCATATGATGCGAGAGAGATAATTTTAAGATTAGTTGATAATTCAAGCTTTATAGAATTTAAACCCAGATATGGTATTACAACTCTTTGCTTTCAGGCTGATATAAATGGAAATTCTTGTGGAATTATTGCTAATAATGGACCTATTGATACAGATGGTGCAACTAAATCAGCGCAATTTTTTCAGTTATGTGACAAATCTGATATACCTATAATTTTTTTGAATAATGTTACAGGATTTATGGTAGGAAAGAAATATGAGCAGGCAGGTATGATCAAACACGGTTCAAAAATGATACAAGCTGTTACAAATATTACCGTACCTAAGATTTCGCTTTATGTTGGTGCAAGTTTTGGTGCAGGTAATTATGGAATGTGTGGCTATGCTTATGATCCAGATTTTTTATTATCATGGCCAAATGCGGTCACGGGAGTAATGGGAGGCCAGCAGGCTGCATCAACAATGGCACAAGTTATGGTCGCAGCTGCTAAGAAGCGTGGGGATAGCTTTGACCAAGAACAAATTGATCAAAAACAAAAAGAAATTTCAAAGCATTTTGATAATCAATCTAGCGCATTCTACACTTCAGGGAGATTACTAGATATGGGAATAATTGATCCAAGAGAGACTAGAAAGGTTTTAGCCTTTTTACTTCAAACTTGTAAGGAGTCAAAAGCTAGAAAATTAAAGTCCAACACTTTTGGCATTGCGAGAATGTAAAATGGCAGTAGATAGAAAATTTAATAATATCAGCATTTTTAATTTTAATGAATCTTGGGTGAATGTCGAATTTAATGATCCTTCATCGAAAAATGCATTGTCAGAAAATATGATAAATGAATTAAATAATTTTCTTGACCAAATAGAAAGTAGTGATAAAATAAGAGGTATCTCCTTTAAAGGATCAAATGGAATGTTTTGTTCGGGAGCGAACTTGAAAGAGATTAATGAAATCTTTGAATCAAGCGACCCCAAAGTTAAAGCCCATGATATTTCAACAAGTATTGGAAAACTTTTAAAAAGAATTCAGTTACTACCGCAGGTAACAATAATGGTTGTTGAAGGTGCAGCTATGGCTGGTGGTTTCGGAATTATGTGTGCAGGAGATATTTCAATAGTTCATTCTAAAGCCAAATTTTCTTTAACAGAAACTATGATAGGATTAACGCCAGCACAAATATCTCCTTATGTTATTAAAAAAGCAGGTTTTGCTAACGCAAAAAAATTAATGATAACAGCTGAAAGATTTACTGGAGCTGAGGCAAAAGAGTACAAACTTGCTGATTATTTATTTAATTCAACGGATGAATTAAATGAAATTGAAAAAAAATTGAAAAAACAAATTCTTCATTGTGCGCCAAAAGCGATTATCGAAACAAAAAAAATTCTTGATATAGCATTTGAAAGAATTAATCAAGATTTTATCGATTATGCTAGTAAAAACTTTGTCGATCAGATTGTTGATGGCGAAGGAAGAGAAGGAATATTATCTTTTGTTGAAAAAAGAGAACCTAATTGGAAAAAGTAAAATTAATTAAGGAGATAAAATGAAATTTACTGATGAGCACCATGCGCTTTATAAAACAGTTAAAGAATTTGGTGAAAAAGAAATTAAACCATTCAATGAAGAATGGGAAAAAGCTGGTATTTATCCTGCTAAGGAACTTTTTAAAAAAATGGCAGATTTAAACTTACTTGGTATAACAAAAAATCCTAATTACGGTGGAATGGGATTAGATTATTCTTATTCAATAGTATTTGCTGAAGCATTAGGGCATTCATGTAATGCATCCGTTGTTATGGGTATTGGTGTTCAAACAGATATGGCAACTCCAGCAATAGATAGATATGGTTCAGATTTAATTAAAAAAGAATTTTTAGCACCATCAATTTCAGGTGATTATGTTGCATCGGTTGCTGTTAGCGAACCAAATAGTGGTTCGGATGTGGCGTCAATTAAAACTTCTGCAAAAAAAGATGGAGATGACTACATAATCAATGGACAAAAGATGTGGATTACAAATTCTACACAAGCTAACTATTTTTGTACATTGGTAAATACGAGCAATGATCAACCTCATAAAAATAAATCATTAATTGTTATACCTGCTGATACTCCAGGTGTAAGTGTTGGAGAAAAAATTGATAAGATTGGAATGAGATCTTCAGATACAGCTCCTGTATATTTTGACAATGTAAGAGTGCCTCAATCATTTAGAATTGGTGATGAAGGATTAGGATTTACCATGCAAATGCAACAGTTTCAGGAAGAAAGGTTATTCATTGCTGCTTCAACATTAATTGCAACGGAAAATTGTATTACAGATACTATTGAGTACTGTAAAGAAAGAAAAGCTTTCGGTAAACCTCTATTGGATAACCAGGTAATACACTTTAAGCTAGCAGAACATCAAACAGAGCTAGAATCTTTAAGGGCATTAGTCTACAAAGCTTGTGATAGGTTTGTTGATGGTAAAGATGTCACAATGCTTGCATCTATGGCAAAATTAAAAAGCGGGAGATTGATTAGAGAAGTATCGGATTCCTGTCTACAATTTTGGGGCGGTATGGGATATACAATGGAAAATCCAGTATCTCAGCAATTTAGAGATGGTAGATTACATTCTATTGGCGGTGGATCTGATGAAGTGATGTTACAAATTATTTCAAAATACATGAACACTCTTCCTAAAAAAAGCTGATCAGCAAACTAAAAAACTACTTCAGGGTAAAGCTCTTCGTCAGATGGGATTATAGAAATGGCAGAGGAGCAAACTAAAACCTAACCAAGGGTAAATGAAAGGAAATAAGAGGTAATTTTTAAATTTTAATCTGCTCCTCATTATAGTTAATGTTTTCTTTAAAAAAAGGTTCCCCCTTTTTCTTTTTTTACTTATTATACAAACATGATCGCGGGATGGAGCAGCTTGGTAGCTCGTCGGGCTCATAACCCGGAGGTCGTAGGTTCAAATCCTACTCCCGCTACTAACCTCCGATTTAAACAAAAGGACAGGCAAGTATGAAATTATCAAAAATCATTCTTATTCTTATTTCAACACTAATCTTAACTAATTGTAATGACAACGAGGATTTATTGATGGAGAGAGCAAATGAATTAGCACAAAAATTTATTATTACTGATGGCCATATTGATCTCCCTTGGCGATTACATAAGGGTGGATATGAAGATATATCTGTAAGGACTCCAGGTGGAGATTTTGATTATATTCGTGCAAAAGAAGGTGGATTGGACGCTCCATTCATGTCTATTTATGTACCAGCTACTTATCAAGTTACTGGTGGTGCAAAAGCAATGGCAGAGCAACTAATTCAATCTGTTGAAAGAATTACAATGGACCATCCCGATAAATTTGAGATAGCTCATAATGTTGCAGATGCTGAAAGAATTATTAGTGAAGGAAAAATAGCACTTCCAATGGGTATGGAAAATGGAGCTCCATTAGAAGGAGACTTATCAAATCTTAAATATTTTAGTGAAAGAGGGATTAGTTATATAACACTCACACATTCTGAAGATAATGATATTTGTGATTCTTCTTATAATCTCGGAGAAAGAACGCATCAAGGATTAAGTGATTTTGGTGCTCAGGTTGTAAAAGAAATGAATCGTGTTGGAATTATGGTTGATATTTCTCATGTATCAGACGATGCATTTTATCAAATAATGGATGCTACCGAAGTTCCTGCGATAGCCTCACATTCATCAGCTAGACATTTTACTCCAGGTTTTGAGCGTAATATGAGCGATGATATGATCAAACGTCTTGCAGAGAATGGAGGAGTAATACAAATTAATTTTGGTTCATCCTTTGTTACAAAAGAATCACAGGATAAGCGCAGTAGAAATTCTGATGTAGTAAATCAATTTATGCAAGACAATAATCTTACATCTGACAATATGAAAGTTAAAGATTTTGCCAAGAAAGTCAATCAAGAGAATCCTGTATTCTGTGATGTAACCGATGTAGCAGACCATTTTGATCATGTAGTGAGCCTGGTTGGTATCGATCATGTTGCTTTTGGGTCAGACTATGATGGAGTAGGTGATACTCTTCCATATGGCTTGAAAGATCCTTCTGATTTTCCTAATCTAATATACCATTTATTGAAAAGAGGATATTCAGAAGAAGATATTGAAAAAATATGTTATAAAAATATTTGGAGAGTTTGGAAAGCTACAGAAGAGTTTGCTAAATCAAGTTGAAACTTGTCTTAATCTTTCAAAAACTATAGCACTTACAGCAGAAGAAACATTAAGAGAGTTCATTTGATTCGACATAGGGATTGTAGCGGTAAAATCAGAATTTTTTAATACTTGCTTGCTAACACCATTTCCTTCTCCGCCAAAGATTAATATTGAACGACCTTTTAAGTCTATTTTATACCAATCCTTAGCATCTATATTATTTTCAAAACTTGTAATCCAGAAATCATCTTTTTTGAAATGTGCAATAGCTTGATTGATATTTGTTACAGAATAAAGAGGAATTTTTGCAAAACCTCCTTGGCTTACCTGAGCTACAGCACTAGTCATAGATACACTATTCCTTTCAGTGATAATAACTCCGTCTATACTCGCTCCAGCACAAATACGTAATATTTGACCTAAATTATGAGGATCTTGTACTTGATCTAGAATGACATAACAAGAATTAGTTTTTTCTGTTTTTGGAAGAGATGAAAAGGTAGATACTTGAGCTTTTATTAATATTCCTTGAGATCTATTAGTATCAATTTTATCTCTAAATCTATTTCCGTCTAATATATTTACCCTATCCTGAGACATCTTTCCACATAACGTTTTCACGTTATTATGATTGTATGCCGGAGAATCTTTTTCAACATAAACTTGTGTAACTTCAACAAGATTAGATTCCATAGCGTCGTGACAACCATTAATGCCATATATTGAAATACGATGTTTTGTAATTTTGTCCATAAATTTTGCTTAAATTTAGGAAAAAAATTGATGATAAAAATTAAAGAATCAGAATTACGCCTTTCTTTTATAAGATCTCGAGGTCCTGGAGGTCAAAATGTAAATAAAGTTTCTACCGCTGTTCAATTAAAGTATAATATTGTTAATGCTGAGATTCCCGATGAGATTAAAAAAAGATTTTTTGAACAATACAAAAATAAAATTTCAAAAAATGGCGACATAATTATTGTTGCACAATCTTATAGAACGCAAAATAAAAATAAAATAGATGCTATCAATAGGCTAGAAAGTTTATTTTCAGATATAAAAATTCCTATAAAGCGAATTCCTACGAAACCTTCTTGGAGTTCTCAAGTTAAAAGAGTGGAAAGTAAAAAAAAGAGATCAGTGTTGAAAAAAAATAGAAAAAAGGTTATGCTCAATGAGTAAGTATATTATTATTTTATTTATATCATCTTTTTTGATAGCTCAAGGCGAAATTGAAAAAAAAGATTTTTCTATTCCACCTCTATTGCAGGACGAAATGACAGATCTTGAATTGATGTTAGTTGCAAATATAAATACAAATGAAATTCTAAGTGAATTTTTAAAACTAAATGCAATTTCCAACTCAATGAAATTAAATGCACCAACATATGATCGTTTTGCTCGTAAAAATAATATTGGAATGTTGCTGCCGGTCAATACCTCATCTTCCTTTTATCTTGATGCAGGTATTCAAGGTTGGGTTGAAGCAAATAAGTATATTCAAGAAAATAATGATAGTTATTCCGTTGGATTTTTTGGAAGCACTGGAGAAAAATTTAGTTACTATAATTCAAGAAAAGGGTATGTAGATACTGATAATTATTTTAAAGATTCTTGGGACAAAAGATCCACCGATGATTACATCCGCTATATGCATATATCGCCGTATATGCGCCATTCTGAAATAAACACTATATATGACCCAAATAGAACTCAATAAAGCCCTAGACGGGGTAACCGATTGCAGTGATTCACTATCTGGTGAGCAAGTATTGGGAATTAGTACAAATTCTAAGGAAATTATTCCTGGCTTCATATTTGTGGCTATAAGGGGAACCAACTTTGATGGTAATGATTTCATAGATGAAGCTTTAGATAGGGGAGCTATCTGTGCTATTACCGATTCAAAAGACATAAAAGATACAAATAAGATAATTAAGGTCAAAAACTGTAGAAAGGTGGTTGGAAAAATTTCAGCCAATTTATACGATCATCCACAAAAAAAAATTAAAATCATTGGTGTAACAGGTACCAATGGCAAAACGTCAACGACACTTATATTAAAAAGTATCCTTGAGTCATGTGGTAAAAAAGTGCTTCAAGTTGGAACTTTAGGAGTTATTCCAAATATAGTAGATAAAAATTTTGGATTAACAACTCCCGATTCTATAGATATTTTTAAAATACTTAGTGTTGCAGTTCAGCAAAAATACGAATTTGCTATATTTGAAGTTTCATCGCATGCTTTATCACAAAATAGAATTGATAATCTTGAATTTGATTTTACAGGATTTACTAATCTTACTTTAGATCACCTAGATTATCACGGCACAATTGATAGTTACTTCAATGAAAAGAAAAAACTCTTTGGTTTGGTTAAAGATAATGGATCAAGCTTGATATTAAATGATAGTATTTATGGAAAGGCTATATGTAGAAAATATAAAAATACTAGCACCATATCTTTTAAAGATCTAGATGCTGATTTTCAGTGCAAACAATCTAATTTTAACCATGACAGTACTACCGCTAGCTTTAATTTCAAAGGAAAGTCAATAAATATCTATTCAAAGCTAGTAGGACAATATAACCTTGAGAATATTATTTTAGCTGCAGCTATTGCTTTTGAAATAGGAGTTGATATCAAATCCATTAAAGAAGGTGTTAGTTTGTGTGAAGTTATTCCTGGAAGATATGAGCTTATTGTTAATGGTGGGCCTGGACTTATCATAAGCGATTATGGACATACCCCAGATGCATATACCAATGTTTTAAAATCAATAAAAGATATATATAGAAATAAAAATATTAAAGTCCTTTTCGGAGCTGGTGGCAACAGAGATAAATCAAAAAGAGTAGAAATGGCAAAAGTAATTGAGCTATTTGCAATGCAATGTTATATAGCTCCAGATAACCCTAGATTTGAAAATATAAATGATATTAATGATGATATTATAAAAGGTTTTTCAAAGCATATTTATCAAGTCTTTACTAAAAGAGAGAATGGTCTAAAAAAAGCATTGGCAGAATTATGTTCGGACGACATACTAATCATTTTTGGAAAAGGAAATGAAGAGTATCAGGAAATTGATGGAAAAAAAATATATTATTCTGATAGAAAAATTATAGAGAGTTTTTATGCGAATTGACATCATTGAAACCGATCTATTTATTAAATATCTTTCTGATGCACTAAAAATGGATAAGCTTTGCTCTGTTGATGGCATTACTACAGATAGTCGCCTAGTCAAAAAGAATGATTTATTTTTGGCAATAAAAGGAGAACATTTTGACGGATCTGATTTCATTGATCAGGCACTATCTAATGGTGCAAGTTATGTCATTACTCAGTCAGCACACAAAAATAAAAATGTTTTTACAGTAGAAAATTTAGTGGAGTTTATTGGAAATATTTGTTCAATCTGGATGAATAATTTTCAGGGTAAAACTATTGGTATAACTGGAAGCAACGGAAAAACAACTACCAAAGATCTGATTTCACATGTGCTTGCTAAGTGCGGTAATAAGGTTTCTAAAACAAAAGGAAATTTTAATACTTCTATTGGAGTTCCTTTAACGATTTTTTCTTTCTCAAATGACCCTTCTCAAATATATGTTCTAGAGCTTGGAGCGAATCAAGTAGGAGATATTGATTACTTGTCATCAATTGTTAAGCCAGACATAGGGATTGTTACAAATATTTCAGATGCTCATTTAGAAGGTTTTGGTTCAATTGGTAATATACGAAAAGAGAAAAAATCAATTTTTAATCATTCTAAAAAACATTATTATGGTAAAGAAATTGATATTTCAATCAATTTATCAGATCATCCTTTTAAAAATAATAAAGTATTTTTAAAAAATGCTTCTCTGGCTTATGAAGTTTGTAAAGATTTTATGAGCAATAATGATAAGGAGGCTTTCTCTGTAATGATAGCAGATTTTACCCTACCAAAAGGAAGAGGACGAGTTTATTCTCTATTAGCTGACACTATTATAATTGATGATACATACAATGCAAACCCTGAGTCTGTTAAAGCAGCAATTGATAATCTTGCACAATATAACAGTAAAAGAAAAATATTTATATTTGCGGATATGAAAGAGCTTGGCAGTGATGAGATAAGATTTCATCGAGAGGTTGGAGATTATTGTTCAGAAAAGATTGATATTATAATGTGTTATGGAGATTTAGCAAAAAATGTTATTAATGATAGTAACAAAATCCCAATACAACTACATTTTGATACGAAAGCAAGCTTATCTGAGGCACTTTCTAATATAATGCAGGAAAATGATGCAATTTTATTGAAAGGTTCTCGAAGCATGGAATTGGATTTAGTAATAAAAGATATAATAAATTATGTTAAATGAAATATTAGAGCCATTTAAAGATTACTTTAGTTTTTTAAATCTATTTGATTATATCACTTTTAGAGCAGGGGCAAGTGCAATACTTTCACTGTTAATAAGTTTTATTTTTGGTCCAGTTATTGTTAGGAAGCTTACAGAGCTACAAATTGGGGAGTCAATTGGAGATCATGGTCCGGAGAGTCATCATAAGAAGCAAGGTACGCCAACTATGGGCGGAGTGCTTATCATTCTTGCAACAATTATACCTACTTTACTTTTTGCTGATACAAGCAATTTATTTATAAGAATTATTTGTTTTTCAATGGTCTGGATGGGGTGTATTGGTTTCTATGACGACTATCTAAAGTCTGTTAAAAAGAAAAAAGGTGGACTGAAGGGAAGATATAAGTTAATTGCGCAATCAATGCTAGGTATCTTCATCTCTTTTCTTATTATTCAATCCAATGTATATGGAGAATATACTTTATCTACTTTTGTACCATTCTTAAAAAATGCATCAATTAATTTTTACTATCCTTTGATTTATGCATCTTTTGTAATTCTTGTTGTTTCAGCAACATCAAATGCAGTTAATCTTACTGATGGTCTTGACGGACTAGCCGCAGGATTACTAGCAATTTCTATGACAGTATTTGGAGTTATTTCATATATATCAGGTAGAGTTGATTTTTCTGATTATTTAAACATCGCCTATATCCCACTAGCAAGTGAGCTTACTATTTTTGCTGCTGCATTTTTTGGTGGATGCTTAGGGTTCTTATGGTTTAATGCAAAGCCAGCATTAATTTTTATGGGAGATGTAGGATCTCTTTCTAGTGGAGCGGCTTTAGGAACATTAGCAATTTTATTGAAAAAAGAAGTCCTCCTAATTATTGTTGGAGGAGTATTCGTTATCGAAACATTATCAGTAATTCTTCAAGTCATTTATCATCGATGGACTAAGAAAAAATATGGTACTCCTAAAAAATTATTTCTTATGGCACCTATTCACCATCACTTTGAACTTAAAGGGTGGCCTGAATCAAGAGTGGTAGTGAGATTTTGGCTTATTGGAATTTTGTTTGCACTGTTATCTCTTACAACGTTTAAGATAAGATAAATATGAGAAGAAAAACTGTAAGTGTAAATGTTGGTATTGTTGATATCGGAAGTAATCATTCTATTAAAACCCAATCTATGACTACAGCATCAACCCTCGATACAAATGCTAGTGTTGAAGAAGCTATTAGAATTATTGACGCAGGAGGAAAGCTCGTACGATTTACTGCTCCAAATACAAAAGAGGCTGAAAATTTAGAAAATATTAAGTCAGCTATAAGAAAAAAAGGATATGAAACTCCTTTTGTTGCCGATATACATTTTGTACCTAAAGCCGCATTAGTTGCTGCAAAAATTGTTGAAAAAGTTCGAATCAATCCTGGAAATTACGTTGACACAAAAAGATTTAAAATTGTAGAGTATGATGATGCAACTTATAATAAAGAAGTAAAAAAAATTGAAGAAAAGTTTGTTCCTCTTATTGATGTTTGTAAAGAAAATAATACAGCAATGAGAATTGGTACTAATCATGGATCTCTTTCTGATAGAATTATGAATCGATTTGGAGATACTCCATTAGGCATGGTAGAGTCAGCACTCGAATTCTTAAGGATCTGCAATAAGAATGATTTTGATCAGGTAGTTTTGTCTATGAAGTCTAGTAATCCACTGATAATGATTCACGCATATCGATTATTAGTACATAAAATGAAATTAGAAGATATGCATTTCCCTCTTCACCTTGGAGTAACAGAAGCAGGAGATGGTATTGATGGTAGAATTAAATCTGCATTAGGAATCGGTACATTATTATCTGAAGGTATAGGAGATACCATTAGAGTTTCTCTTACAGAGAATCCTGAATTTGAAATTCCTGTTGCAGACAAGATTTTAAAAAAAATTGATGGTCTAGATTCCAAAAATCCAATTGATTATGATGACTCTCGTTCAGTCTCATATATGAAAAGATCTACTAACGGTTGTGTTAATATAGGAGCAAATAATGTTCCAGTAGTAATTTCAATTTCTAGTGAGCCTTTCCAAGACTGTGTACCAGATTATATTTTTAAAAAACAAAATTCTAATATTGAAAAAGGTCAAAAATATATTACTCCTTATGATATATGGATTGAAAGCAAAAAAACAAATCTGTTTCCCTTTTTTGAATCATTACAGTCTTATAGAAAAGCAGATACTAAATCAGAAGAATTAAATTTTGTACAACTTGATATGAACAGGCTTACTAACACGATAGTTGGTTCAATGCCATCAAATGTTATTTTTGTATTAAATATCGAAGGATATAGTAGTTATGATATGAAGAAAAGCTTTAATTTTTTTGAAAAACATAATATTCTTAATCCAGTTATACTTAAAGGCGTTTATGATTCAAAAGATTTTGAAGAAATAGTTGTAGAAAGTTCTATTGATTTTGGATCTCTTTTATTGGAAGGTTATGGTAATGGTTTATGGGTAGAATCTTTGAATTATTCGGATAAAATTAATGAGCTTAGTTTTTCAATACTTCAAAATACTAGAACAAGGATTTTCAAGACTGATTATATTTCATGTCCATCATGTGGAAGAACAAAATTTAATTTACAAGAAACGACGGCACTTGTTAAAAAGTATACTAGTCATCTAAAAGGTCTTAAAATATCAGTTATGGGATGTATTGTGAATGGGCCAGGAGAAATGGCAGATGCAGATTATGGTTATGTAGGTTCAGGTATTGGACTAATTTCTCTTTACAAAGGTCAGAATGTAGTTAAAAAAAATATTATCAGTGAAAATGCTGTAGATGAGCTAATTGCTTTAATCAAAGACAATAATGATTGGGTTGAGCCCAAAATTTAAATTCGTGATTGCTTGACGAAGTAAAGTTTTATTAGTAATGTACCTTCAGATACAAAAAACTTAATATAAAGGAAGTATAAAATGAAAAAATTAACACTTGGAGCAGCAACTGGAATTGGAGTTGGAGTAGGTACTGCACTTGGTGTTGCTTTCGATAACCTATCTTTAGGGATTGCTTTAGGAGTCGCTATTGTTATTGTAATGAAATTGATGAGTAAATAAAGTTGATGCAAGATATAATAAATATAATACAAGGAGATAAAGTGACTTTAACTTGGAATTTGATGCCACTGATAATTGTGGTAGTAGGAACTTTCTTGGGTATTTTATTTAAAAGATACTTATTTAGTAAGCTAAAGAACTTGTCAGATAGCAGTTCATGGAAAGGCGACGACGTCGTTATTAATGCTATTGATTCTGTTATTGTGTTTTGGTTTTTTCTTGGCTCTCTTTCAGTAGCTTTTAATGATATAAATTTTGGAGACCCATATAATGGGTACATTTCAAAAATAATACTTTCTTTTTTAGTCATGTCAATGACTATTACTGCTTCTAGAGTATCATTAGGACTTCTTGATGTTTGGTCAAAAAATAATAAATCACTTCCATCGACCGGTATTTTTAAGGGTTTAATCAATGCTACTATTTTTTCACTAGGATTTTTATTTGTTTTACAATCATTTGGAATATCTATTACTCCACTCATCACTGCTTTAGGTGTTGGTGGTTTAGCTGTTTCTCTTGCTTTGAAAGACACTCTTTCAGATTTATTTGGTGGTATCAATATCATTTTAAGTAAAACGATGAAAGAAGGAGACTATGTTGAGCTAAGTAATGGATACCAAGGATATGTTAAAAATATTGGATGGAGATATACTACTATTCAAGAAAGAGCCAATAATGTAATATCAATTCCAAACTCCGTCCTTTCGGGATCTGTATCAAAAAATTATACTTCAATGGATGCAGCTTTCAGAGTTCCAATTCAAATAGGTGTTTCTTATGACAGTGATTTAGATCACGTAGAAAAAGTAGCGTTAGAAGTGGCAGGAAATATTTACGATGAGCTTGACTGTGTCAGCAAGGATTATAAGCCAACAATTCGATTTAGAGAGTTTGCTGGGTCAAGTATTAATTTCTTTATTTATTTTCAAGGAAAGAAATTTGGAGATCATAATGTTATTTTAAATGCATTTATAAAGAAAATTCATAAACGTTTCCAACAAGAAAGTATTGAGATTCCATATCCTATTCGTACAGTAATACATAAAAATGAAGCTAAGAATTAAACCTTTTAACGATAAAGCAAAAGCTTTATATGAAAATCATTCTCATTTCCACTCTGGTGATGCTGGATTAGATTTATTCGTTGTAGATGACCAAGTTATTCCTGGTAATTCTACCCAACCTATTCATTTGCAGGTTGCCTGTGAAAATTTAGATAATAAGGCATACTACTTATTTCCTAGATCAAGTATTTCTAAAACTCCTATTCGATTAGCTAATTCTATTGGACTGATTGATGGTGGCTATAGGGGGGAATTGGTAGGAATGGTTGATAATATTTATAGTGAAGATTATCATGTTAAAAGCGGAGAAAGATACTTTCAGCTTGTGGCTGTTGATAGTTCACCAATCGAATTTGAACTGGTAGAAGAATTATCAGAATCTAGTAGAGGTGTAGGCGGCTTTGGGAGTACAGGAAAATAGTTTTTAAAGAATATCTTTTTAAAAATAGAATTAGTTTGATATTTCTGAGTATTTATACTAAAATTCAACCGCAAAATTTTTTAATAAAATAAGTTATATAATGGAGGAAAAATGGCTCTTAAAATTAAACCACTTGAAGACAGAGTTATTGTTGAAGCAATGGCTGCTGATGAAAAAACAGCTAGTGGAATTATTTTGCCTGATACTGCACAAGAAAAACCCCAACAGGGTACCGTTCTTGTAGTAGGGCCAGGAAAAAAAGATAGTTCAATGACAGTTAAATCTGGTGATAAAGTTTTATACGGAAAATATTCAGGCACTGAAATCAATCATGAAGGGAAAGACCTTCTTATCATGAGAGAAAGTGACATATTAGCAATAATTTAAAGGAGATTACAAAATGGCTAAAGACATAGCATATGATACAGAAGCTCGCGCAGCTCTGAAAAGAGGTGTAGATAAGCTTGCAAACGCAGTAAGAGTAACACTTGGACCAAAAGGTCGAAATGTAGTAATTGAGAGAAAATTTGGATCTCCAACCGTTACAAAAGATGGAGTCTCTGTTGCAAAAGAAGTAGAACTTGAAAATCAATTAGAGAATGTTGGTGCACAAATGGTAAAAGAGGTGGCATCAAAAACATCAGATGTAGCAGGAGATGGAACAACAACAGCTACAGTACTTGCTCAGTCTATTATAGCAGAAGGTTTAAAGAATGTTACTGCTGGAGCAAATCCTATGGAAATTAAGAAAGGAATAGATCTTGCTAAGGATAGCGTGATAGATTTTATTTCAAAACTTTCTAAGGATATTCCTGATTCTAAACAAATTGCACAAGTTGCTACAATTTCAGCGAACGATGATAAAGAGATTGGTTCAAAAATTGCTGAAGCAATGGACAAAGTTGGTAAGGATGGTGTTATTACCGTTGAAGAGTCAAAAACAGCTGAAACTTATCTTGAATTTGTAGAAGGTATGCAGTTTGATAGAGGATATCTATCACCATATTTTCTAACTAACTCCGATACAATGGAAGCAGAATTAGATGAACCTTTCATTTTAGTTCACGATAAAAAGATTAGCAATATGAAAGATCTATTACCTTTACTTGAAAAAGTAGTTCAAGCTGGTAGACCTATTTTAATTATTGCTGAAGATATTGAAGGTGAAGCACTTTCAACGCTAGTTGTTAATAAGTTAAGAGGTACCTTTAAGGTCCTAGCAGTAAAAGCTCCAGGATTTGGTGATAGAAGAAAGTCTATGCTTGAAGATATCGCTATTTTAACTGGCGCAACCTTGATATCAGAAGAGCAGGGATATAAGCTTGAAAATGCTACTTTAGAGTATCTAGGATCTTGTAAAAAAGTTGTTAGTGATAAAGACAATACAACACTAGTTGATGGCAGTGGCAAAAAAGATGCCTTAAAAGCGAGAGTAAACGAAATCAGAGTTCAAATTGAAAAAACAACTTCTGATTATGATCGTGAAAAAATGCAAGAAAGATTAGCAAAATTATCAGGAGGAGTTGCTGTATTGAATGTTGGCGCTGCTACTGAGGTAGAAATGAAAGAAAAGAAAGCTAGAGTAGACGATGCATTACATGCTACTAGAGCAGCTGTAGAAGAAGGAATTGTTCCTGGCGGTGGAGTAGCATTGCTTAGAGCAAGTTTAGAGCTTAAAAATGTTAAAGCTACAGTTAGTGAGCAAGTTGGAGTAGATATTATGAGGCGTGCTTTAGAGGGTCCAATACGTCAGATTTGTTCAAATGCTGGTGTAGAGTCTTCAATTGTTGTTCAGAAAGTACTTCAAGGAAAAGATGATTTTGGATATGATGCTCGAAATGACGAGTATGTTAATATGTTCAAAGCTGGAATTATTGATCCTGCTAAAGTATCTAGAGTAGCTGTAGAAAATGCAGCATCTATATCTGGACTATTATTAACTACAGAAGCAGCTATTACAGATCAACCTGAACCAGATGCTCCAATGCCTGGCGGTGCCCCTGATATGGGCATGGGCGGCATGGGCGGCATGGGCGGCATGATGTAATGTTGTTTTTTATAAAATAAATACATAAAAAACCCTCATCTTTGAGGGTTTTTTGTTTGTAATATTGTCTATGGAAAAAATTACAATAAAAGATATAAAACTCATTGGTTTTCATGGCTTATATGACAATGAAAAAAGAGATGGAGTTAATCTAGGTTTTGATATAGAGCTTTTTTTTGAAAATCAAATAAATAATAGTAATGATAACATAGATAAAACTATTAATTATGTTGAAGTTATAGATATTGTAAAAAAGATTAATTCATCAGATAATTTTGATCTTTTAGAAACGCTATGCAATAAAATTCTTAATGAAATAGTAAGGCTATACAATCCTTTAAAAGCGATTATAAGGGTAAGAAAGTTTGAGCTACCAATTGATACATCTCTTGATTTTGTAGAAGTGGAAATGACCAAGGAAAGTAATGTCTGATACTATTTATCTATCCTTAGGTTCAAACTTAGGAGATAAGGAGTCTAATATTGCTTCATGCATTGCTATGCTTGGTTCTTATATAGAAAATACAGAAATAAGGACTTCTTCATTTTACCTATCAGAACCCTTGTATAATGTCAATCAACCTTCTTTTCTTAATATTATAGTCGAATTAAAAACAGTATTTACACCATTCCAGTTTCTTGATAAAATTCACGATATAGAAAAAATGTTAGGGCGTAAATTAGAAAGAGAAAAAAATACTCCAAGGACAATTGATATCGATATTATTATGTTTGGAAATGCCTTTATTGAGACTGATAAACTTACTATTCCACATTCACACGCTTTATTGCGTAAATTTGTCTTAGTTCCATTAGCAGAGCTTATTCCAGATAAGGTTTTTCCTGGAACAAAATATAAGATGATTGATTTATTAGAAAAATGTCCTGATACTTCAACAGTAGATAAATACTTAATCGATAAGAAAGCATGAGCCAATTAGATTCATATATAGCAATAGAAGGCCCTATAGGGGTAGGAAAAACAAGTCTAGCAGAAATGATTGCTGAAAAATTGAATGCTAGAAAAGTATTTGAAGATTTTAAAGGCAATCCATTTTTAGAAGAATTTTATGAAGATCCAGATAGTAATGCTCTTCAAACTCAAGTATGGTTCTTGTTGCAAAGATATCAACAGCAACAGAAAGAAATCAAACAATTAAATGCATTTCAAAAAGGTGTTATTACTGATTATATGTTTGAGAAAGATAGATTATTTGCTGAGTTCACATTGCGGTCTCAAGCTGAATTCGAATTGTATTCTAGTGTTGCAGATATTTTAGAAAAAGATATTATTAAGCCAGACATGGTAGTTTATTTACAAGCAGATACATCTCGATTAATGAAAAATATCAAGCAACGAGGACGTGATTTTGAAAAAGGCGTTACAACTGAATATATCAATCAGGTAAATGAGAAGTATCAAGAATTCTTTGTGAATTATGACGAAAGACCTCTCTTAGTCATCAATGCCAACAATATTGATTTCGTTAATAATTCTGAAGATTTTGAGAATTTATTAGAGGTGATTCAGGAGCCTGCTAAGGGAAGAAGATATTTTAATCCCTCATAAATTATGATGAAATGGATAATAGCAGCTGGTGTACTATTTATGGTATATAGATTTTTTAATAAACAAGAAACTATATCTACAATAAAAAAAGATACAAAAATAGATTATAAAAAAGTAAAAGATGCGGAGTTTGAAGATCATGAATAGATATATATCATCATTTTTTTTAATTAAAACTGCGGTAAAGCTAGTAATAGCATTGGCATTTTCTTCGTCACTATTTAGTCAAGAAAAATCCAATAATCTTAATTTTATGTTTACGAATAATGGTTATGGATTTGGATATGAATTTGAAAAATTTTCTAAAGAAAATTTATCTATCGGAGCTGATTTAAGATTTTATGATATCAGAAGTGATGAGTATCCAGTTTATGACCCTTTCTTCAATCAATATAAGGTTATAGGAGAAAAAAATATTACAATGCTTCCTCTATACTTTAGATTGAATTATTATCCACTTCAAGGAAAGATTGCAAATAATTTTGAGCCATACATACTTTTTGCTATGGGTCCAATGATATCAATTGATGGGGATGAAAGTATAAGAAGTTTTTCAAAAAGATGGTCTGAAGCAGATACTCAAATTAGTCCAGGAGGATCTATAGGTTTTGGAATAAACTTTAATACCAATACTTCAAATACTCTTTCATTTGGATTGGGATATGATTATTTAAAAGTAAAAGAACCTATTCATAGTAAGAAGGATTATGGTGGAGCTTTTCTGTATTTAAAGTATAAGATAAATCGTGAGTAAGTTTTCTTTTGTAGATAAAGCTAATATTCAAAATAATAATTTTTTTTTGGATAAAGATGAATCTCATCATTTAATCAATGTATTAAGGTTTAAGGTAGATTCTACTATATGGCTTACTGATGGTGAAGGTGGTACTTATCATTGCAGGATAGATAATTTTACAAATAAAAATATAGTAGAGGGTTCAGTGATAGAGTCTTATGTGAATCAGAATGAACTAAGCTACCATATTCATCTAGGTCTACCAATTATCAAGAATTCTAGAATGAAAATTGCAGTAGAAAAATCTGTAGAATCGGGAATTAAAGAACTAACTCCGCTTTATTTAGATAGATCTATAAAATCAACAGTTTCTACACAAAAAATGACTTCTGTTATGCGTTCAGGTGTTAAGCAATCTATGAGAAGTATAATCCCAAAAATAAATTCTGTTTCAAAGCTAGAGCAATGGTATGATTCGGAAGCATTGAATGTTGTTGCTTCAATTGAAGCCGAAGATACTTTAACCTTTTTTAAAGATGAAGTTATTAGCGCTGTGAATACTAATAAAAAAATTGCTATTCTAATAGGTCCTGAAGGTGGATTTTCTTTGAAAGAAAAAGAGTTTATTAATGACAATAAATTCCTTAAAGTTAGTGTTGCTAAGGCAGTGTTGAGAGCAGAGACAGCAGTGGTATCGATTTTATCGATTTTAAATGAATTAATGGTACAATATGAGTAAAACAATTTTTCAACAAATTATAAAAAAAGAGATTCCATCTACAATTCTTTATGAGGATAACGATGTAATTGCAATTGAAGATATCAATCCTGTTGCTCCAGTACATGCACTCATTATACCTAAAAAGTGTATTGAAACATTAAATGATTTAAGTGAAAAAGATGTTAATATTGTAGCAAAGATGATATCGGTAGCAAAGAACCTTGCCAAAGAATTAAAAATCGATCAATCAGGTTATCGAACAATATTTAATTGTAATGATGATGGGGGTCAGACTGTTTACCATATTCACCTTCATTTAATTGGTGGAAGAAAATTGAATTGGCCACCAGGATAAAATTATGCATATTTCAAAATTAGAATTATTTGGATTTAAATCTTTTGCAAAAAAACAAACTATACTATTAGATAGTGGAGTAACGGGAATAGTTGGGCCTAATGGTTGCGGTAAAACAAATATTGTAGATGCTATTAGGTGGGTATTAGGAGAACAAAAGACATCAAGATTGAGAAGCTCTAAAATGGAAGATGTGATATTTAATGGAGCTTCAAATATCAAACCTTTAGGCCTGTGCGAAGTTTATTTAACGGTACAAAATGATAAAGGCTTACTTCCAATAGAGTATGAAGAGGTAGAAATTGGTAGAAGATTATACCGTAATGGAGATAGTGAGTATTTTATTAATAGAACTGCTTGTAGGTTAAAAGATATCTACAATTTATTTGTTGATACAGGAATGAGCTCTGATGCTTATTCAGTTATTGAGCTAAATATGATTGAGCAAATTTTATCAGATAAAGATGATAGTAGGCGTTCAATGTTTGAAGAAGCAGCTGGTGTAAATAAGTATAAATCACAAAGACGTTCGGCTTTAAGAAAATTTGAGTTAAATAGTAGAGATCTAGAACGAATAGATGACATTATTCTGGAAATTGAGATGCAGGTTAAGAGTCTTGAGTTACAGCTCAAAAGATTTAAGAGACATGAAAAGTTAAGTTCTCAGATAAAAGATATAGAGATTAATTTAGCATCAGCAAAAATTATTGACTTAGAAAAGGGAATTAAACCGCTAGAGTCATTGCTTAAAAAGAAAAATACATTATTAAAAAAGAATACATCGAAGAAAGAGTCTGAAAGTGTAGAGCTTAAAGATGCAAGAGATTTTTATTTAGCCGAAAAAGAAATAGTAGAAAAAATGAAAGTAGATGTTGACAATCTTACTGAAAATCTATTGAAGGAAGTTCAGGCAAAAAATCGTGAATCCTCTAAAGGTATGGAAGTATTAGAAGATGAATTACAAAAGAAAATTAGCCAGCTCAACAAATTTGATAAAGACTATATTAAGATAGTTTCTAATAATGATGTAATTAAAAGTTTATCAAATGAAAGTAGGGAAAATTTTAAAAATAAAAATTATACTGTTATTGAAACTGATAAAAAATATGAAAATTTAAAAGCAAGTATCGAAGATTATAAAGATAAAATTCAATCTTATAATAAAGAAAAAGAGTTCGATTTCAATAAGATTGATGATTCTATTAAAGAAATGCAGACAAAAATTAATTTACATAAGCTTGAGCTTCGCAATAAAGAACAAGATCTTAATCAAGCATTTATGAAAATGGAATCAATTAGAATTAAAATAGATGCAGACAAATTTAATAAAGATGATATTTTTTATGATATTAAAAGCGCAGAAATGAAAATAGCTGAGTCAAACATTAAAATATCTCAAATAAAAGAAGTAATTAAAGAAAAGTTTGGTAATGATATAAAGTTAAAAAAAATGAAAGATTATAGTATTTCAGAGATGACTTATAATGTAGAGAAAATAAAAAGAAGTATCGAAGCTATAGGTCCAATTAATTGGGCGGTTTCAGATGAGTATGAAGAGCAAAGTAAAAGATTGAATATATTAAATGAACAAAGATCCGATCTTCTTGATTCGGAAAAGAATTTAAAAGATGCAATCAAAAAAATTGATTCTGTTGCTAAGAAACAATTCTTAGATACTTTTGAAATAATAAAAAATAATTTTGAAACAATGTTTGGCGTATTCTTTTCGGGAGGTAAGGGTTCTATTGATCTTCAAGATGCAGAAGATCCTTTAAATTCGGATGTGGTAATTTTTGCACAACCACCAGGAAAGAAAAATAATTCACTTAGAATGTTATCAGCTGGTGAAAAGTCTTTAACCGCAATTGCATTACTTTTTTCTATATATCAATACAAGCCAAGTCCTTTTTGTATATTAGATGAGATTGATGCACCGCTTGATGATATTAATATTAAAAAATTTACAGACGTAATATCAGAATATAGTAAGGGTACCCAATTTATAATGGTGACTCACAATAAATTAACTATGGAGTCAGCTGATTGCATATATGGAGTGACTGCAGAAAAGAAAGGTATTTCAAAGGTTATTTCAATCAATTTTGCTGAAAAATAAATTATTTGTAGTATTCAATCCTTTTCCACAAATTACGCGTGTTCAGTGATAACAAAAAAAAAGAGAAAATAAAAAAATATGGCAACTAAAATTAGATTAAAAAGAATTGGTAGAAGAAATAGACCTTTCTACAGATTAATAATTATTGATTCAAGAAAAAGAAGAGATGGACTAGCTATTGAGCAAGTCGGTTGGTATGATCCTCTTAAAAAAGAAAAAGACTCTAATTTTAGTCTTAAAGAAGATAGAATTCTCGCTTGGTTGCAACTGGGTGCTCAAGTTTCAGATCCCGTTAATAAATTAATGAAAAGGTCTGGTTTAGCATATAGATGGCATTTAATGAGCCAAGGACTCTCAACAGAAGATATAGAAAAAGCTGTTGCAAAATGGAAAGAAGAGAGACTTGAAGTTTTAAAAAATAGAAAGAAAGCAAAGCTTAAGAAAAAAGAAAAAATTAGTGCAGAAAAAGCTGCAGCTAAAGCACCAGCAGAAGAGCCGGTAGCAGAAGAAGCTCCAGCAGAAGAGCCGGTAGCAGAAGAAGCTCCAGCAGAAGAAGCACCAGCAGAAGAAGCTCCAGCAGAAGAAGCACCAGCAGAAGAGCCGGTAGTAGAAGAAGCTCCAGCAGAAGAAGCACCAGCAGAAGAGCCGGTAGTAGAAGAAGCTCCAGCAGAAGAAGCTCCAGCAGAAGAAGCACCAGCAGAAGAGCCGGTAGTAGAAGAAGCTCCAGCAGAAGAAGCTCCAGCAGAAGAAGCACCAGCAGAAAAAGATTCAGATAAATAAATATTTAGACTCTAAAGCTTTAGCATAGAGCATTCATGTTTATTGATTAAATTAAAATATGAATATATTTTTCATCACACCGTTTCCCGATTCAATTAAAACTTTAATTGATAACAATATTGCCAATCAGGGAGTCAAAAAAGATTTACTAAATATAGATATTATTAATCCTCGAGATTTTGCTAAAGATTCCTACAAGAAAATAGATGACGAGCCCTATGGCGGAGGAAGTGGAATGGTTATGATGTGTGAACCATTTTTTGCTGCGATTGATGATTGTATATCTAAATCTACAAATAAGCCAAAAATTATATTTCCATCTCCCAAAGGAAAAGTTTTAAATCATTCTATTTCATCTGAATTAAGTAAAGAAGAAACATTAATATTTATATGTGGTCACTATAAGGGATTAGACCAAAGAATCATTGATAAATATGTAGATCTTGAAGTTTCTATTGGAGATTATATTATATCTAATGGCGAGTTATCGTCAATGATAGTGTTTGATTCAATTGTTCGATTAATACCGGGAGTTTTAAACGATTTAAATTCTGCTATGACAGATTCTTTTGTTGACGATTTACTTGATGCTCCTTATTTTACGCGGCCTAATCAAATAGATGGATTAAAAGTGCCAGATGTGCTATTATCAGGGAATCATAAGTCTATTAAAGATTGGAAGAAAAAAAAGAAAATTGAAATAACTAAAGACAGAAGACCTGATCTTTGGAGAAAGTATAAAAAATTAAATGATTAAAGATAATTTAAGAGACGATATTCCGAATTTTAAAACTGGAGATACATTGTCTATCAATGTTAATGTAAGAGAAGGAAAAAAAGTTCGACAACAGCTTTTTAAGGGCACTGTTATTGCGCGTAAAGGATCTGGCATATCAGAGACTATTACCGTTAGAAAGATGTCTGATGGCATAGGAGTTGAAAGAGTATTTCCTCTACATTCACCTGTTATTGCCTCTATGAAAGTAGATAGAATAAATAAGGTTAGAAGAGCAAAGCTTTATTACTTAAGAGGTCTTTCTGGTAAAGCAGCAAGATTAGCTGAAAAAAAATAAAGATTGATTTATAATACTCTACTGTTTGTTCTAAGCTTGTCCCACATGTCTGTTCACATTGTAATGATGCTAGTTCCAAGCATGTTTATTGATCTAGTTGAATTTTATGGCCTAACCAAAGCATCACTCGGTTTAATTTTTAGTATTAGCAGTTTTTGTTTTGGGCTAGGCTCTCTACCAATGTCATTGTTATACAATAAGTATGGACCTAGAATGCTGCTCGTACTTTCTCAATTAGGAATATTTGCTTCTGCTTTTCTAGCATCTAATTGCCAAAGCGTTGAAAGTTTTGCAGTGTTCAATATTTTTTTAGGGTTATTTGCTAGTATACATCATCCCGTGTCATTAACTCTTATATCAGAAGTCTTTGATAATAACATTTCTAAAGCAAATGCATTTCATGGTATTTTTGGTAGCTTAGGAGTTTCTACAGGACCTTTGCTTTGTTATTATGCAGTTAATAATTTTGATTGGCAGTTTTCTTTTTTTATGATTGCCATTTTTAATCTTATAATTGCACCTATAACTTATTTTGTTATTCCAAAATCTAAATCTAGAGAATCAATAAGCACTCTTGATTTTAAAAAAGGAAGTCAATTAAGAATGTTAAAAATATTTTGTTTTTTATCTTTAGTTGTAGGTATTGTTTTTACTGTTTTTAATACATTTATTCCTTCCGTTTTTAAAGTTGCACTTGGAGAAAAATCAAACTTGTTAGTATCTGGAATCTTGATATTTGGTATTATTGGACAAATTTTATCAGGATTTTTTGGAGATAAATATAACAGAATGAAGCTTTTATCATTTGTTCTTATGATCTTATGTCCATTATTCTTTGCCACATATTTTTTGAGTAATTTTTCATTAGTTACCGTATCTGTATTGCTAGCAATTTTTATGTATGCTATTCAACCATTAATTAATTCAATTATTAAAGATATTACTAATCCAAGAATTCGACCTCTAGTGTTTGGGATGAACTTTTTTTTAATGTTTGGAGTATCTGGACTTGTAGCTGCATTAGGAGGACTAATTGCAGATTTAGATAGTTTTAAGTTAATTTTCCCTATATTTTCGATATTATTTCCAGTAGGAATTTTTTTATTATATTTATTGAATAAAAATAAAGAGGTAGTAGAGGTATAATGTTAATAAGTATGACAGGTTTTGGTGTTGGACATTACGAAGATAGTAGTATAGTCGTAGATGTAGAACTAAAGTCATTCAATTCAAGGTATTTTGAATTAAATACTAGATCTTTTGATTTATCAGGAGAGTCGGAATATAAAATAAGAACCTTCTTAAAAAATAAGCTTAAAAGAGGTTCTATTAATTTGAGTGTTAAAATTGACTCTAAAGACCAATTAAGATTAAATAAGCACAAATTAGAAAGCATTTTAAAATCATATAAAGTGATTGAGAAAGAATATGGATTAGATCTAAACTACAGTCATTTACTTAAAAACAATGATATGATGAGCTTTAGAGCGCTCCCTAAGTCAGTTGAGAGTAAGGTTTTGAAGGCTGTAAAGCTTGCCACTGATCAAGTTTTAGATATGAGATCGAAAGAGGGTAAGTCTATTGAAAAAGAATTTATGCAATACATTACCATAGCAAAGAAAGATTTAAATAAAATTGAATCTATTTATTCGAAGTTGGTTCAAAAGAAAGTTAATTCAAAAAATACGAGCGAATCTAAGGTTGAAGAACTAGAGAAGCTTGATGTTACTGAAGAAATCGATAGAACAAATAGTCACTTTAATCAAATTATACTTTCCGTTAAATCAAAAGACTTTTCAGGTAAAAAGATAAGTTTTATTCTACAGGAAATTAATAGAGAATCGAATACAATTTTATCTAAATTTTTAGATAAAAATATTGCCAAGCATGCAATAAGTTTAAAGATGCAGGCGGAAAAGTTAAGAGAGCAAGTAAGTAATATTTTATGAAAAACTTCTTTATCATATCAGGATCTTCAGGTTCAGGAAAAACAACATTACTAGAATTGCTTTCTCGTGATTTAAATATGGATATTTCAGTATCATGTACTACTCGCAATAAAAGAAAATATGAAATCGATGGCGTGCACTATTCTTTTATATCTGAGGAAAAATTTCAAGATATGATCGATGAAGATAAGTTTCTTGAATATGAGAATGTTCATGGCGATCTGTATGGAACACCACTAGATAGCTTAAAAGGTTATCTAGAAGAAAATAAGTCTTTATTTCTAGAATTGGATGTCAAAGGAGCATTAAGCCTAAAGAGGATATATCCATCAAATACAATATCCATCTTTCTTTCTCCACCAAACCTAGATGAGCTTAGAAAAAGATTGGTGAATAGATCTACAGAATCTGATCAAGAAATTGAGAAAAGATTGAGCAGATTTGAGCAAGAAGACAATTTAAAAAAAGAATTTGACTATACACTTATTAATGATAATTTCGAAACCACGTTTGAAAAGCTAAAAAGAATGATTATTTCATTTAAGGAAGAGGACTAAAAATGGCAGTTGAAGCAATTTCTTTTAAAAAATTATTGAAGAAAACAGATGATATTTATGAGGCAGTTCTTGTTTCATCCAAGAGAGCTAGGCAGATTTTACAAGATCGTGTTGTAAAGCAGATGATAGATGAAAATGAAGAAATCATTGATGAAGATGGAATTTTTGCAGAGCCTGTTGTAAGAGAACATATTGATTATGACAAAGAAGAAAAGGTTACAAGTATTGCTCTCGATGAATTTCTAGATGGAAAAATTGACTGGAAAAAGTCAGACGATTCAATTGACAAATAATTTAAGTGTAAAAAAACAATACCTTTCGCAAAATAAAGATTTATTTGGCGAAGAAATTTTTCTGGAATTACCCCTAAAATCCAAACAGTCAAAAACTGTAATAATCGATGATACGTGGTATTATGCGCTTCAAAATGAATTCAAAAAAGATTATTGGCATTCTTTAACAAAAACTGTACGGAATCTTTACAAAACAAAGACTGTATATCCTGAACCTAAAAATATGTTTAATGCATTTGATTCTACTCCTTTTGATAGGGTGAAAGTAGTTATTATAGGTCAAGATCCATACCACGGCGATGGACAAGCTCACGGTCTATCTTTTAGTGTGCAAGAAAATACTAAAATACCTCCTAGCTTAAGAAACATTTATAAAGAATTACATTCAGATTTAGATTTACCTATTCCTGATACTGGAAACTTACAATCTTGGGCTGATCAGGGTGTCTTGATGTTGAATACAGTTTTAACGGTAGAGGCTAATAATGCTAATTCACATAAAGATTTAGGATGGGAAATATTTACAAAAGCAGCTATTGAGGCTATATCAAGAGAATTAAAAAATGTAGTATTTATATTATGGGGAAAGCAAGCACAATCTCTTTCTTCTATTCTAAATGATAAAAATCATTTTATCCTCTCATCAGCACATCCTTCTCCGCTGTCAGCTCACAATGGCTTTTTTGGATGTAAGCATTTTTCAAAGGCTAATGAATATCTAATTAAGCAAGGTAAAAATCCTATTAATTGGAGTATTTAATTAGTCTTCTTATAAATAAGCTATCAAAAAAATAGATATTATATAAAGGATTAACTTGTCAGACGTCTAAAAGATTGCTAATCTATTAAAGAAGTAAATTAACGATGTTGAAAGTATGTGGATAAACACAAGCTTTAAAAAAAATGGCAGACAATAAAAACAAAGATATAAACTTGCAGCCGCAGGCTATAGAAGCAGAAGAAGCTGTTCTTGGGTCGATGATGATTGATGAAGATGCTACTAATAGAGCAATATCTCTACTAGGATCCAGTCATTATTTTTATAAAGATTCTCACAAGAAAATTTTTGATGCAATGCTTTCTTTATCTTCAAAGAATAGTCCAATTGATACAGTTTCTGTTTCAGATGAATTAAAAAAGGCTAAAGCACTAAAGTCTGTAGGAGGTCTATATTATTTAACAGGATTAGTTGATAAAGTTCCTACTTCTGCAAATGTCGAGGTATATGCTTCAATAGTTAAAGAAAAAGGAATATTACGTGATCTGATTTCTACTTCTCATGAAATTTCTAAGAAAGCATTTGATGAAGGAGATGCCGTTGGATCAATTTTGGACGAGGCTGAACAGTCTATATTCAATCTTACAGAACAAAAAGACACTAAAATTTATTCACATATTGAGCCAATTTTAGCTGATACCGTTAAAAGATTAGAGGGTATAGCGGCTAATCCAGGAGGTGTAATTGGAGTTCCATCGGGAATTATTGATTTAGATAAAGTAACTTCCGGTTTTCAAAAAAGTGATTTAATTATTATTGCAGGTAGACCTGCAATGGGTAAAACAGCTTTAGCTTTATCCATAGCTAGAAATGCTGCATTAGAAAATAATTCACCTGTAGCTATTTTTAGTCTTGAGATGTCAAGCGATCAATTAGGTACTAGGCTCCTTTCTTCTGAAGCTAAAATAGATCAATCAGAGGCAAGAAGTGGGCGATTAGCTACTTCAAAATGGAAGAATATTAATATTGCTTCTGGAAAGTTAGCACAGGCCCCTCTTTATATTGATGATACTCCAGCTTTATCAATTTTAGATTTAAGATCAAGAGCGAGAAGGTTAAAAAGAGAAAGAAATATTGAATTAATTGTTGTTGATTATCTTCAATTGATGCAAGGACCTAAAACTGAAAATAGACAATATGAAATCTCGTCTATTACTCAATCCTTAAAGGCGCTTGCTAAAGAATTAGATATTCCTATTATTGCACTCTCTCAGCTTTCAAGAGCAGTAGAATCAAGAACAGATAAAAGACCTCAATTATCTGATCTTAGAGAAAGTGGTGCGATTGAGCAAGATGCAGATGTAGTAATTTTCCTTTATCGTCCTTATGTATATAACGAGAAAGATGAAGAAAAAGGATTAGCATTTTTAATTGTAGCAAAACAAAGAAATGGTCCTACAAAGACTGTAAGAGCTACTTTTGTAGACGCATATACAAGGTTTGAAAATTACTCTGATTTTTTTGAATCTAATGATATGAGTGAATAATGAAATCTATCAAACATGATAGCTCGCATCAAAAGCTCATAGATCAAAAAGGTAAACATCTTTTATCAAGAATCTCATCAAAAGATAAAAAGGTTGTTATACAAAGCGCCTTAGATTTCTCGGTCAGAATGCATGAAGGACAAAAAAGAAAATCAGGCCTACCTTATGTAAGTCACTGCATAGATGTTGCTAACATTCTATTGGATTGGAATATGGATTACACAACTATCATAAGTGCTTTATTGCATGACGTTGTTGAAGATACAGATGTTTCCTTGGAGGACATTGATAAAGAATTTGGCAGTGATGTAGCTTTTCTTGTTGATGGAGTTACTAAAATTGATCACATAGCATTTAGATCTCAAGAACATAAACAGGCTAAAAATTTTACTAAACTTTTTCTTTCATTAGCAAAAGACCTAAGAGTTATTATTATTAAGTTTGCAGATCGCTTAAATAACATGGAAACAATCGAGTATTTATCTTCAAAAAAGCGAAAAGAAATTGCATCAGAAACAAAAGAAATTTTTGTTCCTTTAGCTCATAGATTGGGTATGGCAAACCTTAAATGGAGATTTGAAGATTTAGCTTTGAAATGTTTAGACTTAAGATCTTATAATGGTATAAAGAAAAAAATTGAAGGTTCATCAAAATCTAATAAAAAAATTTTAGAGTCAACCATTACTCCTGTCAAGAAAGAGTTAGAATCATATAAAATTCATTCTGATATTTCTGGTAGATATAAATCAATATCTTCAATCAACAGAAAAATGCAGTTAAGAAGTAAGAAATTTGACGAGATATATGATTTGTATGCTATTCGAATCGTTGTAGATAAGATTGAAGAATGTTATTTAGCGTTAGGGGTTATCCATAGTATATATCCTCCAGTACAAGAACGATTTAAAGATTTTATTGCTACACCTAAAACGAACGGTTATCAATCTATCCACACTACTGTGATGACAAAAGATAATAGGTTGACAGAAGTACAAATTAGGACTAAGGAAATGGATTCCACTGCAGAAGTGGGAGTAGCTGCACATTGGCTGTATAAGGGAAATGCTGAAATGGATAGTTTTGACCAACAAGTACCTTGGCTCAGAGATTTATTAGCTATGATGAGTAGTGATAACAGTGACCCAGAAGAGCTTATTGAACTTCTAAAAATTGATATGTTTGAAGATGAAATTTTTATTTTTACTCCAAAAGGTGACTTAATTAAGCTTCCAGTTGAATCAACACCATTAGATTTTGCTTTTGCAATACATAGCGAGTTAGGCTTTTCATGTGTTAGAGCTAAAGTTAATAAAAAGTTAGTCCCTTTAAGTTATAAACTAAATAATGGAGACATAGTTGAAATGGAAACAAGTAAAAGTCAAAAACCAAATAGCGGTTGGCTTAGCTTCGTGAAAACTTCAAAGGCATCACATCACATTGGGAAATACTTAAGAAAGATTGAATTAGAAGAAAGTATAAAAATAGGTAATCAATTACTTGAAAAAGGATTACGAAAATTAAAAATATATGACAGGATTGATGAAATTAAAAAAGGCTACGATGATCTTGGATATAAGAATTTTAATGATTTATTATCAGATCTTGGGAGAGGTGGATCGACTATAAAAGATATAGTAACAAAAATTTTTCCAGATGTTAAAACAGCGCCAGATAAAGTTTCACATGACAAAGAATTTATCGATTCAGCAAGGTCTGATTTCGAAGGAATTAACCTTGACGGTGTAAAGAATTTGGTTGTTGATTATGGGAGATGTTGTAACCCAATTCCAGGGGATGATGTTATAGGTTATATATCAAGAGGAAGAGGTCTTATTGTCCACAGACTTTCTTGTTCAAATCTTTCTTCACTGTCTGAGTCAAGTGGTAGAATCGTTTCTGTAAATTGGGATACAAAAAAGAATATTTCTTTCAAAGCAAAAATACATATTACTTGTATTGATTCTGCTGGTGTTTTAAATAAGATTGCTGACATATTTTCAAAAAATAAGGTAAATATAGTAGATGTTAAAACGGATGTAACTGAGGGAGGTTTAGCAAATATTTGGATTATTTGTAAGATTGGAGATTTATCTCAATTAGAAATGATTATGAAAGCTATTCTTAAACTCAGAAATGTCGATTCTGTTGAAAGAGTGCATTCTTAAGCTATGAATAGAGTTATTGGAATAGACTTTGGTTTATCAAAAGTGGGTATAGCAATATCTGATCCATCTGGAATTATTTCTATGCCCTTAGAAACCATTCGTTATAAAAATGAAAAAGATTTAATAGAAAGACTAAAAAAAATTGCATTAGAAAAAAATGTTAAAACATTAGTTATTGGATATCCGTTGAATATGAATTATAAAGAAAATAGTATGACGGAGATTATTGATAAATTTAAAGTTGTAATGGAGAGTAATAATTTTGAGATATACTTAGAAGACGAAAGATTGTCCAGTCAATATGCTAAGAAGATTATGATACAGCAAGATATTAAAACTGGTAAAAATAAAGAAATGGTTGATGTGTTATCTGCTTCTATTATTCTTCAGACCTATCTTGATAGAAAGAAATAATGAAAATAAATAAATTAATTCTCCCATTATTGTCGGGTTTATTACTGGGCCTTTCATATCCACCATTTAGTTTTGGATTTCTTGCTTGGATTGCTTTTATACCTCTACTACACTGTATTGCAGAAGAAGAAAAAATTACTCAAAAAGCCTTATTTGGATTCATAGCTTGTTTTTCAAGCAATTTGATTATTCTAAATTGGATGGGATTAAATTCTGGTACCACACCAATGATTGCAATTATTTCTTATTTAGCACTATCTTTGTATTTAACTATTTTTTGGATGGCCTTTATTGTTTCTACGCATTTTATTCCAAAAAAAATGGAATTATTCTTAACGCCTTTATCCTGGATATTTTTTGTTGAGTTTTTAAGAAATATTGGTCCTTTAGCAGGTCCATGGATGAATTTATCATTAACTCAGTCTGAATATATATGGATTATTCAACTAGCGAGCATAGAGGTGTATGCAATTTCATTTATGGTTATATTTTTTAATCTTATTCTTTATAGATTTTTTATTGAAAGAAATACAGTTTTTTTAAAATACTTTATCTTAACATTGTGCTCTATTTTGTTTTTCGGAAATTATCATGTGAATAGCCAAAATAATAGATATATAAAAAAATCTATAAATATATCTATAGGTCAACCTTCTATTTTTCCTGATGAAAAATGGAATCCAAGTCTAAGATTGAGAAATCTTGCAGTAATGGATTCTTTATTAGCAAAATCTTTGGAAGATAAGGCAGATATTATCATATGGCCAGAAGTGGCAGTTACATCATTTTTAGCAAATAACTCATATGACAGAATTAGATATCAAGATAAGTTATCGGGAGCTTATCTTATTACTGGTATACCAGAAAGAAAAAATATTGATGGAATAAATCAAAACTTTAATAGCTCTATTATTTTAAAGCCAGATGGATCATTTGATACATATCAAAAAATATTTTTGGTCCCATTTGCTGAATATGTTCCATTTTTTAAAAATTGGATCACTAAAATGAATCAGTTTGACGATATAGGAAGTTTTTATCCAGGCTCTGAATATAAAACTTTTAATATAGACGACTTTAATGCCTCAATACTAATTTGTTATGATTCCAGTAGTCCTCAGATTGTAGAAACAATGGTTGATAATGGAGCAGAAATAATCTTTATTATTACTAATGATTCGTATGTGGGTCAATTTATGCCTTATCAACATTTTCAATTAGCAAGATTGAGGGCCGTTGAGCAACGAGTTCCTATAATTCAGAGTGCAAATACAGGTATTTCAGGAATAATTTTACCATCCGGAAAGATTATCTATCGCTCAAAATTAAATGAAAGAACTGTATTTACTATGGAAGTTCCTATATATGAATAAATATAAGATTATAGTTCAATATGATGGATCCAGTTTCTCTGGATTCCAATCACAAAAAAATATGAATACAATACAGGATAAAATTGAACATTCTTTGTCTTTTTTAAATCAAAGTAATCTGATTAGAGTTGTAGGTGCGAGTAGAACAGATGCGGGAGTACACGCCCTAGGTCAGGTAGTCCACTTCAATTTTGATACAGAGCTATCATTAAATGCTATTAAAAGGGCTATAAATGCAAGATTGCCTCAACAGATACGAATAATAGGCATCAAAGCAGTTAATACTGAATTTCATTCACGATTTGATGCCATTAAAAAACAATACTTGTATCAATGCTCTTTGACAGAAAATCCACTGCTAAGTAAAGATCATTTTGTATTGAAGGAAATTGATTTTGACAGATTGAAAGATATTGAACATAAGTTAGTAGGGAGGCATAATTTTTTATCTTTTTCTAAGTTTGATATAGAAAAAAAGAATACAATATGTGAAATATTCAAATCAAAATGGACATTGGAACATGATAAATTATTTTATATTATTGAAGGAGATAGATTTTTGCATCATATGGTGCGATATTTAGTTGGAACAATGATAGGATATATGGAGAAAAAAATAGGCAAAGAAGAGTTTTTATGTTTATTGGAGAAACCAATAAAAGATGCAAAATTATTAAAAGCTCCTGCGCATGGATTAATATTAAATAAAATTTTTTATGAAAAATAAGATATCAATTATATTATTATGTTTAGTCATTGGATGTAACAATTCTCAAGAAACAAATTTTACTGTTTCTGAATCCAAAGCTACAGCTATTACAGCAGCGATAGAGAGCGCTAGTCCAGGAGTTGTAAGTATATATAGAAATCAAGAAGTGACCCAAATAAATCGTTGGACAGGTCGACTTAAGCCGATTAAGCCAATACAGTCATCTGGTTCTGGTTTTATTATAAGTGAAGATGGATATGTTTTAACTAATGCCCATAATATAGTTACGGAGATATCTAATCCTTCTTTATCCACAACTAATATTAAAATTGATGTAGCACTGCCTGGAGGAGATCATTATGTAGCCTCAATAGTAGGGGTTGATAGTAGGTCAGATGTAGCTCTTTTGAAAATTGAGGGAGAAGATTTCTATCATTGTGAGCTTGGCGATTCAGATCAAGCTATAGTGGGAGAATGGGTGGTTGCATTAGGAAATCCAAAAAGTTTATTTGCTGCAGCAAATTATCAACCAATAGCATCTGCAGGTATTATCAGTGCTATTAATGCAGACTTTGGAATTGATGCAAACACTAAAAGATTAATGAATAATATGATTCAAACCGATGCTTCCTTAAACCCAGGAAACAGTGGCGGGCCTTTAATAGATACTAACGGTAAAGTATTAGCTATTAATACTTTTGTGAGGAATGATTCAGAAAATCTTGGATTTGCAATTCCAATCAATTATGCAAAAAAAATTGCAGAAGAATTAAAGTTAAAAGGATTTATTGATAGGAGATTTTCTTTTGGAATTAATGCAACATCATATCGATATGGAGATAATGGAGAGATAGGATTGTATATCAACTCTGTTGATTATGATAATTCTGGAGATAATAAAGCATTGTATAAGGGAGATATTATTATTGGAATTGAAGGATATCAAATTCAAAGCTATGATCAGCTTCAACTTGTTTTGGCAAATAATGATGCCAGACCAGGCGATATGATTAAGTTGAGAATTCAAAGAGAAAATGAAATAAAAGTAGTTAACTTAGTACTAGGTAAGTCATGAGTAGTAGAAGTGTTAGTTTGATTGGTATAGGAATATTGTCTGGAGCAATGATTGGAACTGCTTTGAGTCAATTTTTGGGATATATATTACCCGGTGAAAGTACGGTTAAGCAATTCTTCCTTACTACATTTGATTTTTCTTTTGGTTCAATTGATAGTGGATTTTTAGTAGATTTAGGTGTTATTGCACTTGATTTTGGGTTCATTTTAAGATTCAATGTTTGTAGTGTTATTGGTTTTGCTATTGCATATTATTTATTAAGATACTTTAGATAAAAAAAGAGGTTTTGATATGTTTAATTTAGGTACAGGTGAATTAGTAATAATTTTTCTTATTCTTTTACTCCTTTTTGGCGGTAAGAGACTTCCTGGTTTAGCCAGAGGATTTGCTAAATCATTAAGAGAATTTCGCGGTGCATTGGATGACACCAAAGATGAATTAAGAAAATCTGAAAAATCCGAAGAATAAAGTTAGATGACCCCATCTAATGCTTTAAAACAAAAACTTGTTTCTCAGCAAGAAAAAATTGCTAGTAGCAAAACAAATGCTATTATTAGAACAAGATTCGATAAAATTTCTCCAAAAATAGTTAATAATAGTAATGGATTGTCAGGAAAAACCATATTAGTAAAAGATAATATTGCTATAAAGGGAGAGCCTCTAACATGTGCATCTAATCTTTTACAATCTTATGAATCTCCATATAGCGCTACTGTAATAGATCGCTTAGAATCTAGTGGAGCCCTAATAACAGGGCAAACAAATATGGATGAATTTGCAATGGGTTCATCATCAGAATATTCAATTTATGGCTCTGTTAAGAATCCTTATGATTTAAGTAAAGTTGCAGGAGGATCTAGCGGTGGATCCGCAGCAGCTGTGGCAGAAGATTTGTGTGATATTGCATTAGGTTCAGATACAGGTGGTTCTATAAGACAGCCAGCTTCGTTTTGTGGTATATATGGCCTTAAACCTACATATGGTAGAATCTCTAGATATGGTTTAGTAGCTCATGCATCATCATTTGATACAATAGGAATATTATCTAAGCAACTTGAAAATATAACATCAGCATTCAGCGTAATGTCTGGAAATGATCCCAAAGACGCAACATCATCCATGGAAGCAGTTCTATCATTAGAAAAGTATAATAAAGATGAGCTTCCTAAAAGAGTAGGAATTTTAAGTGATTATGTTCTATCTGAAATAGATGGCGAGATTAGAGATAGGTATCATGTAGTGCTAGACTTCTTACAAAAGAATAAAGTGAAACTAGTAGAGATTGACTTACCATATTTTGACTATTGCGTTGCTACTTACTATGTGCTGACCATGGCAGAAGCTTCATCAAATTTATCTCGTTTTGATGGAGTTAGATATGGAAAAAGAGTGGCTTCTAAAGATTTGAATGAATTGTATGTTGAATCTAGATCTCAAGGTTTTTCTGATGAGGTAAAGCGAAGAATTATGACAGGAACATATGTATTATCTTCTGGATATTATGATGCATATTATTCAAAAGCATTAAAAGTTAGAAGACTTATAAAAGATGAGTATAATAAGCTTTTTTCTAGGGTAGATTGCTTATTTATACCAACCACCGCTACAGCAGCGTTTCCATTAAAAAATAATTTAGACAATCCTATTAAAATGTATCTTGCTGATATATTTACTGTTCCATTCAATTTAATAGGTACTCCTTCACTAAATATTCCAGCGGGAGTGTTAAAAAATAAATTACCTATAGGATTCCAAATTGTAGGTAATTCATTTAAAGAGGAAACTTTATTCAATTTTGCGCATTCATTGAATAAGGAAGAATTATTTAAATAGGTAATAAATGGAATTTCTACATCCAAATTTTTTATATTTAATAGTCATATTGATATCTTTATCAATATTCAAAAGATTTTATTTATCTAATAAAGCTATATCTTTTCAGGTTTCAAATACAAAGCACTTAAAATCTTTTTTTGGCAGATCTGGTATTGTTAAAATTAGATTATTCAAATTCCTATTTATATCCGCTTTAGTATGTTTGATCATTGCTGTAGCTAGACCTAGAATATCTACCAATGATAAGAATGTAACAATTGAAGTCGTTGATATTATGTTAGTATTAGATACAAGTAGCAGTATGCTTGCTGAAGATTTTAAACCTAATCGTCTGGAAGCTGTTAAACAAGCAGCTAAAGATTTTATTGATAATAGAAAGGGTGATCGAGTTGGCCTTTTAGTTTTTGGAAAAGAAACATTTATTCAATGCCCCCTTACCGTTGACTACGGTGTTTTAAACAATCTTTTAAGCGAAGTAACAGTAGTAGAGCCAAAGTATGATGGAACAGCAATAGGGATAGCTATTGCTAATGCTATAAATAGGTTGAGAGTAAATGATTCAAAAAGTAAGGTAATTATTCTGTTATCAGATGGGAGTAATAATGCTGGAGCTATCGATCCAATAGCGGCTGCAAAAATAGCAAAAGAGTATAATATTAGAATTTATACAATTGGGGCTGGAACTAGACAAGCAGTAACACAAATACCTGGTGGAAGATATATTAGAAATGAAATTGACGAAGAGTCTCTAAAAGGTATCGCCTTAGAAACAGGTGGAAAATACTTTAGAGCTATTGATAAGCAAAGCTTAACAGGAATCTATTCTGAAATTAATGAGTTGGAAAAATCTGAAGTCAGTATAAGCTATTATTCAGAATATAAAGAGGTTTATTTGTGGTTTTTATATGCTGGGTTTATTCTATTATTATCAAGTGAGTTATTTAGAATTATATATTTTAGAAGAGTTTTATGACATTTGAAAATCTAAATCTAGCGTTTTTTTCTCTATTGATTACACTTTCAATCTTTTTTGTTTCATACTATAGAGGGAAATATAATAAAGTTTTTGGATCAGATAACTTTAATCCAAAGTTTTTAGAGAATTTATTTTCTAGAGGAAATTTAAAGAGCATGAAAATAAAGACCTCATTACGATATATATCTTTATTTATTATTGTTTTCTCAATTGCGGGATTAAAAACCGGAACTACGGTTAAACCTGTTGAGAGAAAAGGAGTGGATATTATATTCGCTATTGATGTATCTACTAGTATGAATTCTCAGGACATAAAACCTTCTAGAATTGACAGAGTAAAGTTTGAGATCAGTAAAATTATAGATAATCTAAAGGGTGATAGACTGGGTATCGTAGTTTTTTCTGGATCAAATTTTTTATATCTCCCACTAACTATGGATTATGATGCAGCAAAATTATTCGTCAAAAGCGTAGATACTGAAATGATTTCTTCAAAAGGAACTGCTATTGGGCAAGCAATAGAAACGTCTATTGTTGCATTTGATAGAGAGAGTCCTCAGCAAAAAATGATATTTCTTTTTTCAGATGGAGAAGACCATAGTTCAAACTCATTAAATGCGGTTAGTTCAGCCTTATCTGATGATATTACTATACATGTAGTCGGTATAGGCAGCATAAAAGGCTCTTTAATTCCTGATGGAAAAAAAGAAGGAGTATTTTTAAGAGATGAATCTGGAGAGCTTATTATGAGTAAATTGAATGATATATTTTTAGGTGAAATATCTCAACTTGGAAAAGGTAGTTTTTTTAGAATTTCTAATAATGAACCGATAAGCGCAGAGATTAATGAAGTAATAAGTGAAGGAGAGGCTTCTTTAATTAGTTCTTATGAATTTGCAGAATATGATCATAAATATCAGTATCCTTTATTTTTTGCTATACTTTTCTTATTTATCGCATATATTTTACCTTCTGGAAAAAGAAAAGTATGAAGATATTATTTGTAAGTATTATTTCGTTATCAGTTTTATCATCGCAGGATATGGGATATAAAATGTATGAGAATGGAGATATTCAATCTGCTTTAGATTATTATGAACAGCTTAGAAATACTGAAAACGAAAATATATCGCAAGATGAACTGCTGTACAATATAGGAACTATTTATTCACAGATGGACAGTACGAGTAAAGCAAGTTCTGTATTTGAGCAAGCTTATGAAGATTCTTCTGTATACTCATCAGATTTAAGTTATAACTATGGAAATACTCTTTATAGATCCCAGCAGCTTGAAGAAAGTTTAAAAGCTTTTAGAGGTGCGTTACTTAGCAACCCTGACGATTTGGATGCACGGAAAAATTATGAATTTGTAAAAAGTGAGATTAAAAAAAATAAAAGTATTCAAAAAAAGAAAGATGAAAGCAAAAAATCAGACAAAGAAGAAAGCGATAAAAATAAACAGAAAGAAAAAGATAGAGATAAAAAAGATGATAGTCAAAATGATGAATCTAGCAATCAACAAGATAAAAATGATTCAAAAAATAATGACGAAGGTCCAACTGATAATCAAAATTCAAAATCTCCAGATCAGCAAAATGAAGAAAATCGTGAAATTCAATCAAAACAAACTGCTGAAAATATACTTAATGCAATAAAAGAGAATGAGAAAGTGAATAAAAAAAGAAAGCAAGCTAACTACAGTAATGAATCAGGAAAAGATTGGTGATAAGATATTTATTAGCTATAACAATTGTCACTTCTTCATTATTTTCTCAAGATATTGAGACATTTGTAGTAAGTAAAAATATCGATATAGATCAGTCATTTAATTTTACAATTAAAATCAAAGATATTGATATAGATCCCGAAGTAGATATCTCTCCAATACTAGACAATTTTTCAGTTATTATGGGACCTAGCATAGGAAGTGAGTACAAATTTATTAACGGAAAGAAGAGTACATCAAGGTCTATATCTTGGACCCTTATAGCTAAAAAATCAGGAGAAATAAAGATTCCAAGGCTTGAGATATTATTGAATGGAAAGCAATATTTTACGGAAGAACTAACAATGAATGTTTCGAGAAAGAAAAAAGACAATGCTGCTAATGATATGTTTTTAAAAATAGAAGTTAGCGATCTTGATGTTAAGATAGGTGAGCAGGTTATTGTTACATATACTTTTTTTACAAGAATTGCATCAAAAGTATTGTCAACAGAATTTCCAAAATATAAAGATTTTTGGGTTGAAAAATTATTTGATCCAGCTGGTAAGCAAATCGAGCCAGAGGCATGGAATGATATAGAGATTAATGGATATAAATATAAATCTATTAAGATTTATGAAGTTGCACTATTCCCACTATCTGAAGGAAAGTTTGATTTGAACTCGATGATTATGAAAATTGAAACTAAAGAGAAGGATCCTGGAATAAGAAGATTGTTTTGGGATGATCCTTTTTTTGATACGTTCTCTCAAAGAACTAAAGCAAGAATTCTAGTTTCAGAACAAAAAACAATTAGTGTATCAAAGCTTATGAACGAACCTAAAGACTTTACTGGCGCCGTAGGTGATTTTAATATAAAGTCATCAGTTTCTTCTAAGATTATTGAAAATGGTACTCCTATGACTTTTTATCTAAAACTAATAGGAAGGGGAAATCTAAGTAATATTGGTAGACCTATTATAGATTTTCCAAATGATTTTGATGTTTTTGATGGACAGACATTGATCGAAAGAAATATATCTGATTCTGTTTCCGGAACAATTACTTGGGAGTATAATTTAATACCTAGGAAACAAGGAAGTTATATCATAGGCGCAATTTCTGTTCCATTCTTTGATACTGAAAAAGAAAGCTGGAATCTTGCAAAATCAAATTCAATTAAATTAAATATTACTAAAAGTGTTTACATGGAGAGCAATTCTAAAGATAGCCAACTAATTGATAGTAGGGATATTAGATATATAAAACTAACCGACACTGTATGGAAAACTGAAAATTCAAGCAACATTTACAATATTTCATTCTTTATAATCTTAACATCTATATTTATTTTTTTAGCACCATTTTTTATAAAGCCATTAAATAATTTTATAGAAGATCAATCTCTTGTACTAAAAAATAAATCAGCTTTATCAAATGTAATTAAGTTGCTAAAGTCTTCAGATAGCCTATATGTTGATTGTCCAAAGGCAATAAGATTTTATTGCAAAGATAAGCGTTTAATCGACTCTATAAACTTAGATACTCTTTCTTTAATAGAGAAAATTAAAGGAAAAATTAAATCAAAAGATCTTATTATTATTGAAAGTATCTTGAATGAGTGTAGTCAATACAATTATGCAGATATATCCACAAAAGACAGTATAAAAATTCAACAAAAAACAATAAAAATACTCAATAAAATTAATAGCTATGTTTAAGATTTTTAATATACTTTTATTTACAATAGGAATGGCTTATTCACAGAGCTCAGATCTACTATTTAGCGACGGAAATGAGTATTACAATAATAATCAATTTGATGATGCGATTGAAGCCTATGAAAGTATTCTTAATAGAGGATTTTATAGTGTGGATTTATACTATAATCTAGGTAATGCTTACTATAGATTAGATGACTTTGCAAACGCAAGATGGTCATATGAGATGGGGATTATAAAAGATCCTAGAAATAAAGATATTTTTCATAATCTTGTTTTGACAAAGCAAAAAATACCAAATACTTTAGAAATTCCAGATTCTAAAATATTAAATATGATTAATAATTTCTTAGCAAGCTTTACATACGGTGATTTTATTTTTTTTAGCTCATTAATGTTTTTATTTTATTCTATATCGTTCACTTTATATAGAATGACTTTGTCCACTTATTTAGTCGGTTTGTACTATTGTTTTATGTTTCTGTTTTTTTTAGGTACATCATTTTCGGTAATTAAATTCTTATGGGAAGAAAATAATAGTTTTGGAATTATTCTAAATGATGAAACTCAGCTATATTCAGCTCCATTTTTAAATGATGATATTAAGATTTCTTTATTTTTTTCAGGTAATAAAGTAAAAATAGAGCAAACAACTGATAGATGGCTAGAAATATCTTCTATGGATGGAAGAAAAGGTTGGATTAGACTGGAAGATATAAGAACTTTAGAGTAATATGAGACTATTAACTATTTTATTGATTACTAGCTCTGCTTATGCGCAAAGCGATTTTATTCTCCCTAGTGATTTCGTAGACAATCCACCTAATCTACCTAATGTTGTTTTACCTTCTTTCGATGACAGTAGTGATTCTGATGTATCTATCGATACTAATCTTATTAATTCAGTTAAAGGTTATAGAATACAAGTAGCCATATCTCAAGATGAAAAAGATCTAATAGATATCAAAGAAAAGCTTGAAGTGGTTATAAAAGACAAAATATATATCAAGTTTGAATTGCCAAACTACAAACTCAGAGTTGGTAATTTTGATAGTAGAAAAAAGGCTGAAGCTTATCGAAATAAAGTAATTCAACTTGGGTACAGATCTGCATGGGTCGTTCCAACTTTAATTGAATTGGATTATTAATGTCGGGTCATAGTAAGTGGTCAACAATCAAGCGAAAAAAAGGAGTACTTGATCAAAAAAGAGGAAAGCTTTTTTCTTCTATTGGTAGAGAAATAACTATTTCCGCAAGACTTTTTGGCGGAGATCTAGATTCAAATGCTAGATTGCGCCAAGCTGTAAAAAAAGCAAAATCTATAAATATGCCAAGTATGAATATTGATAAAGCTATTAAAAAAGGAACGGGAAATCTTGATAATGTTATTTACGAAGAAGCTTCTTATGAGGGATATGGTCCTAATGGTATAGCTATATATATAGAAACTATTACTGATAATAAAAATAGAACAGTAGCTGAGATAAGACATGTTCTATCTAAAGCTGGTGGATCACTTGGTCAGTCAGGTAGCGTTGCATGGAATTTTGACAGAATGGGTATTATTCTTATTGAAGAATCTGTAATAGATGAAGATATGATATTTAACATATCTATTGAGAATGATGCAAAAGATTTTAAGCTTGAAGATGGGTATTATAAGTTATTTTTTGATCATAATATGCTTTACCAAAAAATTGAAATCATTGAAAAAAAATCAGTTGAAGTTGACTCATCATTTATTGCATTTGTACCAAAGGATTTTATTAAAGTTTCCCAGAAAGATGGAGAAGGAGTTGAAAAACTGATTGATATGCTAGAAGACTTAGAGGATGTACAAAATGTTTACTCAAACTATGAAATTGTGCAATCATCATGATCGTATTAGGATTTGATCCAGGATTAACTAATACAGGATATGCGGTATTAAAGAAAGAATTAAACCAGATTTCTTTAATTGAATCAGGTTTAGTCAAACCAAAAAAAGGTAAATCGCTCTCCGCTCGATTATTTACTATTTTTTCAGAAACAAGTAAGTTAATTGAAATTTTTAGTCCTAATTTGGTAGTTGTTGAAAACGTTTTTTATGGCAAAAATGTTCAATCTGCTATAAAATTAGGACAAGCAAAAGCATCAATAATGCTATCAGCAGAAAAATACAACATTGATATGGTTGATTATTCTCCTAGAGAAGTTAAGCAGTCAATCGTGGGAAATGGATCTGCCTCAAAAGAGCAAGTTGCTTTTATGGTAAAAAAGATTTTTAAACTAAAAGACGAAGCTTTGAAAAGCACTGATGTTTCAGATGCTATTGCAGTGGCTTGGTGTGGAGCGAATAGGAAGCTAAAATGATTGATTCAATTACAGGTATTATTCAGAGAAAAGAACCTACCAACCTTTTTATTGATATGAATGGAATGGTTTTTAATATATCTATTTGTTTGAGAGATTATGAGGAGCTACCAGACTTAAACCAAGAAATTACAATCTTAACTTATTTAAATGTGAGAGAAGATTTAATGGAATTATATGGATTCTTAGAATATGAAAGAAGGCGTTTATTTACTCAGTTAATAGGTGTATCAGGTATTGGACCTAGAACAGCTATCAATTTGCTATCAAATATTTCAGTTGCAAATTTTAAAGAAAATATTATTGCTGAAGATGTAAAGTCATTGAGTTTAATTCCGGGTATTGGACCTAAAACTGCAAAAAGAATTATTCTTGACATAAGAGAAAAAGTAACTAAAGATAGAGCAACGACAGATGGATTAGATACTTCAAATATTAATTTTACATATGATGATATTTATACAGCGCTATCTTCTTTAGGATATAGAAAGAATCAAATTGATAAAGCAATCAAGCAGCTGACTAAAGAAAATAGCTTTGAGGGCAATATTGAACATGTAATTAAAAGAATATTAAATATTATACGATGAGCGACTCTCTAAAAACAACACTATATAATCATCATGATAAACTTGGTGCAAAGTTAGTTCCTTTTGCAGGATTTTTGATGCCACTACAATATACCGGAATAATAGATGAGCATAAGCATGTTAGATCTAAGGTAGGATTATTTGATGTAAGTCACATGGGAGAATTTATTGTAAGTGGCCAAAATGCTAAAAAGTTTTTACAACATGTAACTATTAATGATATTGAGGCTTTAAAGCCTGGAAAGGCCCAGTATAGTGCATTTTGTAATGAAAGTGGTGGAATGCTTGATGATTTGTTGATATACGACCTATCAGATCATTACATGTTGGTTGTTAACGCATCAAATATTCAAAAAAACTTTAATTGGCTTAAAAAAAGACTGTTAGATAATGTGGTATTAAAGGACGTATCAAATGAAATGGGTCTTTTAGCATTGCAAGGTCCTATGGCCAGAGATGTACTAAAAGATTTTTTCCCCCATATTGAGTCTTTAAAATATTATGAAACTTTAATGCCAGATTCTGATGGAACTATTGTTGCTCGAACAGGATATTCAGGAGAATTAGGTTTTGAAATATATATATCAAATGATAAAATTATTGATCTATGGAATAAATTATTAAGTACATCTGACTACATTAGGCCTGTAGGTTTAGGTTGTAGAGATTCTCTAAGACTAGAAATGGGATACTGTTTGTACGGTCATGAGCTAGATGAATCAATAAATCCGCTAGAGGCAGGATTGTCTTGGATTACAAAATTAGATACGAACTTTATTGGATCTGAATCTCTATCAAATATAAAAAAAGAAAAAAAATTACTTCCTCTAGTTTTGAAAGATAGGGCAATTCCTAGAGCTGATTATAAAATATTTGATGATAAAGATAAAGAAATTGGATTTATTACGAGCGGTACAATGTCTCCAAGCTTGGGTTATGGTATAGCTCTGGCCTATATTGACTTGCCTTATGCAAATGATCTAAATTCTTTTAATGTGAAAATTCGTAACAATACTTTTACTATGGAGAAGGCGAAGCTTCCATTCTATAAAGATGGAACATATTTAAAATAATGGATAAAAAAAGAATACAAATTATAGGATGGTTATTGGGTTTTTGCTCTCTTTTGATTTTAGGGTCAATGATTGGCTATGATCCATCTGAAGAGCCTTCTCTAGTTTCAAGTTCAATTAATAACCCTTTCAATATAGTCGGAGTTTATGTAGGGTATTACTTTGTCAAACTAGGTTTTGGATATGCTGCTTATATAATACCGCTTATTGGACTTACTACAGCTTTTTATTTGATTTCAAATTTTAGCTTTTTGATTTCAAGGCTAATTAGTTATCAATTAGCACTTCTCTTTCATTCTTCTATTACTCTAGGCTTAGTTCAGAACTATAGTTCATTCCCTTCTCAAATTAGTTATGAATATTCGGGATTATTGGGTGGATTAGCACTCAGCTTATCACATGATTGGATTGGATTAATTGGTACTACGAGCTTGATAGGTGTATTATGGATTTTGCTTTTTGTTGGTTTTTTTAATTTAGACCTTTATAAAATATCCCAACTTGCTGTATCCTTTATTCAAACTAAAATTTCCTCATTAAGCAAAATTAATTTTCAAGCTTATTTTAAAAATGAAGATAAGCATTTGGAAAAAGAAGTTAAGAAGATTATTGACGATGAGTCTTTTTTGGAAGAGGTGATTAAAGAAGAAGTGAAAGATAATATTGTAATCAATAAATCAGAAGAAATAATTGAAAAAGAAGTATTAGTTGATAAGGAAATTCATACTCCTGAAAGTAATATAGAAACTGAATCTGAGCTATCTATTGAAAAGGGGGTCATTGAAAAAGAAGTAGATATTGATGAAAAAAGATCGAGCTCTATTATCAGAAAAGATTGGAAGTTTCCATCTACAGATTTATTAGAATTCATATCCGACGATTCGGAAGAATTGAGTACTGATTATTTAAAAGATAGAGCAGAGTTTCTTCGGAACTCTATATCAACATTTGGAGTTCAAGGTCAAACTGGATCAATTAAAACTGGTCCAATTATTACATTATTTGAGATTGAGCCAGCTGAAGGGGTAAGGGTAAATAAATTTGTTCAACTTTCAGATGATATTGCAAGAGTTATGGAGGCAGACAGAGTAAGAGTTCTAGCACCTATACCTGGAACATCCCTTGTTGGCGTTGAAATTCCGAATGATAACCCTCAGACTATTTATTTAAAATCAGTGATTAATTCTGAAAAATATTTGAAATCTAAAGCAAAACTAAAACTAGCTATTGGGAAAGGTATACTTGGAGATATTGCTATACTTGATTTAGTAGAAATGCCCCATCTTTTAATTGCTGGAACAACAGGTTCTGGAAAGTCTGTATCATTAAATACTATTATTGTTAGTCTTTTATACCAGCTAAAACCAGATGAAGTCAAATTTGTTATTATTGATCCAAAGAAAGTAGAGATGTCTTTATATAAAGGTCTTGAAGACCATTACTTACTAAAATTTGATGGAATAGATGAGTCAATTATCACTAAAAAGGATAATGCAATCCTAGCATTAAGATCACTAGAAAAAGAAATGGATGCTAGATACGACTTACTTGCTGAGGCGGGAAAAAGAAATATTTCTGAGTATAACGGCATGATGAAAAAATCTAAAAAAGATTTAATGCCATACATTGTATTGATGGTTGATGAATTAGCTGATTTAATGATGTACAGTCCGAGAGATGTTGAAGCACCTATAGCTAGGTTAGCTCAATTAGCGAGAGCTGTTGGTATTCATTTAGTTATTGCAACTCAAAGACCTTCTGTTGATGTAATCACTGGAGTTATAAAGGCAAACTTTCCTGCTAGAATAGCATTCCAAGTTGCTACAAAGATTGACTCTCGAACAATTCTAGATGTTAATGGAGCTGATAAATTAATTGGAAAAGGAGATATGTTATATGTTAAGCCAGGCTCATCATCTCCTGTTAGAATGCATGGCGCTTTTGTTACATTGAAAGAAATTGAAGATTTAGTAGAGTATATATCAAAGCAACCAAAACCGACTGAAGTTATACTTGAAACTGTGAGAGATAATACCAGTACTTTAGGTGGAAATGAAAATGGAATTGAAGATGAGCTGCTTGAGCAGGCAATTGAGATCGTAGTTATGAGCAAGCAAGGATCTATTTCACTTTTACAAAGAAGATTATCTATAGGATATTCAAGAGCTGCTAGACTTATAGATGAAATGGAAAGGTTAAAAATTGTAGGATCTTTTACTGGTAGTAAAGCACGTGAAGTTCTTGTTGATGAATCTTATCTAGAGACAATCAAAGATGATCAAGCTGTATAGTTTAATTTTATTATTTAGCATATCATTTACTCAGAATTTAATTGAAGATGATATCGCTTCTTTCATTGAAAGTCTTGATGACAAAACTTTGAGACTGACTATCCAAAAAGATAATGTTGATAGCGATGCAACTCTATCAATATTAAACCAAAAAATCTACTTTGATACATTAAGTGAAGATGGAACAATTGCTATTATAGATAGTGTAAGTATCACAACGTATGACTTTAATGACGAAATAATGATTAAGGAAACAGTCGATAATACTTTTCTAGATTTTTTTAATAGAAATAATTTATCAAAATACAGTATAGTGAAAAAAAATATAGAATATAGTATAGGTATTGTTGACTATAAATTTAAATCACTTTTCACATCCATTGAATTTGATATGAGTTCAAAAGAAATTATATCAATTAAGGTACAAGATAATGATATGACTTTGTTTAAAGCTCGCATAGATAGTATTTCAACATTTTATTCATATATTGACGGAAAAAACTTTGATTCTTGGAAGGTGTTAGATTGGAGGGAAAATGAGTAAGCAATTTGATGCAATATTTTTAGATAGAGATGGAACAATCAGTCACGATCCTTACGGTTATATAAATAGTCTTTCTGATTATCATTTTTTTGATTATGCATTTGAAGCATTAGAAGTATTTAGCAAATATACTGACAAGTTTATAATTGTAACTAATCAATCAGGCTTAGCTTCAGGTAAAATTGATATTGAAAATTTAGAAGAAATAAATAGCTTTATTTACAAAGAATTTGAAAAAAGAAATCTACCTTTAAAAAAGATATATTTTTCTGAAAATTACGATGAAGGTTATGACTCCATGAGAAAACCAGGTATAGGAATGTTTGTAAAAGCAAAAGAAGATTTTAATATTAATCTATCAAAAAGTTTAATGATTGGAGATTCTATTGTAGATATGCAAGTCGGGGATAGACTTGATATGAAAACAATATTTTTATTGACCGGAATGGGAAAAGACTATCTTGATGAAGTAAAATCAACATGTCAAGCTGATCTAATATCTAATAATCTATTAGAGGCAGCAAAGGAACTATTATCAATATAGGTATTATTTATGGGGGAGATTCTTCCGAAGCGGAAGTATCTATAAATTCCGGTAAAGCAATTATTAAAGCTTGTAAAAAACTCGAACATAAAATTTCCGAATTTCATTTATCGACAAATAGTATTGATAGTATTCTTGCTGATCTCACGAAAGTTGATTTTGTATTTTTAGCATTGCATGGAGTTTTTGGAGAAGATGGTTCAATACAATCCATTTTAGATAAAAATAATATTATATATAATGGCTCTATGTCAAATTCTTCTAAAAATTGTTTTGACAAAAGTTTTACAAAAAAAACTGTTAACGATAATAATATCTTAACTCCGGATTTTACTATTGTTGATAAGAAAAATTTTAGTAACCATAATTATAATTTTAGAAAATCTGTTATTAAGCCAAATAAGCAGGGTAGTTCGGTTGGTTTTTCAATTATAGATAATAAAAATAAAATTTCACATGCATTAGATTTTGCTCTTGAACACGATACTCATGCAATCATAGAAGAGTATATTGAAGGGCGTGAAATTACAGTTTCAATTCTAGGAAATGATGCACTTCCTATAATAGAGATTAAACCCAATCACGGTATATATGACTATATGGCAAAATATACTAAAGGAGCGTCTAATTATATATGTCCTGCAGATATATCTGAATCAAAGTCAGATGAGATTAAGGATATTGCTTTAAAAACACATAAGCTTTTGAATTGCAAAGTATATTCAAGAGTAGATTTTAGATTAGATAAAAACAACGAATGCTGGTTGCTAGAAATAAATACTTTACCAGGAATGACAGAAACGAGCTTATTTCCGATGGCAGCAAAAGCAATAGGATTATCTTTTGAAGATTTAATTGATAAAATTATTAAATTGTCGCTAGAAAAATGAAATTACAATTTTATAATTCAGTTACTTCTAAAAAAGAAGAGTTCAAATCTCTATCAGATAAAGAAGTTTTAGTATACGGTTGCGGTCCAACAGTATATAATTCTCCTCATATAGGAAATTTCAGAACATTTGTATTCTATGATTTACTTAATAGGGTGCTTTTACAGAATGGATACGTTGTCAAAAATGTTATTAATATTACCGATATAGACGACAAAATTATTGACAGGGTAAACAATGAAGGTGTTGGATTTAAAGAACTCACACAAAAATATGAACGTATATTCTTAGATCAGTCAAATACTATTAATATTTTGCCATCGACTTTTAATCCTAGAGCTTCCGAGCATATATCAGAGATGATTGATTTTATTAAGGCCCTTATGGCTAAAGGTGTTGCCTATAATACAGATGGAAATATTTTTTTTGATACAAAAGAGTATAGTAAATACGGAAAGTTCGTAAATATTGATGACGATAATTTATCTAGAGAAGACAATGACCTTGGTAAAAAACATCCTAATGATTTTGCACTATGGAAAGCATGGAAAGATTCAGATGGAGAAATTACATGGGAATCAGATTGGGGTAATGGGAGGCCGGCATGGCACACTGAGTGTGCTGTTTTAGGAACACAATTATTAGGTGATTCAATTGATATTCATTGCGGTGGAATAGATCTAAAATTTCCTCATCATGAAAATGAATCTGCACAAGTAGAAGCATTGCTAGGAAATAAGTTTGCAAACTATTGGCTTCACTCGGAGCATTTAATTTTTGACAGCGAGAAAATGAGTAAATCTTTAGGGAATACATTGAGTATTTCTGATTTGCTTACAAAATATAGCGCTGAAACGTTAAGATTATTTTTGCTTTCATCCCATTATAGATCAAAAGTATCATTTTCAGAAAAAAAACTAGATGATTCGTCAAAAATGATAGATAAAATTAATAGGTTTGTAAATAATGTTGATTTAGCTACAATTGATATCAATGGTGTAGATTATAGTAGATTTCACTTAGATTTTCTCGATGCATTAAATGATGATTTAAATACTCCAGAAGCTCTGGGTGTATTTTTTGACTTTATTAATACAGTAAATAAAAATATCAATAATGATTCAATGACAGACGATTTAAGGATTCAATCAAAAATATTTATCAATTTATTTAATTCCATTTTCTGTGTTATCAATACATCTTCTTCAGATAAGATGTTTATTCCTAAAGATATTCAAAATCTAGCTTCCTTAAGAGAAGAAATGAGAAGTAAATTTGAATGGAATGAAGCAGATAAATTAAGGCAAATGATTGATAATCTTGGCTGGCTCATTGAGGATACAAAAGATGGTCAGAAACTCATTCAAAAGAAATAATTTGTTTTCCTCCTAATTCTTCTTATATTTCGTGGCTTTTACCTACGCGTGCATGTATAGGTTATATACAGAAGTACATTGCCGGTGTAGCTCAGTTGGTAGAGCAAGTGATTTGTAATCACTAGGTCGGGGGTTCAAGTCCTCTCGCCGGCTCAGTTTTTTTGGGTAAGAGTAAGATATTTGAAAATTTTTGTCCTACTATCAGGTAGTATTGAGTATTAGGATTTCGGGCAAATGGCCGAGTGGTTAAAGGCAGCAGACTGTAAATCTGCCGACGTAAGTCTACGGAGGTTCGAATCCTTCTTTGCCCACAGGTTTGCGAGTGTAGCTCAGCTGGTAGAGCATCAGCCTTCCAAGCTGAGGGTCGCGCGTTCGAATCGCGTCACTCGCTCAAGATTTATTGCCTGCGTAGCTCAGTAGGTAGAGCACTTCGTTGGTAACGAAGAGGTCACCGGTTCAATCCCGGTCGTAGGCTCAAAAAAAGAAGATTTAAATTTTGATTAAAAAAAAGAGGAGAGTAAAAAATGGCTAAAGAAGTATTTGAAAGAAATAAGCCTCACTGTAATATTGGTACCATTGGTCACGTAGATCATGGTAAGACAACGTTAACAGCAGCTATTACACAAACCCAAGCTGATTTAGGGTTAGCTGAACAACGTGATTTTGACACTATTGATAATGCACCTGAGGAAAAAGAAAGAGGTATTACAATTCAAACAGCTCACGTTGAGTATGAGACTGCTAATCGTCACTATGCTCATGTCGACTGTCCTGGTCACGCCGACTATATTAAAAATATGATTACTGGTGCTGCTCAAATGGATGGTGGAATCCTTGTAGTTAGCGCTGCAGATGGTCCTATGCCTCAAACTCGTGAGCACGTACTCCTAGCTCGTCAAGTAAATGTTCCTAGTCTAGTTGTTTTTATGAACAAAGTAGATCAGGTTGACGACGAAGAGCTTTTAGAGTTAGTAGAAATGGAACTTAGGGATCTGTTAAGCGAATACAAATTTGATGGAGATAACACTCCAATTATCAAGGGTAGTGCATTAAAAGCACTTGAAAACCGTGGTGATGCGGAAGCAACAAAATGTATTACTGAATTAATGGACGCTTGTGATAGTTTTATTCCTCAGCCAGAAAGAGCGCTAGATAAGCCGTTCTTAATGCCTGTTGAGGATGTATTTAGTATTACAGGTAGAGGAACTGTTGGAACAGGAAGAATTGAATCAGGTAAAATCAAGGTCGGTGACGAAGTTGAACTTATTGGTATGGGTTCTGACATGACTACTACTATTACAGGAGTAGAAATGTTCCAAAAAACACTCAACGAAGGAGAAGCAGGAGATAATGCTGGTCTTTTAATGAGAGGTATTGAGAAAGATGATTTAAAAAGAGGTATGGTTGCAGCTGCTAAAGGTTCAATCACTCCTCATACTAAGTTCAAAGCAAATGTATATGTTTTGAAAAAAGAAGAAGGCGGAAGACATACTCCATTCTTTAATAACTATAGACCTCAGTTCTATTTTAGAACTACAGATGTAACTGGAGTGGTTACATTACCTGAGGGAACTGAAATGGTTATGCCTGGAGATAATGTTGAGATGTCAGTTGAACTAATTACACCGATTGCTATGAATCAAGAGCTAAGGTTTGCTATTAGAGAAGGTGGACATACAGTAGGGGCTGGCGTCGTTACTGCTATTGAAAACTAAATATGGCAGGCAATAGTAAAAGAGCAATTGTAAGACTTGAGAGTTCTGCAGGGACAGGATATCGCTACACTGTTACGAAAAATAAGAGTAAGCATCCCGATAAACTTGAATATAAAAAGTTTGACCCTGTAGCTCGCAAGCATGTTCTTTTTAAAGAAATAAAGTAAAAATAGCAAATAGGTGAGTAGCTCAATTGGTAGAGCATCGGTCTCCAAAACCGGGGGTTGCGGGTTCAATTCCTGCCTCACCTGCAAAAAGGGAAAAGTATGTTGAAAGCGGTAAAAGATTTTTTAAATCAAGTATACCTTGAAATGAATAAAGTTTCTTGGCCAAGCTACTCTGAGTTAAGAGGATCGACCTACCTTATTATCATTTTTTTCTTAATGTTTGCAGTATTTTTATTTGGAGTTGATTGGGTAATTCAAAAATTAGTGAGAGCGGTATTATGAATTGGTATAGTTTAAGAGTAATGTCAGGTAAGGAGGAAAAAATTAAAGATAATATTTTCCGCGAACTTGAATACGAAAAAGATTTAGCAGAAAATGTTGAAGATATTTTAATACCAACTGAGAATGTAGTTGATATTAAAAATGGAAAAAAACAGGTAAAGAAAAAAGTATTCTTTCCCGGTTATATTTTGATGAAGATGGAAATGAATAACGAAACAAAATTTTTTATTGAAGGCATAGATGGTGTGATGAGTTTTGTAGGACCTAAAGGGAATCCTCAATCACTAAATGATGCTGAAATTAAAAGAATTATTGGTTCTTTTGATGGAGATGACGATTCAGTAGAAGTAATGGAAGAAATACCATTTAAAGTTGGAGATTCTGTCAAAGTTATTGATGGACCATTCAAGGACTTTAATGGTCTTATTCAAGAGATTAATGATAAAAATAGAATTAAAGTAAATGTCAATATTTTTGGTCGTCCGACACCAATTGAATTAAGCTTTAATCAAATACTAATAGAGAACTAAAAATGGCACAAAAAGAAAAAACAGGACTTATTAAACTACAAATTGCAGCTGGACAAGCAAATCCCGCGCCACCAGTTGGACCCGCTCTAGGTCAGCATGGTGTAAATATTATGGATTTTTGTAATGCATTTAACGAGAAGACAAAGGAATTGCAGGGAATGTTAACTCCTGTAATTATAACAGTTTATAAAGATAGATCTTTTACTTTTGAAACAAAGTCTCCACCAGCATCTACTTTAATTATGAAAGAATTAAAGATGAAAAAAGGTTCTCAAGAGCCAAATAAAGACAAGGTCGGATCGATTACAATGGCTCAATGTAAAAAAATTGCCGAAGTAAAAATGAAAGATTTAAATGCTCATACCTTAGATCATGCAGCTGAAATGATTGCTGGTACTGCTGTAAGTATGGGAATTGAGGTAAGTAGATGAAAAATACAAAATTTGCAAAATCAGTTTCAGAGAAATTAGATTCTTCTAAGTCTTATGGTATAGATGAAGCAATGTCACTATTGATGGAGCTTAAAAGATCGTCTTTTGCTGAATCTGTAGATGTGGCATTCAATTTAGGTGTTGATCCTAGACATGCGGACGAAAATATTAGATTAAGTTTAATTTTGCCGCACGGTATAGGCCGAAGTGTATCAGTTTTAGCTATAGTAAATTCTGAAAAAGAAGCAGAAGCTAAAGAGGCGGGAGCGGACTTTGTAGGTAGCGAAGAATATCTTGAAAAAATCAAATCAGGATGGACTGATGTAGATAAGATAGTTGTTACTCCAGACTTAATGGGACAGTTAGGTAAGTTAGGTAAAGTCTTAGGACCTAAAGGTTTAATGCCTAACCCTAAATCTGGTACTGTTACAAACAATATAGCTAAAGCAATCAAAGAATTAAAAGCAGGTAAGCTTGATGCGAGAGTAGAGAAAAACGGAATTTTACAGTCTTCAATAGGAAAAACATCTTTTTCTGAACAGGAATTAAAAGAAAATTTTGAAACTCTTCGTTCAGCATTGATGTCTGCAAAACCAAACTCTTTTAAGGGTAAATATTTGAATTCAATTAGTTTGTCCTCGACATTAGGTCCAGGAATTAAGATAGGAACTGAATAATTATGCCAAGTACTAAAAATGTAGACGCAGTTAAAGTGTTGAGTGATAAACTTGAAAAGGCTAAAGCAGTATACTTTACTAACTATTTAGGTTTAGATGTTGTTAGTATTACTCAACTAAGAAAAGAATTTGTGATGAAAGATGTAGAATTCACAATAGCAAAAAATACTTTAATTAAATTAGCCGCAAAAGAAGCGGGAATGTCAGGAATTGATGATTTTCTAAAAGGACCAACAGCAATGGCTGTAAGCTATGAAGATCCAACTAATCCAGCACAAGTAATTAAAGATTTTTTAAAAGATTTTGATAAGCCTTCAGTAAAAGGTATGATTTTAGATGGAGAGGTATTCGATGCAAATGAGTTTGAAAGAATAGCTAATCTACCATCAAAAGATCAACTTTTATCAAAGTTGGTTGGAATGTTGAATTCCCCAATGGCAAAACTGAGCAGTACTTTAGGCAGTCCTGTTTCCGGCTTATTAGGAGCACTTGAACAATTAAACTCAAAGAAAGAAGGGTAATTAAAATGAGCATTAAAAGAGAAGATGTTTTAACATATCTTGAAGAAGCAAACATGATCGAAGTATCTGAGCTTGTAAAAGATATAGAAGAGAAATTTGGTGTAACAGCTGCTGTACCAGTTGCCGCAGCCGCAGGAGCTGCTGGTGGAGATGCTGCTGGTGAAGCTGCTGAGAAAAGTGATTTTAATGTAGTTTTAACAGCTGCAGGTCAATCAAAAATCGCTGTTATTAAAGTTGTTAGAGAAATAACTAGTTTAGGACTTAAGGAAGCTAAAGAGTTGGTTGATTCTGCTCCTAAAGCTGTGAAAGAAGGCGTTGCTAAAGATGAGGCAGAAGGTTTGCAGTCTCAACTTGAGGAAGCCGGAGCTACAGTAGAATTACAATAATATAATTACATATATTAATTAACCAATTTTTTGGAGGAATAGCTATCTTGAATTTAGATAAGTTGAATAACAGACATAATTTTGAAAAAATAAAAACAGACGTAGAGCTACCAAATCTTCTCGATTTACAGGTAGGTTCTTTTCATGACTTTTTGCAGGAGGATGTTAAACCAAAAGACAGAGTAATGTTTGGTTTGCACGAAGCTTTTGCTAAAATCTTTCCATTGCAAGACAATCATGAAAATTACATACTTGAGTATAAAAGCTATACGATTGGAAAACCTAGGTATACACCAAGAGAATGCTCAGATCGTGGTATTACATATAATGTACCCTTAAGTGTAAAATTACGTCTAAAGATTACTGACGAAAAAGATAAAAAGAAGTTTTCTCAAGTTATAGATCAAGATGTTTACTTTGGTAATATGCCATACATGACAGGTAAAGGTACTTTTATCATTAATGGAGCAGAAAGAACCGTCGTAACTCAATTGCAAAGATCACCAGGAGCTTTCTTTGATCAGAAATTTCACCCAAACGGTGCAAAGCTTTATAATGCTAGAATTATCCCAATTAGAGGATCTTGGATTGACTTCACAACAGATATCAATGATATATTATTCACTATCATAGATAGAAAAAGAAAGTTTCCAGCAACTCTTTTACTAAGATCTTTAGGATTTAGTTCTGACGAAGATATTTATAATGCATTTGATCTGATTCTTGAAATGGATCCTTCTAAGATAAAAACAGATAATTTAACAGACTATATCACAGTTGAAGATACCATTGATATGGAAACAGGTGAATTAGTAGTTGAGGGTGGAAAAGAGTTAAATGAAACAATTGTTAGTGCCTTAAAAAACAATAAAACTAAGACTATTAAGCTAGTTGATGTAAGGAATAATATTGATAGCATGATGTTGAACAATACTATCAAAAAAGATCCTACAAAATCAACAGAAGAAGCGCTTTTAAAGGTGTACTATCTTTTGAGAGGTAGTGATGCACCGAGCCCTGAATCTGCTCAAAAATTTATAGATAGAATGTTCTTCTCTCCTAAAAAATATGATTTAGGAGAAGTAGGTCGATATCGTCTAGACAAGCAATTCAATTTAGATAATAAAGGTAAAGATTCTGTCTTAACACATGACGACTTCCTTATTACTATCAAGTATTTGATATTAATGAGAAAGGGACTCAAATCACCAGATGATATTGATCATCTAGGAAATAGAAGAGTTAGAACTGTTGGAGAGCAACTTAAAGTGCAATTCAACTCTGCATTAGCCAGAATGGTAAGAACAGTTTATGAGAGAATGAATTTAAGAGAGCAAGAAACTATTACTCCTCAAGATTTGATTAATTCCAGATTGGTAACTACTGTTATTAACACATTCTTTGGAACTAGTCAATTATCTCAATTTGGAGATCAAACAAATCCTTTAGCTGAAATTACTCACAAGAGAAGAATTTCTTCGTTAGGACCAGGAGGTCTTTCAAGAGAAAGAGCAGGTTTTGAAGTTAGAGATGTTCACTATACTCATTACGGAAGATTATGCCCAATTGAAACCCCTGAGGGTCCAAATATTGGTTTGATATCATCGCTTGCTTTGATGGCAAAAATTAATAGACATGGATTTATTGAAGCTCCTTATAGGGTTGTAGATAATCTAGTTGTAACAGAACAAACTAAATATCTATCAGCTGACGATGAAGATAGAGCCAATATTGCTCAATCGGGACTAATTGTTAATAGTGCAAATAAAATAAGTGAACCAAAAGTAAGAGTTAGATCTAAGGGAGATTTTCCTATTGTAGATCCAGAACATGTTGCATTTACTGATATTGTACCTAATCAAATCTTAAGTGTTGCAGCTGCTCTAATTCCTTTTGTTGAGCATGATGATGCAAATAGGGCTTTAATGGGTTCAAACATGCAACGTCAATCTGTGCCATTGTTGAAAACAGAAGCACCTATTGTAGCTACCGGTATGGAAAGAAAAGTTGCAAGAGATTCTCAATCAGTGCTTCTTTCTCCTGTATCAGGAACCGTTATGCATGTTGATTCTAACAAAGTTGTAATCAAGGATAGTAATTATCCTGATAGTACATTATTGAAGAAAAATGCAAACCTTCGTACTATTGAGCTAATTAAATATGCTAGATCTAATCAGAATACATGCTACAATCAAAAAGTTATTGTTAGCGAAGGTGATAAAGTCCAAAAAGGACAAGTTATTGCCGATGGAGCTTCTACCGAAAATGGCGAATTAGCTTTAGGAAAGAATGTATTAGTAGCGCTTATGCCTTGGAATGGATATAATTTTGAGGATGCTATCGTTATCAATGAAAGACTTGTAAGAGATGATGTATTTACTTCTATCCATGTAAATGAAATTGAGTTAGAAGTGCGAGATACAAAAAGAGGGGAAGAAGAGTTGACTCCAGAAATCCCTAATGTAAGCGAAGAAGCAACATCTCAGTTAGATGAAGAGGGTCTTATTCGAGTAGGAGCTATTGTTAACGAAGATGATATATTAATTGGTAAAGTAACTCCTAAAGGTGAAACTGATCCATCTCCAGAAGAAAAGCTCCTAAGAGCAATCTTTGGGGAAAAAGCGGGTGATGTTAAAGATGCTTCAAAGAAAGCTGAGCCTGGTGTAAAAGGTGTAGTAATTAAGACAAATCTTTATGAAAAGACATCTAAGCAATCTCGCGCAGATGTAAACGCACAAATTAAAGAGTTGCAGAAAAATAAAAGGGAAGAGGAAAGAGCTTTAAGAGCTACCAGAGATAATTTGCTTAAATCTGTTCTTAGCGATAAGATTACTCTTGGAATTAAAGCTAATAGAGATAGTAAGGTTCTAGTAAAGAAGGGAACAAAGTTAACATTAAAGAAATTAGATACTTTTAATTTTGAACTATTCTCTATTGAAGAGCCATGGATTTCAGGTGAAAAAACTTGGGAAAAGCTTGTTAATATTCTCAATGCTTTCAATTCAACTCTCTCGGATCTCGATACAGAACTAGAATCAAGTATCTTTAAATTAAAAGAAGGCGATCAACTTCAACCTGGAATTTTAAAATTAGCTAAAGTTTATGTAGCTAATAAAAGAAAGGTATCAATTGGAGATAAGATGGCTGGGCGACATGGTAACAAGGGTGTAATTGCAACAATTGTACCAGAAGAAAATATGCCTTATCTAGAAGATGGTACTCCAGTAGATATTTGCTTAAATCCTATGGGTGTTCCTTCTAGAATGAACTTAGGTCAATTATATGAAACTATGCTAGGATGGGCAGGAAAACTGCTTGATGAAAAGTATGAAACTCCAGTATTTAATGGTGCAACTCCTCAAGAAGTTGCAGCAAAAATGAAAGAAGCTGGATTGCCAAGTACTGGTAAGGTTACGCTATATGATGGCTTAACAGGAGAAAAAATTGATAACCCAGTATTGGTAGGTTATATGTATATCATGAAGTTATTCCATATGGTTGATGATAAAATGCATGCTAGATCAACTGGGCCATACTCGTTAGTTACACAACAGCCTTTAGGAGGTAAAGCACAGTTTGGTGGACAAAGATTTGGTGAGATGGAAGTTTGGGCACTTCAAGCTTATGGTGCCGCTCACATTTTAAGAGAAATCTTAACAATCAAATCAGATGATATTGAAGGTAGATCAAAAGTCTACAGTGCGCTTGTAAAGGGAGAAGATTTACCTGATCCAACAACCCCAGAAGCTTTCAATGTATTTATGAAGGAAATTCAAGGTCTTGGACTGGACATAACTTTAGATTAAAGGAAAAAAATAAATGTATAAAGCAAATAATAGCATTTCACTTAAACTCGCTTCTCCAGAAAAGATTCTTGAAGGTTCATTTGGTGAAGTATTAAAACCTGAAACAATTAACTATCGTTCCTACAAACCGGAAAAAGATGGTTTATTCTGTGAAAAAATCTTTGGACCTGTAAAAGATTTTGAATGTCATTGCGGCAAGTATAAAGGTATTAGATATAGAGGAATTATATGTGATAGATGTGGAGTAGAAGTTACTACGAAAAAAGTTCGTAGAAATAGAATGGGCCATATTACTTTAGCTGTTCCAGTTGTACACATTTGGTTTCTTAAGTCTATTCCAAGTAAGCTAAGTTATATTTTAGGAAAAAGTGCAAAGCAGTTAGAAAGCGTAATTTACTATGAAAACTATCTAGTTATTAATCCTGGAAAGAGTGATTACAAGAGATTTGATTTAATAGATGAAGAAGAATATCTTAAGCTAGAAACAGAATTTGGTTATGAAGCCTCTTCACAAGAAGAAAGAGAAGAAGAGTCTCATTTCTATGCAGCTATGGGTGGAGAAGCTATCAAGGATGGCTTAGCTGAAATGGATTTGCTAGAGCTAAAGAAAGAGCTAGAACTTATTAGTACTACAACAAATTCAAAGCAGAAAAAAGAAGATGCCTTAAAAAGATTAAAGGTAGTAAAAGATTTTGCTAGAGATAGAAATAATAAACCTGAATGGATGATTGTTTCAATTCTCCCTGTGATGCCACCAGAGCTAAGACCTCTAGTTCCGCTTGAAGGTGGAAGATTTGCTGCTAGTGATTTAAACGATCTTTATCGAAGAATTATTATTAGAAATAATCGTTTAAAACAATTGATGGATATTCAAGCTCCTGAAGTAATTCTGAGAAATGAAAAAAGAATGCTTCAAGAATCTGTTGACGCACTCTTTGATAATACAAAAAGAAAAACTGCAATAAGAAGTGGATCTAAAAGACCTTTAAAGTCTATATCAGATATGTTAAGAGGTAAGCAAGGTAGATTTAGACAGAATCTTTTAGGTAAGAGAGTTGATTATTCTGGTAGATCAGTTATTGTTGTTGGACCTGAATTAAAAATGACTGAATGTGGTATTCCAAAGAATATGGCATTAGAGCTTTTCAAGCCTCACTTAATAAGAGAATTGATTAGAAGGGATTTAGCCGCAACACCTAGAAGTGCTAAGCTAATGATTGAAAATAAAGAGTCATTTGTATATGAGATTTTAGAAACTGTAGTAAAAGATCATCCGGTGCTATTGAATAGAGCACCAACCCTTCATAGATTGGGTATCATAGCTTTCCAACCAATATTGATTGATGGTAAGGCAATTAGAGTTCACCCTCTAGTTTGTTCAGCATTCAATGCTGACTTTGATGGTGACCAAATGGCAGTTCATGTACCTTTATCTGTTCCAGCTCAATTAGAAGCTAGAATTTTAATGATGGCTAGTCAGAATGTATTACATCCTGCTAGTGGAAAACCAATCACATTACCTTCACAAGACATGATCCTTGGTTGTTACTATTTAACAAGAGAGAGAACTGGTCAAAAAGGTGAAGGAAAAATGTTTGGATCTATAGATGAAGTCAAGATGGCTTATGATAATGATAAAGTAGGACTTCATGCTATCGTAAATGTAAGACACAATGGTGTCTGGCATAAAAATACAACTGCTGGTCGAGCAATATTCAATGCTATCGTTCCAGATGAATTGGGTTACTATGATGAAATGATTTCTAAGAAAAGGCTAAGTTTTATTATTGGTGAATCTTTTGTAAAGGCCGGTAACGATAAAACTGTTAAACTATTAGATGACCTCAAAGATATTGGATTCAAAACTGCTACTAAGAGTGGAATATCAATTTCTATTAGTGATATTCTAATACCAGATGAAAAGCATGATATTATAAATGGAGCTGAGAAAGAAGTAGAGAAAATTCAAGGCAGATTTAACCGTCATATTTTAACAGAAGGTGAAAGATATAATAAGGTTATTGATGTTTGGACAAAGGCAACAAGCGATATAGCTGCTGAAATGATGAAAGGTTTAAAATCCGATGAAGAAGGTTTTAACTCTGTATATATGATGGCAGACTCAGGTGCAAGAGGTAGTGGAGACCAAATAAAGCAGTTAGCTGGTATGAGAGGATTGATGGCTAAACCAAGAAAATCTATGGTTGGTGGTGGGGAAATTATTGAAAGTCCAATTCAGTCTAACTTCAAAGAAGGTCTTTCTGTAATGGAATACTTTATATCTACTCACGGAGCTAGAAAAGGTTTAGCTGATACTGCTCTTAAAACAGCAGATGCTGGATATTTAACTAGAAGATTAGTTGATGTTGCACAAGATGTAGTGATATCAGAATTTGACTGTAAAACAATAAATGGAATTACAGTTGCTGACTTAAAAGAGGGAGAAGAAGTAGTTGAATCCTTATCTGAAAGAATACTTGGTAGAACATCATCTGAAAAAATTATTGTTGATGGTAAAACTGTAGTCAAAGCAGGAGAGGTTTTCGATGAGCATAAAGCTGATCTTGTTGTAAATAATAATTTTACTACAGTTAAGATCAAATCTATACTTACATGTGAATCTAGAAGAGGTGTATGTGCAAAATGTTATGGTTGGGATCTAACAAGAAGAGAGCTAGTGACAACTGGTACAGCTGTAGGTATCATAGCAGCTCAAAGTATTGGAGAGCCTGGTACTCAGCTTACATTAAGAACATTCCACATTGGAGGAACAGCAACCAGAATTGTTGAAGAATCTGATATGAAATCTAGGCATAATGGTAAAGCAAAATTCAATGAGGATTATCAATTTGCTAATAGTATTGATGAGGACGGCGAAGAAGTAGTTAGGTGTTTAACTAGAAATTCAAAATTACATATCCTTGATTCAAAAGATAATGTACTTGAAGAATATAATGTTCCTTATGGTGCTAATGTGAATATTAAGAATGGTGATAAAATTAAGAAAAGTCAGATTCTATTTTCATGGGATCCATATACAGATCTAATTTTAGCAAGACAATCTGGTATTATTAAGATGAAAGATTTCATTGAAGGTGATACTTATCAAGAGGAAGCAGTAGATGGTGGTAAAAAACAAAAAGTAGTTACCGAATCCAAAGACAGAAGATTGAGTCCGCAGATTGAAATTTACAGCAAGGATGGAGATATCTTATCTGGTGGTACTATTCTACCCGTTAAAGCAACATTAGTAGTAAATGATGGACAAGATGTTACTCAAGGCCAAACTTTAGTAAAAATTCAAAAAGAGGTTGGTAAGTCTAGAGATATTACAGGTGGTCTTCCAAGAGTAGCGGAGCTATTCGAAGCAAGAAAGCCTGCTAATCCTGCAGTAGTTAGTGAAATTAATGGTACAGTTGAGTTTGGTGAAATTAAACGAGGCGTAAGAAAAGTCTCAGTTACACCTTCTACGGGGAAATCTGTTATATATAAGATTCCATATGGTAAACATGTGGTAGTGCATGAAGGAGACTTCATAACTGCTGGAACAGCCTTATGTGAAGGAGCAATTTCTCCATCAGATATTTTAACTATTCTTGGTCCAAACGCTGTTAGAGAGTATTTAGTAAACGAAATCCAAGAGGTTTACAGGTTGCAAGGTGTGGGAATTAATGATAAACATATTGAAGTTATTGTTAATCAAATGATGAAGAAAGTCATTATTAACGACCCAGGAGATACTACCTATCTTCCAGGTGAAAGATTGGATAAGACAACTCTATTTAATGATAACGACTATATGAAGGGTATGGTTGTTATTGATGAATCTGGAGATTCAAATTTAGAAGTCGGTATAATGATTTCTCAAAACGAAGTAAAAGAACTTAATAAAGAGTTTAAGACTAAAGATAAAACCTTAGTAAAATTTCATAAGGCAAGGTCAGCTACGTTTGAACCGATCTTGATGGGAATTACCCAGTCTTCTCTTAATACTACAAGTTTCATTTCTGCGGCTTCTTTCCAAGAAACAACTAGAGTATTAACTGATGCAGCAACAGCATCAAAGACTGATCATCTATTAGGTTTAAAGGAAAATGTTGCTTTGGGACGTTTAATCCCTGCTGGAACAGGCTTTCCTGGATTACAATCTATTCAAATTGAGCAAGAAAATCAGGAAGAAGATCAGTAGATCTTCTTCCTAAAACGCTCTTAAATACTTTTCATAAAATATATACTTTCTACGCGTTCGAGAAAACGTTTGATTCTTCCATCTTATAACAATATATTCACCGGTGCTTTTAAACTTATTAGAGGAAAAATAATTTATGCCAACAGTAAATCAGTTGATTAGAAAGAGCAGAAAAAAGATTGTTAAAAAATCTGCCAGTAGAGCTCTTGAGAACAGCCCTCAAAAAAGAGGTGTATGTACTCGAGTTTATACCACTACGCCTAAAAAACCTAATTCTGCTCTAAGAAAAGTTGCTAGAGTTAGATTGACAAACGGGATTGAAGCAAATGCATACATTCCTGGAGAAGGTCATAATTTACAAGAACACTCTATTGTATTAATAGAAGGAGGAAGAGTAAAAGACCTCCCTGGTGTTCGTTACCATATTGTACGTGGTTCATTAGATACCGCGGGTGTGAACGATAGAAAGACAAGTAGATCACGTTACGGAGCAAAAAAACCTAAAAGTTAAATATGAGAAGAAGAAGACCAGAAAAAAGATCTATTAACCCAGATCCAAAATTTAATGACTTACAAGTATCAAAGTTTATGAACTACTTATTAGTAGGTGGAAAAAAAGGTATTGCTGAAAAAATTCTTTACGATGCATTTGATATCGTGAAAGAAAAAAGTAGCAAAGATCCAGTTGATGTATTTAAAAAAGCTTTAAATAATGCTGCGCCACATGTTGAAGTAAAATCAAAAAGAATTGGTGGAGCTACCTATCAAGTTCCTATTGAAGTTCCTAATAGAAGACAATTTTATCTTGCAGCTCATTGGATTATTGATAGCGCAAAAAAGAAATCAGGTAGTCCTATGTCAAGTCGTTTAGCAGGAGAGCTACTCTCTGCTTCAAACAACGAAGGAAATGCTATTAAAAAGAAAGAAGATACTCATCGTATGGCGGAAGCAAATAAAGCATTTGCTCACTTCGGGAGAGGTAGATAATTATGTCTGCTGATTTAAAAGTCGTAAGAAACATTGGTATTATGGCTCATGTAGATGCCGGTAAGACCACTCTAACGGAGAGAATGTTGTACTATGCAGGAAAAACACACAAGATTGGTGAAGTGCATGATGGTGCCGCTACAATGGATTGGATGGAGCAAGAACAAGAGAGAGGTATTACAATTACTTCTGCTGCAACCACTTTTTATTGGGATAAAACTCGTGTAAATCTTATAGATACTCCTGGTCACGTTGATTTTACTATGGAAGTAGAAAGGTCGCTTAGAGTGCTTGATGGAGCTGTTGCAGTATTTTGTGCAGTTGCCGGAGTAGAGCCTCAAAGTGAAACAGTTTGGAGACAAGCAACAAAGTATAATGTACCTAGAATTGCATTTATTAATAAAATGGACAGAACGGGTGCAGATTTTTATAATGCGATAGATACTATGAAAAAACGCTTAGGTACTAACCCTCTTCCTATTGCGCTTCCTATTGGTGCAGGTGAAACTTTTAGAGGTATTGTAGATCTTACTAATATGAAAGCAATTGAATACAATGAAAGTAGCCAAGGTGCTGAATTTGAATATATTGATATCCCAGAAGAATTGTTAGAAGACTCAGAAAAATGGAGAAATTTCCTTATTGAAGAAGTTGCTAGTTTTGATGATGCATTAATGGAAAAATATTTAAATGAAGAAGAAATTACTTCTGACGAAATTAAAGAAGCTCTCAAAAAAGGATGTTTAGAAAATGCTTTTGTTCCAACTTTATGTGGTTCAGCTTTTAAAAATAAAGGCGTTCAAAGAGTTCTAGATGCAGTTGTTGATTTTTTACCTTCACCGGTTGATGTCGAGAGTATTGAAGGTTCATCTGTTGATGACCCAGAGACCAAAATAAACATTAAAAATTCAACTGAAGGTGCATTTACCGCACTTGCATTTAAAATTGCTACAGACCCTTTTGTTGGTAAGCTTACCTACATCAGAGTGTATTCTGGTACACTAAAGAAGGGATCTTTCTGTATTGATTCTAATACAGGTGATAAACAAAGAATTTCAAGAATTTTGCAGATGCATGCAAATAAAAGAGAAGAATTAGAAGAAGTTAAAGCTGGTGAAATCGTGGCAGTTATTGGCTTAAAAAATGTACGTACTGGTCATACACTATCAGAGAAGGGCGATGTAACGCTTGAGTCAATGGAGTTTCCAGATCCGGTAGTTGCAGTTTCAATAGAGCCTGTTTCAAAAAGTGATCAAGATCAATTAGCTAAAGGAATGAATAAGTTAAGTGAAGAAGACCCTACCTTTAAAGTGAAGGTTGATAGTGAAACTGGCCAAACAGTAATATCTGGTATGGGAGAGGTTCACTTAGAAATTATTATTGATAGGCTTAAAAGAGAATTCAATGTAAATGCTAATGTAGGTAAACCTCAGGTTTCATTTAGAGAGGCAATTCAAAAATCTGTCGATAAAATTGATGAAAAATTTGTCCGTCAATCTGGTGGTCGTGGTCAATATGGTCATGTTGTAATTAACGTTAGACCAACAGAGCAAGGCGCAGGATATAAATTTATAAATAAGATTGTTGGTGGGGTAATTCCAAGAGAATATATTCCTGCTGTAGATGCTGGTATTCAAGAGCAGTTAAAAAATGGTGTATTACATGGATATCCTATCCCAGATGTTGAGGTAGAGCTTGTTTATGGATCATACCATGATGTTGACTCTTCTGAGATTGCCTTTAAGGTTGCTGGTTCTCGAGCAATTAGAACTGCTTGTAAGCAAGCAAGTCCAATTTTAATGGAGCCTATTATGGCTGTAGAAGCAACTACTCCAGATGATTATCTTGGAGATGTAATTGGTGATATTAACTCAAGAAGAGGTAAGGTTGAAAGTATGGAGCAGCAAGGCGCTAATCAAAGTATTAAAGCTGCTGTACCACTAAGTGAAATGTTTGGCTATGCAACAGATTTAAGATCACTATCGCAAGGTAGAGCAAACTTCCATATGGATTTTCAACAATATGCTAAGGTTCCAGTGTCAGTAGAAGAAAAATTAATGAAATCACAATCAAAAGACGGAGATGCAAAGTAATGGCTAAAGATTTAATTAGAATATCTTTAAAGGCTTACGATCATAAGCTCTTAGACAAGTCTGCTGAAAAAATTATTAGAACAGCTAAGTCTACAGGCGCCATTATTTCTGGACCAATTCCTATGCCTACAAAAAGAACAGTATATACAGTATTGAGATCACCATTTGTTAACAAAAAATCTCGTGAACAGTTTCAAACAAAGGTACACAAGAGAGTTGTTGATATTGTGAATTCTACTCCTAAGACTGTTGAATCTTTAATGAAGCTAGATTTGCCATCTGGTGTTGATATCGAGATTAGAGGATAAGATGTACGGACTAATAGGTAAAAAAGTTAAAATGTCGCAAATCTTTAATGCAGATGGCCATGTAGTTCCAGTTACATTAGTTCAAGCTGGTCCATGCGTTGTTTCTCAGATTAAAACAACTGATACTGATGGATACAACTCTGTACAATTAGCTTTTGGTGAAAAGTCAAAAAGAAATACTAATAAACCTACAGCAGGACATCTTAAAAAAGCAGATATTGATAGCGCTAAAGTGTTAGCTGAATTTCAGTCATTGGATACATTTGAATATAAATTAGGTCAAAAATTTGATTCTTCAATTTTTCATATTGGGGAAATTATTGATGTGAGATCAAAATCTAAAGGTAAAGGATTTGCTGGAGCTATCAAGAGACATAACTTTGCTAGACAAGATGCAACTCATGGTAATAAGCATACCGAAAGAGCTCCTGGTTCTATCGGTCAAGCATCTTGGCCTTCAAGAGTATTTAAAGGTATGAAAATGGCAGGTAGAAAAGGTTCTGGTAATGTTACTGCACAAAACCTTGAAATCGTTGACATCGATAAAGAGAATAATTTATTATATGTTAAAGGAGCTATTCCTGGTGCAAACAATGCACCTGTGTTTATTTTGAAAAAATGAAAATTAAATCAATAAATAGTAATAAAGATTATAGTTTAAGTGACTCAGTATTTAAAGTTGCTATGAACGACCAAGCTGTTTACCAATGCGTTATAGCCGAATTGACCAATGCTAGACAAGGAACTCGATCTACAAAAAATAGATCTTTAGTTTCGGGTGGTGGTAAAAAACCATTTAAGCAAAAAGGGACTGGTAACGCTAGACAGGGTACAAGTAGATCTCCTTTGAATAGAGGTGGTGGTGTTATTTTTGGCCCTAGTCCAAAATATTATTTTAAAAAAGTAAATGCTAAAACCAAGCAATTAGCATTTAAATGTGTTTTATCAGAAAAAGTTAAAAATGATGCTTTGAAAGTAATTGATTCAATAGATCTAAAAACAAGCAAAACAAAAGATTTTGTTGGCTTCCTACAGACTAACAGCTTAGCTGATAAAAAAATTACAATTGTAGTGTCTGAAGTAGATAAAAATTTAGAATTATCATCTAGAAATATTGAACATGTAAAAGTCGTAAAAGCTTCATCATGTTCAGTGGCAGATTTAATGAACAATGATGCTTTATTGTTAGATGCTAGCGCTCTAGCTTTGATTTCAGAGAGATTTGGAGATAAGAAATAGTTATGAATCATTTCTCACAAATCTTAATTCGTCCTATTGTGACAGAAAAAATGACATCTTTACAAGAGTCTCAAAATAAGTATGCATTCGAGGTTCCCGCTGAAGTCAATAAAATTGAAATTAAAAAAGCAGTAGAAGAAAAATTTAAAGTTAAAGTCCTTAAGGTTGCTGTCAGCAATAGAAAAGGTAAGGCTAAACAAATGACTGTTAAAAGCAATGGAAAAACAATTAGAACAAATGGATATACTAAACTAAAAAAGAGAGCTATTGTAACACTTGTAGAAGGTTACAATATAGATCTATTTAGCGTATAAATATATTATGGCAATAAGACAATTAAAACCAGTTACACCAGCATCAAGATTTACTTCTAAACCAGATTTTTCTGAGATTACAGCTAGTAAACCTGAAAAATCATTGGTTAGAAAGCTAAATAAGACTGGTGGTAGAAATAATAGAGGTCGTATTACTTCTCGTAGAAGAGGTGGTGGACACAAGCGTAGTTATAGATTAATAGATTTTAAGAGAAATAAATTTAATATCGAGGGTAAGGTAGCAACTATTGAGTATGATCCAAATAGAAGCGCATTTATTGCCTTAATTCACTATGTAGATGGTGAGAAAAGATATATTGTACAGCCAGATGGATTGAAAGTTGGAGATATTATTGTATCATCAGAGAAAGCTGAATTAAAAATTGGTAATGCTATGCAACTAAAAAATATACCTTCAGGACAGTCCGTACATAATATTGAAATGATTCCTGGCAAAGGAGCCCAAATGGCTAGAAGTGCAGGAACATATGTACAGGTAATGGCTCATGATAATAATTATGTAACATTAAAAATGCCATCCGGTGAAGTAAGAATGGTTCCAGATAAATGTTTAGCTACAATTGGTGTTGTTGGTAATAAGCAGCATGAATTAGTGCGTTCAGGTAAAGCAGGTCGTTCAAGATGGCTTGGAAAACGTCCAAAAGTTAGAGGCGTAGTAATGAATCCTGTCGATCACCCTCATGGTGGTGGTGAAGGTAAAACCTCAGGAGGAAGACATCCCGTGTCTCCATGGGGTCAACCAACAAAAGGATTTAAAACTAGAAAGAAAAAGAAGAAATCAAACGCTCTAATAGTAAAAAGGAGAAATGCTTAATGTCTAGATCTATTAGAAAAGGACCTCATATCGATGTCAAACTACTAAAGAAAGTTGATAAGATGAATGAATCAACAAAAAAAGGTGTTATTAAAACCTGGGCTAGAAATTCTGTAATTGTACCAGATTTTGTAGGACATACTTTTGCTGTTCATAATGGTAATAAATTTATACCCATTTTTATAACAGAAAATATGGTTGGTCATAAACTAGGAGAATTTTCCCCTACCAGAACTTTTAGAATGCATTCAGGAGATAGAAAGAATAAATAATTATGGAAATTACTTCAAGATCAAATAATGTAAAGCACTCACCAAAAAAGCTAAGAAAAGTAGCTAATTGTGTTCGTGGCTTAAATGTGAACAAAGCATTATCATCTTTACGTCATATGGATGAGAAAGGTGCAGAGATTATTTTAAAAACACTATCTTCTGCTATTGCTAATGCAGGAAATACAGAGAGTTTTGATAAGGATATGAATGAGGTTAAAGTTAAAACTATAACCGTAGATGAAGGTCCAGCACAAAAGAGATTTAGAGCAAGAGCTCAAGGGCGAGCAAATAGAATTAAAAAAAGAACAAGTCACTTAAAAATAATTATAGGATAATTAATGGGACAGAAGACACATCCAAAAGGTTTAAGATTAGAAGTTAATAAGAAATGGAGCTCAAATTGGTTTCCAAAGAAAAATGCTTATGCATCTGATCTAGCTCAAGATATTAAGTTAAGAAAATATCTTAAAAAGAGACTACAGGATGCTTCAGTTGCATCAATTGATATTGAAAGAACATCTCAAGCAGTTACAGTATCTATTCACACAGCAAGACCTGGTATTGTTATCGGTAGAGGTGGTGAAGAGGTTTCTAGGTTGAAAAAAGAAGTATCCAAGTTATGTAATACTAATGATATTCATTTAAATATTAATGAAGTAAAAAGACCTGAGTTAAACGCTGAATTAGTAGGGCAAAATATTGCAAGTCAATTAGTAAAAAAGATGGCTTATAGAAGAGTTTTAAATAAAACAATGCAGTCTACCATGAGAATGGGAGCAGAAGGAATTAGAATTAACGTTGCTGGAAGATTAGGTGGTGTAGAAATTGCTAGATCTGAGCGTTTTATGGATGGAAGGGTTCCATTACATACATTAAGAGCAGATATTGATTATGCACTAGTTGAAGCTCACACAACATATGGTATTATTGGTATTAAAGTTTGGATTTGTAACGGATTTAACCAAGGTAAAAAATAATGTTAGAACCTAAAAAAATTAAGTATAGAAAAGTCCATAGGGGACATCGCAAAGGTATGGCTAAGGGCGGTACTGAGGTGAGTTTTGGTAGTTATGGATTAAAAGCAATGGAACCAGGATGGGTTACAGCTAGGCAGATTGAAGCCACTAGAATATCAATATCTAGACGTGTTAGAAAATTAGGAAGGATGTGGATTAGAGTTTTCCCAGATAAGCCAATTACAGCAAAACCATTAGAAACAAGAATGGGTAAAGGAAAAGGATCTCCGGAGTATTGGGTAGCTAATGTTAAACCTGGTAGAATTCTATTTGAAGTTGAAGGTATTCCTAGAGAAGTAGCACAAGAAGCATTTAGAATTGCTGGTAATAAGCTAGCTATTAAAACAAAATTGGTTGCAAAAAGAGGATTAGATGAAGGTTAACGATTTAAGAAAATTATCTGATAAAGATTTATTATCACGTTTAGTTGATAACAAGGAAAGTTTGCAGAAATATCGTTTTCAAAAATCAATTCAGCAATTGGAAGATTATAAAGTGTTATCTGACCTTAGGAAAGAGAATGCTAGAATTAATACTATATTAAAAGAAAAAACCTTAGATAAGGGAAGCATTGATGGATAGAAATACTCAAAAATTAGTAGGAACTGTTATCTCTGATGCTATGGATAAAACTGTAGTGGTTAGCGTTGACAGACTTGTAAAGCACAAATTATATAAAAAGTATCTAAAAAGATCAAAAAAATATTACGCGCATGATGAAAATAATACTTTCAAAAAAGGTGATGTTGTTGAGCTTTTAGCTACAAAGCCTTTGAGTAAATTGAAAAGATGGCGTACATCAAAATTAATTAAGAATGGGAATAAATAGTGGTACAAGCTGAAACAAGATTAAAAGTAGCTGATAACTCTGGAGCAAAAGTTGTTCAATGTTTCAAAGTTTTGGGTGGTTCCAAAAAAAGATATGCTAGTATCGGAGATATTATTGTTGTATCGGTTAAATCTTCTACTCCAGGTGGTATGGTTAAAAAAGGAGAGGTTGCTCGAGCTGTAGTAGTTAGGGTGAAGAAAGAAGTAAGAAGAAAAGATGGATCTTATATTAGATTTGATGATAATGCCGCAGTTATTTTAAATGCTCAAAATGAGCCAAAGGGTACTAGAATATTTGGACCTGTTGCAAGAGAATTAAGAGAAGGCGGTTACATGAAAATTATTTCAATGGCACCGGAGGTTCTATAATGAAAATTAAGAAAGATATGATGGTAAAAGTAGTGGCTGGTAATTTTAAAGGCCTGTCCGGTAAAGTTCTTAAGGTAATTCCTGAAACTCAAAGAGCTATTGTTGAAGGGGTTGCACTAACAAAAAGAACATTAAGACCCTCACAAGAGAATCCTAAGGGCGGATTTACAGAAAGAGAAAGATCTTTACATGTTTCAAACTTAATGGCTCTTGAAAGTGATAAAGCATCTAGAATTGGATTCAAAGTATTGGAAGATAAATCAAAAGTAAGAGTTTCAAAAAGATCTGGTAAGGAATTAGGTTAAGGTTTATGGCAACAAATTATAAGAAAAAATATTTAGAAGTAGTTGTACCTCATTTAATGAAGACTTTTAACTTAAGTACTGTTATGCAAGTACCTAAGATTGAAAAGATTACATTAAATGTCGGTTTAGGAAATGCAAAAGAAAATAAAAAGGCCCTTCAAGCAGCTCTTGATGAATTGATGTTAATTACCGGTCAAAAGCCAGTAATTACTAAAGCAAAAAAAGATGTATCCAATTTTAAAGTTAGAAAAGGATTTCCTGTAGGATGTAAGGTAACCTTGCGTAAAGATTATATGTATGAATTCTTAGAAAGATTATGCGCTGTAGCACTTCCAAGAACAAGAGATTTTAGAGGGTTATCTAATAAGTCATTTGATGGACAAGGTAATTACAGCTTTGGAATTAAAGAACAGATTGTATTCCCAGAAATTGATTATGATAAGGTTGATTCTGTTACAGGTATGGATGTTATTATTACTACATCAGCTGATAATAGTGAAATATCTTATGAATTATTAAGAGCTATGGGATTACCAATTAGAGAAAAAAAAGCTTTAACAGATAATAATTTAGATAAGGAAGAAAATGGCTAAAAAATCTAAAGTTGTAAGAGAAAATCACTTAATGAAAAAAGTTGAAAAATATTATATGCTCAGAAAAGAGTTGAGAGGGCTGATTAAGAATCCAAACACTCCAGATGACGAGAAAATGAAAGCTATAGAAAAGCTTCAAAAACTTCCTAGAAGTTCAAACAGCATTCGCTTAACAAATAGATGCGCTGTTTCTGGAAGACCTAAGGGATATATGAGAAAATTTGGTTTATCAAGAATAACATTTAGAGAACTAGCATTAAAAGGTGAACTACCTGGCGTAACTAAGGCCAGTTGGTAAGGAGAATATTTTATGTCAATGACAGATCCAATAGCAGATTTTTGTACAAGAATAAGGAATGGTTATTCATCTAAGAAAAGATGGATTGATATACCTTCTTCAGTTTTGAAAAAAAGAATGTCCATCGTACTAAAAGAAGAAGGATATATTGATAACGTTGTTTTTGTAAATAAGGAAGATAGTAAAGAAGATATCAGAATTTTTCTTAGATATCATAATGAGTCACCAGCAATAACAACAATTGAAAAGATTAGTAAGCCTGGAAAAAGAGTTTATGTAGCATCTGATGACATTCCTAGGGTATTAAATGGGCTTGGAATTAGCGTTATATCATCCTCAAAAGGTGTTATAAGTAATAAAGTAGCAAGAGAATTAAAAGTTGGAGGAGAGTTGCTCTGCAACGTCTGGTAGTATGTCAAGAATAGGAAATAGTGTAATTACAGTGCCGGAAGGCGTAAAAATTGAGAGTAATCCTCAACATCTATTGGTGACAGGTCCTAAAGGGAAGTTGTCAGTTGGTATTTGTGACGAAGTAACAGTAAAAATTGAAGATAATAATTTGTCTGTTTCAAGAAATGCAGATGATAAGGTTTCTAAGGCTATGCACGGTACTACTAGACAATTAGTTTTTAATGCTATAGAAGGTGTTACAAATGGTTTTTCTAAACATTTAGAGATTATTGGTGTTGGTTATAATGCAAAATCTCAAAATAATCGAGTGATTCTTCAGCTAGGTTTTTCTCATGATATTATTTTTGATCTACCAGAAGGTATTGAAGCAATTGCTGATGGTAAGAAGGGCGACAAATTAGAGATTAAAGGTATTAATAAACAAATTGTAGGACAAGTTGCTGCAAAGATAAGATCTCTAAGAAAACCTGAACCTTACAAAGGAAAAGGAATTAGATATAAAGATGAATATGTTCGTTCAAAACAAGGTAAAACTGTTGGAGGAGGCGAATAGGTGAGAAAAGTGAAATTAAAGAAAGAACAATATTTAAGAAGAAGAAAAAGGTCAAAAAAACCTTTTCCAGTCAAGGGTGAGTATAGATTATGCATCTATAAAAGTGCCAAGCACATAGAAGCACAAATTATTGACGACTTTAATCAAACTACCTTAGTAGCTGCATCTTCAAAAGAAAAAGCTTTTTCTAAGGAAAAAGTTAATAAAAGTGAATTAGCGTCTCTTGTTGGTAAATCATTGTCAGAGAGAGCAAAAGCAAAAAAAGTTAAAAAAGTATACTTTGATAGAAATGGTTTCAGGTATCATGGAAGAGTGAAATCTTTCGCAGAAGCTTCTAGAGAAGGTGGGCTAAAATTTTAAAATTGGAGAATAAATGAGTATGATTAATTATTCAGAGCTTGATTTAAAAGAAGAATCAGTTATAAGAATTAATAGGGTTGCTAAAGTTAATTCTCGTGGAAAGAGATTCAGTTTTTCAACTATAGTTGTTATTGGAGATGGAAAGGCACATGTTGGTATTGGTGCAGGAAAAGCCAATGAAGTAATAGTTTCTATTACTAAAGCTAAAGATGATGCTAAGCAAAACTTAGTTAAGGTTCCTGTGTATAATTATACTATTCCTCATGAAATTATTGGTAAACATGGTGCAAGTAGAGTTTTATTAAAACCTGCTCCATTTGGAACAGGAATTATAGCTGGTTCTGCAGTTAGACTTATTATGGAGCAAGTAGGGATAAATAATATCTATTCAAAAGTATTAGGATCAAATAACCCTATGAATGTTGCTAAAGCTGTTATGAATGCTTTATCAAGTTTGCAGGATGTTAGAGTTGTTGCTAAGAAAAGAGGAAAAACACCAAAAACACTATTCGAGATTTAAAAATGGCTAGAAAACAAATTAAGATCACACAAATAAAAAGTAGAATTGGTTATTCAAAAAAAGCCAAAGCTACCCTAGATGCATTAGGTTTAAGAAGAATGAATAAATCAGTTGTTCTTGATCTAAATGATGCAATCAATGGAATGGTAAAGAAAATAGACTATTTAGTTAAGGTTGAGGAAGTAAAATGAAATTAGTAAAACCTATTAATGCTACAAAAAATTCTAAAAGAGTTGGTAGGGGTCCAGGTTCCGGCCTAGGTAAAACTGCCGGAAGAGGTCATAAAGGAGCAGGCCAAAGAAGTGGTTTCAAACACAGATATTGGTTTGAAGGAGGTCAAGTACCTTTACATAGAAGAGTTCCAACCAGAGGATTTAATAACTTTAATTTTGCAAAATCATATGAGATTGTAAACCTTTCTCAAATTGCAAAGATTAAATCAAAAAATATCGATGCTGAGATTCTATTAGCTAAGGGATTAATTTCTTCAGCTTTTGTAGCTGTTAAAGTTCTTGGAAACGGAGATATTAATAAAGCTTATAATATTACTGCATCAGCATTTAGTGCATCTGCAGTTAAGAAGATTGAAGAAGCTGGTGGAAAGGTTACCGTTCAGTGATTGAGAAAGTAAGAAATATATTTGCTATTCCTGAATTAAGAAGAAAGATCTTATTTACTCTAGGTATTCTGATTATTGTTCGACTTGGAGCTCAAGTACCTATACCTGGTATTAATCCTGAAGCTCTGCGTCAAACAATGGAATCTTTAAATGATACTTTTTTTGGTTTATTCAACATGTTTACAGGAGGAGCTTTTGGTCAAGCTGCTGTATTCGGCTTAGGAATTATGCCATATATTTCTGTTTCAATTGTTGTTCAAATACTTCAAACTACTCTTCCTTATTTTCAGCGCTTAGCTCAAGAAGGAGAAAGTGGAAGAGCTAAGATCAATCAAATTATTAGATATGGGACAGTTATACTGGCACTTGTTCAATCTATTGGTATTGCTTTTCTACTGGAAAGCTATGGTATAGTGTTGAATCCAGGTTTTGCATTCAGATTTACCGCAGTAGTATCTATCACAACCGGTACAATGTTATTGTTATGGCTTGGTGAAAAAATCACAGAGCATGGTATAGGTAATGGTATATCTCTTGTTATTATGGTTGGTATTTTAGCAGCATTTCCAAATGTTGTTTTATCAGAAATTTCATATTTTCAACAAGGTGTAAGAGGCATTCTTTCAGAGCTCTCACTTGCTATACTATTCTTTTTCTTAGTTATGTTAATCATATTAATTCAGCAAGGTTTGAGAAAAGTACCTGTACAGTATGCTAGAAGAATTGTTGGAAGAAAAGTTTATGGAGGACAATCTACTTATCTTCCTTTAAAAATTAATACTGCAGGAGTTATACCTATTATTTTTGCACAATCGATATTATTAATTCCTGGTACGATTGCTACATTTATGGGTCAAGATGCAACTCAGTCAAATTTTATGTCTTGGTTTGCAATGGATCATTGGTTTTCAAACTTTTTATTTGCTCTACTAATTGTGTTTTTTACTTATTTTTATACAGCGCTACAATTTGACCCAAACCAAGTAGCTTCAACATTGAAGCAGCAAGGAGGATTTATTCCTGGAGTAAAACCAGGTAAGAAGACAGCTGAATTTATTGAAAATATTCTTACAAAAGTGACATTGCCCGGTGCATGCTTTCTAGGTTTTATTGCCTTGATGCCATATTTCTTACAACAATTTGCAGGCTTAGATTATGCTTATGCATCTTTCTTTGGTGGAACTAGTTTATTAATTATTGTTGGAGTTGGTTTAGACACTTTAAATCAAGTAGAAACTCATTTATTATCAAGGCATTATGATGGTTTTTTATCAAAAGGTAAAGTTAGAGGTAGAAGATAGTGGTTGATATAAATAACACTAATCAAGTATCTCAAATGACTGAAAGTTGTCAGATTTTATCTGATACACTTGACATGATTGAAAGTCATATTAAGCCAGGTCAGTCCGTAATGGAGTTAGATAAATTAGCAGAAGAATATATTTTATCTAGAGAAGCTAAACCTGCATTTAAGGGTTATAATAATTTCCCTTCTACACTAACAGTATCAATTGACGATGAAGTAGTTCACGGTATACCAAAAGATATTCTGCTTGAAGAGGGCCAAATTGTTGGTATAGACTGTGGTGTATTAAAAAATGAGTATTACAGCGATTCAGCAAGAACCTTAGCAGTTGGAAAAATTTCAGATGAAAAACAATTACTTTTAGATATTACAAAAGAGGCACTTGATATAGGAATTAGTAAAGCTGTAGTAGGGAATACAGTTTTTGATATTAGCGATGCGATACAAAAGCATGTTGAATCAAAAGGCTATTCAGTTGTAAGAGAATTAGTGGGGCATGGTATTGGTACAAAGTTACATCTTGAACCTCAAATTCCAAATTTTTCTACCCCTATGAGCGCAGATCATAACGTTGAGCTTAAAGAAGGTATGTGCTTAGCAATTGAACCAATGGTTAATTTAGGATCAAGATTTATTAAAACAGACTCAGATGGATGGACAATTAGGACGCAAGATGGGCAACCAAGTGCACACTTTGAACATTCAATACTTATTACTAAGTTGCAACCCAGAATTTTAACATAATGGCAAAACAAGAATCAATAGAAGTAGAGGGAGTAATTAAGGAAGCTTTACCAGGAGCCCGATTTAGAGTTATGATCAATTTAGGTGGTAAAGAACATGAAGTACTTGCTCATGTAAGCGGAAAAATGCGTATGCATTTTATTAAAATGCTTCCAGGAGATAAAGTTGATTTACAACTATCTCCCTATGATTTAAACAGAGGAAGAATTACCTTTAGGCAATAATTATGAAAGTAAGAGCATCAGTAAAGAAAAGAACACGTGATTGCGTTATCGTACGTAGAAAAGGACGTATTTACGTTATTAATAAGAAAAACCCTAGATTTAAACAGAGGCAAGGATAATGGCTAGAATAGCAGGTGTTGATATACCAAAAGATAAGAAACTTGCATATTCATTGCGTTATGTTCATGGTATTGGGCTTAACACTGCAATGAAGGTATGTGAATTGGCAAAAGTCGATCCGGAAGTAAGAGTTACGGATTTGAGCTCTAAAGATGAAGATACAATCAGAAAAGTTATTGTAGATTTAAAATTATTAATTGAAGGTGAATTAAGAAGTGAAAATTTAAAAAACGTTAAAAGATTACAAGATATTGGTAGTTATAGAGGTGTAAGACATAGAAAGTCTCTTCCAGTAAGAGGTCAAAGAACAAAAACAAACTCTAGAACAAAAAGAAGTGGAAAAAAACAAACAATATCACTTGGTAAGAAGGCAGTATAACACATGGCAACACAAACTAGATCAAAAAAGAACAAGAAAAAAATAAATCCAAATGGCATTGTGCACATCAAAGCGACATTCAATAATACGAATATCACTGTAACCGATGAAAATGGAAATGTCATTGCATGGGCTACTGCAGGTAAAGCAGGATTTAAGGGTTCTAGAAAGAATACAGCATATGCTGCGACAATAGCCTCAGAAAAGGTAGCTAGTGAAGTAGTAAGTATGGGATTAGCTAGTGTAGCAGTAAGAGTTAAAGGTCCTGGAGCAGGTAGAGAATCAGCTATCAGAGCATTATCAGGTGCCGGTTTACAAGTAACGTCAATTTCAGATGTGACACCATTGCCTCATAATGGTTGTCGACCTAAAAAACAAAGAAGAGTTTAAAAGTATGGCAAAATTAAATACACCTAAAGGTAAGTTAGTTAGAAAGCTTGGAGTTAATATTTTTGGTAACCCTAAATTTGATAGATTATTGTCAAAAAAAGGACATAGACCTGGCCAGCATGGCAAGATGGGAAAACGCCCTTCAACGTATGCACTTCAGTTACAAGAAAAGCAAAAAATTAAGTTTACTTATGGTACTTTAGAAAAACAGTTTAGAAATTATTTTAAGAAGGCTTCACAAATGAAAGGTGAAACTGGATTTAATCTACTTGTACTTCTTGAATCAAGATTAGATAATGTGGTATATAAGCTTGGGTTTGGTCCTACAAGATCAGCAGCTAGACAGCTTGTTAGTCATGCACACTTCATGGTGAATGGCGCTAAAGTTAATATAGCCTCTTATAGACTAAAACCTGGAGATATTGTTCAGGTTAGAGCAAAAAGTAAAAAATTAGATATTATATTAAATTCTATTAAAATGGTTAAGGGTGATTTAAACGTTTCTTGGCTTTCTGTCGATAAAGCTAAAATGGAAGGAACATTTGTTAACTATCCAGAGAGAGATGAAATTGACTTAACTATGAACGAACAATTAGTTGTTGAATACTATTCAAGATAAAGGAAGAAACATGAGCAATGATTTACAATTTAAGATTTCACATAAAATAGCTGACGAAAATTCTAGTAATTTTCTTATTAAACCACTTGAAAGAGGGTATGGTATCACTGTTGGTAATTCTCTTAGAAGAGCATTATTAACTGCAGTGCCTGGAGCAGCCATTACAAATGTTAAGATTGAAGGAGCATTACACGAATTTTCTACTCTTGACGGTATAAAAGAAGATATTGCAGACGTAATTATGAACTTGAAGGGTGTAAGATTTCATTTATTTGAAAGTTCAGTTGAACCTATTTTTGTAAAAATTAAGGGCGCAAAAACATTTACAGCAGCTGATATTCAAGCTGTAAGTGATGATTTTACTATTTTGAATCCTGATCACTATATTACAGATATTGCAAAAGGAACGACTCTTGAATTAGAACTAAGATTAGGAATTGGTAAAGGTTACAAGTCTAGCGAAGAAAATAAGTTAAATAATTCTCCTGTTGGCATGATTCCGATCGATAGTATTTTTAATCCGGTTACTCAGGTAGCATTTAATGTTTCCCCATTACCGGGAGCGAAAGAAGATTTAGAAATGCTATCTCTTGATGTTAAAACAGATGGATCTATTAGTCCTATCGATGCAGTCAGTTACTGCTCTTCTGTTCTTTCAGAGCATTATAATATTATAAACTCTATCAGCAATCCCTCTGTATTAGAAATTGATAAACCTGTTAGTGAAGAAATCCTACAAATTCGTAAACTTCTTGGATCTTCAATTGACGAAATGGAATTGTCAGTAAGGAGTCACAACTGTTTAGAAGCAGCTGGAATTACTTTAATTGGTGAATTGGTTGATAAAGATGAGGCGGAAATGCTTGAGTATAAAAACTTTGGTCGTAAATCACTCAATGAATTAATCGAGAAACTTGAAACTATGGGTCTAAAGTTCGGAATGGATACTAGTCCTTATGTAGAGGATGAAGTGTAAATGAGAAAAAGAATATCAGCTAGAAAGTTCGGTAAGTCTACTGCTCATAGAAAAGCAATGATGTCTAATATGGCAAGTTCATTAATTGAACACAAGCGTATTAAAACTACACATCAAAAAGCTTTAGAGTTAAGAAAGTTTATCGAACCAATGATTACTAAGGCAAAAGAAAAAAGTGTTCACAACAGAAGAGAAGTGATGAAAAAAATTCACAACTCAGATGCTGTAAAAACTTTATTTGACGTTATTGCTCCAGTTTATACAGATAGACCTGGCGGATATACTCGTATTATTAAGCTTGGTACAAGAACAAACGATGCAGCCAAAATTTCTTTGATTGAGTTTGTTGATAAGGCTCAGTTTAAAGTCGATGAAGTAGCTCCAGTAGAGTCTGAAGAAGTACAAAAAGAAGACGCTTAAATTTTTTCTATTATTTCTTTTAGATATTTTTCATCTATCTGATCAAATCCGCCCAGATTTTTTGAGTCAATATCAAGTACATACTTCTTATTATCTTTAATAAAGGGTATTGCAATTTCAGACTTACTATTTTCGTCGCATATGATATGGTTTTTAAATTTACTTACGTCTGCAACAATTAAAGTATTATTATCCATTATAGATTGTCCACATACACCATTCATTTGAATTGGACTACAAGGTATTTTATCTGATAGGTAGTTTGAAATTTCTAAATGATTGTCTTTTTGAATATAAAATCCACAAAAAATCCAATCTTCAAATTCTTCATAAAGGCATTTGATTATATTATCAATTTTATCCTTCACATCTAAAGTATCAATCAATTCAATTGATTTTTGGTATTTTTTTTCTTTTGCATTAGATTGAATCATATTCATGTTTAAAAATAACAAATATTCTAACAATCCAATAATAGTTTCTGGCATGCCAAGAACAGCTACAACCATAGTTGGTAAGCTTATATCTAATAAATCTCGATATAGCGTTGTTTATGAGCCGTTTAATAGCTCTCAAGGTCTAAATACTATAGATATTAATTACCTTATTCCGGGATCTAATATTATGGAGAATGATTTTGATAGAATTTTAGATAATTTATTAAATCTCAATGGAAGTTTTAAATTAGGAAAAAATAAAAATGATTCTGTTTTTAAAAAACTTATAAAATATACTTTTGGAAATCAGTCATCCATATCATTTAATAAAGCAAAATATTTCGATAGAAATACCGGTTTATTGATAAAAGATCCATTTTTGCTTTTTGCATCTGAATATTTATCTAATAATTATAGAATTATAATGTGTGAAAGACCGCTACTTCCGCTAGTAGGAAGTTTTAAGAGAATGTCATGGGCTTTTCATGAATATAGTAGGCTGCTTAAAGATTTTAATAATATAGGTTTAGATACTAATAATTCTAAGAAGTTTGACGATAGTAACATCTCGCCTTTTGTAGTTGGAGCAGTTCAATTTTTTTATCTTTATACGATCTTTAAAGATAGGATAGTAAATAAGGAAAATATTTATTTTTTCAATCAACATGATTTATCTGTTAATCCTAAAAATTCAATTTCATCATTATTTGATTGGCTAAATATAGAATATTCAAAAAAAGATATAAACAAGATAGCGATGAGTGTTTCAGGTTCATCAAAAAAGCATAAATCTCCTAAAAAGGGTGTTCAGCATGATAGAATGTATAATAAAAAACATGCAAATGAATATTTTGAATCAATTTTATCAGAAGATGAGATTAAGTATGTAAAAAAGTGTGAGATTTTAATTTGTAGCGGAGGAGAGATTTGAACTCCCGACCTTCGGATTATGATTCCGCTGCTCTAACCAACTGAGCTACTCCGCCATTAAAGGCCTAAAGTTATATTACTTCAATCTAAAAGTCTAAATTATTTTTACAAGAAAAACGTTTCATTTTTTATCTTATTTCGTAATTTTGCACATTGACAAATATAAAATAGAGGATTACTAGCTCATGAAGTATAAAACAAAAAAAGAATTTTTAAATTCAGTAGTAGATAATTATAGCGATCAAAAAGAATTTCACCAAGCAGTAGAAGAAGTAATTCATTCTATATGGGATACTGTAATCTCTAATGAAGAATATGGTAAATTTAATATCCTTGATAGAATTGTTACTCCAGATAGAATAATCATGTTTAGAGTTCCATGGATGGACGATAAAAATAATGTTCACGTAAATTTAGGATATAGAATCCAATTTAATTCTGCAATTGGTCCGTATAAAGGCGGATTAAGATTTCATCCGAGTGTGAACCTGGGAATTTTGAAATTCCTTGCCTTTGAACAAGTATTTAAAAATAGTCTTACCGGACTAAATCTTGGTGGGGGTAAAGGAGGGTCGAACTTTGATCCAAAAGGAAAGTCTGATAAAGAAATTATGAATTTCTGCTATGCTTTTATGAATGAGCTTTACAGGCATATAGGAAGACGTACTGATATTCCTGCTGGAGATATTGGTGTTGGAGGAAGAGAAATTGGTTATATGTTCGGTCAATATAAAAAAATAAGAAACGCATTCACTGGTGTGCTAACTGGAAAAGGAGTTAACTGGGGTGGAAGTTTAATTCGTCCTGAAGCAACAGGTTATGGACTGGTTTATTTTGTTGCTGAGATGCTCAAAACTAGAGATGATTCATTACAAGGAAAAACAGTCACAGTTTCAGGTTCTGGAAATGTTGCACAGTTTGCTTGTGAAAAATTAATTGAATTGGGTGCAAAGCCAGTAACTTTGTCTGATTCTGGTGGTTTTGTTTATGACCCAGATGGTATCACTCAAGAAAAGCTAGAATATGTGAAAGAGCTAAAAGGTGAAAGATCCGCTAGAATTTCAGAATATGCCAAAAAATATAATGTAAAATATTTTGAAGGTAAACGTCCATGGACAATAAAATGTGATGTCGCATTGCCATGTGCAACTCAAAATGAATTAAATTTTGGAGATGCAAAAGAATTATTACAAAATGGATGTTTTGTAGTTGCTGAAGGAGCAAATATGCCATCAACAACAAATGCTGTACACCATTTTGTTGATAAAAAAATCTTATATGGTCCTGGTAAAGCTGCCAACGCTGGCGGTGTTGCTATTTCTGGTATAGAAATGAGTCAGAATAGTACAAGAATACCACTTACCAGGGAAAAGGTGGATAATCTATTAAAAGAAATTATGGAACGTATTCATACTACATGTGTTCAGTACGGATCTGAAAAAGGCGGCTTCATTAATTATGTTGATGGATCAAATATCGGAGGATTTGTAAGAGTTGCAGATTCGATGATTGACCAAGGTATTGTCTAGATTTTTTAGTATTATCTAGGCAGTTATGTTACGTAAAATTACATCAATAGATTTTCAATCTAATAATAATACCAGTCAGTGTGTTCTTATAAGAGTTGACTTCAATGTTCCTGTAGAAAATGACATAGTTTCTGATGACTATAGGATACTTAAATCATTGCCAACAATTCAGTATTGTCTTGATGAAGGCGCTAAGATTGTTTTGATGTCTCATCGAGGAAGGCCTAAAGGGAAGGTTGATAATAATCTTTCTTTAATGCCCTCAGGAGAAAGGCTAGCTCAATTACTAGAAATGCCTATAAAATTTTCACATGATTGCATATCTGAGGATGCAATAGATGTATCCAGAAATTTAAAAAGTGGAGAGATTCATTTATTAGAAAATTTACGTTTTTATGATGAAGAAGTAAGTAATGATACGTTATTTGCTTCTAAATTAGCCCAACATGGTTCAATTTATTTGAATGATGCATTTGGTACTGCTCATCGTGAGCATGCATCAAATGCAGGTATTACTAAATATTTTACAACAAAGGGAATGGGATTATTGACAGAAAAAGAAATGGAATTCCTTTCCGAAAATATTTCTGATTCAGAAGGTCCAATCTCCTTAATTATTGGAGGGGCAAAAATTGATACTAAAATTAATGTGATTAAGCATTTTTTTGATATCGCTGACAATATTCTCATTGGCGGTGCAATGGCAAATACGTTTTTAAGTGCAAACAAGTATGATATGGGAAAATCTTTAGTTCAAAAAGATGAAGTAGAAACAGCAAAAAAACTTATGTTAATGGCCTCTAAAAGTAAAACTAATATCATTCTTCCTATCGATTTTAATGGTGAGTTAAATACATTTGGAAGTGGTAAATTATATTATGCAACTATTGATAATATTAAAAAAGCGATGATTTGTGAAGATATAGGAGAGCTGAGTATTAATTTATTTACTGATATTATAAAAAAATCAAAAACAGTGTTTTGGAACGGTACTGTTGGCGTGGCAGAAAATAAAGATTTTGCTACAGGAACAAATAAGATAATTGATAGTATCGTAGATAGCGACTGTAATTCTATTGTTGGTGGAGGCGATACAATTGCAGCTATTAGGAATTATAAAAAAGGTATAATTGAGGAGTTTACTCATGCATCTACCGGTGGAGGATCTTGCTTAGAATTGTTATCTGGAAATAAACTTCCAGCTATGGAAATGCTAAAAAAATAATGAAAAAAATAACAATAGCAGCAAACTGGAAAATGTATTTAGATGAAGTAAGTTCAATAGATTTTATTGAGAAACTTAATGCTGAAAAAGAATTATTTTCCAATAAAGATATCATAATTTTTCCATCACATACATGTATACGTTCAGTAAAAGATCGTCTAAATATAGATTTAAAAATTGGTATGCAGGACTGTGACATCCATAATAAAGGTGCTTATACTGGATCAACATCTATTAGCTCTATCGATATACATTCATGTATCGTTGGCCATTCTGAAAGAAGAGTCATATACAAAGAAAATAATGAAATTATTGCAGAGAAATTAGGTGCTGTCTTATCCAGTAAAGCTAATCCTATTCTATGTATAGGTGAAACATTAGAAGAAAAAAATGATAACATTACTGAGAGCATTATTGAAAGTCAGTTATCTATAATTCCAAAAGATTTAAATGATCGAAACCTAACTATTGCATATGAGCCAGTATGGGCAATTGGATCAGGAGATGTTCCTTCAAATGAATATATTCATCAAATGCTTTCTTATGTAAAAAATAGATTAAAAAGTTTATATTCAGATACAGATTTAGATAATATTAAGTTATTTTATGGTGGATCTGTTGATGCTAATAATTTGAATGACCTTATTGGCGTAGAATTAATTGATGGTTTTCTCATTGGAAGCGCTAGCGCTAACTTTGAAAAGTTTAAAGATATAGTTAAACAGTTAAAATTATAAGAGGTGTTATGATTGAATTTTTAATAGTAGTGCATACATTGGTAAGTTTATTGCTCATTGGAGTCATATTAATGCAATCTGGCCAAGGAGGCTTAAATTCTATGATGGGTGGTGTTGCTAATTCCATGTTAGGATCTTCAGGAGCAAATGATTTCATTACAAAATTAACTACATGGCTTGGAATAACATTTATTGGTCTAGCTTTGGTAATTGGTTTTCTAAGCGGAGAATCTTCATCATCTGCTGAATCTATTATTCAAAAAGATGCAGAATCAAGAGAAGTAGAACTGGCTGTTCCAAATGAGTATACTTTACCTTCAGATGATCTTCTTCCAGAAGAAGCCACAAATTAAGATAGCCGAAGTGGTGGAATTGGTAGACACGCTAGCTTGAGGGGTTAGTGGAGGAAACTCTGTGTGGGTTCAAGTCCCGCCTTCGGCACAAAAATAACATTTAGTATTTTTTTAAAAGATTTATAGATTACGTGATAATTAAAAAAAATGAATACTTTAAAGGCGGAACAATGAAAAACATTATTTTTATCTTATTATTTTCAACAACTTTATTTGCTCAAACATCAGCTTCAGCTTTATATGAAGAATCTCAGAAAGCTCTATCTTCGGGTAATTTGGAGTTAGCTGGAGAAAAAGTTAAAGCAGCTATTGATTTAGACAAAACAAATGACTCTTTCAGAAAGGAGTTTGATCGTTTAAATGGTTTAAGAAATAAAATGATTAATGCAAATAGATCCGTTCAAGATGGCAGATTTGATGACGCCATATCTGGATTTTCTGATGTTATAGCTAATGTTCCTAATTCAGTTGAGGCATACTATGGAACAGCCAAAGCTTATGAAGGAAAGAAAGATTTTACGTCAGCTGTAAAATATTATAAACAATCACTATCAATAGACCCAAATTATAAAAAGTCAAAAATATCAATATCTAATGTAGCCAAAAAGCTATACAACAGCGCAAACAGAGATTATAAAAATGGAAATCTTGAGTCTGCTTTATCAAAATATGAACAAGTGTTAGGAATCAATAGTAGGTTGTATCAAGCGTACTTTCAAATGGGAGTTTTGCAAAAAAAGATGGGTAATTTATCTTTAGCTATTCAAAACTATCAAAGTGCTTTAGGTATTAAAAAAACATTTGATAAGGGGTGGTATAATCTAGGTTTAGCATACAAAGAAAATGGAGATATAGAGAATGCAAAAGAATCTTTTGCCGAGACTGTTAGGCTTAATAAGAAATACTATAAAGCTCATAAAAGTTTAGGTGAAATCTTTATTGATTTAGAAAAATATGAAGATGCAATTTTAAGCTTTAAAACAGCAATTGATATTAAACCTAGCTATGGAGCAGCATATCATGCTATGGGTATTACATATGCTAAATTAGAAGACTATAATAGATCAGCAGAGTCTTTAAATAAGGCTGTGGAGTTACAGCCTAAAGAGTTTTTATCTTGGTTTCACTTAGCTGAGGCACATAATAAATTAAATGACTGCGAAGCTGCTAAAGAAGCAGCATTAGAAGCAATTGATCTTAAAAAGAACTTTGGTGGCGGTTGGTTTGAGTTAGGTATTGCTGAATATTGCGGTGGAAAAGGAAATAAAAATACGTCTATTAATCATTTTGAAAAAGCTAGAAATGACAGAGAGTGGAGAAAGATGGCGGAATACGAAATTGATCGTGTTAGAAATCCTGAGAAGTATGAGGGATGATTAAGGCAGTTATTTTTGACCTAGATAACACTCTTCTAGACTTTGTAAAAATGAAAAAAGAAGCTGTGATGAGCGCTATCTCATCTATGAGAGAAGCTGGCTTAGATCTTGATATAGATACGTCCTATAAGGAAATAATGAAAATATATGAAGCTGATGGATGGGAAAATCAGGTAGTTTTCGATAAATTCTTAAAAAATAAAATTGGCTATGTTGACAATAAATATTTAGCAGCAGGAATTGTAGCTTACAGAAGAGCAAAAGAAGCTAATTTGAAGGCATATCCAAACGTTCAAAAAACATTAAATCACTTATTAAAAAATGGTATTAAGCTAGCTATCGTTTCAGATGCTCCCAGTAGAGAGGCTTGGATGAGAATTTATTATCTTAATCTCCATCATTCTTTTGATACAGTAGTTACATTCGATGATTCACGAGAAAGAAAACCTTCTCCAAAACCATTTAAGTTAGCACTTGAAAGATTGAATTTATCGAAAGATGAAGTATTGATGGTAGGAGATTGGCCTGAAAGAGATATGGTTGGAGCAAATAGTATGGGCATAAAAACTATTTTTGCAAAATACGGAGATGCTTTTGGAGTAAAGGACTCTGGTGCAAATTGGGACATTGAAGATATTTCTGAAGTTATTGATATTATAGATGAGGTTAATAATGCTTAATCTAGGTGTTGATATTGTAGCAATTGATCGTATTCAATCTATTTTAAGCTCTGATAGGGGATTAAGATTTATGAATAAAATATTTTCTGAGCAAGAAATTGCTGAGTCAGAAAATAAAGGAGATAAATCACAATATTTTTCTGGAAGATTTGCAGCCAAAGAAGCAATAAAAAAGGCATTATCCTCTTACGATTCTACAACTAGACAATCTTTTAAATCCATACAAATTTTAAACAGTAAAAGTGGAAAGCCTTATGTTTTAAGTCAGTCTTGTCAAGATATTAATATCTCGATATCACATGACGGGAACTACGCTTTGGCTTTTTGCGTAATAGATAAATAGTTATGGACTATTTTGAAATAGAGGGAAAAAATCAGCTTTTTGGAGATATAACTGTTAGTGGTGCCAAAAATGCTGTATTACCTTTAATGGCAGCATCAATACTTAATGATAAGCCTTTAACTATTAGTAATGTACCAAAGTTGTCTGACTCTATAACAATGGGCAATTTAATTGAAGAGATGGGGGGAAAAGTTAGTTTTGACCATTCCAACATTACTATTAATCCAAAAAATTTAAGCACTCCTTATGCTCCATATAAACTCGTAAAAACAATGAGAGCTTCTTTTTATGTACTTGGTCCATTGATTGCTAAGTTTGGTGAGGCTAAAGTCTCTTTGCCTGGAGGATGTGCTTGGGGCCCTAGACCTGTTGATTTTCATATAGATGGCTTAAAAAAGCTGGGAGTAGAAATCACACTAGAAGCTGGGTATGTCATTGCAAAAACAAAAAAGATGATTGGTAATAAAATAGTATTTCCAAAAATTTCTGTTGGAGCAACTGGTAATGTTTTAATGGCAGCTGTCTTAGCAGAAGGTCAAACAGAGATTCATAATGCAGCGGCAGAACCTGAAATTCAACAGCTGTGTTTGTTGTTGAATGAAATGGGAGCAAAAATATCAGGCATTGGAACTAATATATTAACTATTCAAGGCGTAAAGACGTTAGGTGGAGTAGAAAGTATCGATGTTATACCAGATAGAATTGAAGCAGGTACTTTTCTTATAGCAGTGGCAGCAACAGGAGGAAAAGTGAAATTGAATAACGTAGAACCAAAGCACATGGAAAGCGTAATCAGTTTATTGCGAAAATCTAATATTGATATTTTAGAGGAAAAAGATTCAATTATTATTACTTCAAATGGGTTAGACATCAAAGCTTGTGATATGGAAACGCACGAGTATCCAGGATTTCCAACAGATCTTCAGGCTCAGTGGATGCTTTTAATGAGTTTGGCTTCAGGAAATTCAACGATAAAAGAAAATATTTATTTTGACCGCTTTACGCATATTTTAGAGCTTAATAGGCTTGGATGTGACGTTCATCTTGAAGGGGGTAGTGCTACTATTAAAGGCAATAGAAGTCTTTTTGGTGCACATGTTATGTCAACAGATATTAGAGCATCAGCAGCTCTAATTATAGCAGCATTGTGCGCAGAAGGTTCTACTAACATTAGTAGAGTATATCATATTGACAGAGGATATGATAAAATTGAGCAAAAATTAGCTAAGGTAGGAGCGAAAATAGCACGTAAGAAATAACCGAATTTGGGTTGTTTTTCTATGAATTCTTTATAGATTACTAGTCAAGTAATGAGAATTGTAATTATTGGTGCGGGTGAAGTTGGTTTTCATGTTGCTAAGTCTCTTAGCGAGCTTGATTATGATATTGCAGTAGTAGATACCAATCATAAAAAATGTCAACGAGCAAATGAACATTTAGATGTTATCGTTATAAAAGGTAATGGTTCTGATGAAAAAGTCCTTGAAAAAGCCAATGTTGCTGATGCTGATTATGTTTTTACTCTTACAGATTCAGACGAAACCAATCTTATCTCATCAATGCAAGCACACAATTTAGGTGCGAAGAAAATTATAGCTCGCCTTCGAGATTTTGACTATAGTAAAAATGGACACTCTGTCATTCCTGAGAAATTTGGAATTGATATGGTTATACATCCAGAAGCCGCTGTTGCTCAAGAGATAATTCGATTAGTTAAACATCCCTACGCAGATAAATTTTATGAATTTGAGAATGGGAAGGCAGTATTATTTTCAAAGAAAATCAATCATAGATCTAATCTTGTTGGAAGCACAGTAGAAGATTTTCATAAAAAAAATACAGATTTTAAGTGTTTAGTAATTGCTATTATGAGGGATGAAAAAATGACCATTCCTTCATCATCATTTAAGTTTGAACCAGACGACTATGTATTCTTTTTTACAAAATCAAAAAATTTAGATATGCTTTTAAGTTCTTTAGGTATTTCTTCTTCAAATTCTAAGAGAGTGATGGTAGCTGGTGCAAGCAAGATAGGGCGTTTAATTGCTCGACAATTAGAAGGTGAAATGTCTGTAAGATTGATTGACAATGCTAAGGAAAAAGCAGTTGCTGTAGCCAATGAATTAAATGATTCTATTGTTATTCACTCTGATGCAACAGATGTTGAATTCTTAAAGGGCGAAAATATAAATGAAGTTGATTCATTTATAGCAGTTACAGAAGACCAACAACTTAATTTGTTAGCAGGTATTCTTGCTAAGCAACTAAAAGTGAAGCAATCTATTATACATGTTACCAATCCTGATTACGTAAAAAATATGTCAGACCTTGGAATGGGTTCAATTGTAAGTAAAAACACAGTAAGCGTTAACTCTATCATTAAAGCGATTAGAATTGACCATAAAGATAATGTAATTCAATTATTTAGTACTTTAGATATGGAAGCAATAGAAATCGAAGCAGAAAAAAATTCTAAAGCAGTACGTCTTCCATTAGCTAATTTAAATATGCCTCATGGGAGTATTGTAGCTCTTGTCAATCACAACGGACATTTAACAATACCTGCTGGAGATTTTCAGGTTTTACCTAATGATACGGTACTAATATTTTGTATTCACTCAAAAGTAAATGAAGTGAACAAAATTTTTCAATCAGAATAATGAGCTTAAGGCCTACATTTAGATTTTTATCAATTTTGACAATGTTTTTGTCAATATTTTTACTCTTTCCTGCAGTAATTGATTTCATAGATACTAAACAAACATATTTATTCAAAATAGCGGGAATTAGCTTTGCAACATGTATACCTATTTGGTACCTCTGTAGGAAGGCAACTTCTTTTTCAAATAAAGATGTTTTCTTAGTCATTGTATTAAGTTGGATTATAGCATCTGTCTTTGGATCACTTCCATTCTATTATTCGGGATTTTTTAATATTTATACAAATGCACTATTCGAAGCGGTTTCTGGCGTGACAACTACAGGAGCTACTATCTTAGATGATATTGAAAGCCTTCCAAAGAGTATATTATTTTGGAGAGCATTTCTACAGTGGATTGGAGGTTTAGGAATTGTTGTATTCACTATTGCACTATTACCTTTATTGGGTGTGTCTGGTGAGAAGCTCTTCAATGTAGAATATCCAGGACCATCATCTGAAAAAATTACACCAAGAATTAAAGATACAGCACGACTATTACTTTCATTTTATGTAGGATTTACATTTTTAGAATTTACATTGCTATCATATTCCATGCCTTTTTTTGACGCTATTTGTCATGCATTAACTACAATGCCAACCGGCGGATTTTCAACATTCAATGACAGTATTAATAGTCAAGGCGCGTATGTAAAGTCTGTTATATTGTTATTTATGATTATTGGTGGAACAAACTTTGCCTTGCATTTTAGAGTCGTTAAAGCTGGGCCGAGAACATATTTAAGAGATAGAGAATTTTTGTATTATATAGGACTTATTGCTTTAGCATCGATCGCTATTTTATTTACCAGTAGCTGGTATAATGAAGGTTCCAACTATCTAGATACAACATTCCAAGTTGTCGCTATACTTACTTCAACAGGTTATACAGCTACAGACTATAGTGTTTGGCAACCGTTTATAAAGCAATTCTTGTTATTTGGATTAATGTTTGTTGGTGCCATGGGAGGATCAACTAGCGGAGGTATTAAGCTAATTAGAATTGTTGCTATTGTAAAATATGCTGGATCAGAATTAAAACGCTCATTGCATTCAAAAGCTATTATACCTATTCGCTTAGGTCAGAAGGTGATTCCCGATGAAGTAATTCGAAAAACTTTAGCATTCTTTTTATTTTATGTAGCATTCTTTTTTATAGCCTCCTTTTTATTTGTTATGCTTGGTGACGACCTTCAATCTTCATTAGGTGCAGCGGCATCAGGTATGGGGAATATTGGTCCATCTTGGGGGTCTTATGGAGCAATGAACAGTTATAGTTTAATGCCAATGATAAGTAAATATATTATGATGTTTTGTATGTTATTGGGTAGGCTAGAAATTTTTGCTGTCTTAGTGTTATTTACAAAGACATTCTGGAGATCATAAAATAGACTTACAGTCTAAAATTGTTGGTTTGCCTGCACTTCCTGGTATTTATCAATTTAAAGATAAGACGGATAAGATTATCTACATTGGTAAGGCAAAAAATCTTAAAAAGAGAGTTAAATCCTACTTTCAAAAAAAATCTTATCGATCACCAAAAGACCAGTCACTAATTAATAGAATTTTTGATTTTGAGTGGATAGTATGTGATGATGAAGCAGATGCATTTATTACTGAAGCAACTCTTATTAAAAAGTTTAAACCTAAATATAATGTTCGCTTAAAAGATGACAAATCTTTTCCATATTTAAAGATTACAAATGAACAATTTCCTCAGATTGATATTACCCGAACTATTAAGAGCGATAAGTCTCGCTATTTTGGACCATATACAGATGTAAAATCAATGCGAAGATTACTAGATGTTTTATATAGGGCATTTCCTATTCGCAATTGCTATATCGAACTAGAAGATGGAACCATCATTAAAAAAGGACTGGGTATTCAAACAATCACAGAATCTGACTATCAAGGTATGATAGATGATATGATTTTATTTTTAAAAGGAGAAACTAAGACACTAGAAGTAAAATTAACAAAGCAGATGAAATATTTTTCATCAGAATTGATGTATGAAGATTCTGCAAGAGTAAGAGATCAAATTAAAGCAATCACTTCATTTAAAAGAGGCCAAAGAAAGTTAGAAGCTGATTTTACAAACAGAGATGTTGTTGGAGTGGAAAGTAAGGACAATCATCACGTAGTAGTAATTTTGCGCATTAGAGAAGGTAGAATATTAAGTAGAGAGAAGATTTCTGTAGATACTAATGACTCTATTGCTGAAATATTACGTTCTATAATTATTAATTTTTATATGAATGCAGCTTATATCCCTAACAATATTTATTTGTCAGAACTCCCTATAGAATTTGAAGAGTTGAAAGCATGGTTATCTGAAAAAAATAGTCGTAAGGTAGAATTTACTGTTCCGCAGAGAGGAGTAAAGTATAAAGAATTAAGATTAGCAGGTAGGAATGCAAAGCTTCTTCTAAATGAATGGATGTTAAACTTAGAAAAACGCAAAGACTATATTCCAAAGCTACTTACAGAGCTTCAAGATATTTTAACTTTATCTAAACCACCTCGCTTGATTGAAGCATTTGATATTTCTCACTTAGGTGGAACAGACACGGTAGCATCAATGGTAGTATTTAAGGATGGTAAACCATTTAAGAGTGGATACAGGAAATATAATATCAGCATTGATCAAATTGATGATTTTGAATCAATGAGAGAGGTGGTATTTCGTCGTTATAAAAGACAGCTTGATGAAGAAAATCCATTACCTGATTTGATTCTTATTGATGGGGGTAAAGGGCAATTGTCCTCAGCAAAATTATCTTTAGATAAATTAAATCTAAACCTTCCAATTGTTGCTTTAGCTAAGAGGTTAGAAGAGTTATTTATTCCAGGAGATTCAGAATCATTGAGGATTGCAAAAAGTTCTCCAGCGTTGAATCTTTTGAAACAGTTAAGAGATGAGGCGCATCGATTTGCTATTACTTTCCAGAGAAGCAAAAGAAAAAAGAGAATGTTTAAATAAGGTCGTTTTCTTTCATCCAATCGTCACAAAGAAATTTTCTCATATAATTTCGAATACTATCAGGTAGTATTATTAAGCAATTTTGCCCTTTTTTGAGCTGTTTTGCTGCTTTTAAGGCTCCGAATGTTGCAGATCCACATGAACCTCCAATTAACAATCCTTCTTCGCTTATAAGGGCTCTTGCAGTACTGAATGCTTCCTTATCATTAACTTTCACAAATTTATCAACAACAGAAGGATCAAAAGTTTTTGGAATAAAATCATAGCCAATACCCTCAACATGATAGGGAGAGCCTTTATATTCATCTTCTCCTCCTAAAATAGATCCATAGGGGTCGACACCTACAATTTGAATATCTGGAATAGACTCTTTGAGGCGCTTTCCAACACCAGTAATAGTTCCACCAGTTCCAACGCCCATTACTACCATATCTAAATCTGTTCCAAAGTCATCTAATATTTCTTGAGAAGTATATTTATAGTGGGCTTCTGGATTGCATGGATTTTCCCATTGATCTAAAATATGACTATTAGGAATTTCTTCATTCAATTTTTTGGCAATACCAAAATTACTATCATCTTCATCGTGTGAAGCTTCTGTTCTGGTGCGTATAATTTCTGCACCTAAAGATTTAATAGTTAATTCTTTTTCCACACTCATCTTTTTTGGCATGCATATAATTAATCGATATCCTTTAACAGCAGCAGCAAGTGCAAGCCCAATACCTGTATTACCAGAAGTAGCTTCGATTAACGTATCGCCAGGTTTAATTCTTCCTGATTTTTCAGCACAATCAATCATATAAAATGCACTACGATCTTTAGTGGAGCCGCCAGGATTAAACATTTCAAGCTTTACATAGAGATTACAATCTAAATCTGAGCCAATAGAGTTAAGTTTTATGACCGGGGTAGAGCCAATAGTTTCTAAAATACTGTTATAAATCATGCTCTAATATTAAAAAAAAAGGTGCAAAAAGCCGTGTCTTTTTTTAAAGAGAGTTAATTATATGAATGAATGACCATCTATTACATTGTTAAATGTTGTTCATTTTATTAAACTCATTTCATTAAAAATGTATAAAAAGGCGATATAAACTTTATGAATTTTAAAAATATCCTATCAAAAACAAACGTAAATGCTGACTGGATTGGTATAAGATACGTTGAGGAAATACAAAATATTTTATCCACAAAAAAATTATCTTTAGATAATGTTCAAAGAAATGTTACTAAAGGGGTAATGATTGATGTGCTTGTAGATGGACAATTTTCCTACTATGCCACGCCATTTCTTGATGAGTCTCATATTTTAGAATGCATTAAAACTGCTTATAATAATGCAAAATTAGCTTCAAAATATTCTGTATTCAAATTTGACCAGTCTACCGTAAGAGAAGGGTTTACTGGAGAATATAATACTAAGTTAGAAACTCCTTTAAGCGATTTATCTGTTACTGATATCAAAGATATTGCATTGTTGGGTTCAAAGACTCTAATGGATCATGATAAAATTGTTCATGCAGCTACAACAGTTGAGCTTATAGAAAGAACGACAGATATTGTCAGTACATCAGGTGCTGATATACATCAAAAAATGGATATAGTCTTAGTTGAGCTGTCTTCAACTGCTCAGAACAAGCATGACTCTCAAACTAGAAGTAATCATGGAATGAGAGGACACTGCTTCCAAGCAGGTGCAGAATTTTTAAAAGAGTATAATATAGAAGACGAAGCTAATCAGATTTCATTACAAGCTTTAGATTTATTGAATGCTGAGCAATGCCCAACTGAAGTTATGGACCTAGTATTAGCTCCAGACCAAATGATGTTACAAATCCATGAGAGCGTTGGACATCCCCTTGAATTAGATAGAATCTTAGGAGATGAAAGAAATTTTGCAGGTTCAAGTTTCGTCAATCTTGAAGATTTTGGTTCATTACAATACGGTTCAGATTTGATGAATATTGTATTTGATCCAACTATTGAAAATCAATTAGCTACTTATAGTTTTGATGACGGAGGAATGCCTGCTAAGAAAGAGCATTTAATTAAAGATGGTATATTAGTTAGAGGACTTGGAGGGATTGAAAGCCAAATTCGATCGGGCATAAATGGTGTTTCAAATTTAAGGGCATCTTCATGGAACAGAATTCCAATAGATCGTATGGCTAATATCAATCTTGAGATTGGTGAGTCATCGAGAGATGAGATAATTGGTAGCGTAGAAAGAGGCGTATATATGGAAAGCAATCGATCTTGGTCAATTGATGATTATAGAAATAAATTTCAATTTGGCTGTGAGTATGGACGTCTTATAGAAGATGGCGTGTTAACTAAGGTAGTAAAAAATCCAAACTATAGAGGTATTACTAATCCATTCTGGAGAAGCCTATCCATGGTAGGTGATTTGGATACATTCGAAATCTTTGGTACCCCTAATTGTGGTAAAGGAGAGCCGAATCAAGTTGAAAGAGTTGGACATGCTTCGCCTTTATGCAAGTTTGATAAAACACAAGTTTTTGGAGGAGTGTAAATGAAAAAAGAAATATATAGCTCAATATGTTCTCAGGTGTATTCAACCTTAAAAGAAGGTGAAGGACTGACAATTTACATGGAGGGTGAGAATTCCCAATATTTTAGATTTAATGATTCAAAGATTCGTCAAACTGGTATTATCGAAGATTACAAAGTAACGCTTTCATTATATCATGGAAAGAAATCGCTTCAAGCAACAACAACAGTTTCTTCGGATATAGATTATTCTGTTAATAATCTGATATCTGAAATTAACTCCTTGCGAGAGCCGTTATCTTTAATTCCTGACAATAATTTTACAGTATTTCCTATAAAGTTTGACTCATTAGATATGCATCGAAAGGGAGATCTTCCTAAAAGAGAAGAGATTTTAGATAGTTTGATGGATGTTATTAATAAAGATAAATTAACTGGAGTATGGACTTCAGGTAAGATTTTTAGAGCTTCATCTTCTTCGAAAGGTACAAGTCATTGGTTTGAAAAAGATTCATTTATTTTCGACTTCTCACTTATTGATGAAAAAGAAAATATGGTAAAAATATTATATCCTGGCTCAGATTGGAATGAGGACAACTTTGTAGCAGCATTTAATGACGCTTCTCATAAGTTAAAATTAATGGATAAGCCAAAAGTAGAGTTAAAACCTGGAAAGTATAGGGTATGGTTCGAGCCTCATGCTGTGGCAGACTTTGTCGATATGTTAAATTGGAATGGAGTAAGTGAATCTTCAATAAGAAATGGATCAAGCTCTTTACTTAAAATGAGAAATGATAATGTGAAACTATCAGAGATGTTTTCTCTTGATGAATCATTTGATAGAAAATCTACATCTCCTTTTAATTCTCGCGCTGAGGTATCAGGTAATGTTAGTATTATTAAGAACGGAGAATTGAAAAATACATTAATTAATTCTAAAACTGCTCTCGAATATGGGTTGGATTCAAATTATGCTGAAGATACAAATTCATGGGGCATGGGAGAGTACTTAAGAGCACCATTAATGCATGGAGGTAATATTAAGCTCAATGAAAGACTTAAAAGGCTGGGTACAGGTATATTTATTTCAAATATTCACTATTTGAATTGGAGCGATAATCTCGGTGGTCGCATTACAGGCTTAACGAGGTATGCATGTTATTGGGTTGAAGATGGAAAGATGGTTGCACCGATTAAAACTATGCGTTTTGATGACTCTTTCTATAATTTCTTTGGTAAAAATTTAGAAGGTGTGGGTGAAGATGTATTATCTAGGCCTGTTATTGAGACATATGACGGTAGAAATCCAGGAGAAACTACATGTCCAGGAATATTAGTTAATGATTTTGAATTAACTCTCTAAATATTTATATTGGCACGTTCAACTTTTTAAAAAAGTTTGGCGTCGTACCCAAGTGGTCTAAGGGATCGGTTTGCAAAACCGCTATTCGTCGGTTCGAATCCGACCGACGCCTCTTAAAAACTTTGTTGCCCGGGTGGTGAAATTGGTAGACACAAGGGACTTAAAATCCCTCGGAGATTAAACTCCGTGCCGGTTCGAGTCCGGCCCCGGGCACCACTATAATATGAAAGCTTAACATGACCCACTTTATTTTTTTTCATGGCATTGGTATTCGATCTCCATTTTGGAGCAGTATAGTTCCTATTCTGGATAATAAATCAGTTAATTACTCTTTAATTGATCTAGACTTTTCATCTCTTGATAAGGCATTTGAGTCGTCTATAACATCCGTTAAGGACATCATTCAAAAATACCCCAATAGAGATATTGTTATCGTTGGACATAGTTTAGGAGGGTTGTTTGCAACCTATGTAGCCCAAACTCTCGGAGATGATATTCACAAATTAATTCTAGTTGCCTCAGGTGTAGCTCCAAAGCAAATCTCCGTTAAGGCTATCCAACAGAAACAAATCAATATACTATACAAATGGGTTAAGAAGCTTGGCATTCAGATTATGTTTAAAGGATATTTACCAGCCTGGCTCACCCAGTCAATGTTTTTTACAAAGAATACTCCAAAAGAAGCTCAAAGGAAGCTTTGGAAAGATGCAGTAAGGGAAAAGCAAAGTTTTTTATTGGAGTATTTTCAATCAAAAACAATATGGAATGACAACTTTAAAAGAGTGCATTTTAGCGGACCAGATAATGTCCTTGTTATCATTTGCGATAAAGATAAATTGGTTCCAAAACATGCATCAATATATTTAAAAGATCACTTAAATGGTTCGTATAAAGTATATGAAGATTGTGGACACAATGATATAGTAACATCAGATAAATTTAATAAAAAGTTTATAAATGATATAGTTGTATTTTCTTCTATATGATGAGATATAATAATAAGTTAAACTAATACTTTAACTTAAATTATGTCTTGAATAGAGATACTATAATTGGTAATTTTAATTAAATGAGGCCATTTCACCTAGCTTTTCCAGTCACTGATTTAAAAATATCACGATCATTTTACGTAGACGTTTTGCAGTGCAGTATTGGAAGGACATCTGATAAGTGGATAGACTTTGATATGTTTGGACATCAAGTGGTTGCTCATTTGGTTGATAAGAATAATCATCCAGCTACAAATAGTGTAGATGGAGATGAGGTACCTGCTAGCCATTTCGGTGTAATTTTAACTATGAATCAGTGGAATCAATTAAAACAGCATTTACAGGAATTTGATATTAAATTCATCATTGAACCTAAGATTCGATTTAAAGGAGAGTCTGGAGAGCAAGCAACGATGTTTTTTCTCGATCCTTCTGGAAATGCCTTAGAATTCAAAGCATTTAAAGATGACAAACAAATTTTTGCGACATAAAGTAGGGTAGGATAAACATTGGATAAGACAGCAATTGAGCACTGGGCTCCACAAATTGGAGGACAATTTTGGTGGGGTGGCTTAATATTCACTCTCATTTTTGTACCTTTAATGTTTTTTATAGGAAAGAATCTTTCTAAACAAGATAGAGATTATATGCTCTACGGAATGGGTGTTTACCAATTAGGAAAGACGTTCATGGTTCAAATGTCTCACGTCCTATCTGATAATTATATTTTAGCTACACATTTACCGCTTCAGCTTTGTGCAATTTCTGGTATAATGGCAGGTGTTATAGTTTTTTATAGAAAGCAAATGCTTTTCGAATTCCTTTATTTTTTTGGTATCGTTGGATTTATTCATTCAATATTAACTCCTGAATTTACTGGAGGTAACTCATACTGGAATATTTTTGACTATTACGTTGGACATTCAATGCTATTTATTGTTCCTGTTTGGCTTATGGTGTTCTATGATTTCAAGTTACGAGAGAATGCATGGTGGACATCATTCCTCTATTTAAATTTTCTTGTTGTTCTAACTATTCAAGCAAACACTATTATTGGCAATGGTGCCAATTATATGTATTTAGCAAAAGCCCCTATTGCTGACAATCCTCTTGTATTACAAGAACCTTATCATATTGTGGGATTCGAATTAGCGGCTTTAGTACATTTTTATGTACTCTATATTATTGCAAGGCGGATATTTAATTAAATGACAGCTTTATTAGCATACTTCTTTCTAGCATTATTTTTATCATTTTTATGTTCATTACTTGAAGCTGTTTTACTATCTACACCAAGCTCCTATGCATCTATTTTAAAGAAGCAAAATACTACGCACGGTATTCGTCTTGAAAGATTTAAAGAGAATATAAATAGACCGTTGGCGGCAATTTTAACGCTCAATACGTTTGCGCACACTCTTGGTGCTGCTGGAGTTGGAGCAAAAACATTAGAGATTTATGGAGAAAGCTCTGTTGCGATTGCTTCAGGAATTTTAACCTTACTTATTTTAATTTTTTCAGAAATCATTCCAAAGACTATTGGTAGTGTTTATTGGAGAGGGTTAATTGGAAACGCAACATTTGTTATTCAGGTTCTTATTGTATTTACTTATCCACTAGTTTTATTAGCAGAATTTATATCCAACTTCGGTGAGGATGAAGCCACGATTACAAGAGAAGAAGTGATAGCTATGGCTGAAATGGGAGAAGATGAAGGAGTTCTTGAAGAGCAAGAAACTGATCTGATTGAGAATACTTTACGTCTTAAAGATGTTAAGGTAAACGATGTGATGACTCCTCGAACAGTAGTATTTGCGTTAAATAAGGACATGACAGTCGGACAAGTGCTTGATAAGCATACTAGTCTAGATTTCACAAGAATTCCTATTTTTGATACCAATTTGGACGATGTAGTAGGTATTGTAAATCGATATGACATTGTTAATCGTAAAGCGGATGACCAGTTTAGCACTAGGATGTCTGAAATATCAAAAGAAGTCCCATCAGTAAACGAGAACGATCCAGTAGATAAGGTATTAGGGTTGTTTATTCAAAATAGATACCACTTAGCATTGGTTGTTAATAACGATAATGCTCTTACAGGTCTAGTTACTCTCGAAGATGCTATTGAAACACTATTAGGAGAAGAGATTGTAGATGAGCATGATTCTGTAGTCGATATGAGAGATTTAGCTAAATCACAGAATAATAATTAACTATTTGAGTTTTTGCTTTCCTACATTAAGTTCTTGGGCTAAATCAAAGAAAATTTATTATGGCTAAAAAAGAATTAAAAAATAGAGATAAAATGATAGGACTAGGTCTTACTTTTGGTATCCTATTTGGTATAATTATAGATAATGTTGGACTAGGTATATGTCTAGGACTTTCTATAGGCGCAGGTTTAGGTTCTATTAAAAATAACAAAAAAGAGAAAATTGAGAGTTAATTATGGCTAAAAAACAAACATTTACTTCAAAGTTAGGCAAAGACGGAAAAAACTTTAAATTCGTTAAACATATCAAGACAGTTACATCAGAAGAGTCTGGTCATATAAAATTTGTTGCTAATATGGTCCGTCTTGATGAAAACGAAAATATTGATCAAGCTATGAAGCGCATGGAAGAAGAAGCTTCTGTGACATTGGCATTCGGAGAGAGTGTTGATACCGAAGAAGTTATAACTGAAGATGCATCAGCTGAAGAAGCTCAGCAAGAAGTACCTGCTGTAGAAGAAGCTCCAGTAGAAGATGCTCCAAAAGAAGAAGTATCTGCTCAAGAGGAAGTTCCAGTAGAAGATGCTCCAAAAGAAGAAGTTCCAGTAGAACAGTCTTCAGAAGAGTCGGTCCCTGAAGAAGATTCAGCTGAAAAAGCTGATGAATCCTCCAAAGAATAACTAAAATATTGGAGAGGTGGCCGAGTGGTTTAAGGCGCACGCTTGGAAAGCGTGTAAGGTTAATAGCTTTCGCAGGTTCGAATCCTGTCCTCTCCGCACTTTTTATAAAATATTATCAATTCTAATAGTAATAATTTGAAGTAATTTTTATATTGTATTATCTGATATGATCAAAAAAATTAAGACAACAAATACCCTTGAATTCTATAGTATTAATACTGATTCTAATGCTCATATTCCATTTATTGACACCATGATTTCTGCTGGATTTCCATCTCCGGCAGATGATTATATGGATTTACCAATTGATTTGAATGAATATTTAGTTGAAAATAGTGCTGCTACTTTCTATATCAGAGTTACTGGTAATTCCATGGTAGATGCTGGAATTAACGATAAAGATTTATTAGTAGTAGATAGATCAAAAAGTCCGAGCAATAATGATATTGTTATTGGTGTTTTAAATGGTGAATTCACAGTAAAGAAAATTAGTAAAACAAACAATAAGCTATATTTAGTTGCGGCAAATAAAGAATATAAAAGAATAGAAATTACTGAAGAGATGGATTTCTTGGTATGGGGAGTAGTCACGTATGTCATCCACAAGACAGGATAACTATATAGCAATTATTGACTGTAATAATTTTTATGTATCTTGCGAGCGAATTTTTAACCCGAAGATTAAAGAAAAACCTACCGTAGTTTTATCAAATAATGATGGATGTGTTATTGCAAGATCTCAAGAGGTAAAAGATTTAGGTGTTAAGATGGGAACCCCTATTTTCTTAATAAACCACCTAGTAGAAATGCATAACATCAATGTTTATTCTTCAAACTTTGCGCTGTATGGAGATATATCAAATAGAATTATGAGTATTATCAAAGATGATAATCCAGATGCAGAAATATATTCGATTGACGAAGCATTCATTTCAATAAATTCCAGATATAGAAACCCAAAAGAATACTGTCTACAGTTAATGGAAAAAATATATCAATGGACAGGTATTCCAGTGTCTATAGGTATAGGAAAGACAAAAACATTAGCAAAAGTTGCTAACCACCTTTCTAAGAAAAAGTTTATTAATGATAGCGTGTGTTTGATAGATGATCAAAATATTGACTTACTAAAGATTGTAAAAGTGCAAGATATATGGGGAATAGGAAGAAGAAAAAATAGATTTTTGAAAATAAATGGAATCTATAATGCATATGATTTGAAGGATGCAAACCCGAAATGGATACAAAAGCACATGTCAATCATAAGTAGGCATACTGTAGATGAATTGAATGGTATAAAAAAAATCGAAATAGACAGCGATTTCATAACGAAGAAAAGTATATCTACTTCAAGGTCTTTTAATAGGAATATTTCTGATTTTAAAACAATAAGAAGTGCAATTTCATCACATGCTTCTAGGGCATCTGAAAAATTAAGAGCTCAGAATAGTTTTGTTAATTCTATAGGAGTTTATTTATCAACTAATAGATTTAGATCAGACCTTCCACAATACCGTAGATATGTTAATGTGTCTCTTCCGATGGCATTGAATGATACAAGCGGAATTATTCATGCTTGCATCGAAGGGTTGGATAAAATCTTCAAAAAAGGATTTGATTATAAGAAGTGTGGTATTGTTTTAACTGATCTTGTTCATAAGGATCAAGTACAAGAATCTATCTTTTATAAAAGAAGGTTGAATGACGAAAAGATTAGTGAATCTATAGATGTTATAAACAAAACTTTTGGCCCTGATACTATTCGTTATGCAGTGCAAGGCAGAGGTAATTCATGGTCAATAAAAAGAGAGAAGTTATCCCCAAATTATACTACAAAGTGGAGTGATTTTCTTTCAGTAAAAATATAAAAAAATGAACTATAATAGATCAATTAAAAGACAAATAGAGCTAAATGCAAATCCAGAAAAGGTTTGGAGTATTATATCAAAAAAATCAAACTTAGAACTATTCCACCCATTTTGCTTAAAAAATCCTACCATTGAATGGAATGATAATAGTCACAAAGATACAATCTACTATTTAAATGGTTGGATACTCGAGCGACATTGGGTTAATTGGATTCCAGAAGAAGGTTATGATTTATTAATAGGGGAAAAGAAGAAGAAAAAATCATATGTGTCCTGGAGAATTTTAGCAGGAAAAAATCAGCAATCTTCAATACTATCAATAGAAGTTCAACCATGGTTTATAAATCAAGGAAATAAATGGATTCAAACAATACCTTTTCTATTATTTGCTAAACCTAGGTTTCGGTCATATCTAGATTCAGTATTGAAAGGTTTGGATTGGTATATTAATAATGAAATGCCAGTTCCTAAAAATCATTTTGGAGTTCATAATTGGTTTTCAAAAAAGATTTAAAGAAATTTTAGAAAAACGTCACTAAGTTTTGCTAATGAGATTTATAATCCTATTCTTATTGTTATCACCAATGTTTGGACAAGATGGTACTTATGATAAAATAATTAAAGATCATGACAGTGCTGTAAAAGAAATTTTTGATAAACAAGTAGTAGATCAAAATAAAGAACTAGAACGTATTCTGGCTAAAGAAGATTATCGCACATTAACCAATCAGGCATTAATGACTGCGTTAGGCTTCGGATTGACTTGGGCACAAAATAGCCCTGTTCCTTGGTGGATTAGCGCAATGATAATACCTGTGTCAAAGAAAAGAAAAATTAATAATAGCAATGATCCTATAGAAGTTAAAAACGAAAGAAAGAAGAGATTGAAAAGAAATGCTCAATTGGGATCTATTCCTATTTATAAATGGGTAGTAATAATGCTCCGAACACCTAAGGCAATACTTGATAATATTTCGTCATGAAAAAAATCATCATTGCATCAAGAAATCCTATAAAAGTTAATGCTACAATACTTGCATTTAAAAAGACGTTCCCAGATAAAGTTTTTCAATTTGAAGGAGCTCGTATTTCATCCGATATAAGCGATCAGCCTATGAGTAACGATGAAACTCTAATAGGAGCTATGAATCGTTCTAATAATGCCAAATTAGAATTTAAGGATGCAGATTATTGGATCGGAATTGAAGGCGGTGTTGAAAAAAAAGGTAAGGAAATGCAGGTATTTGCTTGGATATTTATTCAATCAAAAGATATGAAGGGTAAGGCTCGTACCGCCACGTTTGATTTACCTAAAAAAATTATTGAACTAATTGATTCTGGCATGGAACTAGGAGATGCAGATGATATTGTTTTTCATCGAAAAAACTCTAAACAAAAAAATGGAGCTGTAGGTATTTTGACAAAAGATTTAATAGATAGAGAGAGATACTATACCCATGCGATTATTATGGCATTAATTCCGTTTAATAATATGGAACTCTACTAAAAAGCTATTATATTTCACCATGTTTAAAGCGTTATCAGAACTACGATCTAATACAAAAAAGCTTGGACTCAAAGCTGCTATCAAAATGATGTTTAAACAGTATGGGTGGAAAGTTGGAGTGGCAATATTTATGTACTACTTAATTCGAGATGTAACTCTTTATATTATTTTACCATATCTCGTTATGAAAGGTTTCTTTTCTGGATAATGCTATGAAAGTACCTACAATGCTTAGAAAATGGCTGGTATTCCACTTTTACTTCGATTATGCGGTTGCTATACCCATATTCATTGGCGCAGAGCAAATCCCCGTATTTTTTCCCGAGTACCCATTAGATACTGTAGCGCTGAGAATTGTAGCAGCAGCATTGTTTGGTATAGGATATAGCTCGCTTCAGGCTTCAGAGTTAGATTATCCTAGCATGGTTAAAAAATTACGTTGGGCAGTCATTTGGTCTGGAACTGCATGGTTGGGTATTTTGATATCACTTTTAAATGGAGGACACGCACTCAATTGGCCTTTCTTTATAGTCTTTATCCTGTTTAATGCACTATGGTCTTATTATGCATATAAACTAGGGTCGTTTAATAATTTCTTTGGTAGTGTTAAGAAGTTATTACTCTTTGATTTTGACTAAATACTATCTTTCAAGAATACCTGGCATAGACACTATATTGAACCTTACTTCAATTTGATCTTTAATAACCTTATCCATTGTAGTTTTTTTGGTAGTTTGCATATCATTCCAAAAAGATTGAGCGTCATCTAATTTCATTTCAGAGCGGTATTGAACACCAAAATCTATTCGATTAAATTTCATAGTTCCAGATGCAGATTTAATATCAGATTCTAAGTCTACTAGAGCTGTGAATACGATTGGTTTTGAAGTAGATTTAACAGTCAAATCTCCTGAAATTTCCATGTTATACTTTCCATTAGATTTTTTTTCTAAAATCTTTGAACTGCTTATTTCCAAAGAGGCAACTGGGTAGCGGTCAACATGAAAGAAATCTTCGCTTCTCAAGTGACCAATTAAATAATCTTTTTTACTGTCTGGAAGATCAATATTAGTCATAGACATCATATTGATAACAATATTTCCAGTAATTTTATTATCTTTTTGAAGATAAATATTTCCGCCCTTTATTTTCAAATTTCCATTATGGTTATTATTTACAAACTTTAATCCACCTTTCCATTCTAGAGTGCTAGATCGTTTGTTAATTACGATACTTGGAGCCGACGTAATTTCTCTTCCCATCTTTTTACGTTCAGTAAGTTTTGGAGCAAGATTTATACTTGGCTCTATCTGCTTACTTTTTCCAACACTTTTAAGAACTTCTTTCTCATTTGCTGATTGCGCAATGAGGGGTATGGATATAAGGCATAGTATTAATAATATTTTTTTCATTAAAGTCCTTTGTTTGCTTTTAAATTTTTATCTAATAAATTGATGAGCAAAAAATTACTATATATATACACTTCATACAATTAAATTTAATATCTGGAGGCGTGGCAGAGCGGTTGAATGCACTGGTCTTGAAAACCAGCAAGGGTGAAAGCCCTTCAGAGGTTCGAATCCTCTCGCCTCCGCAATGAATAAACCTGTCGTAAGATTTGCTCCAAGCCCAACTGGGTATCTTCACATTGGCGGAGCAAGAACAGCACTATTTAATTGGCTATATGCTAAAAAGAGTGGTGGAACATTTCTTCTCAGAATTGAAGATACAGATTTAGAAAGATCTAAGTCAGAATATATTGATCAAATTACAGATGCGCTTAGTTGGTTGGGGTTTAATTGGGATGACAACGTTGTTCTTCAATCAAAAAATAAATCACGACATGAAGAAGCGGTTAATCAAATGATTAATGCAGGAACAGCCTATCGATGTTTTTTGACTAAAGAAGAACTAGATGCAATGCGCAGTGAATCCGAAAAAAAGAAAGAGCTCTTTCGAGTACCAAAGACATTTCGTGACTATTCTTTAGATGATCAGCAAAAACTGATTGAAGAAGGAAAAGGTTTTACAGTGCGCCTGAAAATACCGGATGGTATAACAGAATTTTCAGATTTAGTTTATGGAACTATCAAAGTTGATAATAAAGAATTAGATGATTTTATTATTGCGAGATCTGATGGGTCTCCAACTTATAATTTTGTAGTCGCAGTTGATGATTCTGATATGAATATCTCTCATGTTATTAGAGGGGATGATCATCTGGCAAATACACCAAAGCAAATATTAGTATATAAAGCTCTTGGTTTAGCCATACCTACATTTGCTCACTTACCAATGATATTAGGTTCAGATAAAAAACGACTCAGTAAGAGGCATGCAGCAACAAACGTTCAAGAATATAAAGAAAGGGGTTTTACTCCTACTTCTATTATAAACTATCTTTCATTGTTGGGTTGGAATCCAGATTCAGACCAAGAAATATTTGATATAAGTGAACTTATTAATGCTTTCAATTTTAATCAGGTACAGAAAAAACCAGCTACCTTTGATGAAAAAAAATTATTGTGGGTCTCTGGTCAACAAATGGCAAAAACAGAAACTAGTGCTGTTATAAAAGAAATAGAGATTCTTGATAGTAATTGGGGTATAAATCAAGATAGTAAATACAAGAAAGAAGTTATTAGTTTAGTGAAAGACCGATCTAAGACATTAAATGATTTAATTGAAATATCTAATGTCTTTTTTGATGATAATGTTTCTTACAACAAAGAGATGAGTAGTAAGGTATTAGATGATAATGCTCTTCAAATAATAAAAGACCTATATGAAGCTTTAAGCATTGAAGAAAATTGGATGAGAGACGTTATTGAATCTATTTTTGACAATTTAATGACTCAGCATGAGGTGGGACTGGGTAAGCTTATTAAGCCAGTACGATTTGCACTAAGTGGTCTTGGATATGGTCCAGGAATTTTTGATATGATTATTTTGCTTGGAAAGGATAGATGTTTAGAGCGTTTATCTAAAGCGGTTAAGCAATAATCATGTACCGCTTTCTCTTATTATTTTTTTTAATTAATAATCTATTTTCACAATCAATCTTTCCAAATAGTAGGGTCCAGTTAATGGATAATAATAAGACAGATATATATAATTTAACTTCTGATGTTTCATTTATTAGTTTTTGGGCTACCTGGTGTCTGCCTTGTCTTAAAGAGATTGATAAGTTAAATGAATTTATTGATGAATATGACAACGTATCAGTTATTTTAATCAATGAAGATAAGCCTGGAGACAAGGCTAAAGTAAAGAGCTTTGTTCGATCAAGGAATTATCCCGTTGACAATAACTATCATATTATATTCGATTTTGATAAAAATTTATCTAGAAAATTTAGCGCTCAACCCATTCCATTGACTTTAATATTAAAAGATAACAAAGTTGTCTATCGCAAAAGAGGTTTTTATATGGGTGATGAGGTTGAATTAAAGTTAGAATTAGATAAGGCCTTAAGTGATTAGAGGTATACTTCTAATCATATTTTTTTTTACAACAGTTCATAGTCAAACTGATATTTCTAATAGACTGTCTGCGAGATATGGTGATAGTAGTAATGAATATAACTACAGTGAAATATATCTTGATACAAAGATGTTCCTTCAGAAGGAAGGCTATCGCATAGAATCGCTTTTTACTTTCGAAGCAAGCAACCCACCAGAAATTGGACTAGATATCAATGGTTTAGATAGATATTTAATTGGATTCTATAATGACAAATTTTCGTTTGAGGTAGGAGATATACATCAAACATGGGGTAGAGGATTACTGCTAAATCAATTAAACTATCAAAACCTAGATTTTGCAACAGGCTCTAGAGGTTTGGGGATGCAATTTGATAATGATTCAACAGCATTAAATGTTATCATGGGTGATGTTTCTGCTCGAACAAGTACTACTGTTCTAGGTAATTATAACCCTAGAATACCTAATCATTTCGTTGAGGAGTTTATTTATGGAGCAGATCTTAGTACAAATATTTTAAAATCTAAAGTAGGAGCAGCTTTCTTGCTTGTAGATGAAAAAGAGAGATCTTTATCCCATGTTTTATCAAACTTGCGAATAGATAGATCGTATGAATCTGGAGAATTTTTTATGTCTCTTATAAGCAAAACATCTAAAAAAGATAATGGAATGACAGAGATTTTTTATGAAGAAAAAAATGGTATAGGTTTCTATCTATCTTCATCAAATTATATTCAAAATTGGTCCATTACTTCTAGCTATAGGAATTTTAAGGTTGATGTAAATAATCCAGCTAACCGAGATAATATGGTTGATAATTATGGTAGGGCATTAGATATCCAGCGTTCGCCGAGTGGGTTCTATGAGCATACTTTTAGATTATTGAGTAGAAGTTCAAGAGAGGTAAATTTGAATGATGAAGTAGGGATAGAAATTCAATTACTAGGTCCATTAAGTAATAATTCAAATATTGCAGTTAACTATATGAAGTCAAGTAGTTCAAAGCGATGGTATAATGGTATAGGGGCGCTGACTAGTGACTGGTCGGGTGACAATATCTTTATGCCTTCTAGCAGTCAATCATCATATCCTTTTGAAGAAATCTTCATAGAGTTTAACGGATATAACCCCAATGGTAATATTTTTTATAAAGTTGGTTTAGATTTTCAACATGAAGTTTTTAACGTTTTATCAAATTCAACTGAACTAAAATCATTTGAAATTAGTGAATCTGTCACTGTTCCATTTCTAGTAAATGTTAACGTGAATTCACTATGGAATATCGAAGTGCAGTTAGAGCTACAAAAACTCAAAACAGGATTTGAAACTACATCAGAATCCGAAAATACAGAGGATAATTACTCATATACTTCTCTATTATCAGAAAAATATCAAAAAAATCTATTTTTGGCACTTTCAGCAAATTATAATCAAAAATGGTCCTTTAATCTTTCTCGCGAATCAACAAATAGCGATGAGTCATTACTTGATAATGGCCAGAATGAATCTTTTGACAGTGCGAATGATTGGAGCTCAACATCGATAGCATACAAGTTTGATTCAGATCATACACTAGAATTATTTTTTGGATCTATTCGCGGTGGACTTGATTGTACAAATGGTGTATGTCGATATATACAAGCATTTGACGACGGCATAAGAATTGACTACAGTCTTAATATAGATTAACTTATCCGAGTTAATGGAATGGCAGATTTCTTTTGGGAGGGAAATATTACATGAAAAATTATAAAATTTTAATAACTATTACCGCAATAAGCTCAATGCTTGTTATGTCATGCTCTAATGGTGGAAGTAGTGTTAATGCCTCCACTGATAGTACATCAGAAACTGGTGGCAACGACGGCTCAGCTGTAAATGTAAAATCTAAGGTTTTGATGGAGTTATTTACTTCAACTACATGCGGACCATGTTTTCCTCAAAATACAACCTTAAATAATTATTTAAATCCTGAATCATCCGTATATGCTGATGACCTAGCTGATGATTGGATTGTATTACGATACCATGTTTGGTGGCCCTCAGCAGGTGACCCTTATTATGATTGGAATACAGCGCCAGTTATAGATCGCGAAAGTTATTACAGTGTAGGTTATGTTCCCCATATGTTTGTTCAGGGTCAAGTAGATGCTGGTGGCACTGCAGCTGGTTGGAGAACTCAAGCTAGATTAGCAGTTGATGGTGTATCGCCTTTTAATATACAAATGACAGGAACAAGAGACGGCTATAATCTCAGTGGTAATGTTAATGTATCGTCAGCAGGCGATGTAAATAATCTTGGATTTAGACTATTCGTAGCTGTGACTCATGACAATTCCCAATATCAAGCACCAAACGGACAAACAGTATTTGATCAAACATTTATCGATTTTTTAACCATTGATAACTCTTCGGGATCAGTATCTTATGGAGAGCCATTAAATCTTGGTGTAAATGAAACTTTCACAAAAAGTTATAATTGGACATTGGATAGTAATTGGCCAGCTAATTCAGGCGTATCTTGGAGCGCTGAAGACTTAAACCTTGTTGCTTTCGTTCAATTTGATAATAGTGGACCTAATGAGAAAAAAATCTTCCAGGTTGAAGCTCTTAGTTTTGATTAATAAATTTCGTTCTTATTTACATATGCGCCCGTAGCTCAACTGGATAGAGCGTCTGGCTACGAACCAGGAGGCTGTAGGTTCAAATCCTTCCGGGCGTACACATGTCAATTGAAAATCAATTAGGAGCAGTCTCTCATGAAGATTGGATGCGCCGCGCTCTTAGCGTTGCATCAAAAGGGATGCGAGAAGATGAGGTGCCAATCGGTGCTATCGTTGTATATAAAGGAAGAATTATAGGACAAGGCTATAATCAATGCGAATCTCTAAATGACTCTACTGCACATGCAGAAATGTTAGCAATTACAGCAGCCTCAAATACAATGGGAGATTGGCGATTAAAAGACTGCAGTCTTTATGTCACAAAGGAACCTTGTTCTATGTGCGCAGGAGCTATTATCAATAGTCGAATTGATGCTTTATACTTTGGATGTTATGATGAAGATTTTGGTGCATGTGGATCAAAGTTAGAAATCTGTGGAAATCCCACTTTTAAGACACCAAGCGTAGTAAGAGGTAATGTTTTAGGTGGAGACTCTTTAGTATTAATTCAGGAATATTTTTTTAAGAAAAGAAAAAAGAAAAAAAATTTAGAATTTTAGTTAAAGTATATGCGGTAGTATAGCTTTTCTGTTCTTTGGATAATTATCAAATGTTTCATTATACCACCTATGTCCAGCAATAGCTCTTGGAACGAGATTTGCTATTGTCCATACTGCAAATGACAACCCTGCAAGAGACCATGTCATTAAAGCAAATGCAACCCACTCCATTATTTCTCCTAGATAATTTGGATAAGAAACATATCTATACATAAATCCATTTGGTATATGATAGCTCTTGTTGTTAGATCTTAAGCGCAATAAAATATTGTCAGACTTAATATTTATAATAGCTCCGATTACAAAAAGTATGACACCTAAAATAAAATTCCATTTATAAATGTATTCAAATGAATATTCTTGAACAAACCCTAAATGATATCCATTCAAAGAGCCATTTACAATGTTAAACATGAAGGCAAGTAATGGGATTAGTAGTGGCATTTTAGATGGATTGTTCTGTCTAATAGGGTAGATAATACTGCGATTAAAATAATGACCAACCCATAGTATAAAAAAAACATATGAGACTATGCTTTTTTCTATAGGGCCTGTTAAGAAAAAATATCCTAACATGACTGGTGAGATGATTTCCATAACCACCCAACCTAATTGACTAGGAATCATTATAAAAAACCAAGATCCCCAATTAGGCTTAGAAAATTTTCCATAAGGTGCAGGCATTTTCAATAAAATGAGGAATGTTATAAATCCTAGTAAAAACCAATATTCTAGTCCTGTTTGATAATTTTGTAACATCGATAATAATTTATGGGTAATATTGATTCGTTCAAAGAGTGTTTATGGCTAATAAAACAATTATAATAACTGGTGCAACCGATGGAATAGGTTTAGAAGCAGCAACAAAAATAGCTGCTCTTGGAAATCAAGTAGGTTTAGTTGGTAGAAATCCTGAAAAAGGTGTAAAGGCAATAGAGCGAATTGCAAGCTTAACAGGAAATGAGAAACTTGACTTTTTTCAAGCAGATCTAAGCTTGATATCTGAAATTAATAAGCTTTCTGAAGAAATTAAAAATAAATATTCTCAAGTAGATGTATTGCTTAATAATGCGGGAGGTGCAAGTAAAAATAAAACTATCACTTCTGAAGGTCTAGAAAAAACATTTGCAACAAATCAAATGAACTATTTCACCCTTACAACAAATCTTATGGATATCTTATCAGCTTCAGAGGGATCTAGGGTGGTTAATGTTGCATCTAATGCTCATATAGGCGCTTCTATAGATTTTGATAATATTAATGCTGAAAAAGGATATTCATTCTGGAAAGCATACTGTATTTCCAAGTTGATGAATATTATGTTTACATACAGGTTAGCAGAAATGCAGGATAAAGTCACAGTCAATGCTTTACACCCAGGTTTTGTTGATACAAATATTGGTGGAAATGAAGGTTCATTAATAAAGAGGGTTGTTAAATTTGGATCAAAGCTATTTGCTCGAACTGTTGAGAATGGTGCAGATTCAAGTATCTATCTAAGTACTTCAGATGAGGTTAAAAACATTTCTGGAAAATATTTCTTTAAATGTAAACCAATCAAATCATCAAAAGCATCATATGATAAAGATCAATGGGAGCAAGTATGGCATTTATGTGAATCTTTTAAGGCAAAGTTATCAAAATGAAGCAAAAAATTCTTATGCGTTCAGAGTATGATTATTTTAATTCTGCATCAACTAGATGGAGAGATATGGATACACTTGGTCACATAAATCATACTGTATATTTAGGTTTACTTGAAACAAAACATAAAGAATTTATTGATCATCTTCATGGTAGTAACGAGCACGAATTTGGTTTACATAGTACAGCAGCTGGTTTGTTGGCTTCTATGAAAGTTATGTACATAAAGCAGGTTCATCATCCTGCAGAATTAGAAATTGGATATCGTATAACTAGAGTTGGTTCTAAGAGTTATGATGTACATCAAGGAATATTTGTTAAAGGGGATAATGCTCCTTCATTTCAAAGTATCCATACTTTTGTAATGTTTAATTTTGTTGATCAAAAATCAATTCCAGTCGGAGAACATATCAAAAAAAACTTAAGAGAGGTCAAATGATTACATTATTGTCACCATCAAAAAAACTAAACTTTAATGAGCAGAATATTGTTCACAGCCATACTGAGTGTGATTTTATTAAAAGTGCAGAAATATTAGTAAATGAAGCTAAAAATCTTACAGAGAATGATTTGAAAGACTTAATGAGTATTAGCGATAATCTTGCAAAATTAAATCGTGAAAGATTTGATAGGTGGTCTTTGCCTTTCAATACTTCAAATGCAAAGCAGGCTATTTTAGCATTCGACGGTGGTGTATATTCAGGTTTAAAAGCAGAAAATTTTAAAGATAAAGATTTTGATTTTGCGCAAAACCACTTGAGGATTTTATCTGGATTATATGGAATTTTAAAACCTTTAGATCTCATTCAGCCATACAGGCTAGAAATGGGGATATCTTTTAAAAATAAAAGAGGAAAAAATCTGTATGAGTTTTGGAAAGAGGATTTAACTTCGAACTTAAATAAAACTTTAAAAAATCATAAAAATCCTACAATAGTAAATTGTGCATCCATTGAATATTTTTCTGCTATTGATTTAAATAAGTTTAACGGAAAGATACTTTCTGTAGTTTTTAAGGAATACAGAAATGATGAATTAAAGTTTATATCATTTAATGCTAAGAAAGCTAGAGGATTAATGACGCAGTTCATCATGAAAAATAAAATTGATTCTAATAAGGATATTAAAGATTTTGATTATGACAACTATCATTTTGATTCAAAGCTTTCCGATGAATCAACTTTTGTATTTACGAGATAAACAATAAAAAAAGGGGAATAGAATGAAAAATAGAACATTAATTTTTTCTTTATTAATAACAGCTTCACTGTTTGTTAGTTGTAACAATTCAGACGGTGAAATGGCAAGACAAACAGGAGATGCTTCAAGAGAAGCTGCCGCTGGATTAGATGCAGCACATCATGTTATGTTCGATGTAGCTAGAGCTGAATTTGATAAAGGAATTAATAAAGATCCAAATTGTGTGACATGCTACTTAAATAAAGCTCATGCAGAGCAAGATAGAGTATTAAAAAGGGAATTATTTGAGACTGCTCTTGAGCTATCAAAACCTGGACACCCTGAAACTGTGTTAGCACAAGCAGCAGTAGACTGGATAAATGGTGAAGGTAATAGATTTGCAGGATACTCTGATTTATATAAAAAATATCCTAATGATAGATTTTTAGCTGCGGGCGCTTACAGAAGTCTTCAAAGCGAAGATAAGGTTGAAGAAGCTAGGGCAATGTTGCTTGAGGCAGCTGAAAGAATAAATGCAGGACATTTATATAACTTGCTAGCATATTCTTATATGTGGAATGTAGATCCTGAATCAGAAGAATACGACATGGCCTTACCTTATATTGAAAAGTATATAGAGTTAGATCCAAAGCAAGCAAATGCGTTAGATTCTTTAGCAGAGTTTTATCTGAATAAAGGAGACTATGATTTAGCAGTAAGGTACTATATGCAGGCAACAGAATTGGATCCAAGTTTTTCATGGGGTCCAAGAAATACTGCTTTAGCTCAGTACCAAGCAAAACTATCCATGGGTAAGGGAAAGATTCTTGAAGTTACCTCTGATAGCGACGAAGCAAAAAATGCTTTTGACATGGGAAGATGGCAGCTTTATAACTTGGAATGGGAAAATGCACATAAATCATTTTCAAACGCAATTGATCAAGATACTAATTTTGCTTTAGCCTATGCTATGAGAGCTAGAACGAGCGCTTTCTTAGGAAATGAAGGAGATATTGCAGATGACCTAGATATTGCTGTAAGCATGTCTTTAAATGCGTCAAAAGATGAATCTGCAATTATTAATGCAGTAGCTAGTGATATGGAAAATGGAACTAGCACTTTTAATGCTTTAAGTGAGTCTTTATCTGATAAATATTCAGATGATTCATTCTTAGCATTTGAAACAGTTTTTGCTACAATATCAGACAGAGGAGCAGATGTAGTTCTTGATAGAGCAAAAGCACTATATGCAATGAATCCCAACTTTACTCCAGTATTAAATATGATGGGATACGCATACATGGAAAAAGATGACTTAGATAACGCAGGTAAGAAATTCCAAGAGCAAATTAGAAGAGCTGCTGGATCTGCAAACCCTTACGATTCCATGGGAGATTATTATTTAGCAATAAATGATAAAACTTCTGCATTAAAATATTTTGAGCAGTCAGCTAAAATGGGACTGAAGGCCAGCGTTGCTAAAGCTGATAGTTTAAGAAGTGAATTTAGTAAGCAGGATAATTAAGAGTTAAGATTAATAAAGAGTGCAGGAAATATCTCTGCACTCTTTTTATCTGAATAATATTTTTCCAAATAATGAAGCTATTCTCAGTTTTATTTTCATAGATAGGGACATATCATAACATGTGATTAGTCTTGTATCATTTAAAGCAGCTTCTCTATGAACAAATGATGATTTATACCAATCAATCTCTGTCATTTCAAGAAATTTTTTCATATTAGGATACCATACTATGCCAACTTCATCCCATTTATTTTTATCTGGACCAATCATTGTTAATCTAATTTTAGACCACCATAATACTTTTCCACCAACTTTAGTGACAGCTTTAGTGGCTACTTCAGCATATTTTTTATAAGCATCTCTTCCAGATATATTATTTAATGCTACATCTTCATACTTAGCATTCTTATTGTATGAAAATAGGTTTATTTGAACTAAAGGTTTGCCATCATCGTGATTTTTTTTAGCATATTTAATTGTTTCTTCTGTTGGTACTATAAACATTATTTACAACCTTTCATTATTTATCATTATAAAATTTAAAACTTTCCTTAAATTGTCGAAAGCAAAGGATTCAATTGAGTAAAAATTACCAAATTTTAGCACTAAAATGGAGACCAAAACATTTTAAAGATGTTGTTGGTCAGAACCATATCACAGAAACCTTACAAAAAGCATTCGAAAAAAATCGTATAGCCCAAGCTTTTTTGTTTGCAGGTCCTAGAGGTGTTGGCAAAACTACAACAGCTCGACTATTAGCAATGTCTTTAAACGGGTCAGATACTCCTTCTATAGATTACGATGCAGATTCAGATGCAGTTAAAGAAATTATTGAGGGAAGATCAATGGATGTGGTTGAAATTGATGGTGCATCAAATAGAGGGATTGATGAAATACGAGAGCTTAGAGAAAATATTAAATTCATGCCTTTATCCGGCAAATTTAAAGTAGTTATCATAGATGAGGTACACATGTTGACTGTTCAAGCATTTAATGCATTATTGAAAACCTTAGAAGAGCCACCTGCTCATGTAAAATTTATTATGGCAACCACAGATATACATAAGGTTCCCCAAACAATTATTTCTCGATGCCAACGTTTTGATTTTTTACCTATGACTAATACTGTTATAAAAGATAGGCTAAATCATATACTGGAAGTTGAATCTGTAGAAATAGATGATACATCATTAGAATTGATTGCTAGTAAATCTGATGGAAGTATGAGAGATGCTTTAGGTTTTTTAGATCAAGTATTAGTTTTTAGCGATAAAAAGATTACCAGTCAGATAGTTACGGACTTGCTCGGTATAGTCCCTTCGGAAATCTATTTTGATATAACAAATGCGCTTCATAATAAAGATGGAGATAGCTTAGTGTCTGTCATACAAAAAATAAGAGACAAAGGGTATATCATTGAAGATCTCCTTAGGGGGTTAATAGGTCATTTTCGCAATCTATCATTATTGCACTACAGTAAAGGTTTAGAATTAGCTGGTATATCACCTGAATTAACTAAAGTTTATAAGAATACAAGCTATTCATGGACATTAAAAGACCTCGTTAGATTGTCAACAAATCTTTCAGAGCTATATTCATCAATTAAGCAATTTTCAGACCAATATTTAGTCTTTGAAATGACATTAATCAAATTATTACAATTTGATAAAAGTATAGATATTGAAAGTTTTTTGAAATCAGACGTTATAGAAAATGCTAGTACTCAAAAGCAAATTAAGCAATCTACTCCAAAAGTAAAATCAACTCCAAAAATAAAGTCAATATCTAAAGTAGAATCTGATAAACCAATAGAAAAAGAAGAGAAAAAAGTAGAGAGAAAGTCTTCTATTATATCTTTAGAAGATATAAAAGAGTCCTGGGAAAAAATTATTAAGAAAATATCTAAAGAAAGAGGATCAATTGGTGTATTATTAGAAGCATGTATTATTGGAGATTTCAAAGATGGTACCTTGGAAGTAATATCTTACGATAGTAATGACTTCAGTCAAAAGTTACTTCAAGATCCCTTTGTTGCATCAACAATAAATTCAATGCTAGGATCTTCTTTTGAAGTGAAGATTATTGTTGATACAAATGTAGAAAAAATTGAAGAAGTAAAAGAAGAAATTAATCAAGATGACATCGTCAAGCTTTTTGACGGAAAGGATTTTGCATAATGTTTGGAAATATGAAAGAAATGATGAAGCAGGCACAGGGTATGAAGTCTGAAATGACAAAGATTAAAAAAGAATTAGAGAAGGTTGAAGTCAAAGGATCTTCTTCAAATGGATCATGCGTTGTTACTATGACTGCGGATATGAAAACTACCAAAGTGACGATAGATGAAACCTTGTTGAGTAGTGATGCATATATTATTGAAAATGCAATTAAAGTTGCTGTAAATAAAGCGCTAGAAGAAGCAAAAGATACCTCAGCAAAAAGATTAAAATCTGTTACAGGCGGTTTAATGGATAATCTTCCAGGATTTTAATGAGCAAGGCTATCACATATATTGATCAACTTGCTGATTCATTATCAAAATTTCCTGGTATTGGTAGAAAGGGAGCAGAGCGAATAGCATACTTTATAGTTAAATCAAATAAATCTTTTAGTAATAACTTAATTGAGTCTTTGAAAGATGTTAACGACAAGCTCGATATTTGCCCTACTAGTGGAATGATTATTCTCGAAGGAGAAGAGTCTGCATTTAGTGATAAAAATAGAAATTCAAAATTTTTGTGTGTTGTTGAAAATATGGAAGATGCAATAAAAATTGAAAATACTAATAGTTTTGATGGATCGTATCATGTATTAGGAGGTGCCATATCTCCGCTAGATGGTATTGGACCATCTGATTTATCTTTTGATAAATTATTGGATAGAATAGATGATAATACCAAGGAAGTTATTATTGCCACAAATCCAAGTACATCAGGTAATGCCACAGCTATGTATGTAGAAAAGATTTTGAAAGATAAAAAAATTACTATTTCTAGATTAGCAGTAGGCTTGCCTGTTGGAAGTAATTTAGAATATATTGATGACAAAACTATATCTACAGCAATTTCTGGAAGGGTAAAGACAAATTGAAAAACTTTATCAATTTTTTAACATATTCGCGTATTATTCTTACACCAATTATTATATATCTTATTTTTACTGATAATTATACACTAGCTGCAATAGTTTTTGCTTATTGTAGTTTTAGTGATGTTGCTGATGGAAGATTAGCTAGAAAGCATAATCTTGTAAGTGAAAAAGGTAATTATCTAGATCCTTTAGCAGATAAAATTCTGATGATCGGTACACTAACTATACTAGCTTACCAGGGAACAATTTTAATTTGGGCTTACTGTATTATCATTGGTAGAGATATTTTAATTACATTGTACAGAAACTATCTTATTGGTAAGGACAAACCTCTTGTAACATCTCAATACGGAAAATGGAAAACTGTATTTCAACATGTTATGGTCATTGTTATATTATTAAATAACCCTACGCAAGATATCATCAATCTAATTGTTTCATTCAATGCGATTTATGCAGCAGCAACAGGATTTGAATATGTGATTAAAAATGGATTTTAAAAAAATATGAATTATCAACTTGCAACTCTCTTTGGCTTAGGTAGGCTTCCAGGAGGAGGAACATGGGCTTCTTTATTTGTTTTGATAGCAACTATTTTATCTAAACATCCAAATGATATACTTCTATTTTTCAGCTTTATCGTACTTTTCTTTGCACCTACTATATATAAAAGATCTGTACCTTTATTTAGCTCTAAAGATCCTAAAGAGTTTGTATTGGATGAAGTTATTGGAATGGCTCTCGCTCTTATGATAGTGCATATATTTTCTGATACTTTTGGAGGTTTTTCTTTTAATCTTCCGGTTTATTTGAATAACCAAGAGTTGTTGTTTTTTGTAACATTTATACTGTTTAGAATTTTCGATATTAGCAAAATAGGTCCGGTTGGATGGGTTGAGGATCCTGCTATAGCTCCATCGTGGTGGAAAACTTGGAATAGTGGTGCTAAGGATGATGATTATATGGCAGTTATAGGCGATGATATTGTTGCAGCTTTTCTAAGTGCAGGGATGGCTATTGTTATGTTAATTATTTATTTGTGGGTCCTGTAATGAAAATTGGTATTATTACTATTGGCAATGAATTATTAAGTGGATTTACAATTGATCGTAATTCTGCTTGGATAGGACAAAAACTTTTAGAATCAGGAATGAAGGTACATGTCAGACAGACAATTCAAGATGATTTTTCTGATATATATGATACTCTAGAATCGATGTGGAATCATTGGGGGTGTGATTATGTGATAGTTACTGGAGGTTTAGGTCCAACTGTTGACGATATCACGGTTTCTGTTTTTATGGAATACTTTGATGATGAACACGAATTTGATAAAGAATATTGGAGTATTCTCAAAGAACGCTTTGAAAGACTCAACTTTAAGATGCCGAACTTAAATAAAAATCAAGCTTACAAATCAAAAAAAGGACAAATGATTAATAACTTGGTTGGAACAGCAAGAGGATTGCACTATACGAAAGATCATTCTTCACTTTTTAAAACAGTTAAGGTTGCTTTAAAGGGTGGACCTAAAAAAAGTCATTTTTTTGCATTACCAGGAGTTCCTCAAGAAATGAAATCTATGATGACAAATTACGTCTTACCCATTCTTGAAAAAGATTTAGAAAGTAAAGTTATTTGCAAGTCAATTAGAACTACTGGAGTACCAGAATCTATCCTTCAAGAAAAAATATCTGATATTATAGAAGAAAATAAAGATAGTTGCGATATTGCATTTTTACCACATAGAATGCTTGGTGTCGATATCAGACTGACAACTAGTAATGAGAAGCTTATTAAGACTCTAGTTGATTCAATAGTAGGGAGAGTTAAAAAATATGTCTATGGTTATGATTCAGATAAATTGGAAGAGGTTGTAGCAAATCTTATGACTAATAATAAAGAAACAATTGCTACTGCTGAATCTTGTACAGCAGGTTTGTTAAGCGCTAGACTTACAGACGTTCCTGGTAGTTCTCAATACTTTAATGGAGGTGTTGTATGTTACAGTAATGAATTAAAGCATGACTTGGTTGGTGTTAAGCAGAAAACCTTAGATCGTTATGGAGCTGTTAGTGAAGAAACTGCTCGTGAATTAGCTATCAATATTGCTAAAAAATTAAAGAGTAAAATAGGCATAAGTATAACAGGAGTAGCAGGCCCGGACGGTGGAACTGAAAAAAAACCTGTAGGATTGGTATTTGTTGGAATATCTTATAAAAATAATGTATATATTAAGAAGTATAATTTAACACCAAACCGAAATATCAATCGCGAATTAACAGTTATTTTATGCTTAAATGAGATAAGAAAAATTTTAGAAAATTATAAAGAAATATAAATTTAAAAAGGGAAGAAATATGGCAACAAAAAAAGCAGATAAAAGCAAAATATTAGAAACAGTCAAACTAGATATTAATAAAGAATATGGCGAGGGTTCTATCATGAGTTTGGGTGGAACAGATACTCTAGATGTTGAAGCTATTTCTACAGGATGTTTGTCGTTAGATATGGCTTTAGGTGTTGGCGGTGTTCCTAAAGGAAGGATTATAGAGGTTTTTGGTCCTGAATCTTCAGGGAAAACAACTTTAGCTCTGCATATTGTTGCTGAATGTCAAAAACATGGAGGTTCAGCTGCATTTATTGATGCAGAAAATGCCTTAGATCCTGTATATGCAGAAAATCTTGGATGTAAACCAGATGACTTGCTGGTGTCTCAGCCAGATTCTGGAGAGCAAGCATTAGATATATTGCAAAAATTACTTGAAACAGCTGCATTGGATGTAATTGTTATTGATTCAGTTGCTGCGCTGGTTCCTAGAAAAGAACTTGAAGGTCAAATTGGAGATGTTACAGTTGGATTGCAAGCACGTCTGATGTCTCAAGCACTACGTAAACTTTCAGGTCCAATCAATAAATCGAGAACTTGCGTTGTATTTATCAATCAGATTAGAGAAAAAATTGGAGTAATGTTTGGAAGCCCTGAAACTACACCAGGTGGAAGAGCGTTAAAGTTTTATTCATCGGTTAGATTAGATATCCGTAGAATTGCTGCGATTAAAGAGGGTACAGATATGACCGGAAACAGAACTAGAGTCAAGGTTGTAAAAAATAAAGTTGCTCCACCATTCAAAATGACTGAATTTGATATTATGTACGGTAAGGGTATATCATATGAAGGTGACCTGCTTGATTTAGCGCTTCAAGGCGGTGTCGTTGAAAAAATGGGATCTTGGTTCTCTTATAAGGGTGACAAAATTGCTCAAGGAAGAGAAAAAGTCAAAGCACTTTTAGAATCAGATGATAAGCTTCTCAAGAGCGTTCTTTCTGATGTTAAAACTTATTTAGACTTAGCTTAAAATTAAAAGCTTAAAAATAGGTGATCAAATTGAGGTAGAAGTTGGCTCCATTGCACATGGTGGACACTTTATATCTCGTCATAATGGACAAGTTATCTTTGTTAGGCATGCAATAACAGGTGAAAAAGCTGTCGTAAAAATTACATCTGTTTCGTCAAAATTAGCTCATGGTGATGCTATAAAAATCTTAAGCGAATCTAGTGATAGAGTTAAACCCACTTGTAATCATGCGCATCCTGATGGTTGTGGAGGCTGTGATTTCCAGCATATTGAAAGATCAGCTCAGCAAAACTTTAAATTAGAAGTTATCAAAGATCAATTTATGCGTATTGCAAAAATAGAGGTTGATCCTGAAATGCTAAGCGCAAAGACTAGTGATGGGTTACATTGGCGTACCCGTTTTGACTTCGCAGTATCTGAAAATGGTAAGGCTGGTTTATATTCATCTAAAACAAAAAAAATTATTGAAATAGATGAATGTACAATTGCCCATAAAGATATTAATAATTCAGAAATTTTTAGTAAAAAATGGAATGGAAGTGATCGTGTTAGAGTTGCTGTTTCTAGCTCAAATCAGTTAAATATATCTAGAGGAAAAAAGACTATAGCTGGTCCAAAAAAAATCCGTGAAGTTGTAGGAGATAATATTTATGATATTTCTCCACAATCATTTTGGCAAAGTCATGCGCAAGCTCCATCAGTATTAAGTAATTTAGCCATTGACTTCATGAAATTAAATCCTGGTGATGTAGTATGTGATCTTTATGGTGGTGTTGGACTATTTACTATGCCTATTACTAAAAAAATTGGTAATGATGGTCATGTTCACTTAGTTGAGCTTAGCAACCATTCGGTTCGAGATGCATCTAAAATATTTAAAGATTATAATAATGTTTCTATTCATCGAGGTAGCGTAGATAGAAAGCTTCCAAATATTGATAATATAGATATCATTGTTTTGGATCCACCTAGAAGTGGAGCTGGTAAGATAGTAGTAGATCAAATTATTTCTAAGAAGCCAAAAGCGGTTGTATATATTTCATGTGATCCAGCATCACTTGCTCGAGATGCTAAGTTTCTACAAGATTCTGGTTATGAGCTAGAAAAAATTAATGCCATTGATTTATTTCCTATGACACATCATGTAGAATGTATTGTAAGATTTATACCTAGCGCTAATTAATATTTTGAAAAATATTCAGTAGACAAATCTTTAAGCTTATTGCTTAATAGTATAATTGCGAGAAGATTTGGAAAAGTCATAAAAGCTAAAGCAGCATCTCCAAAAATCCAAACTTGTTCTAAGGTAAGCATCGATCCTACAAATACCATAAATACATAACAATATCTATAAATAGGAATAGCGCCTGTTCCAAATAAGTATTCTGTAGCTCTGTCTCCATAAAAAGACCAGCTAATAGCAGTAGATAGAGCAAAAAGCACTACAGCTATCGTTACAACTTGTGATCCTATAGAAGGCATTCCAATTCCAAAAGCATGGCTTGTTAAAAGAACACCTGCTTTTAAATCTGTATCAAGGATGGATGGATCGATTCTTTGACTGTAAAATTCTGTCAAATGCCAAGAATTAGTTACCATAATCACAAGACCAGTTAATGTACAAATTATGATTGTATCAATATATGGCTCAAGAAGTGCGACAACGCCTTCTCTAACAGCGTATGGTGTCTTTGCTGTTGAATGAGCAATGGCTGCAGATCCTTGACCAGATTCACTTGAAAATAAACCTCTTTTTACGCCCATCATCATAGTATTTAAAAAAGAAATAAAAGCTCCAGCGGCTATTCCAATAGCTGGATCCTTAATAGAAGGAGGGTTGAATGCCATTGTAAAAATAGTACTAAAAGATTCGCCAACTCTTTCAAAGTTAGTTAGGATGATAAATAATGCACACATAACATAAACTGCTGCCATAATTGGTACTAAATAACTTGTAACATTACCTATACGTTTAATTCCTCCAAGAATAACAGATCCAACGATAGCAGCACAAGATAATCCGATAATGACATGCATCATGGATATATTTGATTCGCTACCAAGTAATGTAAATGAATTGGTTGCCATAAGAGCATTATCAGGTCCTGTGATACTTAATATTTGTGCATATAATTGCTGTGTTAATGTATTTGATTGAATAGCATTTCCAGTAAAAAATGAACAGATGATAGCAAAGCAAGCAAAAGTAACAGCTAACCATCTCCACTTAGGACCTAGTCCATTTTCTATAGTATACATAGGACCACCAGCAGTATTTCCAAGAGCGTCTGTTTCTCTATATTCTAATGCAAGGGTACATTCTGCGTATTTTAATGCTGTTCCAAAAAAGGCAGTAATCCACATCCAGAACAATGCTCCAGGACCTCCATAATAAATAGCAATAGCAACTCCTGCAATATTTCCAATACCAACTGTTGCTGCTAATGCAGTTGATAATGCTTTAAAGTGATTTAAATCACCTTCATCGTCAACTTTATCATAATCTCCTTTAGTGACTCTTATACCATGAAGAACTCTTCTTAATTGTGGAAATCCTAACTTAAAAGTCATGTAAACACCAGTTCCAAGTAATGCAACTACCATAAAAGGAACACTGCTTAAAGGGAAAGATGTTTTAAAACTATCGGAAAATAAATTTCCAGGAAAAGACCATGCAGAATCGTAAAAGTGAACTCCTTGAGTTACAAGCACTATACCAATAATACTAAAGATAATTGCTGAAAGTCTAATTTTTGACATGTACACATATTAAAAAAGTTTTTTAAAAGTAAACATGAATTTTATTATTAATTTACTTTTCATGTTAATTGCAGGAGTAGATGAAGTAGGTAGAGGTGCATTGGCTGGGCCAGTGGTAGCAGCAGCTGTTATATTAGATAATCATATAGAAGGCTTAAATGATTCTAAAAAATTGACAGAAAAGAAGCGCAATAGACTCTTTAAAGTCATTAATGATAGCGCAATAGCTGTCGCAGTTGGTATAAAATGGAATGACTATATAGATGAGGTAAATATTAAAGTAGCCTCAGAACATGCTATGATAGAAGCAATTTACAACTTAAAACCTCAGCCCAAGAAAGTGATGGTTGATGGTTTTCCTTTGGATATTAAGATTGAAAACGAGGGTATTATAAAAGGAGATCAAAAAATAATATCAATTATGGCAGCATCAATTATTGCAAAAGTTACTAGAGATGAAATTATGCGTTCGTTTCACTATATTTATCCTATGTATGGATTTGATAAAAACAAAGGATATGGAACTAAGCAGCATTATGATGCACTCAAAGAACATTCTTATATATCAATTCACAGGGAAACATTTAAACCTATATCTAGTATGATAAATAAATGAATAAGATTGTATCAGAAATTAAATCACTGGTAGTATTAATTCTAATTGTGCTATTTCTCAAGGAGACTGTAGTTGAACTATATATCGTTCCTACTACTAGTATGGAGAAGAATATATTAAAAGGAGACATGTTAGTTGGTAGTCGTTTTTCCTATGGGATGAAAATGCCACAAAAAATTTGGGTACCATTCTCAGCAATTAGTATTCCAACTTTTCTGCCAGAATATAAATTCCCCGCATTTAAGAAAGTTGAAAGAGGTGATGTAGTTGTTTTCGAGTATCCAAGAGACATAGTTTATAAATATGTAAAAAGATGTATTGGACTGCCTGGAGATACTATAAGTATTGAAAATAGGATAGTATATGTTAATGGAATAGTCAGCGAACTTCCTGATGGAGGTCAATTTTTATCTGATGAATATTCGAAAAAAGATCTTATAGATACAGAAATATTTCTTGGTGCTAAAGGAGATAATCCAGGTTTTAGTGCTAATAAAGATCAATATCCGCAAATTACCGTTCCTACAAAAGGAGATATTTTTCTTTTAGACGAGTCGATGGATTGGCAATTAGTAATTCCAATTCTTATCTATGAAGGAAATAAGGTAGAGTTAGTTTATAAAGAAACAAAATTTACTTTTACAAATCAAAGTCCGAGAGATGTATTTAGAAGAACGGGTGATAGATCAGTATTTAAGGACTATGTTCCTACAGAGGGAGCAACTTTTATTAATCCTTGGTCTCCAATGTTTAGAAAAGAATATATCAAGCACCTTTATGTAAACGGTGAATCAATTATGGATATAGACTCCTATGAAGTTAAACAAGATTATTTTTGGATGATGGGAGATAATAGAGATAACAGTGAAGACTCTAGATATTGGGGTTTTGTTCCAGAAAGTCACATATTAGGTCAGCCAGTTATTACGTGGTTCTCAATTAATCTTGATAGTTATGCTCCAAGAATTTCACGTATTGGAAAAATTCCCAATTAGAAAAAAAAAGTTTTCATATTGGGTTTTCAATGATTAGTTTCGGTGGACTTAAAAAAAAACAACTGAGGTATTATAAATGTTAACTAGTACAGAAAAGATTCTTAGCGTTGTAGCTTTAGCCCTTACCGTTGCGGTAGGTTTTTCATTAATGCAGTATAATTCTGCGATGGATGAAATGACTCAATTAAGACAAGAACAAGTTGAGCATGTAGATATGGTAAATCAAGAATTTAAACAGAGAGTAAAAGCGGTTGAGCTTGAAAATATAGGCCAAGGAAAAGAAATTAAAAGAGGTCAAGATCGCATTACTGCTAACACAAAATTAATTTTTACTAAAGCTGACTCTCTTGGTAGCTTAATTGACGATTTAGCCTATGAAATTAAAAGAGTCGACCGTGATTTGACTAAGAAAATTAAAAATGTTCAACGTGACTTAGAAGGATTAGAAGACAATTTTGATTCTGAAAAACGTAGAACAAGAAGATCTCTTTCTGACATCAAGAAACAGCTTAAGAAGTTAGATACAGCAGTATTCCCACCAGAAGAAGTAGAAGGTGAAGAAAAGAAGTAACGTTTAGTTTAGAGAATATTAAAAAAAAGGGCTTTTTATAAGCCCTTTTTTTGTACCGAGGGTCGGGCTCGAACCGACATGAGGAAATCCTCACCGGATTTTGAATCCGGCGCGTCTACCAATTCCGCCACCCCGGCAAAAATGTTGACAAATTTCACGTAAATTATGTAGCTTGTCAATAGTATAGTATTTAACCAAGGAGAAAAAAAGTGTCATTTAAAACCGTACCACAGATGTTTCAGCATTTAGTAGAAGAAAGACCAAACCAAGAAACCTTTTTTACAAAAGACTCAAATGGATGGAATGGTGTAGAGCTTATAGATTTACAAAAATTAGTTGAAGATTTTGCAAATGGATTAAAAAATTTAGGTATTAATGAACATGAGAAAGTTGCAATTATCGGTGCAAATTCTCGTCAATGGGCAATATCTGACTATGCAATTGCACATATTAGAGCTGTTTCTGTACCAGTTTATCCTACACTTATTCCTGCTCAGTCTCGATATGTTGTAGATCATTCCGAGAGTAAAGTTGCTATTGTACAAGATGGTATTCAGCTGGATAAAGTTTATCCTTTGATAAATGATGCAAATTCAAATTTAAAAACTATTATAGTTATGGATGATAGTTATGATAGTGATAAAGAAAATGTGATTAAGTTTTCTGAAGTTTTTAACATGAAAGATGAAGTTCACGATATTCGCGAACTCTCCAAAACAGTTGAAGAGGATGATTTATTAACCCTTATTTATACTAGTGGTACCACGGGAAATCCTAAAGGTGTTATGTTAAGTCATTCAAATATTTGTAATAATCTTCTTTCAATAGATGGTATTATTAAAGCAGCAATGGAACTAAATCCCGAATTAAAGCCAGAAGATGGTATAGAAAGATTTGTTTCATTCTTACCAATAAGTCATAGTTTTGAAAGAGTAGGTGGTCATTATTCAATTTTTAGCCAAGGAACTTCTATATATTATGCTGAAATGAATTTTACCCCTGAAATATTATTTGAAAATATAAGAGAGGTTCAGCCGACATTCCTAACAGCTGTTCCAAGAATATTTGAAAAAATACATGCAAAAATAATGGATACTGTTTCTGAGATGACTGGAGTTAAAAAATCGCTAGCTGAGTGGTCTATAGCTGTTGGAATGCAGACAGTACCATATCGTCAAGCAAGTAAAAAACTTCCATTTATGTTGGGCTTAAAATATAATATTGCTGATAAATTAGTATTAAACAAATTTAGAGCAGCATTAGGCGGAAAGGTTAGAGCTTGTTCGTCGGGTGGTTCTGCACTATCAAAAGAGGTTGGATCTTTTTTCTGTGGTATTGGAATTTCAATCATTGAGGGCTATGGTTTAACCGAAACCAGTCCAGTGATGACTATTGGTCATCCTGACTTCTTTAAGTTTGGTACAGTAGGTAAAGCTATTCCTGGTGTTGAAGTGAAAATTGCTGAAGACGGAGAGATTTTATGTAAGGGGCATTGTGTAATGCAAGGATACTATAAGAATGAAGAAGCAACCAATGAGGCAATTGTAGATGGTTGGTTCCATTCCGGAGATATTGGTAAATTTGATGAAGATGGTCTTTTACGTATTACTGATAGAAAGAAAAGCTTAATTGTTACATCTGGAGGTAAAAATGTTGCACCCCAACCTATGGAAGTGTCACTTACATCCAGTAAATACATTGAACAATGTAATGTTGTAGGTGATGATAGAAACTTTATTACTGCTCTTATTGTTCCAAACAAAGAAAACTTAATGGCTTGGGCAGAGAGTAAAGGGTTGGCATCTTTAGACTATAAAAGCCTATGTGCACATCCCGATGCTTATGATATGATTGATGTTATCGTTAAAGAAGTAATGACCAATTTCTCTAGATATGAATCTATTCGTAAGTTTGTTCTTATTCATGAGGAATGGACAGTTGATGCAGGTGAATTAACACCAAAGATGTCAATTAAGCGTAAAGTGGTTACAACAAAACATAAAGATGAGATTGATGATATGTATGATGCTAAAAAAGCGCTAACAAAATCATCTGATGATATCGATCATTTAGGCGGATAGTCGTCTTTTGTTCAACAGGTTTTTTCTATCTTTTATAGTTTTATCGATTTTTCTTATCGGTTGGACTTTACCTAGAAATAATAATCCTTATATCGTTATATTGGGCATAGCTCAAGACGGCGGTGCCCCTCATGCTGCCTGCAAAAAAGAGTGTTGCATTAACAAATGGGATAATCCAAAACTCCACAATCAAGTATCAAGTATCGGTATTGTTGATCCTTTAACGAATGAGATTTGGATGATTGATGCTACTCCAGACTTCTCTTTACAATTAAATACATTAACAATGGAGCAAAAAGGGGTATTTAAGGGCGTTTTCTTAACCCATGCTCACATTGGTCACTATACAGGTTTAATTCATTTAGGACGAGAAGTTATGGGTGCAAAAGAGATTCCAGTATATGCGATGCCAAAAATGAAAAATTTTTTAAGCAATAATGGCCCTTGGAGTCAGCTTGTTGATTTAAATAATATAGATATTAAAAGTCTTAAAAATAATACTACAGTAAAACTAAATAGCAATCTAAGTATTACACCATTTCTTGTTCCTCACCGTGATGAATTCTCTGAAACGGTTGGGTATAAAATTGAAGGTCCAAATAAATCATTAATTTTTATACCTGATATAGATAAATGGGAAAAATGGACTAAAAATATTCAAGAAGTAGTAGAGGAAAATGATTATAGTTTATTGGACGGAACGTTTTTTGATATCAATGAATTACCGGGAAGAGATATGTCAAAAATTCCTCATCCACTTATTGTCGAATCTATGGAAGTATTAAGCGATGTTGATAGCAAATCTAGCGTGCATTTTATTCATTTAAATCATACAAACCCAGCATTAGATAGTTATTCAACTGCTACTAAAACGATAAAAAATAACGGTTTCAATATTGCTAGGAGAAATCAAAAATTCTATCTTTAAAGTTGTATCTATTTCTATGCAACTTTTATCTAAAATAAATGTCTAAATAGTAGTTCTGTATTAGTAATATTTTCACTATTATTGTAGGCATTATTATGAAAAAACAATTTATTATTTGCTTCTTATTGACAACTTTATTTAGTCAATCTTTTAAAGATCTTTCCGAAAGACCGGTATATAAACCCTTTAAGATGAGTTCATCTATTACTTTTGATGGAAAAGTTGATTTGATGGAGTGGAGCAATGCTCAGGTAGCAACTAATTTTATTGGCTCAGGCACATTTCAAGGCGAAGAAGCTTTATTAAAAACCGAAGCTAGATTGATGTATGATAATACCAATCTCTATATATCATTTAAAGCTTTTGTCGACAAAGATGAGTTGCGCTACAGTATTACTAAAAGAGATAATCTTGATGATAAAGATGATAGAGTTTGGATTAATATAGATGCCTTTGACGATGAATCATTGACTTATGGTATTGGTGTTAGCGCTGGCGGAGCTCAAATAGATGGTAGAGCAACTTATGGATTTGATCAATCATTAGACCTTGTTTACGATACTAAGGTTCAAATTTTTGATAATAGGTATGAGGTTGAAATGGTTATTCCATTTTCTAGCTTAAGGTATTCTGTAGCTGATGTCCAGACTTGGAGAATTGATTTTGGAAGAGGTTTTACATTATCTGATGAATTAACAAGGTATGTATACTGGACTTCTAGATTGGGTGGCATAGCATGTCAGACCTGTCAATTAGGCTTTCTTGAAAATATAGAACCACCAAAACAAGCTAGAGGAGATATTGAATACATTCCATCTGTTGTTGCGGGAGTTTCTGATGATTTTACAACTAATACCTCATCTTCATCTGATGAAGTATCATTATTTATGAAGTATCCTATTTCTTCTGTCGATTTACTTGAAATTGCATTAAATCCTGATTTTAGTCAAATAGAGTCAGATGATATAAAAAATGATGTCAATTCGGTTAACGCACTGTATTTTGAAGAAAAAAGACCTTTCTTCAGTCAAGGTGCAGAGCTATTTAAATTTTCACCACAACGAGGTTTTATAAACCTATTTTATTCAAGAACCATTAATGATCCATCTATTGCAGCAAAATACACTGGAAAAATTGGCAAAACGTCATACGGCGTTATTAGTGCTCGCGATGAATCATCCTTGCTATTAGTGCCTTTTGAAGAAACTAGCACAGTAGTATCTATGGGAAAAAGTACTTCGAATATTATTCGAGCCAAAAGAATGATTGGTGGTAATGGCGGATCGATAGGTGCTATTTTGACCAATAGAGTTTTTGATGATGCTGGAGATATGACAACAGGAGGTTTAGACGTTCATTATCATCCTGGAAATAATTACCATATAACTTTACATGCAACAGCATCAATTCATAATGAATCTGATAATTTTGAATATACATATGAGCCTACTACAGATGATAGTGATATGACATTTGACAGTGGAAGATATACTAAGAATTTTGATGGAGAAAAAGTTACTGGGAATGCACTTGGCTTAAGTGTTAATAAAAGAACAAGAACTGATAATTTTGGGGTTGTTCTCAGGTTGCGCTCTCCAGGCTTTAGAACAAGTAATGGTTTTGAAACAAACAATGCTACTAAATGGTTAAAAGCTAGTCGTGGAAAAACCGTTTATTATGACACTAATCCCATTTTACTTAAAACAGATTATGACATTTCAGCTATTTATAAAACGAATTACTCAGGGCTTATTAAAAAACAAGAATTATCATTCGCAACTGGTTCAGATTTAAGAAATGGAGATTCTTTTAAAGTTAGCGCAGAGTTTGAAAAAGAAAATTTTAGAGGATATCAATTTGATAATCTTTATGAGTTTGAGGTTGGTTATCGAAACCAAATCAATGCAAAGCTTATGCACTATAGTGAATTGCAATCCAGGGAAATTATTATTAGAAACATAGATTTACCTAAAAATTCAAATTTTTATCAGGTTAAAAGTTATGTTGAATACAAAATATCAGATAAATCTAATTTTAGTATCGGTATTTCATATGAAAAGGCTGAGGATAATTATGATGGAATTTTACTAAGAGCTGGTATAAATAATTCATTTAATTCAAAGTTAACTATGAGAACAAAAATTCAATACAATGACTTTTCTAATTCTTGGTTTATTGAGCCAATGATAACCTATCAGCCAAATGCTTTTAGTGCCCTATATTTTGGAGTCAATGATTTGTTAGAAACGGAAGATAGTATGTTTTCAAGTTTAACTGAAAGCAAAAGACAATTATTTATTAAATTTCAATACTTATTTTAGGAGATTAAACATGAAGAAGATTATTTTAATATTACTTTCACTAGTTATTAATGGGTGTGTATCCCTTTCATTATTTTAGGATGATAAAAGTAAATAGAATTATACTAGCAGCAGCATTATTATTTATGAATGGCTGTGTATCCCCTTCAGTTGGAGAGAAGCTATCGGAGCGTATTAATAATAAGCCTGATAAAGTCAGTAAATCTGATATGAGCATATATGCATCGGATGCCTCAACGATGATGGCTATTAATCATATCTTGCCCGCAAAGATGGGTCAATTCGAAATGATGAACAAAACAATTATTTTTCCAGCCTTTAAACGAAACGATATAGATGTATATAATAGTTTGCAATTTTTAACACCAGAAGGAGAGAATGAAGATGGTACATATACTTTCGTTTATGTAGCTAATCCATACCTTCAAGATAAGAATTATGACATTTTAGATATCCTTATAGCAGAATATGGAAGATCGAGAGCTGAAGAGTATTTTGATATCTGGTTAAGTTGCTTTGCTTACGAACAAGAAGTAATGTCCTTTAGGTGATAAAGTATACTATAATAAATCATACCTTTTTGAACTATTCTATATTAAATTTTCTTCGATGAAAACATTGAAAACTTTTTTTACCATATTTCTTGGCATGCAGCTACTTATTGGTCAAAATGTTGAAATTGAGCCAGACTCTCACACTCCTGGTAGTGATAATTATTCAGAGAGAAGTAGGGCTATGCTTAAATCTGAATCCTTAGTGAACATTTATTCTAATATAGCCGTTGCAGATGTGTATGTATGGAATTTACCTTGGGCATCTTCAGAAAGAATTTTTCCAGCACAAATCGCTTTACCTACAGACAATCAACGCTACGTAATAAGTTTATATTCTCAAGCTGAGTATCAGGCAATAACAATAGACCTTCAAAATTTTGATTTTGATTATAGAGATGTTGAAGAGTTTGAATTGCTTCAGGATGAATTATCAAGAATGGAACTCGCAACAAAATTGGTCCGTCCAATACCAGGGACTGACTCATCTATATTTTTAACGCATTGCTCAAGCGATGATTTAGATTGTGAGCAAGGAATGAATTGGTTAGATCAGTTTTATGCACAATATTATGATTCAAAACAGGAACAAAATCTTGCTTCAGATTTAAATGGAGAAGATTTGACGGAAGATGAAAAATTATTAGTTAGACGTCATCGTATGGGCGTATTTAGTATGATTGGTTTATTTTCAATGGCAGTGTTCATGATAGATAGCAATATTCAGTGACAAATATCTCTATTAACATTGTTGGTCTAGGTACAGAAACTTATCCAAGCGGAACAACACCGCTACAAATACTTTCTTCTGCTAAAGGCGTATCAAAAGAAACAATAATCTGCAAAGTAGATAAAGTTCTTACGGACTTAAGCGTACAATTAAACAGTGACTGTACAGTTCAATTTCTTGATGGTAAAAGCAAGGATGGACACAATGTATTGTTACACAGTACCGCTCACTTAATGGCTCAAGCAGTGAAAAGACTCTATCCTAAAACAAAGGTAACTATTGGACCTTTTTTAGAAAATAGATTCTACTATGATTTTGACGTAGAAACTCCTTTCACCGAAGAAGACTTACTAAAGATTGAAGAAGAGATGTTAAAAATATCTAATGAAAACATTGATATTATTCACGAAGAAAAGACTAGAGAAGAAGCATTAAGTTTTTTTAAGAATATTGGAGAACATTATAAAATAGAAATTATTAATGACCTAGATGATTCTGAAATTTTGAAAGTGTATTCTCAGGGAGATTTCACTGATTTATGCAGAGGTCCTCATGTCCAATCTACTGGCATGATGCAGCATTTTAAACTATTGTCATCTTCTGCGGCTTACTGGAGAGGGGATGAAAATAATCAAACATTACAGCGCGTATATGGCACATCTTTTACTAGCGCAAAAGATTTAAAAAAATACTTACTTATGCTAGAAGAACAAAAGAAAAGAGACCATCGTAAAATTGGAAAAGAATTAGATTTATATTTTCATGATGAAGAAGTAGGTCCTGGCTTGCCTTTATGGACCCCAAATGGTGCAGTTATCATTGATCAATTAGAAGCTCTTGCAAAAGAAAAAGAAGATTTAGGTGGTTACAAAAGAGTTAGAACGCCACATCTTACTAAAGGAACTCTATATGAAAAATCTGGACACTTAGATCATTATATTTCAAGCATGTATCCAGCTATGGATGTAGATGGTACGGATTACTATATGAAACCAATGAACTGTCCTCATCATCATAAAATATATGCAAATAGTCCTAAAAGTTATCGTGATTTACCATATCGTCTTTCAGAGTATGGAACTTGTTATCGATATGAAAAATCGGGGGAGTTATTTGGTTTAATGCGTGTGAGAAGTATGCAAATGAATGACGCTCACATCTATTGTACTGAAGATCAATTTAAAGAAGAGTTCATTGCGGTGTGCAACTTGTATATGGAATATTTTAAAATATTTGGTATAGAAAAATATGAAATGAGATTAAGTCTACACGACCCTAAAGATTTAGGAAAAAAGTACATTAATAATCCAAAACTTTGGAAAAAGACAGAGGACGATGTAAGAGATGCTTTGAAGGATGCTGGATTAAAGTTTACTGAATCTGTAGGCGATGCCGCATTTTATGGTCCAAAGATTGATGTTCAAGTTTGGAGTGCAATAGGTAAAGAGTTCAGTCTAGCCACTAATCAAGTAGATTTTGCGGTTCCTGAGCGTTTTAAGCTTACATATAAAGATTTAGACGGTAAGTCAAAAACTCCATTATGTATACATAGAGCTCCACTAGGAACGCATGAAAGATTTATTGGATTCCTTATCGAGCATTTTGGTGGAAATTTTCCATTATGGATTGCGCCTAGACAAGTAACTATCCTTCCCGTATCTGATAAGTACAATGACTATGCACATACCGTATGTGAGTCATTAAAAACAAGCGGAGTTAGAGCTGATGTTGATAGTCGCTCAGAAAAAATTGGTTCAAAAATTAGAGATGCAGAGATGCAAAAAGTAAATATCATGGTAATTGTTGGAGAAAAAGAAGTAGAAAACAGTACTCTTACCATAAGAAGAAGATTTATTAAACAACAACAAACTATTTCATTGAAAGATTTCTCTGCAGAAATTTTAGATGAAATAAATGACAGGAGAGTTCCGAATTAAAAAACAAAGAATAAGAGTAAATAACCGAATTTATGCAGATAAAGTAAGACTTATAGGGCATGATAAAGAACAAATAGGTGTAGTAACAGTTCCAGAGGCCTTAAATAGAGCGGAAGATGTAGGTCTTGATTTAGTTGAGATATCACCAAATGCAAAGCCGCCAGTATGTAAAATTATGGACTTCGGCAAATTTAAATACGAAGAAAAGAAAAAGGCTCAACAGAGTAGAAAAAACCACCAAGTTATAAAAGTTAAAGAACTGAGAATGAGACCAAACATTGGAGATCATGATTTAGAAAATAAATTAAAGATGGGTAAAAAGTTTTTAGAAGCTGGTTATAAATTAAAAATTACTTTAATGTATAGAGGAAGAGAAATGTCGCGTCAAGATTTAGGCCAAGATTTATTAACGCGTGTTTTGTCGTCATTAAGTGAGCATGCACAAATGGAAAAAGATTCTCCTTTGATGGGACGAAAGAAATCTATAATATTAGCCCCGAAATAGGAAATATTATGCCAAAGATGAAAACAAGAAAAAGTGTGTCAAAAAGATTTAAGGTTACTGCCTCAGGTAAACTGAAACGTAACAAGGCTGGTCATTCACATATGTTAATACGTAGAGATAGAGATCAGAAGCGTTCAGCTAAAAAAGCCACAGTAGTAGCACCTTCTTTTGAGAAGCGCATGAAAAAAATGATGGGGAAAGTATAAGTTATGCCAAGGTCCAATAGTTCAGTACCAAGACATAGAAGACATCGCAAGACTGTTAAGTTAGCGAAAGGATATTTCGGAGCAAGAAGCCGTAATTATAAAGCTGCAAAAGATGCAGTGGTAAAAGCTGGTTTATATGCTTACAGAGATAGAAGGCAGAAAAAACGTCAATTTAGACGTCTATGGATAGTACGTATTAATGCCGCATCAAGATTAAATGGTTTATCATATTCAAATTTTGTACATTTATTGAAGGAGAAGGGTGTCGATTTAGACAGAAAGGTTTTAGCTCATTTAGCAGTTAATAATCCATCTGTGTTTGAAGACCTTGTAAAATATTTAAAGAAAAAATAAAAAATTAAAGATGTCATTAGATAACACTATCAAAGAAATTAAGGCATCTTTCCAATCAGAATTATCCAACTGCAACACATCTACTGACCTCGAAAATATCCGTATTACTTATCTTGGAAGAAAGGGTAAGCTTACTACCTTATTTGAAGAGTTCACAAAACTTCCCGGTTCTGAAAAACCTAAATACGGAAAAACGCTTAACATATTAAAGACCGACCTTACAAGTGCATTTGATAAAAAATTAAAAGAAATAAATCCTAATAGTCATAAATCAAATGATAGTTCAGAAGATTTTTCACTACCCGGGTATAACCTACCCGAGGGTAGCTTGCATCCATTGGAACAAGTTACTAGTGAAATAAAGGCAATATTTCAATCTATTGGTTTTTCAGTAGCCTATGGACCTGAAATTGATGATGATTATCATAATTTTGAAGCATTAAACGTACCGAAGCATCACCCTGCTAGAGACATGCAGGATACATTCTTTGTTGACCCTAATACAGTTTTAAGAACTCACACTTCAAATGTTCAAATTCACTTGATGGAAAATCAAGATCCACCACTACGTCATATTTGCTGTGGTAGAGTATTTAGAAACGAAGCAGTAAGTTATAAGAGTTTTTGCTTATTCAATCAGGTAGAGGGGTTAGTAATTAATGAAACTTCTTCATTCGCTGAAATGAAAGGAACATTAGAGTATTTTGTAAAAGAAATGTTTGGTGAGGGTACTAAGATGCGTTTTAGACCAAGTTACTTTCCATTTACCGAACCAAGCGCGGAAGTAGACATATGGAATGATAAACTTAATCAGTGGATGGAAATTTTAGGATGTGGTATGGTAAATCCAAATGTCCTTACAAATGTAGGTTATGATAATAAAAAATATCAAGGATTTGCTTTTGGAATGGGTATAGAGCGAATCGCTATGATTAAATATGGAATTAAAGATATTCGTCTTTTCTATCAGAACGATAAACGATTTTTGGAGCAATTTTAATGAAGGTTTCACTATCATGGCTTAAACGCTTTGTTGATTTTGATTATTCGACATCTGAACTTGCAGACAAATTAACTATGCGAGGATTTGAATCCGAAGTAGCAACAGATTTCAGTTCATTAGATCATATTGTTGTTGGAGAAGTAAAATCTGCCGAAAAACACCCCGATGCAGATAAGTTGAAGGTTTGTATGGTTTCAGATGGAAAGCAAACATATAACGTTGTTTGTGGAGCTCCTAATGTAGATAAAGATCAAAAGATAGTGTTTGCAAAAGTAGGCGCTGTATTGCCTGGAGATTTTAAGATTGGGAAAGCTAAGATTAGAGGTGTTGAAAGTTTCGGAATGATTTGCTCAGAAAGAGAGCTAGGTATATCTGAAGAGCATGAAGGTATCATGGTTTTAGATGACTCTTGTAAGGTAGGCGCAAAAATCGATACAATCCTAGGTGAAGCTTATAATGCTATTGATATAGAGATAACCCCAGATAAAGCGTTTGCATTGAGCCATCGTGGAATTGCTAGAGAAATAGCTGCCATGACTGAATCAAAGATTAAAACTCCCATGGAAGTAGTTAAAGCTACATCTAAAGGAAAGGATATCGTCAAGATTGTTTTGGATAAAAAAGGTGGATGTACTAGATATATAGCTGGTACAATGACAAACCTGACAGTTGGACCGTCTCCAAAATGGTTAGCAGATTATTTAAAGTCTGTCGGTCAAAAAAGTATTAACAATCTGGTTGATATATCAAACTTCATGTTGCTAGAGATTGGTCATCCTACACACGTTTTTGATTTAAAAAAGCTTTCAAAACCTGCAATAGAAGTAAAGTGGGCAAAGAAAGATGAAAAATTTCATGCATTAGACGAAGAAACTTACAAATTAGACACCGATCATCTTATCATTACAGACTCTGTAAATACTATAGCACTAGCTGGTATCATAGGAGGTAAAGATAGCGCCGTGTCTGATTCGACTACAGATGTATTAATTGAAAGTGCTTATTTTGATCCCGTTGTTATTAGGAGGGGCTCTAAAAAACTTAATTTACTATCTGAAGCATCAAGACGTTTTGAAAGAGGCGCTGACCCAGAAGCTACTTTAGAAGCATTTTATATGATAGTAGGTCTAATGACTGAGGTTGCAGGAGGTAGTTTAGAGTCTATTGTAGCAGATGAATCTACTATCGACTTAACATTGCACAAAGTTTCCCTTTCAGAGGCCAAACTATTAAAGTATATAGGGCATAAAATTGATTTCAAGTCCGTTAGCTTTATACTAGATGGGCTTCATATTGAAAATAAGAAAACAAAAGCAGGTTGGGATTGTATTATTCCATCATTTAGACATGACGTAAAACATGAAACTGATTTAATTGAGGAGGTCTTGCGTTGTTATGGCTATGAAAATATTCAATCTTCTTATAGATTTTCATCTCAAATGCAATATGCAAATGATGCAGAACAACCGTTGTTCGAGCTAAAACAATATTTATCTTCCTTAGGGTTTAATCAGTGCTACAATAACTCATTACAAGACCTAGAAGAGGTAAAATCATTTGGTATTAATCCTGTATCTGTTATGAATCCATCGTCAGAAAGAATGAATACTCTTCGTACAACCCTGCATCACGGATTATTCGAAAACTTAGATTTTAATTTTAAAAATGGCTCATCTAATACTCTAATCTATGAGTATGGAACCGTATTTGAAAAAAAGGGAGATACATTAAAAGATATAGAACAGGTTAGTAACTTTTCTTGTCTTGTACATGGAAATTTTTATGATAAGAATGTTCATTTTGACTCAATAGAAAATAACTTTTTCTTATTAAAAGGTGTTGCATCAAACGCATTTGCAACCCTAACTAAAGCTAAAGTTAAATTCATAGAGGATAAGCATGCATATTGTGATGTATTTTATCGCATCGTAGATGGAAAAAAGAATACTGTCGGATCTATAGGTGTTGTATCTGACTCATTTCTAGATAAGTTAGATATTTCACATAAAACAAATGTTTCTATACTCGATATTAATACTTCTTTATTTATTGAGCATTTTAACCACAACATTAAAGTTCAAGATGTTGTATTGTATCCTATAGTCAATAGAGACCTTAATTTTAAATTTGACAGCAACACCAATCTAGGTAAAGTTTGTGCCGCAATAAAATCTGTAAATCAGTCTATAATGCAAGATGTATTCCCTGTAGATATATATAAATCAAAAAAGGAAGATGGTAAGAAGAATGTGTTGTTTAAGCTGTCATTTCAGAGTGTTAAAAAAACACTTGAAGATAACGATGTAAATGCAGTTATTGCAGAAATTATAAGTGTGGTAACAAAGAAATTTAATGCTAAATTAAGAGATAATTAACAGGAAGATATTTATGGAAAATTCAGATAAAAAAGTTGTTAAAGTTAGAATTTTTGGTCAAGAATACTCTATTCGCGCCACTGTTAACGAAGCTCATATTAGAGAGTGTGCAGCTTTAGTTGACGAAAAAATGGCTGAAATTCAAAGAACAGCTCCATCATCTTTAAATGCTTCCAAGATAGCAATCTTAGCTGCAATGAACATCTCTGATGAGTTAATGAGCGCTCAAAGAGGAGAATATTCTTTTAAGGGTGAGGTAGAGTCAAAGATTAAATCTTTGGTTGAACGTATTGAAGAGATAGTTTAAAAAATAATAGTTGGGGGAGTCAAATGTTTGATACAAAAATTTTATCAGGTATAGAGGCAAGTCATGCGTTATATGATAGTTTACATGATCGTATTTCCTCGTTAAAAGATAAAGGCATAACACCTGGCCTAGCAGCTATTTTAGTAGGCGAGGATCCTGCATCACAAATTTATGTTAGAAATAAGACAAAACGCTTTGATGCTTTAGGATTAAAATCTGAGCTGCACCGTTTAGATAAATCTGTTTCTCAGGAAGAGTTACTCGATTTAATTGCAAAAATAAATTCAGATGACAGCTTTCATGGTATTTTAGTCCAATTACCTTTACCAAAACACATAGATAGTGATAAGGTGATTCATGCGATTCATCCAACAAAGGATGTGGATGGGTTTCATCCAGAAAATGCTGGTTTATTATCGATAGGACGACCACGATTTATTCCATGTACTCCCAAGGGAATTATGTTCATGCTAAAGCACTTTAAAGTAGACTTAAATGGAAAGCATGTAGTCGTAGTGGGTCGTAGTAATATTGTTGGAAGACCTGTTTCTGTGCTCTCGAGCTTAAAATCTTTAGGGAATGCAACTGTAACAATCTGTCATAGCGGTACGTCAGACTTAAAATACTTTACGAATCAAGCAGATGTTGTAGTAGCTGCAATGGGTTCACCTGAATTTTTAGATTCATCTTATATTAAAGAAGGCACTTGTCTTGTTGATGTCGGTATTAATCGCATTGAACGCGATGGAAAATCTGTTATTGTTGGGGATGTAGATCAGCCAAGCGTAACAGGAAAAGCAAGCTCTCTTACTCCTGTACCAAAAGGAGTAGGTCCAATGACCATTGCTATGTTAGTAGAAAATACCATATTGTCTGCGGAATTGTTATTAAATTAGGCCAATTATGACAAGATATATTAGACTATTATCCATTATTATAATGCTCCAATTTTTTGGAATTAATGCCTGCGCTGGTTCGAAAGTTGATCAAGATGAAATTAAAAAAGCCAATCAGTTCTTTGAGTCTGTCTTTCAAGATAGGGTGCTAGACAGCCCTGAGTTTCAGTCAAGATTAGGCTATAAGTCTAATTATGATAAATGGGATGATATAACCTATAAAAGAAGTAGAAAAAATGCGCGACAAGCTATTTTTGATTTAGATTATTTAAATGAAAATATCAATATTGAAAAGTTGGATAGTAAAACGGCAATAAGTTATCGTCTAATGGAAAAATCATTAGAACGAAGAATAGATTCGGATGATTATCTATTTCGTCAATATATGGTTACTCATAGAGGAGGAAAACATTCTTCCATACCGTCATTTTTAATCAATTACCATGCAATTGAAGACGAAAGAGATATCCAAGATTACTTAGGAAGATTACGCAACATTGAACCACTAATTGAAGATTTGATTGAAGAGATGTCATTAAGAGAGGAAGTGGGAACAATCGCACCTATGTTTGTTTACCCTAAAGCAATTGCTGTGTCCAAAAACATCATATCTGGGTATCCTTTTGAAGAGGCAAAAAAACAAAATGTTATTTATGAAGATTTAGTTAAAAAAATAGATGCTACAGACTTAGCGGATGCTATCAAACTTCGCTACAAAAGTGAAGCGGAA